>ERZ842401.24-NODE-24-length-178636-cov-15.096516_pt1 | contig 178636 bp, 163 predicted proteins | sample MGYA00521270_ERZ842401 | MGnify/ENA primary metagenome ERZ842401 (study PRJEB31892, sample SAMEA3878208) | bioreactor metagenome | biome: Moose rumen | place: Sweden | collected 2011-10 | study: EMG produced TPA metagenomics assembly of the PRJEB12797 data set... | reverse complement strand
ATTATTATGATACAGAAACAGAATTATATTATCTAAACTCAAGATATTATAATCCAATAATAGGAAGGTTTATTAACTTAGATGCATATGTATCAACTGGTCAAAAATTAACAGGGCACAATATGTTTTGCTATTGTGGTAATAATCCTGTTATAAATAAAGATAATGGTGAAATGATTGTTTTTCCAGTAATCAGATCAATTAAAGCTATTAACGAAACATATAAAAAAATTAATTATGCGCAAAAAGAATCAAAAAAAGTGCAAGAAAAAATATCAAAGTTTACAATAACTTGTAGTAGCAATATGTATTTATCGGCAACATCCATGACTATTTCAAGAGATATGTTTAATATTGCAATGTATAGTTCAGAAAAAGGATTGACGAATGAACTAAAATCTAGAATTAGAGAAGCTGTACTAAGAGATGAAAAAGCCAAGAGCCTCATTAATGAAGCAATAGCAACGAATGATAATTCTTCATGGTTCTTTAATAAAAATATAGTTTTAGAATTTAAAAATGTAGACTTAAGATATTCTATTGGACATGCAACGGCTCATATTACAGGCTTAAGAAATAGTGAAGGTTTATGGGACTATAGTATAAGAATTACCGATAGATATGATTTTACAGAATGGTATGAAAATCCTCAAAGTAAAGCAGAATGGGCTAATAATCTAGGATATAGAATGCAAGAAGATGGTTTATTACATGAGTATGATTGGGAAGTCGTTTTATACTAGATTTAAAGAAGAAGGGATAAAATGATAAAAAAAATTCTATGGATTATACTAATAATATTCGTATTTATATTATTATTGACCATGGGGACTTATTGGACACTTTTACTGGCCCAAAAGATTAATCCTGTATCATTAAATATAATGCATTACTATAAATATGATTTAAAAATAAAACTAGGTGACTGGGATGATGAAACAGAAAGCTTTCAAACGGACAAAAAAAACAATTTGCAGATAATAAAGTATAAATCTTTTAAAAAAACATTAAAACATAATAAATTTCATATAATTGACGAATTAACCGAAGAAGAATTTGAAAAAATAATAAAAGGAGATAAAACAATAAGTAATGATTTAGAAACTAAAAAAAAGATAAGGGATTTTTTTGAAAAATCAACTCATTATGTTTATAAAGAAAAAGGCGAATCTAAGATATTAGTTTTATATGACGAAAATACTAATGAAATGTTAATATTTGAAATTAATTATTAAAGTAATAACATACATAAATTATTCCAAAACATAATATCAGTTTATTAATATTATTTCTTTAATACATAAAAAGCTTCTTTCAAGAAAGAGGGATATAATAGATATAATATTGAACATGTATTGTAGGAGGTTTATCTATATGAAAAGTAAGACAAATTGTAAAAATTGGGAAATTGGAGACTGCTTTGTATATAAAATAAAAAAAGACGATTGCCCCAAATATATGAATTATTACTTGATATTTATTTGCTCAGGATATTATACTTGCTATAATGAAAAAGATATTAGGCCAAACGTTTATTTAAAGTTATCAAAAAAGAAAATAGATTCTTTGGAAGATATAGATAATTCAGAATTTATTACTTATTTAAACATTCATTGGAGTTTAAGATACCTTCCATACAATGGAAAAATAAAAGATGAAGATTTGAGAAAAGAGAGAGATAAAGTTAAATTATATCCAGATGATTATTATTTTCTGCACGAATATCAAGTTCATCTTTTTCCATCAAGACGAAATAATCAAATTGTAAGAGAAAGTCAATATTATTTCTTTCCTAATTTTGAGAGACCAAAAGACGAATTTTATCACTGGGAAAATGGCATTAAAAATTACTTTCAAGGAATTATTCTTGGTAATCCGTGGGAATTTAAATTAATTCTTGCTGCATATGAGAGAAATAATTTAAGAAGAGGAGTTTTTTATCAATTACCAAAAGATGAAATGGTTCGATGCAAAGATGATTTGTCTCCTATCTATGAAAAGTATTATGATAGCTTTATAAAAGATTACGACGAAGATGTAGTTAAATGGCGTTAGCATAAAAACTACTTAGACTAGTTATATAAAAGAATAAAAGATATGAAGCAGTATGTGTTAACGAAAAAGTAGAGTAATCTACTTTTTTTATGTTAAAATAATACTTGAGGTGTATTTATGATCAACGAAGAATTAAAAAAATATATAGAAAATAATATTCTACCAGAATATGAAAAGAATGATGAAGGACATAGAATAGATCATATCGAATATGTTATTAGAAGAAGTTTAAATTTTGCTAAAGAAGTAAAAGATATTAACTTAGATATGGTTTATACCATTGCAGCATACCATGATATTACTCATCATATTAATCCTAAAACTCATGAAATAGATTCTGCTAAATATTTAAAAGATGATAAAAATTTAAGGGAGTTCTTTACCGAAGAAGAAATAAATATAATGAGTGATGCAGTTGCTGATCACAGAGCATCTAATGAATCTGAACCAAGAACTATCTATGGTAAAATAGTATCATCTGCTGATAGAAATACTATTCTAGATGCACCATTTAAAAGAACATATGCCTATCGTTTAAGAAATAATCCAGATTCTACATTAGAACAAATAATTAAAGAATCTTATGATCATTTAGTATCTAAATTTGGTAATAAAGGATATGCTAAGGAAAAGATGTATTTCGAAGATTTAGAATATAAGAAATTCTTAAGTGATTTAAATTACTATCTAAGTGATTATGAATTATTTAAAAAAGAATATAAAAGAATTAACAATATAAAGGAGTGATAATATGTTAATAATAGGAAGTCATGTTTCATTTGGTAAAGATCAATTACTAGGTTCTGCTAAAGAAGCAGTAAGTTATGGCTCTAATACTTTTATGTTTTATACAGGAGCTCCAACTAATACCATAAGAAAAGATATAGATGAAAAAATAACTAATGAAGCTTTAGATTATATTAAAGAAAACAACATTAATATAGAAGATGTTATTTGCCATGCTCCATACATTGTTAATTTAGGAAATCGTAGTGATGAAACTAAATATGAATTTAGTATCAATTTCATTCGTAATGAACTTAAAAGATGTGATGAAATGCATGTTAATAAAATGGTCTTACATCCAGGTAATGCTGTTGGAATTGAACCAAGTGAAGGATTACTAAATATAGCAACAGCATTAAACATAATCCTAGATGGTACTACTCATTGTAAAATACTACTAGAAACAATGGCAGGTAAAGGTTCTGAACTTGGTCGTACTATTGATGAAATAGCATATTTAATTAATAATGTTAATAAAAAAGATCAAATAGGAGTATGTGTTGATACATGTCATATCTTTGATGGTGGTTATGACTTAAATGATTTTGATGCTTACTTAAAAGAATTTGATGAAAAAATAGGTATCGATAAAATAGGATGTCTACATATTAATGATTCTAAAAATGAATTAGGTTCTCATAAAGATAGACATGCTAATATTGGAGTAGGTAATATTGGTTTTGATAACTTAATTAATGTTATATATCATCCTAAATTGGATAACATACCTAAAATACTAGAAACTCCATATATTGGTAATACTGATGATGACAAAGAAAGATTATATCCTCCATATAAATATGAAATAGATATGATTCGTAATAAAAAATATGATCCAGATTTTAGAGAAAAAATCAGAGATGAATATATGAAATAAGGAAGTGATTACATGAAAACAGCATTAATACTAGAAGGTGGCGGAATGCGTGGTTTATATACTGCTGGTGTTTTAGATGCCATGCTAGATGATAAAATAAAATATGACTCTATTTATGGAGTATCTGCTGGAGCTGTTTTCGGTGTTAATTACTTATCTAAACAAAAAGGAAGAGTACTTCGTTATAACAAGAAGTATGTTAACGATAAAAGATATATGGGTATTGGATCATTTATTAAAACAGGTAACTTCATTAATAAACAATTTGCTTACTATGATGTACCTTTTAAATATGATATTTTTGATGAAGAAACATACTCTAAAAGTAAAACAAACTTTTATGCTGTAATGACTAATATTGAAACTGGGGAAGCAGAATATCCTAAAATAATTAATTGTAGTATTCAAATAGAAGAACTAAGAGCATCTAGTGCTTTACCATTTCTATCAAAACCAGTAGAAATAAATGATAAAAAATACTTAGATGGTGGTATAGCAGATGCTATTCCCATTAAAAAAGCCATAGAAGAAGGCTATGACAAAATAGTTGTAGTATTAACTAGACCAATAGAATATCGTAAGAAAAAAAGTAATAAATTACTACCTAAATTATTCTATTCTAAATATCCTAACTTCATAGAATCTATTAATACTAGATATTCTAGATATAATGAAACATTAGATTATATTGAAGACTTAGAAAAAAAGAAAAAAATAATTGTCATAAGACCTTCTAAACTTATTAAAATAAGTAGAGTAGAAAAAGATCCTAATAAACTACAAGAAATGTATGACTTAGGTACTCATGATTATAACGAAATAAAAAAAGATTTAAAGAAATATTTAAAATAGTGAGCAATCACTATTTTTTATATGAACTTATCTATTAAACCTTTATACTCTTCTAATAATTCCTTTAACTTATTTAATGTTTCTTCTCTAAAATTATCTTTATAATTATCTAGATTAATACTTTTACTATTAAGTAATTCTTTATAATTAGATTTAACATAGTTATAAGCAAAATCTAATTCTTCATTATTAAGAACTATCTTTTTATTTAAAGCTAACTTATTAAAATCATCTTTACTCATATTATTTATATAATTCTCTATAAAATTAATCATTTAATCACCATTATAATTGTATGAATAAAATATAATTTCTAATACTATTAATAGGTGAATTCTATGAAAAAGATATACTACTTTATACTTATTATATTAGAATTAATAATTACTTATAGATATATAGATTTACATTATTTTAAACATGAAAAATACTATGAAGATTTCTTAAGTATTACTAATAAAATAGTTTATGGCCTACCTGCTCCAAGAGGTAGAATCCTAGATCGTAATGGTAAAGTATTAGTAGATAATGAAACTATTAATACTATTACATACCATAAACTTAATGATATAAATTCTTATGATGTAGCAACATATCTAATAGAATTAATAGATATAGAAGAAGCTGATACTAATAAACTAATTAAATACTATATGTTAAATAATGATACTGATTATCTCCTTACTAAAGAAGAAATAGAATTACTTAATAATAGAAAAATATCTTTAAAAGAAATAGAAGAAATTAAATATCAAAGAATAGAACCAATACTTAATTATGATGAAAAAGATAAAAAAATAATTAACTTATATTACTTACTTGAAAATGGTTATTCATATGATACCAAAGTAATAAGAGAAAATATAACAGATGAAGTATGTGCTAAAGTTAATGAAAAGAATATACCTGGTTTATTATGTGAACAAACATATATTAGAAAATATAACTATGATACTTTAAATGAATTATATGGCAAAGTAGGTAAGATTACTTCTGAAAATAAAGATTACTATCTTAATTTAGGTTATTCTCTAGATGATGAAATAGGTATTAGTTACTTAGAAAAACAATATGATTCATACTTAAGAGGTAAAAGAGCAGAGTACTTAGTTAATAAAGATAATTCTCTTACTTTATTAAGTTCTGAAAAACAAGGTAATGATATTTATTTAAGTATTGATATAGATTTACAATTAGATATTAATAATATTTTAAAAAAGAATATAAATAATGCTAAGAAATATAAAAATACTAAATACTATAATAGATCATATGTCATAGTAAGTGATCCTAATACTGGAGAAATACTAGCTAGTACTGGTATATCTAAAATAAAAGATGAATATATTGATGTAACTAAAGATATATTAGTATCATCATTTACGGTAGGTTCTATCGTAAAAGGAGCATCTCATACAGTTGGTTATCAAAATAATTTAATAGATATAGGTAAAAAGATAAATGATTCATGTGTAAAACTATACCAAGTCCCTACTAAATGTTCTCATAAAAAACTAGGTTATATAGATGATATAACTGCTTTAAAAACATCTAGTAATTACTATCAATTTATTACAGCAATCAAATCTACAAATAATAATTATAAATTCAATATGAAACTAGAAACTACTAAAGAAAACTTTGATTTATATCGTAATACTTTTGAACAATATGGTTTAGGTTCATCTACTGGTATAGATTTAGAAAATGAATCTCTTGGCATCAAAGGTAATAACTATGCATCAGACTTATTACTTAATCTAAGCATTGGTCAATATGATACCTATACACCATTACAATTAATTAACTATATTAATACTATAGCAACATCAGGTAATAGATACTCTCTCCATTATTTACTTAAAGTAATGAATAAAGATAAAGAAATATATTCATATGAGAATAAATTATTAAATACCATAGAAAACAATAGATTTGATAGAATTATCGAAGGGTTTAAACAAGTTATGTATGGTACTGGAGCAGGTTATACTGATTTAAAATATAAACCTGCTGGTAAAACTGGTACTAGTGAAATAGTCTATTCTAAAGGGATTATGACTGTTAACCAATCATTTGCTATGTTTGCTCCATATGATAATCCTAAGTACTCTGTAGTGGTCATATCTCCTAATTTAGCGTACAATGATGGAGTAAATAACTATATTGCACCTACTAATAGATTAATATCAAAAGAAGTAACAAAAAGAGTATTTGAATAATAATATTTGAAAAAATAAAAAAGTATGGTACAATATTAACGACTTAAAAAGGAGGGCAGTATTATGGCAAAAAATGAAACAAGACCTAACATTACCTTAGTTTGCTCAGAATGCAAACATGAAAACTATGTTACAGTTAAGAATAAAAAGAATACAACTGAAAAGTTAGAATTAAAAAAATTCTGCAAATGGTGTAATAAATCAACTGTTCATAAAGAAAAGAAATAGTTTAAGAAGGTGTAAATAATGAATGGCTTAATTAATATTAATGATATAAAAAATGGAATGACTATCATTTATGATGGAAAACTATACTTAGTTCAAAGTTTCCAACATGTTAAACCTGGTAAAGGAGCTGCCTTCATGAAGGTTAAAATGCGTAACCTTAAAACTGGAGCTAATATTGAAGAAACTATTAACAGTAGTGTAAAAGTAGAAAAAGCTCATGTAGATAAAAAGAAAATGACTTATATCTACAACAGTGGTACTGGTTATGTATTTATGGATAGTGAAACATATGAACAAATCGAAGTACCTGGTGAAAAGATTGCTGAAGAAGAAAAATTCTTAAAAGAAAATCTTGAAGTTCAATTAGATTTCTATCAAGGAGAAATAATTGGATGTACATTACCAGAAAAAATAGAGTATGAAGTAGTAGAAACTACTGATGCAGTTAAAGGTAATACAACAAATAATGCCCAAAAAGATGCAACTCTAGAAAATGGATATGTTGTTAAAGTTCCATTATTTATTACTCAAGGAGAAAAAATCATCGTTTCAACTATCGATGGTAAATATTCAAGTAGAGCTTAATAAAGCTCTTTTTTTATGCTATAATGATTAAAGAATAGGTGATTGCTATGATAGATAGAATAAATACTTTTTTAGAATTAGATGTATTTACTCAAGATGACTTATATAGTACCTTTAGCTTACAAGAAAGACTATACATTTTGTATTATATAGATGATAAAAAGTTCTTAGATTTTAAAAAGAAAGTAAATAGATTAGAATTACGACTTTTATCTCCTGAAGAAGCTTATGATGTAGCAACAGAAAAAGAAACTATAAGTATTAATGGTATATTAATGTATGCTCCAGAATTCTTTGCTCAATATCTAAGTCAAAAAGATTTATATCAATTATGTCATAGTACTACTGAAGACATTTCAACATATCTATTATATTTGAAAGATTCTAACTATATTGCTAAACTTTTTGACGAAGGTGTTATTTCTAAAAACTATTGTTCAGAAATGTTATGGGCTATGGATAATACAGAATTAAAAATTAAGTATATGTTAAAATATGCAGATAAAGAAGATTACTATAGTACTATCCAAAGTATAGAAGATGATAAAGAAAAAGAAGACGCTTTAAAATATTTAAAAAAATCAGATAGAGTTTATGTTATTACTTCCTTTAAAGATGATTCATTTAAAGAAAAATATATAAGTATTTTTGCTTTCAAAAGAAGTATGATAATTAGCAGTTTAACAAGTGATGATAAAAAAGAAGACTATTTAAATAAATTATTCCCACTTTTAACAGCATATGAAAAAGTCGAAATAATTGCATCATTTACTAATAAAGATTTAGTTAGAAAATATGTTCAACTTTTAAAATCTGGAAATGCTATTACTGCATTTATAACAATTAATAGTGGAACTAAGAAATATGATGATATTATTATGGAATTATTACCAAAATTACACAAAGAAAAACATATAGCTGAAGTAATAATGCACACACATAATATTCGATTCAAAACCATTTTATTTCAAAGACTAAGAAGTGAAAAAACTATAATAGAATCATTAGGATTCGGAAGTTACAACAATACCATTTTAACAATTTGCTTAGACAAAGTAAGTGAAAAAAACAAAATTAAAATAATTAGAATGTTTAAAAATCCTAATGCTTTATTTGATAATTTAAATAAAATTAATCCTAAACTTATTCCAAGTACATTAGAACACGTTGAAAGATTTCCTAAATACGATTCTAAATATGAATATATTGCTAAAATATATGCTAATATATATAAATTAAACCTAGAGCATTTAATAAAATTATTAGAAGTAGTAGGATGTTCACTATTTAATAGTATAGAAAACCCTAATATAATGCATGCTATTAATCTAAATGATGAAGATTTTGCTAAATACATGCAAATAATAAATGAGAATAATCTTACTGTCACAGAATCGTCTCATAATGATACAATTAATTCCATTATTCAAAGATTATTTAGAGTACAAAACAGAAGAATATATGAATTTGGAGCTACATTATTTCACGCAATAGATGATAAGAATACCGATCTAATAAGAGATTTGTTTACTGAAATGACAATGGCACAAGTATTACCAAGAGAAGAATATATTAGATTATATCGTGCAATAAAAGCCGGAGAAGATAGACAAACTATAAAAAATGAACTTAAAGTTTATACTGATAAATATATAGCTCTAAAAAGAGAACAATTTTATCATGAAATAATGGATGATAACAAAAGTAATCTGTTCCAAGTAAGAGCATCCAAAAAGGCAATAATAAATCTATTACTAGCAGAGTCAACAAACGAAGAAATAATTGATGAATTAGATAGACAAGATATCTATGAATTAACAAAAGAAGAAATGGATTTAGTTAAGAATCACGATTTAATAAATAAAATTCTTGAATACAAAAGAGATGTCTCTTCAATTAATTTACTTCCAGAAGAGAAAAAACAAATATCTAAAGTAACAAATATTTTAATTAAAGTTTTTGAAAAAAAAGTATTTATAAGAAATAGAGAGCAATCAGAATTTACATATGAAATAAAACCAACAGATTTAGAAACTGTTATTAGTATTATGAAATCACTAGATGTAGAAATGCTAAGAAAAACATTATTTAGTAACCAAGAAAGTTTTGATCACTTAATATCTTTCTTAGATAAAACTCGTATCTTAGGTTGGATTAATAAATATGAAGGCATAGCTATACCTGCTGATATTCAACTAAGTACTGATACAATAGCTGAACTAATTAATAACTATGATTTTATAAAAAAGAGAATAGAAAAGAAAGCAGAGGAAGAAAATCAACCACCTCAATATTCAATTACAAAAATGCTAGATGAAGCCAGTGTATTTGATACATATTCTCAAAAATATTCTTTACTATTTGGAAGAGAAAACTTTAATTTAATTAAAACAAACCCACCACCAAATAGTAGTGGTCTAACTAAAGAAGTTAGAATAAAGAAAGCTTTATCTTTAATCCCTAAAATGTATAGTCGTAAAACAATACCTGTACCAGGGATTGATAAAATGTACACTTTAGAAAATGGTAAAAAATTAAATGTAGTTGTAGGAAATACCAAAGACTTAATTAACCTTACTTTAGGTGAAAGAACTAAAGCTTGTATGCGTATTGGTGGGGCAGGAGATTCATTATTTGAATATGCTCTATTAGGAAAAAAAGGTTTCCATATAACTATATATGACTCAGAAACTAATGAATTTATAAGTAGGGTATCTTGTTTTAGAAATGGTAATACAATATTTATGAATCAATTAAGAAATAGTGTAACCAAAAAATATCAAGATATAGAATTAGTAGAAGTTATTAAACAAGTTGCAAGTGATCTAATTGATTTAACTAAAGATAGTCCTCAACCTATACACAATGTAGTAATTAGCCAAGGATATGCAATGGAAAGTGTAAATGCCTATTCTACATATATGGGTGTAGAAAACGTTAAAAAAGGATTACCAACTTTTTATTCAGATGTAGATTCTACTGCCATCGTTTTAAAAACATCAAATAAAGATAATAAATTAGTTCCTGTAATACTAGATAAAAACACTCCAGATTATACTCCTCAAAGAGGAAAAATAAGAACATATCATGGAGAAGAAGCTGCTAAGCAAGTAGTTCATTATAAACTTTTAAATCATGTTTTAAATGGCGGTAATATCGATACAGTAGATTCCTTTATTAACTATGATATTGTAACTTGTATAGCTGGAGAAGACTGGTATGTATCAATTGATATTAATGGTAAGGTTGAAGAATTTATCTTAAAAGAAACAAATAATAAAAAACTAGCTATGGCTGAAATGAAAGAAACTTTACAAATCATTAAACAATTTAAACCAGAAGAACAAAAGACAAAAGAAATAGCATAGGAGGAATATATATGATACTATTTGGAAAAGTAAAAGAATATAATGGCTTTAATGGTATTATCAAAGGAGTAGATAATAAAGATTATATTCTTCAAAGAAAAGAAGTGTCTTATGACAATGTAATAGATGTTAACGACAAAGTATATTTTGAACCTGACTATGTAGAAACTCCTGAAACAAAAGAATATATTGCTAGATTTGTAAAAAAGCTAGATAACAAAAAAGAACTATCTAAATAGTTCTTTTTCTAATTTTGTAAAATAATTACAAAATAATTTAATATTTTGTGGAATGTGGTAAAATATATGTTAAGAAGTGGTAAAAAGCATTTCTTTTTCATAATGATTTAATAAGGTGATTATATGTATAAATATAATGGTATAAATATTAACTACAAAGACTATGGTAAAGAAAATGGAAAAGCTATAGTATACTTACATGGTTGGGGACAAAACATTGCTATGATGGAACCAATTGCTAATCCATTTACTAAGACTAATAGATTAATTATCTTAGATTTACCTGGTTTTGGTGAATCTGAAGAACCAAAAGAAGTTTGGACACTAGATGATTATGTAGAAATGATTCATTCTCTACTTGAGGAATTACACATTAAAAAGCCAAGTCTAGTAGGTCATTCTTTTGGTGGTAAACTAAGTTTATTATATGCTACTAAATATGATGTAGATAAACTAGTTGTATTAGCTAGTCCTTACAAAGTTAAAATAATAGAACCATCTAAGAAAGTTAAATTACTAAAGAAACTAAAAAAAGTACCAGTACTTAACTTAGTAGCTGATTTTATGAAAAAACATATGGGATCTACTGATTATAAAAATGCATCTCCTATGATGAGAGATATACTAGTTAAACATATTAATACTGATTTAACAGAATCTCTAAATAAAATTAAATGTCCTACTTTAGCTATATGGGGAACTGCTGATGCAGCTGTTCCATATGAAGATGGTAAAGAATTAGAACATTTAATAGATAACTGTGGTTTAGTAACATATGAAGGTAATACTCATTATGCTTACTTAGAAAGACTAGGACAAACTATAAACGTTCTAAAATCATTCTTCAGTTAGGAGGTATATTATGAAATTACTATATTTTATTACATTAATTATATACATAATATATATTAATATAATTAATGTTAAAGCTTATCATATGTTACAACAAAATAGATATAATAGAGGATATAGATATATTAAATGGATACTAAGAAACTTTAAAGATAACTTTATTAACTTATCTTTACTATTCCTAATCTTTATCCTTACATCATTTAATGAGACTTTAAATAACTTAAGTCCATATATGTTTGCTATTATAACTATCTTCTTAGGATATACATTTGTAACAGAAAGAAAAACAGAAAATGCTAAATTACCATTAAAATATACTGCTCGTATTAAAAGATTAATGGTAACTAATAATATATTATATTTAATACCAATGATTATTACATTTATTATATTTGAAGAAGAAAGTATTAGTATCTATTACTTTATACTAGGATTACTTGCTTATATTAATCACTTTATTATGATACTTACTAATTTTGTTAATAGGCCTGTTGAAAAACTAGTAGAAATACATTTCTTAAATATGGCCAAGGACAAATTAAATAATATGACTAATATGGATGTAATAGGTGTAACTGGTTCATATGGTAAAACAAGTACTAAAAATATTTTGTATGACATCTTAAATATTAAATATAATGTATTTAAGACTCCATCTAACTACAATACACCATATGGTTTAATGATTACTATCAATAACTATTTAGATAAATATAATGACTATTTCATAGCTGAAATGGGAGCTTGTAAAAGAGGAGATATCAAAGAACTATGTGATATAGTTCATCCTAAAATAGGTATTCTAACTCGCATAGGTTTAGCTCATTTAGAAACATTTGGTTCTGAAGAGAACATTCAAAAAACTAAATTTGAACTTATTGAATCACTACCAAGTGATGGTATAGGTATTCTAAATGGTGATGATGAAAAACAAGTATCATACCATATCAATAATAACTGTAAGATACTATGGATTGGTATCGATAATAAAAAAGTAGATTGCTATGCTAAAGACATAGAATTATCTTATAAAGGAACTAAGTTCAATGTTAAATTCAAAGGTGATGATAAAGAATATCCTTTTGAAACTAAACTATTAGGAAGAAATAATATCTATAATATTCTAGGAGGAATCATCCTAGGTAAAGAACTAGGTATTAAAATATCCGAATTACAAAAATCAGTTAAGAGAATAGCTCCTATTGAACATAGATTATCTATGACTAAATACTTTGATATTAATATCATAGATGATGCTTATAACTCTAATCCTATGGGATGTAAAATGGCTTTAGAAGTACTTAATATGATGCCAGGTAAACATATGATAGTAACACCTGGTATGATCGAAGTAGGAGAAAAAGAATACGAAGTAAATAGAGAATTTGGTCGTGAGATTGCTGATGCTACTGATGAAGTAATACTAATTGGTGAAGAAAAGACTAAACCTATTTATGAAGGCTTAATGGATAAAAAATATGATAAAAATAAAATACATGTTTTAAATGATGTAATGGATGCATTCCCTCTAATGTTAAAACTAAAAGAAAAAGATACATATGTCTTATTAGAAAATGATCTTCCAGATACATTCAACGAAAAAATAAGGAGTGATAAAAAATGAAAAAAGTAGGAGTTATATTTGGTGGTGAATCAGTAGAACACGAAGTAAGTATCATTACTGCTATTCAAGCTATTGGATTCATGGATAAATCAAAATATGAAGCTGTACCTATTTATATTGGTAAAGATCGTAACTGGTATACAGGTGATGCTCTACTTGATATGAATAACTACAAAGATATGAAAAATATCGGCTTTGTAGCAACAGAAGTAACACTAACTCGTAAAGGAGATAACTTTGTCCTTCAAAAGAAGAATGGCTTATTTAAAGGAGTAGTAGATACAATTGATGTAGCTTTTCCAATAGTCCATGGTAAAGGAGTAGAAGATGGTTCTTTATCTGGTTACTTAGAAACTATTGGAATACCTTATGTAGGACCTTCTATGTTAGGTGCTTCTCTTGGTCAAGATAAAGTAGTTCAAAAACAAGTAATGTCTGCTTGTGGAGTACCAATTGTAGATTATACATGGTTCTATGATTATGAATACCTAAATGATGAAGAAAAAGTTATTAAAGATATTAAAAAACTTGGTTTACCAGTAGTAGTAAAACCAGCAAGACTAGGTAGTAGTGTAGGTATTAATGTGGCTAAAAATGAAGATGAACTAAAAGAAGCTATCGAAGAAGCTATTTCATATGATCAAAAAATATGTGTAGAAAAAATGGTAGAAAACCTACAAGAACTAGATTGTGCAGTACTTGGTACACCAGAAGAAATGGAAACATCACTAATTGGTGAAATGAAATTCGATGATGAAATATTTACATTTGAAGATAAATATCTAGGATCATCTGGTGGTAAAAAAGGTGCTAAATCAGGACCTAAAACTGGTGGACAAATAACAACTGGTGGATTTAAAATACCAGCTGATATTCCAAAAGATATTGAAGAATCAATATATGAAAATGCTAAAAAAGCCTTTAGAGCTTTAGATTTAAGTGGTGTAACTAGATTTGATTTCTTAGTAGACAAAAAAGCTAAGAAAGTATATGTTAATGAACCAAATACAATACCTGGTTGTTTAGCATTCTTCTTCTATACACCTAAAGGAAAAGATTATACTACTTTACTAGATGAACTTATTACTAAAGCTATTAAAGAATATAAAGATAGTAAAAAGAAAATAACATCTTTTGAATCAAATGTCTTAAGTACATATAATGGTTCTAAAGGAAGTAAAAGTAAAATGAATTAAAAGTAAGTTATTAAACTTACTTTTTTATATTAAATATGATACAATTTATATAGTAGGTGATAATATGAAAAAACATATACTTTTTATGATAGCATTATTCTTTCTATTTATAGGAATAGCTAATGCTGAAAAATGTACAGTTATATCAGGTACAGGATCAAATATAGGTGATGAAATAGCTTGTGGTACAGAACATTTCTATGTTTTAGATAATGATGGATCAAATATAAAAATGCTTGCTAAGTATAATCTATATGTTGGCGCTGATTTCAGTAAGATTTCCGTAGATTCCAATACATATGTTTACGAAGAATGTATTGATTCAACTTGTGAGGGATTAAGAAGTAACTATATATTTTATCTTGAAGGTGAAGAAATAACTATCAATTCTTACTGGGGTATTATAGATATGTTAGAAGATAAATATAATTTGGAAAATTCTCTTTACTATATCATGTTTAATGAAAACATTACTAATAGAACACTAATTTTATTCATTCCAAATTATGGAGAAAAGAAAACTATTGATGGTAAAACATATATAAAAGAAACTATAAAAATATATCCTTATACAGTAATTAAACCAACAACAGAAGGATATGCACTACAAAATGAACTAGCTCGTGGAGTAACAGGAGAAAAAGGTAATGCTAACTATCCAATATATGCCACACTACCACTTTTTATTGGCGATTTCGGGAGAGGCGGTTTTAACGAATTTGATGGATGGGGTAGATCAACTGAAAATTATGACAATTTTGAAAATGGTTATATTAACTTTGATTTAAACGATAATTCAAATATTAGTATGTATTTAGACGACTATTTAGATAATTTAGAAGAGATGGGATATGAAATATCTGATATAGATATGTTAAATATTAAAGACTTAGATGAATTAGTCAAAGAAATAAGCGGTAATAATTTACCTTTAGCCAATTGGTATAATGCAACACTAGGTAACAGTCTTGACTATAATGATTATAACGAGTTAGGTGATTTAACAGGATATTTATCTAATGATTATTCTTGGTTGTGGAGTACTACATATTGGACTAAAACTGCTATGGGTAATCTTCAAGATGAATACTATGCATATATGTATTACTTTGTTTCTTCTGCTGGAAATATATGTTACTCAGAGGGTGAGTGTGACACTGGAATACCACGTGCAGGAATAAGACCAGTAGTAACATTATCTATATCAAACATTGATTATGCTATTGAAACCAAAACAGATGGTAATGGAACAGTTACTGCTGAAAAAGTTACTGCGGCTGGTGGAGAAGTAATTAAGTTTACAGTAACACCAAAAGAAGGATATGTACTAGGAGAAGTAAAAGTAACAGATGCATTAGGTAATGTAATAACATTTACTGATTATACATTTACAATGCCAAATGCTAATGTCCTAATAGAGGCAACATTTGTACCTAAGAATCCTAATACTAAAGTATTCTTAACTATAATACCAATAATAGTATTTATTGTATCTGCAATAGTATACTTTAAATCTAAAACAAAGGTTTATAACGTTTAAAAACATATAAGACTCATATGAGTCTTTTTTTATTTGGAATAATTTACGTAAATTGACATTAATTGGATTACACTTCCTCAAAAAGTGTTTACAAAGTACCATATTTTATGTAATATTAGTATAGACAGTGGTACATTGTGGAGGAAAGTGGGGGATTTAAAAATGTTCATGGGCGAATATCATCATAACATTGATGAAAAAGGACGACTTATAATTCCTGCTAAGTTTCGTGAGGAACTTGGAAATCGTTTCATAGTTACTCGTGGCTTAGAGAAGTGTCTCTACGTATACTCTGAGTCAGAGTGGAATAATATAGTTGCCAAAATAAAAACTCTACCTTTTACCAAAAAAGACGTCCGTACGTTCGTAAGATCCTTCTTTTCTGGTGCCACTGAATGTGAATTTGATCGTCAAGGTCGAATTAACATTACCTCCCCATTGGTTAGTTACGCCGATATCAAAAAAGAATGTGTTGTTATCGGCGCAAACGACCGTATAGAAATATGGTCTGAAGAAGGATGGAATAATTTCTTCCTAGAAAATGCTGATAAGATAGAAGATATTGCTGAAGACCTATTTGAAGGACGTGGGCCATATGAAGCATTATAGTGTAATGTTAAAAGAATCAATTGATGGTTTAGATATACAAAGTGATGGTATCTATGTAGATGCTACCCTTGGATATGGAGGACACAGTAGTGAAATCCTAAAAAGACTTGATAAAGGACATTTATACTGCTTTGATCAAGATAAAGAAGCTATTAATTATTCTAAAAAAAGATTAGCTGAAATAAGTAATAATTTCACAATAATTAAAAGTAACTTTGTTAATTTAAAAGAAAAATTAAAAGAACAAGGTATTGATAAAGTAGATGGAATACTATTTGACTTAGGACTATCTAGTCCTCAAATAGATGATCCAAAAAGAGGTTTTACCTTTATGCAAGATGCTCCATTAGATATGAGAATGGATACATCTACAAATCTTACAGCAGAATATGTTGTAAATAACTATAGTATTGAAGAATTAACTAATATCTTCTATGTCTATGGTGAAGAAAAAATGGCTAGAGTAATAGCTAAAAAGATTGCAGCTGAAAGATTAAATAATGAAATTAAAACAACTAAAGAATTAGTTAAAATAATTGAAAAAGCTGTAGGAGCTAAATACTTCAATAAGACTCATCCAGAAAGACAAATCTTCCAAGCAATAAGAATTGAAGTAAATAGTGAATTATCAGTTTTAAGTAGTGTTTTACCAGATGCCATAAATCTTCTAAATAAAAATGGAAGAATATCAGTAATAACATTCCATTCTCTAGAAGATAGAATAGTAAAACAAATATTTAAAAGTAATAGTGAAGTAGATGACTTAGTAAAAGGATTACCTGATATTCCTGATGTATATCTACCAAAACTAAGATTAATTAATAAGAAACCAATTCTTCCAAGTGAAGATGAAATAAAAGAAAACTCTAGAAGTAAGAGTGCTAAATTACGTATTGCAGAAAGGATTTAAAAATGGAAAAAAAGAATAAAAAGATTAAACTATTATATTTAGTATTAGCTCTAATAATACTTGCAATTCCAGTATGTAAAGTTTATACTAAATCTATACTATCTGAATCAAATATTGCTTTAGAAGAAATGAAAAGTGATATTAAAGAACAAGAAGGTATAAATGAATCATTAGAAATGCAAATAAGTGAATTAGCATCTCTTGATAAAATCCAAGATGTTGCTACAGAAAACGGGCTTACATATGTAAATGGAAATATAACTGTTGTTTCTAATGGATAGAACAAGGAGTTAACAATATGAAAAGAAAGAATCATACAATAAATGTTAGTAGAATAATATTTGGTATTTTAGTTCTTTCTTTTTTAATTGCCATAATAAAATTATCTATGATAGCTTTAGCACCTAAAACAGATGGTATTGACTTAAAAGCTTTCATGGATAATAGAAATACCGAAAGAGAAATACTAAGAGCAAATAGAGGAAGTATATATTCTGCTGATGGAGAAACTCTAGCAAGAAGTATTAATTCATATACTGTTATTGCTTACTTAGATTCTTCTCGTACTAAAGATGAAAAACATCCTAATCATGTTGTAGATAAAGAAGCAACAGCTAAGGCTTTAGCTCCTATTATCAATATGAACGAAGAACAAATACTTAATTTATTAAATCAAAAGAAATATCAAGTCGAATTAGGCCCAGGAGGACGTGGAATTACTACCAACACTAAATTACAAATCCAAGCTCTAAATCTTCCAGGAATCGACTTTATTGAGTCTCAAAAGAGATATTATCCATTAGGTAGTGTTGCATCAAGTACTATTGGATATGCAATGAAAGAAGAAGACGATGAAACTATAACTGGTAAAATGGGTATAGAATCTAAATTAAACGAAGAATTACAAGGTGTAGATGGATATACTATTTATCAAAAAGATGCCTATGGTTATACAATGCCAAATACCACTACTGTAACAGAACCTGCTATTCCAGGATCTGATGTATATCTAACAATAGATACTAAAATTCAAATGTTTGTTGAAAATGGTATAGCTGAAATATCTAAAGATAATAATATGGACTGGGTAACATTCTCCGTAATGGATGCTAAAACAGGTGCTATAGTAGCAACTAGTTCTAACCTTAACTTCAATTTAAATACTAGAGAAAATATTCAAAGTTATTTAAACCCATTAACATCTTTCCAATATGAACCTGGTAGTACTATGAAAATATTCTCATTCCTAGCCGCTATGGAAAATGATGCTTACGATGGTAGTGCTATTTATAAATCAGGAACAGTTAGAGTAGATGATTATACTATTAAAGATTTTAATGGTGTAGGATGGGGACCTATTACATATGATAGTGGTTTTTCTTATTCGTCCAATGTTGCAGCAACTTATCTAGCCTTAGGAATAGGTCGTCAAAAACTATATGATTATTATGATAGCTTAGGATTTGGTCGTAAAACAGGTATTATGCTTCCTAATGAAGGAGCAGGAGATATAGACTTTAAATATAGAGTAGAATTAGCTACTGCATCATTTGGTCAAGGTATTACAACAACACCTATCCAAAATTTACAAGGTTTATCATTACTTGCTAATGATGGAATAGAATTACAACCATATATAGTTGAAAGAATAGTTAATAGTGAAACAGGAGAAGCAACATATACTCATGAAAGAACAGAACTAGGTCGTAAAGCATCATCTGAACATACTCAAAAAATGTTAGACTTAATGTATGACGTAGTATATAGTGGTAAAACAGATGCTGGTTTCTTTAAAAGTAATACCGTAACCATGGTTGGAAAAACAGGAACAGCTCAAATAGCAGATAACAATGGTAGATATATGAAAGGACCATACGATTATATTCGTAGTTTTGCTGGAGTATTCCCATACGAAGATCCTCAATATATTATCTATGTATCAGTAAGACGTTTTGATGGAAGATTCTCTCAATTTGCTAAAATGGTAGCTAATGTCGTAGATGAAATAGCTAAATACAAAAACATTACTGAATTAGTAGAACAAGTTAATAAAGATAAAATAATAACAATGGATAACTTCATATCACAAGATGTATCTAGTGTCGAAGAAAAACTAAAAAAAGCCAATTTAAATGTAATTACTATTGGTAAAGGAAAATCTATTGTTAAACAATATCCACCAAAAGGACAGACTATCCTAAGTGGTAGTAAAGTATTCTTAATAACTAATGATAAAACTATTACAATGCCTAATATGATAGGTTGGAGTTATAGTGAAGTATCATCATTCTGTAAACTAGCTGATATATCATATAAGAGTAGTGGATATGGATATGTTAAAACTCAATCTATTGAAGAAGGTACTGAAATAGCTTCTGATAGTATTTTAGAAATAACTTTTGAATAAAAAAAATGCAGTTTAACTGCATTTTTTAATTCTCTAAATATTTTCTATAATTCTCTGGATCAGTAACTATATCTTCTGGATCTAACTCAACATCTCTTCTAGTTAATATCTCATAACCATCTTTAGTTACTAATACAGTATGTTCAAAATGAGCACTATTCTCATCATCATCAGTACATATAGTCCAATCATCATCTAACATATAAATATCAGCTGTACCAAGATTTAACATTGGTTCAACAGCAATTACATTACCAGCATGTAAGATAGGTCCTCTTCTTTCTTTACCAAAATTAGGTACATCTGGTTCCATATGAACCTTATCTCCAACACCATGACCAACTAATTCTTTTACAATACCTAAATTATACTTATGAGCTACTTTTTCAATAGCATGACTTATATCACCAACATAACATCCATCATGAATAGCACTAAGTCCTGCCATTAAAGCTTCTTCAGTTTCTTTAAGTAATTTAACATCTCTTTCTGAATTTGGTTTACCAACTATATAACTCCATGCTGAATCTCCATGATATCCTTGATAACAAGCCCCTATATCACACTTAACAATATCTCCTTCACGAAGTTTTCTTCTACCTGGAATACCATGAACTACTTCATTATTAATACTTACACAGTTAGCTCCAGGAAATCCATATAAACCTTCAAAAGAACATGTACATCCTTTACTTTCAATAAATTTCTTCATTAATAAATCTAATTCTTTAGTAGTAATACCTGGTTGAATAAATTGTTGAATATATTTATGTGTTAAACCAACTAATTTACCAGCTTCTCTTAATTTATTAATTTCATCTTCTGTTCTAGTTATTATCATAAAATCCCTTCATTCCTTAAGTATTATATCACAAATAAAAAAATATGAACAATTATTCATATTTTTTTATCTCTTTTTCAAATATTTCATATGCTTTATTCCAATCATCATAATCACTATCATTACGATGATCTTCTACTAAATCCCTAGTTTTCAAATAATTACCAATATATCTAGTAACCTTTAGGGAACCAGCATAATTTAAATGATTAGCATTATCTTTAGTTTCCTTATTCCAATTAATACTTAATGGATTTAATAAATTTAATTCTATATATGAAATACCAAGTTTATTAGAAGCATCTCTAGCTGCTAAGTATTTACCAAAATTCCAACTCTTACCATTAGGTGTACTTATTAGAATAAATTCTATATCATTTTCCTTACAAAGATTATACATTTTTTCTAAATAATCAAAATTATCATTTGGAATAACTGCTTTAGGTTCTTCATCCATATAACCACCAGGATTACCACTTTGTATCTTAGGAACATATTTAAATCCCTTAGTAGGATTAATCCAACTATATCGTAATGAATCTTTTACAGTAGGGAATAATATCTTTTTCCAATTGTTATGATAAGTTTGAAGTGGTAAAAAAGAATCTTGCCATTTCAATAATGTATATCCAAAAGGAGCTTTAGTTGAATCTCTCATCAAGACATTAGCTTCTAACATAACTACCTTAGGCTTCTGTACTTTTAAAGCTAATTTCAATTCCTCATAAGAGATACTTATCTTTTGAGCAGGATAAGCATAATCAAAAGATGTATAACCATATTCATTCCATAAATCGATAGGAGATATACCTGAATAAGTAAGTGAATCTCCTAAGAAAATAATATCTATAGAATTTTCTTTCTCGCTTAATATTTCATGACCTGCTAAAGTAAATATATCATATTTAAATATATTATTTTTAGGAGCAAATAAATAAGCAAAACCTATATATAAAATAAAAAATATTATAGTGAATAAAATTGAATGTATTATATTTTTCTTCATACCATTCACCCCTAAAAATCCGCATATATTGGATCTACAGGAACATAACCAGCTCCATAAGCTCCAAATATAAAGATAGCAAATATTAATAAATAATAAACTGCCCATCTAATAAATATATTCTTATTACTTAATTCTTCTCTTATATTAATTTTCTTTTCTCTTAATGCTCCAATTACAAATAAAGCAATAATAGATATAACAAGTATTATATAATCTTTACCATCTAATCCTAATTGTAATAGAGTAGTAGATGATCCTCTAAATGATAATATACCTTTTAACATACCAAATCCTACAGTTAAAGTAGGAGCTTTAAAGAACATTTCTCCAATAAAGATAAATACCCAAGTCTTAACAACTCTAAATACTGTATATATCTTTCCATCTCTTTTTATCTTTAATAAACTACATAACTTAACAATCCAAGGTTCAAATATATTACCTAATAATATTAGTACAAAATGATACATTCCAAAGAAGATAAATGTCCAACCAGCACCATGCCATAAACCATTTAATGACCATACACAAAATAAAGCAATACCACCAGTTAATAATGGACCAGTTCTATTTTTTAATTTCTTTCTTATACTAGAATTTAACTTCTTCATAGGTTTAGATAAAGAAACAGGATAGAATATATAATCTTTAAACCATGTACCTAAACTAATATGCCATCTAGTCCAGAAATCAGATATATTCTTAGAAAAGAATGGTTGTTTAAAGTTCTCTGGTAAAGTAACATTAAATATCTCTCCAATACCAATAACAACATCCATAGTACCAGAAAACTCTGAATAAAGTAGAATAGTATACCCAATAGCACCCATAAATATAGTTAATGAACCTAAACTACTATAATTATTAAATATATATTCAACCATAATATTTAATCTATCAGCAATAACTAACTTTTTAAATAACCCCCATAATATTCTTTGATAACCAAAGCAGAAATTCTTATAATGAACTCTTTCTCCTTTAATTAAATCATCACTAACATCATTAAATCTTGTAATAGGTCCTTCCATAACAGTAGGGAAGAAACCTAAATATAATAATACTTTTAATATATTCTTAGTAGGTTCTACCTTTTTATTATTAATATCAATCATATAAGATATAGCTTGTAATGTATAAAAAGATATACCTATTGGAGCAATAATCTTCTTTATACTAAATTTATGATTAATACTTAATAAATTTAAAAGATAATTAGTATTAATAGTAAAAAACTTCAAATATTTAAAATAGAAAAGTAAAGCTATATTAATAAGTAATACAATAATAAAGAATACCTTATTTATTTTCTTATACTTATCTTTTAATTCTTTGTTTTCTTCCACTTTTTTATTATTTCTTAATACCAATAAACCATATAAATAAATACTTACACTAGATAAAATAATAAAGCCAAGTAACCACTTACTTACATAAAAGAATAAACCATAACTAACTAGTAGTAATAGTACAGGTCTTATCTTTTTAGGACATATTTGATATATAACAACTAATACTGGAACTATTCCCAGTAATAAAGCCAAATTAAAATACGACATAATAATACTTCCTTTACATGAGTAATTATAGAATATTATAATCTTTTTAACAAGATGTCATTATAATTCTACTAGTTTTTTTAAATATAAAGAGTATAATTAAAAAAGGTGGTAATATGAAAATAATTATCGTTGGAATAGGTAAACTAGGTGAATTCCTAGCAAAATCCTTAGTAAAAGAAGGTAATGCAGTTACTCTAATAGATACTGATTTCAAAAGAGTAACAGATATTATTAATAACGAAGATTTAAACTATGTTAAAGGTAATGCCTTAGATATTACAACTTTAACAGATGCTGGAATAGAAAATTGTGATTTACTTATAAGTGCCATAGATAAAGATGAACTAAACGTTATGACATGTTTATTAGGTAAAAAACTAGGTGCTAAACATACTATAGCTAGAATAAGAAATACCGAATATATGCCTTCAGTTAGTTTACTTAAAGAAGAACTAGGTCTATCTATGATTATTAATCCAGAAAGATTAACTGCTGAACATATAGTTAGAGTCTTAAATACTCCATCTGCTATTGAAACGACAACATTCTTTAAAGGTCGTATTCAAATGATTAGTTTAAAAATAAAGGATGATGATGTATTAAAAGGAGTTAATATCTTTTCACTTGCTAAAAAATTAGATTACAATGCTATGATTTGTGCAATTAAAAGAGATAGTGAAGTAATAATACCTAAAGGTGATACTAGAATAAAAGCAGGAGATAAAATATATGTAACAGGTACTCCTAAGAACTTAAATGCTTTCTTAAAATATTCTAAAAGAATAGCTGAAAAAACTAAAAAAGTAATTATTAGTGGAGGATCAGATACTGCTATATATGTAGCTAAATTATTACTCGATATGGGAATAGGAGTTAAGATAATAGAAATATCTGAAGAAAGATGTAATTATCTAAGTTCTGAATTACCAAATGCTATTATTATAAATGGAGATGCATCTGATCAAAATATACTTCTAGAAGAAGGATTAGAAAAATGTGATGCTTTCATATCATTAAATAGTATAGATGAAGAAAATATCATATATTCAGTCTTTGCATCATTACATGAAGTACCAAAAATAATAACTAAGATTAACCATATGGATATGGATGGTATTACAGAAAAACTTAATCTAGATACTATCATCACTCCTCATCAAATAGCTACTAATCAAATAGTTAAATATGTTAGAGCAATGCAACAATCTGAATCTAGTAGTTGTGAAGCTGTATACCAATTTGAAAATGAACAATTTGAAATGTTAGAATTCAATGTTAAAACAGAATTTGAAGGTAGAGACATAAAAATAAAAGATTTAAATCTTAAACCTAATATCTTATTATTAGCCATTTTAAGAGATAAAAATATTATTATACCTGGTGGAAATGATGTAATTAAATTTAGAGATACAGTAATAATAATAGATGGTAATAATGAAGTTAAAAAACTAGAAGATATCTTGGAGCAATCATGAAAAATAAAATAGTATATAAATATATTGGAAAAGTATTAATTGGTTTTTCAATATTACTTCTAATACCTTTAATAGTTGCATGTATCTATAAAGAACACATATCACCATTTCTAATACCATTATTAATAAGTTTACTATTTGGTTTTATCCTAAATACTTTAAGAATATCTTCTCAAAAGATATATAGTAAAGATGGATTTATAATAGTAGCTTTATCTTGGATAATAATAAGTATAATAAGTTCATTACCATTTATAATTAATAAAGATCTAGCCCCAATAGATGCTTTATTTGAATCAATATCTGGTTTAACAACAACTGGTGCATCAGTATTTACAGATGTTGAAAGTCTTGATAAAAGCATTCTTTTCTGGCGAAGCTTTATGCATTTTATTGGTGGTATGGGAGTACTAGCTTTTGTAATGGCCATTATTCCCTTATCTAAAAATGATAAATCAATGCATTTACTTAAAGCAGAAATGCCTGGTCCATCAGTTAATAAATTAGTTCCATCAATTAAAAAAACATTATTTTATTTATATGGAATATATATCTTTTTAACATTACTAGAATTTATTCTATTATTAGTAGGTAAGACTAATCCTTTCCATGCCTTATTACTATCATTTGGTACAGCAGGAACAGGAGGATTCTCTTTACTTAATAATTCCTTAGCATCATATACAACATTCTCTAAAATAGTAGTAACTATATTTATGTTCCTATTTGGAGTTAACTTTAATATATATTTCTTAATACTTATGAAAGACTTTAAATCAGCATTTAAAAGTGAAGAACTAAGAGTATATCTATTTATCTATTTAGCATCAGTACTATTAATAGTACTTAATACATATAAATTATTTGATAACTTAAGTGAATGTATCTTAGAGGGATTCTTTCATATAAGTTCTCTTATAACTAGTACCGGTTATAGTATTGGTTCCATAGATATATACCCATCCAATGCTAAAGTATTATGTCTAATGCTAATGTTAATAAGTGCATGTGCTGGAAGTACATGTGGTGGTTTTAAGATGTCTCGTTTAATAATTTGTTTTAAATCTATTAAAAGAGATATTCTAAAAATAATTCATCCTAATAGTGTAAGATGCATTAAATTTGAAGGTAATGATGTTCCAGAAGATACCATAAATAGTACTAGAAGTTTTCTGTTCTTATATATAATCTTCATAATAATTATTATGTTTATTGTATCAATAGATGGTTATAGTTTTGAAATTACTCTAAATGCTGTATTTTCTACATTTGCTAATGTAGGACTTGCATTTGATATATCATCATTTAGTATCTTTAGTAATGTATCTAAAATATTCTTAAGTATTGGTATGTTATTAGGTAGATTAGAAATATTCCCAATAATAGTACTATTTAGTGATTTAAAAAAATAGAATTTAATATATTTTAATATCTTTTATACAATTAATTTAGTATAATTATAATGTTGAGTAGGAGGCTTAATATGTTAGAACTTAAAAATATAACTAAGATTTATGAAGTTGCTGATCAAAAACAAAAAGCTTTAAATAAGATTAATATTAAATTTAGACAAAACGAATTTGTATCAATCTTAGGTCAAAGTGGTAGTGGTAAAACAACTCTTTTAAATATAATAGGTGGATTAGATAAATATACATCTGGTGATTTAATTATTAATGGTGTATCTACTAAAGAATATACTGATAGAGACTGGGATACATATCGTAACCATCGTATCGGATTTGTCTTCCAAAGTTATAATCTAATACCTCACCAAACCGCTTTACAAAACGTAGAACTTGCTTTAACTCTATCTGGAGTATCTAAAGAAGAAAGAAGAAAAAGAAGTATTCAAGTTCTTAAAAAAGTAGGGCTTGAAAAACAAATGAATAAAAGACCAAACCAAATGTCAGGTGGTCAAATGCAAAGAATTGCTATTGCTCGTGCCTTAGTAAATGATCCAGATATATTACTTGCAGATGAACCAACTGGTGCACTTGATTCTGAAACTAGTTTACAAGTATTAGATTTACTTAAAGAAATAGCAAAAGATAAACTAGTTATTATGGTTACTCATAATCCAGAATTAGCAGTTAACTATTCAACTAGAATAGTTAAACTATTAGATGGTGAAATAATTGATGATACTGATCCATTTGATGGAGCAGAAGAGTTAAAAGACATTAAAGAAAAACATGGTAAATCTAAAATGAACTTTAAAACTGCCTTTTCTTTAAGTTTAAATAATTTAATGACTAAAAAAGGAAGAACTCTTTTAACAGCATTTGCCGGTTCTATTGGTATTATAGGAATTGCTCTTATATTATCTTTATCAAATGGTATTCAAAGATTTATTGATAGAACAGAAGAAGAAACACTTAGTTCATATCCATTAGTAATAGAAAAAGAATCTGTAGATATGTCATCATTACTTAAAGTATTTGCAGGTAACCAAGAAACAAAAGAATACGATGATGATAAAATACATTCAATTAATATCATGGGAGATATGTTTGAAACAATGTCTCAAGAAGTTAAAAGAAATGATATGAAAGAATTTAAAGAATACTTAGAAAATCATAAGACTATTAACAAATATGTAACAGAAATAGACTATGGTTATAATGTTCAATTAAATCTATATAAAAATGATACAGAAAAAATAACTAGAGTTAATCCTACAACTGTCTTAGATACTCTTGGTATGGGAGCATCTGGTGTATCAAGTTTATATAGCGGTATGCTAAATAGTTATGATGTATTCTATGAAATGTTTGATAATGAAGAATTAGTTAAACAACAATATGAAATAGTTGATGGTCGTTGGCCAGAAAAATATAATGAAGTTGTCTTAGAAATAAATCGTAATAACGAAATATCTGATTATACTTTATTTAGTTTAGGTATTCTTGATCAAGATGATTTAAAAGAACAATTCTATAACATGACTTCTGGTAAAGAAGTAAAATTTGATACATACGAATATGATAAAGAAGATTTCTTAAATCTAACCTTTAAACTAGTATTAAATACCGACTACTATCAAAAAGAAAATGGTATATGGATTGATATGTCATCTAATGAAGCATTCATGAAAAAAGTTCTAGAAAATTCAGAAGAAATAAAAATAGTAGGTATTATCAGAAATAGAGAAGGCGCTATTACTGATGATAGAACATATGGTATGGTTGGATATCGTAGTGACTTAATGGAACACTTAATTGATAGAATTAATGAGTCACAAATTGTTAAAGAACAACTAAGTAATGAAAATAATAATATCTTTACTGGTAAAGAATTCTCAACAAAAACAATGTTTGATATGAATTCTCTATCTCAAGAAGAAAAAGTAGCTTTAGCTAAAATGTCTCAAGAAGAATTAGCAGCCTATATGAAGAGTTATACCGAAAACATGACTGCTTCATATGAAGAAAACCTAAGAAAACTAGGAGTAGCTGAATTAGATAATCCAGATACAATATATATTTATCCTAAGGACTTTGATTCTAAAGAAGAAATAACCAAAATAATAGACGAATATAATGAAGATAAAGAAGAAAATGATAAGATAAAATATACTGATGTTGTAGGAATAATGATGAAATCAGTATCTACAATAGTTAATGTTATCAGTACCGTTTTAATTGCTTTCGTAGCCATTAGTTTAATTGTTTCTTCTATTATGATTGCAATTATTACATATATTTCTGTAATAGAAAGAACTAAAGAAATAGGTATTTTAAGAGCTATTGGAGCATCTAAAAAAGATATATCTCGAGTATTTAATGCTGAAACATTAATAGAAGGATTAACTGCTGGTGTACTAGGTATATTAGTTACATTATTATTAAATATACCAATCAACATTATTATTAAAAATGTTGCTAATATTAGTAATGTCTCAGTTTTACCATTAGATGGAGCAATCATTTTAATAATTATTAGTGTATTACTTACTGTAATAGCTGGATTCATACCTGCTAAAATAGCATCCAAAAAAGACCCAGTAGAAGCATTAAGAACAGAATAAAAAGTGTTTAAACACTTTTTTTCTTGTATAAAAATTCTAAAAATAATATAATAAATATAGTAAGGTAGTGATGATATGAAAAGATCATTCATATATATATTAGTAATACTTGCTACAATAGGTTTAGTATTAGGTAAATACTACATGCAAAAAGACTTAGAAAATGTTCCAACAGAACTAACAGAATTAGATTCTGGTAAATTTATTAATTCTGAAGAAGAACAAAAAGAAATAACTGGTGTTGATAATGCTAAATCAACTTTTACTATCACTAATAAAGAAAATGATACATATAAAACAGAATATAATTATGTTTTAAAAATAAATGAAATAAGTGGATCATATCGCTATAGCAAAAATGGTGAAGAATCATATCTTATCTTTGATGCAACTGGTACTGCTAAATTTACTTTAGTAGCAAATGATACAATGGTTATTTATGATATACCACTTAACTCAACATATCATTTAGAACAATCATCTAATAAAAAATACAAAACTAAAATAGGTGATGAAGTAACTACTATATCTGAAGGAAGTACCTTTGTAGATACTAATATTACATTTAATAATATAAATGTAGGTAGTAAACAATATACACCTGATACAGTAGATAATATAAAAATAATAATTACATTACTTTCAATCTCCGTAGCAATATTATTTGTTTTAAGTAAATTAAAAATAACGAAGTTTACAACTGAGTAAACTTCTTTTTTATTGATAATAATTAAAAACTAAGTATAATAATTATTCATAAAGAGGAATATATATGAAAAAACAAATCCATATTTTAGAAGGAATACTAATACTAACATTTATTGTTATTGCTAGTTTATTATCTGTTATATTTATATATAAAATAAACCATGAAAAAGTAGAAACAGATTATATGTGGAACATTGAATTTAGTAATCTAAATATCAGTGAAGGCTCCCAAAAAGGAACTCTAACTTTAAATGATAATATTATTAATCTAGATGTATCATTAAAAGACGATTCTGAATTCTTTGAATTCACCATAGATGTAACTAATAACGGTTCTTTAAAAGCCAAAATAGATGAAATAAATATTAACGAAGAAAAAGATAATGAAATATTAAAATATACCATTTCATATTTAGATGATACTCCTTTAAAAGAAGGGGATATTCTTAATTCTCATACTAAAAAAACAATAAAAATAAAAATATATTATCCTAAACAAAAAGATAAAATATATGAAAAACTTAATCTTAAACTTACTTTCAATATAAATTATGTAGCAATCTACTAGTATTGTAAAAATAAACTTAATATTATATAATTTAAAAGTAGAAAGTAGAGGTAGTATATATGAAAAATGAAATAACTAAACAAATAAATACTACCTTAAACATAATTAACTTTGTTTTAATTATTTATATAGCTATTTCTTTTATACTAAAAGATAGATTAGGATCATCACTATATATATATAATGTTATTTTATTTGGTATTTTACTAATAGCATCATACTTTTTACTTGGCTTTATGCCTAATAAAAAGAACAGAATAAAAAATCATATTAGTAACATCTACATTACTATAACCATATTTTATGTTATAACTATATATTTACTTGGTAATGCAACTAGTTATATCAGAACTCCAATTAATATATCAAATATAATCTTTTTAACTATATACTTAATAATGAGTGAAATATTTAGATTTGTAATAGTATCTAAATGTACTAAGAAATCTAATAATCAATATATAATAACTTTTATATATATTCTTTTTGATGTCTTAATAATGTCTAAATTAAGTCCAACTCATTTACTAACACCAATTAATATTGCTTATTTAACTACAATATCAATCTTAAAGAATAGTTTACTAACATATACAACATATAAATATGGTTATTATCCATGTTTTATCTATGCCTTTGTAGTTACTATAATGCCAATAGTATTTCCTTTATATCCAGAACTAGGTAATTATATTAACTTAATATTATTTATTATTTATACAAGTATAATCTTCTATAATATTAGTAAACCTACTAGAAAAGAAGAGGAAGAAACTGCCAATACTTATAAAAAGAGTTTTGGTTACTATGTTGAAAGAATATCTTTAGTCTTAATAATTATAATCATTATTTTAGTATCTGGAGCTTTTAAATATAGTTTATCTGCTATTGCATCTGATTCTATGTACCCTGAAATAAAAAGAGGAGATGCCGTATTACTATCAAAACCTAGTGAAAAAGAATTAAATTCCCTTAAAAAAGGCATGGTTGTGGCATTTGAAGAAAACGATACAATAATAACTCACCGTATTTTAGCTATCACAGAAGAAGATGGAGAAGAGTATATTGTTACAAAAGGTGATAATAATTCAACAAAAGATGTTACAAAAAAGAAAAAAGATGATATAATAGGTATAGTAAAATTTAAAATACCATATCTTGGATATCCTTCAGTTGAAATATCCGATATAAAGAATAGAAGCAAATAAAGAGTAAATAAGGAGTTAACAATATGAATGACAATAAAAAAACAATAACAATTTGTTCTTTTATAGCTCTTATAGTTTTAGCTGTAGTAATTATTATTACACTACTAAATAAACTATATGGTTTCAGTATTATACTAGGTACTTTATTTATTGTTCTAACAGTATTCCTAGGTATCTATCTAAAAGAAACACCTGATGAATATACAACATTCATTAAGAACAAAAGAAGAATCCTAAGAACATATAACTCTATAATAGTAGAAGTAGAATCAATACCTAATATAGCTGGTAAGAATATTATTAAAGTAAAAACTATTGAAGACTTAGTAGATGCTCAATTAGAATTACGTGAACCTATATATTATAAAAATGATAATGATTCATGTTTCTTTATTTTGTTACATTACAATGAAGCTTGTATATATATCTTAAAACTTAATGAAGATGTAATATCTCCTACAGAACAATCAATTAGATATATGAAAGAAGAACCAGATAACAAAAAAGAATCATTACTTGAAAATGTTGAGAATACTATTGTATATAAATTAGATGAATTAAGAAGCTTTAAGATTTCTCCAATTCGTAGCCAAGAAAAAATTGAAATTAAAAATGATGAAGAAATAGTTAAATCAATTGAAGAATCTAAAGAAAATAAAATTACTAAAGAAAACTTAGAAGATGAAATATCTAAGACAATGTATATTAAGGATCTAAAGGAAAAACTACAAAAATATGAATTAGAACATCAAGAAGATAAAAAAGAAGAAGTAAAAGAAGAAAAAGTAGAAGAAACAATAGCTCCTTTAGAAGAAGAAAAAGATATAACAAGTATTATAGAAACAGTTAAACCTAAAAAAGAAGAAAAGAAAGAAGAAGTTAAACCTAAAAAAGTAGTTCGTAAAAAACCAGCTCCTAAGAAAGTTACTCATCAAACTAAGAGAACTACTAAGTATGCTTCTAAAACAAAAACAACTAAAAAGTGATAGTTTATCACTTTTTATTTTGTGATAAATTAAGTGTTTTAAGAAAAATATGGTAAAATATACGTAGTAGGTGGATTATATGGCTAAAACAGAATTAGTATTAAAATATGTAAATGATGATTTTGGTAAACCATTACCAGATGGGACATATCGCATAAGAGGAGATATTAAAACCTATTGTTTAGTAGTTGATGGCGTTGAAGTTATTAATTTAACAGTAGAATATGAGAGATTCCAAGAAACACAAAAAGAATACTCTAATGCCTATATTTCCTATGATAACAAATTCTTTTTATATCCAAATAGTCCATATACTAATAAAGGATATGCAACTATAGCTCTTGATACAATTACAGAGTCTCTCCTAAGAGAAGGATTAGTACCTAGAATAACTCTTAATATAACTGATGATAATTTAAAAAGTAAAAGAGTAGCTGAAAAAGTAGGATATAAACATGTCAAAAGTGATGAATATTCCGTTTATAGTCCAAATGCCTTAAAAATGTACGAACAAGGTTTAGCATATCTAAAAGAAAGTGATTATGAACTATACGAAATGCAATTAAAATTTAAAATAGATGATATGAAAAGATATATTGATAGTGCAATAGAAAGCTTTAAAAAGACTAAATAGAGGTGTTTTATGAAAATAGATATAAATACACAAAGTAGTATAAAAATAACTACAGATAAGGTTATATACATTGATCCATTTAAAATAGATAATGAATCCCATGATGCTGACTTTATCTTAATAACTCATGATCATTATGATCACTTAGATGTTAAATCTATAAATAATATTAAAAAAGATAATACTATTTTAATATTTCCAAATAGTATTGCTACTAATATATTTACTTTAGGTTTTAATATGAAAAATGTAAGAGGAGTAGAACCTAAAGAAGAATATGTAATAGAAGGATTATCTTTTAAAACTACACCTAGTTTTAACAAAGATAAACCATTTCATCCTCAAAGTAAAAAATATGTAGGATATATACTTAATTTAGAAAAGATTATCTTTATAGCTGGAGATACTGACTATATAGACGATTTAAAAAATATAGAATGTGATATTGCTTTAGTACCAATTGGTGGAACATATACTATGGATTATCAAGAAGCTGCGGAATTAATTAATACCATCAATCCAGAAACAGTATATCCAACTCACTATGGCTCTATAGTAGGAGATATTAATTTAGGAAATAAATTTAAAGAATTATTAAATGATAATATAGAATGTATATTAGAATTGGAATGATTTTATGAATAAAGAAGAAATAATAAAACAAGAATTATTTATAATAATATCTGAATTAAAAGCTAACCAGGCTCAAAATACCGAACTAGCTAATGAATCAATAAGTAATATTACTAGAATATTACAAGAAGTAGCTAAAGAACTAGCAGTTAAAACTCCAGAAGAAGTATTTTTAGAAATTAGAAAAGAATACTTTGATGCTGTTGAACAAGAAGCTTTATTATCACCAGGTATTGCTACTATTATTCAAGATAGTAAAAATAGAATATATTTATCTAAATATAGTGGAGATATTGGTGATGAAACTAAAACTGCTGTATCTAGTGAAACTCGTTTTGATTTAGCTAGTATTACCAAACTATTTACAGTTTTAGAAGCTTTAAAACTAAACCAAGATGGTCTATTTGATATTAATCAAATAATTAAAGATGTAAATAAATCACCATATACTACTCTTAATGTAACTATAGCTGATTTATTAAGATTTAAATATGAATTACAAACTATGGGTAGAATAGATGAACCAGATTTAACAACAGCAGCATTCTATCGTAGGTTGCTAAGACCAAAGATAGGACCAAATGCTCATGTCTATAGTGATATACCATATATCATAGTTAAAACACTAATGCCTAATAGTAGAACATTCTTTACTGATTATTACGAAGAATTAGGCCTTCTATCCCTTGGTTATGATACAAATGGAATAATTACAGGTGGATATGATTTTGAAGCTGTAGCAGACCAAAAAGCCCGTTTAATGATGAAACTAGGTATTCAACCAGGACATGCAGGTTTATTTGGTACTGCAGATGATCTTATTAAAGTATTTGATGCTCTCCAAAGAGGATTCCTAGACAAAGATAGTCTAGATATGTTAGTAAGCTCTGGTACTAAAGATAAATATACACCTATGTTTGATAAAGAAGGAAAAGAAATAGGACAAAGACCTATTGTAAGAGGTATGGGTGTATATGTAGAACATCCAGAAGGACTAAAAGTAGGAGAAGTAATACCAGGTTTATCTAAATATGCTTTTTCTATTACAGGTTATACAGGAGGATACGCAACATATGATATATTAAATGGATTCTCTAGTGTAATATTAGCTAATCCAATTACTATTGCTGCTACCAAAGCCCAAGTCCAAGTAAGAAAAGTACCAGAAGATAATAGAGTCTTATTAGATAAAGATGGTAAACCACTAAAAAAAGATACAATGATAGTATCAAGTTTTGTAGATAATAAAAAAATTGTTAATCTATATGATGACCAAGGAGAACATCTAGGAACAAGACCATATACTAATATGATGAATGGTATTAAATTACAACAATTATATACTATATTAAAACTAAGACTAACTAAGAGAGTAGCTCTAGCATTATCAAAATCAGACTTATTAGTAGAACACATTGAAGAAGAATATAGTGGTGGAAAGAAATTTCTAAATAGATAGGAGAATATTATGGATTTTAATTGGAAAGAATTACTTAAAAATGCCTTTAAATCTACATTCGATGATTTAAATATCTTTTTAACAATAATATTAATCATATCTCTATTAATATCATTTTTTATTAAGAATTTCATTATTGATTTAATACCATTTATTCTCTTCATAATTATATTATTTAGATTACTATCTAAAAATAAAATACAAAGACAAAAAGAAAATAAAATTTATCAAAAAATTAAATCTTTTATCTTAAGACCATTCACATACTATAAAGAAAAAGATTTAAAAAACTATGTCTATAAAAAATGTCCTAAATGTAAGACTATTCTAAAACTACCATTACCTAAAAAGAGTGGCATTAACCACGCTAAATGTCCTAATTGTAGTCATAGAGTAACAATACTTAATATAAGACATAAGAAAAAAGAAAAGATTAAAGTAGAAGTAATAAAAAAGAAAAAATAGATATACCTTTTTTTCTTTTTTTATTTTCTTAATTAGTATATAATAACTACTCAAAGAAGGGATTTATATGAGTTACTTATCAAATATGATTTATGGCAATGGATGTAAAAGAAAAGTTGAAATCCCTAAATCATCTAGAGAATTAGAAGAACTATGTGAATTTATTTCAACTGATTATTTAACAAGAGATATCTATGTAGATGCTATGAACAAAAAAAGAGCTTTAAAAGTAGGCAGAGAATTTTTAGATAAATATTTCACATTACATAACTTATGGCAAGTAGATCATGATGCTATAAAAAGAAGAATAGGTAAAGGAACTATCACCATTTCAGATCTATTAGCTGCTGAAAAAGAATGTGAAAGATATATTCATCCTTTCTCATTAAAAGTCGTTTATTCAAATAAATACGATATTTTTCAAGGAGAATTAAAAGCTCGTACATATACAAAAGAACTAGGTGATATAACAAGAGCACAACCATCATTTATCAAAATAGATTTATGTAGTAAAGCAACAATAGTAACACCACCAGTATATGTTCATGAACTAACTCATTCTCAATTGCAAAGTAATCTAGGTTCAGTTAGATACTATAAAAATATTGAATTACTTCCATACTTCTTAGAATTAGTATGTGCTCATGACATGGGTGAACATGATTATATATTAAAAATATTAGAAAAGTTCTTATCTAACGAAATAGTTAAATATCGTAATGAAATAACTAATCATGAAAATGGTACATACCGTATGACTAGAGAACAATTAGTAGAAACAGGTAAATACTTAAGTTCAACCATTTCTGCTTTAAACCTATTTATTATGTATTACAATGGATCTCCTAGTACTAAAAAATATATCTTACAGGAGATTCAAAAAATATTTGATGGCTTACAAGATTTAGAAGAATTTACCAAAAGATTATATATTACAGATACAATAGATAATAAAGTATTACAAAAACATTTAGTAAGATAATATGTTATAATAATATAGGTGATAATATGAAAAAGAAAATAATAATCATCTTAATTATTATATTAATAATTTGTTTAATTCCTATAAAAAAGAATTACTCAGATTTACCATATACTACATACAATGCCATACTTTATAAATATATTAAATATGATAATAATTCAGTATATAATTTTGAATATAAAAATGAATTAATAGTATTTCCTATGAACTTTAAAAATACTAATTATTACTTCAATAACCAAATTCAAAGAATAAATATATGTAATAATGATGAGAATAACTATCAATGTGTTGAAATGTTACTAGGTAAATACGAATGGAATAAAAAGAATAATGATGAAATATTTGCTATAGCAAGAAACTATAAAGAAACACTTAATACTAAAAATAATCAAGAATTAACATTTAATTGGACAACTAATGTAAAAATAGATAGTGTCTTAATATATGATGTTAATACCACTAATACTATTAAAGACAAAGTTAATAATAATGATTATTCAATTACATTCCATGATTTAGAAAAAGGTGAATATATAATAAGTCTAAGAACCATTTCTAAATATAATGACAATAATAAAGTAGAATATAGTTTTAAAATAAATATAGAAGATTAAATCTTCTTTTTTTATGTTATAATTATAAAAGAATAGGTGATAATATGAAAAAATCAATTATATTATTTATTATCTTTTTAATATTAGGTATGGTTTCATATATCATTTTTAATACAATGATATCATCTATATTTTTTATTATATCTTCAATATCAATTACATATTATTTCTATACTAAAAAAGATACTATAAAAGATATTACAGAAAGTAATACCAAACTAATATCATTTGTTTTAACATTCATATTACTTGCAGTAGTATTCTTCTATATATCATTCTTTATTAAAAATCATATCGATTTATCTAAGAATAAAATAAAAGACTATGAATCACCAGTTGAATTAGTAGCTATCTCAACATATAGTGAATCCGATGCTGAATTATCATTACAATCATATAAGAGTCAAATGAAAGATACATCTCTAGTTATTGTTAAGAATAACTCAGATATATCTTTACGTTCTTCAACATTAGAAAAATATGAAGGAGATAGTACTAACTGTGATTATTCTAATCTTTATGGCTTAAATGCCTTATATTTAAATAAATCAGGTTCACATTCATTACTTAATACAGTTACCATCACAAGTGAAGTAAAATGTGGAATACCTTTATTTGCAGCGGGTGAAAAAAGTATTATCGATATAGAAGATTCCAAAGTAGTATCTAAAAGTTATAATGATACAGCAGCGGTTTCAGTTACCCAAGGTGGAGAAATAAATGGTAATAATGTCACAATTCTAACTAAAGGTAAGAATAGTCCTGCTTTAAGAATACTAGATAATTCAAGTATTAATCTTCAAAACTCATTACTATCTACCAATTCATCTAACTCACCAATTATTTATACAGACGGTCTTGTTACTTTAAAAAATGTTACAGGTACTTCAGATCAATCTCAAATGTTATATTTAAAAGATAAAGGTGAAGTTAATATCGAATCTTCCAGTTTCTTAACAGGTGGAAGAGGAGATAGTATTGATTCTCATAGTGCTATTAATATTACTGGTGAAAATACTTTAAGAATTACTGATTCAACTATTAATATTAATAATAAAAATCTATATTATGAAGTATCATCCATGTTTTATATTAAAGATGCCAAAACAAATATTTATTTAACAAATTCATCATTTAATACTGGAAGTAATATCTTCTTAAAAAGTATTAACTCTAATATTAAAATAGATTTAAAAGATGAAGATATTAAAGGAGATATAATAAATACAGATTCCAATATAGAACTTAACTTAGTTAATTCTAAATATACTGGTGATTTAAATGGTGTATCATTAACACTAGATGAAAATAGTCATATTACCTTAACTAAAGATACAACATTAAAAGAATTACATAATAAAGTGGAAGATAATTCTAATATTGATCTAAATGGTTATAATTTAACAGTCAAATAAAAAAAGGAAATTAATTTCCTTTTTTCTTTTTCTTCTTTTTACTTCTATTTAAACTATCTAAAGTAATACCACCAGCAATACCAAGCCCTAAAGCTGCTGCTCCAAGTGGTAGAGTAGATATATTTCTACTTTCAGTAGTTTTATTACCTGTATCTATACCTGTTGGTGGAGGTAATTCATCATCACTATAATTAACAGTATTTCTAGAAGAACTTGATGTACTAGGAGTTAAATAAGTACTAGATGTTTCACCACTCTTACCACTACTAGGACTAGTTAAACTAATAACATCTTCTGAAGTAGAACTACTTCTTAAATCTTCTTCTGTTGCAATTTCTAACTTAGTCCATCCATCTTCAGTTGTACTTTGAGTAGTACTTAAATTAGTAGGAGTACTACTTGTAGTTGTTGGAGTAGAAGTAGTAGGAGTACTACTTGTAGTAGTTGTAGATGTAGTAGTAACAGGAGTACTACTTATAGTTTGACTTGTACTAGTTTGAACTGTTGGAGAAACCGTAGCAGTTGTTGGAGTAGGAGCAGAAGAACTAACTGAACTACTAACAACAGCTGGTTGTGAACTACTACTTGTTTGAACAGGAGTATAACTTGAACTACCAGTTCTTGAACCTAATGAGGTTGGAATATAAGTGCTTCCTGTATCACTACTTAATCTAGTAGTTGTAACTCCTGATGTATCAGTTGTTGAAGCAGTACTAAGTTGAGTTGGAGTAGCACTAGCATCTTGTGGGCTTGTAGCTAAAGCAGTAGCTGACAATGGTCCACTATTAGGATCATTTGAATATCTTAAATTTACAACTTGAGCTCCAGTAGAACCAGCAAGCGATAGAGCAGTAGGCCCAATATGAGACCCATTAGCAACTTGGGCAGCTGTTTTTCTTTTTATATTTTTCAAATAAGTTTTATTTGTTATTTTAGTAACTTCACCTTTATTATTAGATGCTACAATAGCTTGAGCAACACTATCACTAACTTTAATTTTACCAATATTAGTTTTAACATTACCAACGTTTTTATATGGATCAACTACCCATACATATCCCGATGCTTTATTTATTTCTCCCCATGTCAAAGGCTTATCATATTGCCAATCTCCATATGGATCATTAACTATAAATTTACCATCATCTGTATAACCTGATATTAATACAAAGTGAGAACCGCCATTAACAGATATAATAACTTGTTTACCTTCTTGTAATAAACCAAGAAATTTATCTTTATGATCGTATTGATTAGAACTCCACCAGTTAGCCCCTAGTTTATCAGCAGTTAATTCCATCTTTCCATATAAACTGCTTCTTCCACCAACACGTCCAGCCATTTCTTCAGGTGTAATAATATCATTAAATATATAAGATAATGCCATACACATAGAAGTAATACCACAACCACTTGAAGCTATAGTACCACCAGCATAAGCAACATTATTAAAATACTTTTGATCATATAAAGGAACTTCAGTAAAATTGAAGTTTTCATCTAATACCCCAGTTTCTAAAAACTGGAAGAAATAAGAAGCTTCACGATCACTATTAATTAATATATTTTTAGTATTTGTTAATCTATTTAATACTTCTTGTGCTTTTCCTTTCATACTATCTACTTTAGCTTTAGCATCAGAAATTAGATGTGCTGTAGTTATTTCACTGTCATTAATTACTGCATTAGCCAAGTTTCCAGAAAGAGTACCCAAATCAGAAATAAGACCTGAAACATTTCTCATTCCATAGTATATAGCACCTAAGTCAATTTCAACATCAGCCATATCATCACCTCTAAACCTGAGTAGTAGATCTTGCTTCAGCTTCTCTAGCTGCTTTTTCAGCAGCCGCTTTACGAGCCGCTTCTTCTTCAGCTAATGCTTTTTGATATAAACCAGTATATTCTGAGATTTTTCTATTTATTTCACCTTTAACAGTAGAAATAGCATCATCTACAGAATCTAATACACTTTGTATCTCTTTTAAAGCACCTTTATCTATTGACTCACCGCTTATAACAATATTTTCAACAAACTTAGCAGAAGAACTAAGAGATTCATTAGAACTAGATGTTTTGCCACTAACACCACTTACTTTTCCTAAATATCCCTTATATTTTTCTAACTTAGCCTTATAATATGAAGATGACATCATAGTATCACCACCCAATTTATCTTCTTATTTTCTAAAAAGAATATGATTTATATTCTCCTTAGAAAGTAAGAAGCATACGCTTCTTAAAATGAGTAATTCTTTAATGCATTTGCAATACTTGTTGAAACATCATTTAACATATTCTTATATTTTTCGGCATTAGATAAGAATTCTTGGAATGATTCATTAGCACTATCTCTTCCAGTTCCAGATAACCAAGTTTGCATAATACCATCATATTTAGCACTAACTTGTTGAATAAAAGTATCAATAGAAGCTACTACTAAATCTATATGGTTTTTACCAACTTCTGCATTAGGATTAATATCAATTGTATCTAAAGTATCTTCATAATCTTCTAATATACCTTTTTCAGTATATTCTAGAGGTACTAATTCTTTTAGACCAGGAGCACCATTAGCTAATTGAATTTGTCTATAGTTAACAGCAACTTTAGAAGACTCACAAGCTAATCTAGCTAAGTCATTTCTTACTTTAACTAAAGCATTATGAACTGTTATAACTTCTTGAATTTTAACCCCTGCATCTATACCTTTCCAATTATCTTTTAAATTAGTAATAGCAGTACTCAAATCTTGTAACATATTTTCAGCACTACAATCACCTTTAACAACAACATTATTAAATAATTCTTCTGCATAATCATATAGCTCTTGAACTATTGTGACTTTATGGTCCATTATTTCATCCTCCTTAATATAAGTCTACTATAATGGGTAGTCATAGTCAACAGAGTGACAATTAATTAGACTATATAATTTACATGAAATAGCATTATATAAATTATTGTAAATTAAGACTAAATATGATAAATTATATATGATAAGAAGGTGTGTTGATGGAGACATTAAATAGTATTATTACATCTACATGGTTTCAAATAACGCTTAAACTAATACTAGGTACATTATTAACTGGTGTTATAGGTCTAGAAAGATCATCATTAAATAAACCAGCTGGATTTGGAACACATGCATTATTAGGTATAAGTGCAGTATTAATAGTTTTAATTAGTGAACATTTATCATATAAATTTGATATAGATATGTCTCGTATTCCAGCTCAATTTATTTCTGGTATAGGATTTATTGGAGCAGGAACCATTTTACAAGATGGATTTAATGTTAAAGGAGTAACAACAGCAGCAGGTTTGCTTTCAGCAACATGTATAGGTTTAGCTGTTGGTGGTGGTTATTACACCGGAGCTATCATAGCTACAGTTATTACATATTTAATCTTAGTATATTCTCATTCACTATCTGATAAACTTGATAGATTTGCTAAACTAAATTTAAAAATTAAAACAGTTGGTGATGTTAATGAAGTTATTAGACAAATAGAAAATTATTTATCCAAAAATAATATTTCTCTAAAAGGTTTAAATAGAGAGACTAAAGAAAACAGAATTAAAGATAATGAAGTAATTGAGTTAATAGCTACATATGATACTAAAACAACTAGAAAGAATAAAATAATTGCTACCATATCTTCGTTTGATAATGTTAGTGGTGTATATGAAGAATAAAAAAAGGACTATTTAAGTCCTTTTTGTTTTGTATTTCTTTCAAGTTCTTGATAAAACCATTCTTGATCCTTAGGAGATGGAGAAGAAAATTGTACCAATAACTTATCTCTAAGTACAGGAGCTAAATGCCAAGTAACTTGACCATTTTTATAGTCCATAGTACTACCAACTTCCATTTGTCTTTCATATTTAGCTGCTATAGCAGCATATATTAATCTTAAAGAATCTTCACCAATTTTAGTAATCTCCTCAACAGGTATATTGTATTTACCTTTTTGAATAGAAAACTGAATATATTCTCCTAAATCCTCTAATTTATAAAACATAAATTCTTCCATATCAAAAGAACCATCAATAAATTCCAAAACATAATTAATATTATTCATAAATTCAATCATTTTTTCAGTATCCATAAAACCACCCGAGTACTGATATTATAAAACAAAATTATAAAAAAGCAACAAAATATGCTATAATATCCAGTCTTAGGGGGTGAATTTATGAGATTAAGTGTCTTTAATGAAGATAGATATTTATCTGGTGATCAAGATATATTAGATATATTTATTAGATCTTTTGAAGAGAGAAAAGCTAGATGGCAATTAGAACAACAAATATTCTCTAATACTATAGATAAATATGATCAAATAATAGAACAATTAGCTTATACAATTAAAAGACTAGGTTTTTCTTCCTCACTAGAATGTTCAATAGCATTATCTCACATAATTAATCGTGGATATGTATCTAAAGACATGGATTTCAAAGATGATTCACCTAATCCAGAATTTGAAATAACTAGTAGGTATGGAACAAGTATAATTAGAGGAGTAGGTTGTTGTCGTAATTTTGCAGCAATGCATAAAGAAGTATTAACATTACTAGGTTATGATGTTAAACAATTATACTGTTATGAAAGAGATAGTATATTTAAAAATCCTCAAAATGAACAAGCTAACCATGTAATAAGTCTTATTGAAGAAAATGGTATTTTATATGGTATAGATTTATACAATGGTAATAGATTATTTAGATTCAAAAATCAATTTGATTTAATAGAAGTATCAACTAAATCAAGATATTCTCTAAGATATAAACCATATTATGAAATAACAATGGGTGAATCTGATTTAGATGATATAAGAAGACAATTAGAACAATATAAAGAAATGTCACATAAAGGTTTTATAACGCCTTTAATATATGAAGATGAAATAAAATATAAAGTAAAAAGAAAAGTAGAAGATTCACATGTAGAACTATATCAGTTTTATAGAGATACATATGATCAAAAAAAACAAATAGTAAGAGATATGGTAATTAAAACATTTAAAAGATAGTAAATATTTACTTATAATTACTTGTGATTTATAATGTTTTTGAATAAGTAGGTGGTTAAATGAAAAAAGTAGTAATAGGAATGAGCGGTGGGGTTGATAGTAGTGTAGCTGCTATTAAACTAAAAGAACAAGGTTACGATGTAATCGGTCTTTTTATGCGTAATTGGGATTCATATGCTGATGGAGAACTAGAAGGAGCACCAACTACTGATTTAGGAATATGTCCTCAAGAAGTAGATTATAATGATGCTAAAAAAGTATGTGATAAATTAGGTATACCACTATATAGAAAAGATTTTGTTAAAGAATACTGGGATTATGTTTTTACTTACTTCTTAGATGAACTTAAAAAAGGTAGAACACCAAATCCAGATATTATGTGTAACAAATATATTAAATTTGATATGTTTGCTAAAGAAGCTGAAAAACTAGGTGCTGATTACATAGCAACAGGTCATTATGCTCGTATTAAAGATGGCAAACTATTAAGAGCAGTAGATGATAATAAAGATCAAACTTATTTTCTATCTCAAGTATCTAAAGAACAATTAAAAAACGTTTTATTTCCAATTGGAGATATGGTAAAACCAGATGTACGTAAAATCGCTGAAGAATATGACCTTATAACAGCAGAGAAAAAAGATTCAACTGGTATATGCTTTATAGGAGAAAGAAATTTCAATAACTTCTTAAAAAATTATTTACCTAATATACCTGGAGATATTATTAATATAGATACAAATGAAAAAGTAGGAGAACATATTGGTCTTATGTACTATACAATAGGTCAAAGAAGAGGACTAGATATTGGTGGTACTAAAGACAGAATGTTCGTAGTAGGTAAAGACTTAAATAAAAATATTTTATATATTTGTATTGGAGAAGATAATGATTACTTAGTATCTGATTCATGTATAATAGATGAAGTTAATTATTTAGGTGATGAAAAAGTAACTAAATGTACTGCTAAATTTAGATATCGTCAACAAGATGTATCAGTAGAGCTAGAATACTTAGATAATAACGAAATACTTGTTAAATACCCACAAGGAGTTAAAAGAGTAACACCTGGACAAGCCTGTGTCTTATATAACGGAGAAGAATGCCTAGGTGGAGGTATTATCAAAGAAGTAAGAAAGAATAACGAAAAATTATGGTATTTATAAAAATCTCGAAAGAGATTTTTTTATGTTATAATTAACTTAGTAGAAGCAGAAGGTATGTATATGAAAGTATTACTAAAAATAGAAGGAATGACATGTTCAGCATGTTCTAGTGGACTAGAAAAATACCTAAATAAACAAGAACACATTTTAGATGCGCACGTTAATTTAGTAATGTCTACAGCAGATGTAACATACGAAGAGCCACTAACAATTGAAGATTTAAATACCTTTGTTAAAAAAGCTGGATTTGAATCCAAAGGTGAATATGATCCTCTAGTAGACGAAAAGAAAACTAAAATAAATAAAATTGCTATTATTTCATTAGGTATTATAGCTATTATTCTTATGTATATATCTATGGGTCATATGCTTAAATTACCAGTAATACCTATATTTCATATGGAACATCATCCTAAAATATATAGTACAACTTTATTAGTATTAACTATTATATTTATCATATATGGATTAGATATTATAAAAAGTGGTATTAAAAATCTAATTCATAAAACTCCTAATATGGATACCTTAGTTACCTTAGGAATATTTAGTAGTTTTATATATAGCTTATATGGATTATATATGATATATAAAGGACACTTCGGTTATGTCCATAATCTATATTTTGAATCATCTGCCATGGTAATCTACTTTATTAAACTAGGTAGAATAATCGAAACTATTAATAAAGATAAAACTAAAGAAGCTATTAGAGACTTAGTAACTATAACACCAGATAAAGCTATAAAAATGATAAAAGGAAAAGAAACAGTAGTTACCCTTGATCTAATAAAGAAAAAAGATATATTATTATCTAAACCAGGTACTAAAATAGCTGTTGATGGAATTATTACTAAAGGAACAACTCACTTAGATGAATCATTTATAACTGGTGAATCTAAACCCGTAAAAAAAGAAATAGGTGATAAAGTAGTAGCTGGTAGTATAAATTATGATGGATATATAGAATATAGTGCTGAAAAAATAGGTAAAGAATCTACAATATCTAATATAGTTAAATTAGTACTAGAAGCAACTAATTCCAAAACTAAAATGGCTTTACTAGCTGATAAAATAAGTGGTTTATTTGTACCTATAGTTATAGTAATAGCAATACTTTCTGTAATAATAAATTTATTACTAGGCAAAACACCACATGATACTATATCAGTATTTGTATCTGTCCTAGTAGTAGCATGTCCTTGTGCCCTAGGTTTAGCAACACCATTAGCAATTGTAGTTAGTGAAGGCCTATGTGCTAAAAAAGGTATCATTGTTAAAAAAAGTGAAACAATGGAACTTCTTGATAAACTAGACATAGTTGTCTTTGATAAAACTGGTACCTTAACACATGGTAAATTAAAAGTTAATAGAATATATAACTATTCAGATATGCCAGATAATAAATTATTATCTAAAGTTTGTTGTCTAGAAAAATTATCATTACATCCTATTAGTAATGCCTTTACTGATTATGGAGAAAAAATAGAACTAAAAGAATATGAAGTAACTAACTTTAAAAACATAGATGGAGTAGGATTATATGGGAATATAGATAATGATGAAATCTATGTAGGTAGTTCAAAATTAATTACTAAACTAAAACTAAAAAATACTCATGAAAAAGATGAAAAAGAATTAACTAATAATGCCAATAGTATTGTATATGTAATTATTAATAAAAAGATAGCTGGTTTAATAGGAGTAAGTGATGAAATTAAACCAGAATCAAAAAGTACTATCTCTAATTTAATAAAGATGAATAAAAGAGTTATAATGCTTACAGGAGATAATGAAAAAACAGCTTCTGTAATTGCTGAAAAACTAGGTATTAAAGAAATAATAGCTAACGTCTTACCATCTGATAAAAATAATAAAATTAAAGAACTAAAAGAAGATAATAAAATAATAATGATGGTAGGAGATGGTATTAATGATGCTCCATCACTAGCAACTGCAGATATTGGTGTATCACTTAGTTCTGGAACAGATATAGCTAATAACTCATCTGATGTAATACTACTTAATAATGATTTATCAAAAATAAATGATTTAATTAATATCAGTACTAGAACAGTTAAAAATATTAAACAGAACTTATTCTGGGCATTTTTTTATAACCTATTAATGATACCAATAGCATTAGGATTACTAACTAAGTGGCATATTCGTATTACTCCAATGGTAGCAGCTTTAGCTATGACGTTAAGTAGTATAACCGTAATACTAAATGCCTTAAGATTAAATGTTGAAGATAAGGAAGGAAATAAAAAATATGTTTGGTCAAAGAAAAATAAAGAAGACAATTAAAATAGAAGGCATGCACTGTGAACACTGTGCTAAAAAAGTAGAAACAGCATTATCTAACCTTGATAATGTTAAAAAAGTAAAAGTCAATTTAGCTAAAAAACAAGCAGATATGACTTTAGAAAAAGAAATAGATGATAAATTAATTAAAGATGCTATTTCAGAATTAGATTTCAAAGTAACAGATATTTTATAATATCTGTTTTTATATGTTATAATTATATCATTAAGGAGTATGCAATATGAACCAAGATAAAATAAGTAAAACAATTAAAGATATTCGTAAGAATAACAATCTTACTCAAAGAGATTTAGCTGAAAAACTTGGTGTAACATATCAAGCTGTTTCCAAATGGGAAAATGGTTATAATATTCCTGATATAGAAATACTTAAAAAAATATGTTCTGAGTATAATATTGATATAAATGATCTATTAGAAAATAAAATAAAAAAAAAGAAAAACAAAATAATACCAATTATAATAGCTATTTTAGTATTACTAGTAGGAGGTTTATTATTTTTCTTTATAAGAAATGATAATAATTTTCAAATGCTTCGTATCAAATCTAATACTGATGATTTCAAAATAACAGGTAGCTTAGCATATGATAATAAAGGTAAAATATATATCTATATAAGTGATATTGATTATAGTAGTAATAGTGATGACAAAGTATACAAAGATATTAAAGCTACATTATATGAAAACTATAAAAATAAAAATACAAAGATAAAAGACTGTGAACATGAAGAACATGATGTAACTATTAAAGAACATTTAGAAAAAGTAACATTTAATGTTGATGACTATAAATCAGATTGTGATGATTTAACCAAATCAAATCTATATATTGAAATAGCAGCAACCGATGAAGAAGGCAAAACAACATACTATAAAATACCTTTAGAATTAGAAGAATTATGTCCTGAGGAAAAGTAAGTTAAACTTACTTTTTTTATGTTATAATTAAGTAGGTGATATTATGAAAAAATTATTAACTTTATTTACTTTAACTTTTTTAAGTCTATTTCTATTTGGATGTAATGAAATAGAAGAAACAGATTATACACCAAATGATGGACTAATTATAAAATATACAGAAAATGAATATGAGTTTGATGGCTTAAAAAAGAATATGAAAAACTTCTATGTCATAGAAATATATTCTGATAGAACAGTTAAATATGGTGACATAAGTAGTGAATTAAAAGAAAAGAAAATAAGTGTATCAAAATATAATAAAATAATTAAACTAGCATTTAGTGAAGATTTTTATCAAGAATTCTTTTCAGACGTTGAAACAGAAGGCGTAGAACCAGAAGATATAGATTTAACCAAAGATATTGGTTCAAGAGATGATAAAGAAAAAGGAACTGATTCCGCAGTATATATCTTCTCAACTAATGGAGGAGCTATTGCAGTAGGTGGTCAAGACGCTAACAATGATTTATATAATGAACTAACTAAAATGATTAAGAAATGTGGTAAATAAAATGATCCCTGAATTCTTAATAGAAAAACTAAGTAAAAATTATAATATATCAGATATAATTAATAGTTATAGCAAAGAACGTTATTCATCAATAAGAGTTAATAACTTAAAAACAAATAAAGAAGAAGTAATTAAATATTTAAATGATAATAATATCGAATATGATGAAGTAGAGTGGTATGATAATGCTCTAGTAATTAAAAATAATTCTGAGATACTTAGAGAATCATCACTATATAAAGAAGGTAAAATATATTTCCAAAGTTTATCTTCCCAAATACCACCATTAATTGTAGATCCAAAACCTAATGAACAAATATTAGATATGGCAGCAGCACCTGGTGGTAAAACAACTGAATTAGCAGCATTATCTAACAATCAAACTATGATTACAGCTATTGAAAAAAATAAAATCAGATATGATAGATTAAAATATAATATCGAAAAACAAGGAGCTAAAAAAGTATCTATATTACAAGAAGATTCTCGTAATCTTAATGAATACTTTATCTTTGATAAAATACTTCTAGATGCTCCATGTAGTGGATCAGGTACATCTAGTGCTAAAACGATAACAGAAGAATTAATAGATAGATCAATTAGTACTCAAAAAATACTTATTAGAGAAGCTATTAAACATTTAAAAGTAAATGGAATACTTGTATATTCAACATGTAGTATTTTAAAAGAAGAAAATGAATTAATTATTAAAGAATTACTTGATGAGAATCCAAACTTAGTCTTAGAAAGTATTAATATACCTAATATAAAAACATTACCATCTCTAATAGATGGAGTAATAACAATTCAACCTAATGAATACTATGAAGGTTTCTTCGTAGCTAAAATAAAAAAGGTCAAATAAAAAACTTCAGTTATCTGAAGTTTTTTTATAACCATACACCATATGTTATAGCAGCCATTGCTAGTAATAAACCAGCTACATAGAATACTTTAACAATATCTGATTCTCTCCATCCTAATTGTTCAAAATGATGATGAAGAGGAGCCATCTTAAATACTTTTCTATGGAAATGAATAATAGCTATCATTTGAATTAATGATGATAAAGTTTCTACTACAAAGACACCACCAACTAAAGCAAGTGATAATTCGTGTTTAGTTAATATTGCTGTAGCTGCTAAAGCACCACCTAATGCAAGTGATCCAGTATCACCCATAAACACTTTAGCAGGATGAGTATTAAATAATAAGAAACCAAGTAGGGAACCAACTAAGATAAAACAGAATATACCAACTTCCTGATTACCTTCCATCCATGTAGCATTCCATGAAAGCATTCCATAAGCTAAGAAAGCTATTGCTGATAATCCACCAGCTAAACCATCTAAACCATCTGTAATATTAACAGCATTACTAGTTCCAACTAACATAAACATAATAAATAATCCATAAAACCATCGTAAGTTAATATCTATACCTAATGATGAAATTTCCAAAGTAGGATTACCACCATTAATAACATAAATATAGAAGAATATTAATGCTATAAACATTTGACATAATAATTTAAAAGTAATACTTAATCCTGAATTATTATGACACTTAATTTTAACAAAGTCATCTGCAAAACCAAGTAAAGCATAGAAAATAAATACTAATAAAATAATAAGTAAGTTATACGATATATCTATACTTCCCTTTAATTTTAAAAGTAATAAAGTAACTACCGTTGGAATTATAAATATTAAACCACCTAGAGTAGGAGTACCATCTTTTTGTAAATGTCTTTCTCCAATAGCATGACTAACATTTTGACCAAACTTCATTTTTCTTAATATAGGTATTAATATTAGGCCACAAATAATTGATAAAATAAAGCCTAACATCATCGCCATAGCGGCTTTTGCTAAAACAAGCATATAAACACCTCTTCCTATAAGGAATTATACTACAAAATGAGCTTATATTTATTAATGAAAGACTATAATTGACACTTATATACAATAATCAATTTAACATTATTTTGACTATACTACCTTCTTTAACATATGTATCTGCTTCTGGTTCTTGATATATTACCTTATCTCCATTACCACTATATAATACTTTAAAACCTTTTAATAATTTACTTACATCTTTCTTATTGGCTCCTAATACATTAGGTAATTTAACATACTTTATATCTAACCAAGTATATTCTCTTGGAGTAACTTCCTTAGTAGGTTTTATCTTTCTAATAGAAATAATATCTTTCATTATATTCTTAGCAATAGGAGCAGATACTGTTCCACCATATTGGGTAATACCTTTAGGATAATCTATAGCTACATATACAACATAATCTGGTTTATCAGCAGGAAAGAATCCCATAAAAGAAACAATATAATTACCAACCATATATTTACCATTAGATACCTTTTGAGCAGTACCAGTTTTACCACCAACTCTATAATTTTCAATATAAGCATTCTTACCAGTACCATTACTTACAACACTTTCTAATGTATATCTAACTAATTTAGATGTCTCTTCACTAATAACTCTTTTTCCTTCCATATTTTCATTTTTAACAATAATATTATTAGTTTCTGGTTCTGCTATATATTTAAGTATATAAGGTTGATAGAGTATTCCACCATTAATAGCTGCTGATACACCTCTAACTTGTTGAATAGGAGTAACACTTATACCTTGACCAAAACTGATTGTTGCAAGTTCTACTGGTCCAATATTATCATAATTAAACATAATACCTTTAGATTCACCATTTAAATCAATATCTGTTTTATCCAGAAAACCAAAATTATCAATATAATTATATAATCTTTCTTTACCTAGTTTTTGCCCCATTACAACAAAACCTGGATTACAAGAATTTTCTACAACCTTTAAAAAAGTTTCAGCACCATGTCCTCCAGCTTTCCAACATTTTATTCTAGCACCATCTACATTAATACTACCAGAATCATAAAAAGTATCATTAAATAAATTAATAGTATTTTCTTCCAAAGAAGCAGATAAAGTAATTATTTTAAATGTTGAACCAGGTTCATAATTCTTCCAAATAGGTAAGTTTCTATTAATTACTTCCATATCATAATCTTTATAATTATTAGGATTAAAACTAGGTTTACTACCCATAGCAAGAATCTCTCCATTATTAGGATCCATTACAATTGCTAAACTAGAATCAGGATTATACTTAATAGTAGCATTTTCTAATTCCTTTTCTAAAGATAATTGGATATCTATATCAATAGTTAAATATATATCCATACCATTTTGAGGTTTCTCATATATCTCTTGATTCTTTAATCTATTACCTTTACCATCCGAAATATACTTAATAGAACCATCTTTACCTTTTAAATAATCATCATATTGTAATTCTAATCCTGATAAACCTTGATTATCTATTCCAACAAAACCTAATGTATGAGCTAGTAACTCTCCATAAGGATAATACCTTTTAGCTTCCTTCATTAAATAGATACCATCAATATTTAAATCATTTATTTTATCAGCAATATCACTACTTAATTGTCTTCCTTCCGGATTTATCTTTTCTAAACTAGTTCTTTTAGTAATATGTTTATATATAGCATCATAACTTACTTCTAATATTTCTGATAACTTTCTAGCTGTCTCTTCTTTATCTACTATTTGATTAGGTACAGCATATAAAGTAACAGTAGTAATATTATCTGCTAATACCTTACCATTTCTATCTAATATACGACCTCTATCTGCTGTAATAGGTAAATTCCTTTGCCATAAAGAATCAGCTAATTTATTTAACTTATTATATTCAAATACTTGAATATAAAAAATTCTTCCAATAATAAGAATAAATAATAATACAACACATAATAAAACTATTTTAATTCTAAATTGTTGCGTTTTAATAAACATATTATTCACCAATCTATTGTATTCACTTAGATTGAAATATATACGTATTTTTGTTAAAATTAAAAATAGAAAGGATGATGATATATGAAGAAATTACTATTAATTATATCTATATTCCTTTTTATACCTTTAGTTAGTGCTAGAGAATTAGATGTTGATGTAACCGCAGAAGCAGTTGCTGTAATAGATTTAGATAGAAATGAAATAATATTAGAAAAAAATGCCGATAAAGAAATAGTATTAGCATCTCTAACTAAGATGATGTCTGCTTATACAGTAATAGATAATGTTGATGATTTAAATCAAAGAGTAAGAATAACAGATGATGATTTATATGCTTTATGGGGATTTACTCAAGCTGGTATTGAAGTAGGTCAAAAATTATCATATATGGATTTACTATACGCCATGATGCTATATAGTGGAGCAGATGCTTCCCAAGCCTTAGCTAACCATGTTGGTGGTAATAATGCTGGATTTGTAAAAATGATGAATGAAGAAGCCCAAAAACTAGGTATGAGACATTCTCATTTTGCTGATTCTTTTGGGCGTGATGATAACAATGTCTCTACAGCTAGAGAATTAGCTTTCTTCTTAAAAATAGCACTAGAAAATGATACCTATAGAAAAATATTTACGACTACTACTAAAAGACTATCTACTGGATTAGAAGTAACAAACTATGTTAGATCTATAGCAACTTTTTATGGTTATGATGATAAATTACTAATAGGTAATAAACCTGGTTATACTGAAGTAGCAGGTTTACTTCTAGCATCATATGTTAAAGTTAACAATCATAACTATGGTATTATTGTTTGTAAATCAAAAGAAAATAAAGATTTAACTACTCATGTAATTGATACATATAAAATAATTAATTACTTAGAGAATAATACTTACAAAGAAAAAGTATTATTAGCTAAAGGAACTCATCTTAAAAAACTTACTGTAGAGAATTCTACTATTAATGAATATACTGTAGTTGTTGATCAAGATGTAAAAGGTTACTTAACAGATGAAGAATTCAAAAATATAGAATATAGTTATCATATTGCTGATGTAATAACATCAGATAATATAATAGGGGATAATATAGGTTATGTAGATATTCTATTAAATGGGGAAGTAATTGGTACATACAATGTTCATTTAAGAGATGATATATTTGATTCAGTAAAAAGATCAAGAACTATTATTTTAATAGTATTAGGTTTACTAATATTTATAATATGTATGCTAATAGCTAATCTATTTGCTAATCCTAAGAAAAAGAAAAAATAATATTCAATATTATTTTTTTATTTGCCTAAATATATTTAAATAGGTGATGATATGAAAAATAATAGAATATTACTAATATCTACAATAGTATTAATAATAATTGGTATTATCATGATTTACTCATCTAGTAATATCTGGGCATTATATAAATATAATGATTCTTTTAAATATGTTAAATCTCAAGTATTATTCTTTCTAGTAGGTTTAATAGTAATATATATATCATCTAAAATAAAACCTGAAATATATGAAAAATATTCTAATAATATATTACTTATCTGTTTTATATTATTAATACTAGTCTTAATACCTGGAATAGGTAAAGTAAGAAATGGTTCACGTAGTTGGTTTGGAATAGGTCCACTAGGTATTCAACCATCTGAATTTACTAAAATAGCCTTAATAATATATACATCTAAATACTTAGCTCATAATAATAGATATATTAAAGATATTAAAAAAGGCTTATTACCATTATTTATTATCATATTCATATTCTTTCTTCTTATTATGTTAGAACCAGACTTTGGTACAGCTATGGTTATTATCTTAACTCTAATAGTAATGATATACATAGCTGGACCTAAGATATCTTTCTTCTTAAAAATAGGATTCTTAGGCTTAATAGGAATAGTCATATTAATAATAATTGCCCCATATCGTTTAGAACGTATTGTAGCATATCTAAATCCATGGAGTGATCCCTTAGGTAGTGGATTTCAAATAATTCAAAGTCTATATGCCATAGGGCCATCTGGATTACTTGGTACAGGATTAGGTAACTCAGTTCAAAAGAATTTTTACTTACCAGAACCACAAACAGATTTTATCTTTTCTATCATAGCTGAAGAATTAGGATTCTTTGGTGTATTAATTATTTTGTTACTATTCTTAACTATCTTTATAACATCAATAAAAATATCATTATCAAAACAAGACTTATTCTCTAAATATCTATCATTTGGTTTATCCTTTGGTATTATTCTTCAAGTAATCCTAAATATCTTAGTAGTAACAGGTACTATACCTACAACAGGTATTACATGTGTCTTCTTATCATATGGAGGATCATCTCTATTAGTAAGTATGTTATCAATTGGTATTATTTTAAGTGTTGAAAATAATTAATAAATTTATAATAAAAAAAAGGAAATCGGCCCTTGACTGACAATAATATAAGTAGAGGGAGGTTTTTATGCAAAAAAGAAAAAGTCTATTAAAAGAAGGAGAAATAATACCATTAACATTTGATTATATATTTCAAGCAGTATTTAATAATTCTAAAAATATTATCTTACTTGAAAACTTTATATCATGTTATTTAGATATTCCGTTAGAAGAAATAAAAGGTAATTTAAAATTACTAAATAGAGAATTAGAACTAGAAAGTAGATATAACAAGAATAAACAGATAGATTTATTATTAGATTATAAAGGAGAAAAAATAAATATAGAATTAAATAATAATCCTAAAAAATCAATTATTGATAGAAACATAGTATATGCATGTAATATTCATGGAAGACAATTAGAATATGGAGATAATACCTATAGTAAAATTCATAAGACATTACAAATAAATCTAAATAATAAAAATATAAATAAAAAATTAAAAGAATCATACTTTCTATTTTCTAAAGAAGGGGATAAAGTCCTTACTGATAAGTTCCAAATTGATATGATAGATATGGAATTAGGAAGAAAACTTTGTTATACTAAAGACGAAACGAAACTAGCAAGATGGTGTCGAGTATTAACTAGTAAAACTAAAAAAGAGTTTCGTGAATCTTTAGGAGATGATTTAATGGAAAAACATGCTAAAGAAGTATTAAACGATGAAGTAGACAAATATATAAGTGATGAACCAGCAGTTGTTTTGTATTCAGCTTACACCAGAGAAGAACTAGAAAGAAATAGCATTTTAGATGATGAAAGAGAAGAAGCTCGTGAAGAAGGTCATAAAGAAGGATTTAATAAGGGTGTAAAAGAAGGTATCAAAAAAGGTATTAAAGAAGGTATTAAAGAAGGTATTAAAGAAGGTATCAAAGAAGGTATCAAAGAAGGTATAACTAAAACTACCCAAAATAATGCTATTGAATTACATAAGAATGGTGTAAGTAATGAAATAATTATTAAGTCTTTACACATATCAGAAAAAGAATTAGAAAACATATTAAAGGAAAAGTAAAATGGAAATAATTTTAGCAAGTACATCTAAATTAAAAAGTGATATATTAAATACTGTTGGTATAAAACATCGTTGTGTTGATTCAGAAGAACCAGTTGTAAATACCAACGATTTCTATGAATTTGCCAAAGAAAAAGCTGAAGGCAAAGCGAAATTCGTTAAAGAAAAAGGAATTATTATAGGATTAGATACTATTACTATAATAAATGATAAAATAGTAGAAAAACCTAAATCATTAGAAGAAGCTAAACAAAATCTAATCAATTCATCTAATAACATAACTAAAGTAATAACTGGTTATTCAATTATTAATACTGAAACAAATGAAGTAATAACTGATTACCAAGAAACAACTATATCATTTAGAGAAATACCAGAATGCGATATAGATTATTACATAGCAAATGAAAAAGATGCAATGTATGCATCAGGTTTTATCTTAGAAACTTATATGTCTAACTTTGTTAAAGAAATAAAAGGTAGTTACTACAATATTATTGGTGTACCAGTAGAAAAAATATATGAACAATTAGAGAAATGGAATATTCATTTAAAAGATATCAAATAGATATCTTTTTTTATTAAAAATTATTAAGAAATTATAATTATCTTGTTTATAATTTTTCAAAATGTTAAACTAAATATTGGTGGTATATATGAAAAAGATATTAAACATAGGAATAGATGTTGGTTCTACTACTGTTAAAATGGTAGTAATGGATAAAGACAACAACATCTTATATAGCGACTATCGTCGTCATTTTTCAGATACCAAAAAAACTATAAATGACTTATTTAAAGAAGTATTAACTGATTTTAAAGATAATAATTTTACCATCACTATGACTGGTAGTGGAGCCTTAGCTTTAGCTGAATACTTAGATGTAAAATTTGTTCAAGAAGTAATAGCTTGTAAAAATGCCATATCTAAATATGCACCATCTACAGATGTAGCTATTGAACTAGGTGGAGAAGATGCTAAAATTATTTACTTTGACCAAACTATAGAGCAAAGAATGAATGGTTCATGTGCAGGTGGTACAGGAGCATTCCTAGATCAAATGGCTGTCCTTTTAAATACTACTACTGAAGGATTAAATGAACTTGCTAAAGACGGTACTCAAATATATCCAATTGCATCACGTTGTGGAGTATTTGCTAAAACAGATATTCAACCATTACTTAATGAAGGAGCTAGAAAAGAAGATGTAGCTTTATCTATCATGCAAGCAGTAGTTAATCAAACAATCAGTGGTCTAGCTTGTGGTAAGCCTATTAAAGGTAATGTTATCTTCTTAGGTGGACCTCTTAATTATTTAAACATGTTAGAAGATAGATTTGTTAAGACACTTAATCTAAAACCAGAAGAAGTAATAAGACCAGATGATGCTCGTTTATTTGTATGTATTGGAGCAATCCTAGATAAAGAAAAACAAAAAACATATACTATAGAAGAAATAAATAAATTATTAGATAAACTAAATAAATTTAAAGAAACAGAATCAAATGATTTACCAGCTTTATTTAAAGATAATAAAGACTATGAAAAATTTATTAAAAGACATGCTAAAGCTTCAGTTCCTAAAAAAGAACTAAAAGATTATAAAGGAGATGTCTTTATAGGTATAGATGCTGGTTCTACAACAGCTAAATTAGTAGCTATAGATATAGATGGTAATCTACTATATGAAGATTATCGTGGTAATAAAGGTACTCCAGTAGATACTGTTAAAGATATGATTCTTAAACTATATGAAGAATTACCTAACGAAACAGTTATTCGTTCTGCAGGTTCTACTGGTTATGGAGAAGCACTAATTAAAACAGCTTTTAACTTAGATATATCTGAAATAGAAACAATGTCTCACTTTGAAGCAGCTAATTTCTTCCTACCAGGTGTTGAGAGTATTATTGATATCGGTGGACAAGATATGAAATATATCAAAATTAAAAATGGAGCTGTTGATTCCATAATGCTTAATGAAGCATGTTCATCAGGATGTGGTTCATTTATTGAAACACTTGCTAAATCTTTAAACATAAGCGTAGCTAAATTTGTTGATTTAGCTTGTAAATCTAAGGCACCTATTGACTTAGGATCTCGTTGTACAGTATTTATGAATTCTAAGATTAAACAAACTCAAAAAGAGGGTAGACCTCTAGGAGATATCTTTGCTGGACTTTCATATTCTGTAATACGTAATGCTATTCAAAAAGTTATGAAAATAAGAGATGTTTCTACTTTAGGAGATAAAATAGTTGTTCAAGGTGGAACATTCTATAACGATGCTGTATTACGTGCTTTTGAAAATATTACTGGTAAAGAAGTAATAAGACCAGATATAGCCGGTCTAATGGGAGCATATGGTGTAGCTTTAATTGCTTTAAATAACTTTAAAGAATATGAAGACCAAGACGTAATAAGTTCAATACTTACTAAGGATGAAATAAATAACTTACAAATAAAAACCTTACATTCCCGTTGCCAAGGTTGTGAAAACCATTGTGCTTTAACTATAAATATGTTTAATAAAAAATCATTTATATCAGGTAATAGATGTGAAAGAGGTAGTGGTAACAATGGTTCATCTAGTAATCTACCTAACATGTATAGTTGGAAATATGAAAGATTATTTGATTATAAACCATTAGAAGATGCACCTCGTGGAGAAATAGGAATACCTCGTGTTCTTAATATGTATGAAGATTATCCATTATGGTTTACTATTTTAACTAACTTAGGATTTAAAGTAGTCTTATCCGATCATTCTAATAGAAGAATATATGAAGCTGGTATTGAATCAATGCCTTCAGAATCAGTTTGTTATCCAGCTAAATTAGTTCATGGACATATTTTAAACTTAATAGATAAAGGAGTTAAAACAATCTTCTATCCATGTATTATGTTTGAAAATCAAGAATTTAAAAATGCTGATAACCATTATAACTGTCCTATAGTACAAAGCTATAGTGAAGCTATTAGATTGAATGTCGATAATCTAGAAGAAAATAATATAAAATATTTAAATCCATTCTTACCTTTAGAAGAAAAAGCATTATTAAAACGTTTTCAAGAACTACCAGAATTTAAAGATTATAACTTTACCACTAAAGAATTAAAAAAAGCTATTAAAGCTGGTTTCGAAGAACAAAAGAAATTTAAAGAAGATGTACGTGCTAAAGGAGAAGAATTCTTAAAATACATAAATGAACATGGTGAAAAAGCTATTGTTCTATCAGGAAGACCATATCACTTAGATAAAGAAGTTAATCATGGTATTGATACAATGATTAATAGCTTAGGTCTAGCTGTATTAACAGAGGATTCTATCTGTCATCTAAGTCAAATTACATCTAAACTTAGAGTAGTTGATCAATGGGCATACCATTCAAGAGTATATAATGCTGCTGATGTAGTATCTCGTTATCCTAATCTAGAATTAGTTAACTTAAACTCATTTGGTTGTGGACTAGATGCTATTATCACTGATCAAGCTGAAGAAATACTTAAGAAAAATAACAAACTATATACAACTATTAAAATAGATGAGATTAATAACTTAGGAGCAGCTAAAATACGTATTAGATCATTAATAGCTTCTATGAATAAACATATAAGATCAGAAGAGTATAAAACATATACTTATACTAAGAATTATTTTAAAGAAACAGATAAAAAACATACATTACTATTCCCAGATATGACACCACATCATATGCCACTATTTGAATCACTTTTAAATAGTGAAGGATATCGTGCTGTATATTTAAGAGAAACTAATGATGAAACTGTTGAAACAGGATTAAAATATGTAAATAACGATGCTTGTTATCCTGCCATTATAGTAATAGGTCAATTAATCCATGCTCTAAAAAGTGGAGAATATGACTTAGATAATACTAGCGTAATCATTACTCAAACTGGTGGAGGATGTAGAGCTACTAACTACATAGGTTTAATTAGAAAAGGATTAAGAGATGCAGGTTTAGAAAAAGTATCTATACTATCATTTAATACAAGCGGTTTAGAAAAAGAACAAGCATTCAAAATATCACTATCTCTTGCTAATAAAGCCTTACAATGTGTAGTATATGGTGATTTACTAATGAAATTACTATATGCAACTCGTCCTTATGAGATTACCAAAGGCGAAGCTGAAAAAGTATATGCTAAATGGGAAGAGAAATGTTATCAAGCTGTTAAACGCGGTAATTTTAAAGAATACAAAGAAAATATTCATAAAATAGTAAGTGATTTCAAAAAGATAAAAATAGAAGAAAAAACTATACCTAAAGTAGGTATAGTAGGTGAAATCCTTGTTAAATACCATTTCTTTGCTAATGATAACTTAGTAGAAAAACTAGAATCAGAAGGAGCAGAAGTTACAGTACCAGATCTAATGGGATTTGTTAAATACTGTGCTTATAATGCTACAGTAAAAGAAAAATTACTTAAAAAAGGTTTCCTAAACTCTTTCTTAAATAAAAGAGCACTTGATTTAATGAATATCTATGAAAGACAAGTAAGAAAAGAACTTGATGGTACTAGATATCGTATGCCAACTGATATATATGAACTTGCTGAAAATGTTAAACCTGTATTATCTACTGGTAATCAAACAGGGGAAGGTTGGTTCCTAACAGCAGAAATGATAGAACTAATGAAAGACGGAGTAAGAAACATCGTCTGTGTTCAACCATTTGCATGTTTACCAAATCATATAGTTGGAAAAGCTGTAATTAAACAAATTAGGAAACTATACCCAGAAGCTAACATAACACCTATAGATTATGATCCAGGAGCTTCTCATACAAATCAAGTAAATAGAATTAAACTAATGCTAACAGTAGCAAAAGATAACTTAAAAAAAGAAAAAGAAGATGAATAATCTTCCTTTTTTTTATTACTTTAATTTGTTATAATGTATATATAATAAGAAGGTGTCTAAAATGAGTATTAGTAAAACATACAACTTAAATAAATATACAACTGTAGAAAAAGGAAAGGTAGATAAAATTAACTTCTACTTACAAGCAGCTATGTTAGAAAAAGATACATATAGAAAGAATAACTCATTACATGTTACTTTTGAATTAAAAAAAGAGAAAGAAGACAAACTTTATGATATGCATATCTTCTTAATTAAAAATAAAGATATATTATATAGATCATATAGCTTATATCTTAAAGAAATAGATGAATACTATTATGCTATTCTAAAAAATAAAAGTGATATAAAGCATGCTGAAGTATTACCAAAGAATACTATTAATTTTAATGAATTAGATTTTAATACATTTAAAAAATTACTATCTAATGAAGAAGAATTTACTAATATGATATCTGAATTAACAAAAGCATTAAAAGAATATCAAGAAGAAATAAATGATGAAAAAGAAGTAGCTTTAACAATAGATATACCAACACCAACAAATTATTATCATAATGTAGTAGGTAATACGATTATTAAAATTGAAGAAATAATAGCTAATGAAGAAGAACAAGATATTATAGATAAGATACTAAATCAAGCTAAAAAGAAATTTGAAGTAGTTCTTTCTAATGACTATGACAGAAAATTAGCTTTACTTAACTTACAAGCTTATAACTTATATCAAAGTAGAAGTGTTAATTTAAAACCACAAGATATTTTAAAAGATTCTGAATTAAAAACAGATACAAATAAAGAAGAATTAACTACAAAAGAGTTATTTAATACTTTAGATGACTTTATAAAAGACGAAGAATTATCAGAAGATAATATAATATCTGAAAGAATACATTATATTTTATCTGAAAAACCTCGTCTAAAAGAAATGACTAATTACCTAAGAATTATTCTTTCATCTAATGACTATATTAATGCTAAAAGAAGAGTAAGAGCCGTATCTGAATTTGAATTAAAAGAACTATTAATTAAATCATTAGTAGATGAAACATACTTACCATTACCTCGTAATGAAGTATTAATATATCATCTAAATGAAGAAAAAATAGATTTCTTATGTATTATAAGTTTAGATTTAATCGAAAAACTATTTAATACTTATAAATTAAACTCTGTAGATGAAAATGAAAAAGCCTGTGTAATGTATAATGATATTCATAAATTATTAAACGATAAAAATATATCTAATGAATCTCATTTAACAATTCTTATAGAATTAATTACTATTATGTATTTATATTACTATAGAAACATTAATTCAAAGACATTACTATTTAATAAAGGTGAATACATTATTAACTTAGATTACTATAAAGGTGATTATGACATTAAAATAGTTAATAAGAATAATAAAAAAGTATTTGGTAAACTAATAAAAATAACTGATGAAATGACAAGTACTATTAAAGAATCTCTTGATAAAGGAGAGAAATACTTTACAGAATGTATTAATAGTATTATTTACAATAACTTTAACAAAGCTATTGTAAATCAATCTCTTAATATAGAAATAAAATCATTAACTCATAAAGGAATTAAATTCATCCTAAGAAGACCAGTTAAAGAAAATATCTTCGAATGTAATTTCCCAATTGATGTAATGTTAATGCTATTAATTAGTCCAAATAAACCAAGAGCTACATCTCCAAAAGAAGAAAAAGAAATAGTAGATAATAACTATAAATATAATATTCCAGTTAATGACTATGAATATATAGTTAGAAAAGCTGATACTATTTCAAAAATAATGGAGAATAGTCCTATTAATAATAAAACATACAAAGATATAGTTAAATACTATGATAAATTTAAAGCAGCTAAAGAAGATAAGAAGACAGAAATACTTCTTAAACTTGCTGAACTATTTAAAATAGAAATAACTGATATAAAATCAGATGATAACGAATAAAAGGTATGATATAATAAATAAGAACTTAAAAAGTTTAATATTGATAAAAGGAGAGTATTATGGAACTTAAAGGATCAAAAACTGAACAAAACCTTATGACAGCTTTTGCTGGTGAATCACAAGCTAGAAACAAATATACATATTTTGCTTCTAAAGCTAAAAAAGATGGATATGAACAAATAGCAGCAATCTTTGAAGAAACAGCAAATAATGAAAAAGAACATGCTAAAATGTGGTTTAAAGAATTAAATGGTGGAGAAATTCCTTCAACAGTTGAAAACTTAAAAGCAGCAGCTGATGGAGAAAACTATGAATGGACTGACATGTATGAAGAATTTGCTAAAGTTGCTGAAGAAGAAGGATTCAAAGCAATCGCTGCTAAATTCAGAATGGTTGGCGAAATAGAAAAACACCATGAAGAAAGATATAGAAAACTACTTAAGAATATTGATGATGAAGTAGTATTTAGTAAAGACGAAGATTGCATTTGGATCTGTCGTAACTGTGGTCATATTGTTATTGGTAAAAAAGCTCCAGCAGTATGTCCAGTATGTGCACATCCACAAAGCTACTTTGAACTAAAAGCTGAAAATTACTAGAAAGAGAAGACTCGTAAGAGTCTTTTTTTATGCTTTGAAAAGTAAAAGTAAACAAAAAGTTAAATTATGTATATTAACGTAAATATAACAGTAAATAAACGTTAATATACAGTAAAGAAAACTCCTTATATATATTTAAAAATATATATAAGAACTTTTTTGTAAATCGCGTAAAGGAAAGATCTGAATATCAATTTTTTGGCGTACTTTTGGGCAAAAATAAACTTTTTTGACAAAAAGTCAGAAAAATATTGCAAAAAAAAATTAAAAGCTTTAGAATAATTGTCGCAGGGGTAATAGGCAGAAGAATAAAAAGGATCAAATGTGAAAAAAGAATAAAAAGGGAAACTAAAGCCTGGATAAGGCGTAGTTTCCTTTTTTGTATGATTGCAAAGGAGAAGAGCAAAATGAAAGAAAACACAAAGAAAATACTATTAGTATTCGCAATGATTCTTGGTTTCTTACTAAGCATTAACTACGTTAAAGCTAATGAAATCACCCTTTACGAAGATGTAGTAATAGACACAGACTACCAAGAAATCAAAGGAAATGAAATAGTAGAAAAACAAGAAACTGATAGAAAGGAAATAGAAGAAACTACTAAAGTAGAAGCCAATAGTGAAGAAGTAGCAAAAGCTCAAGACAAATCTTCAAGTACTAAAGAATCAGAACAACAAACAAGCGCTCAAACAAGAGCACCTAGTGCTGAAGTAAAAGCTGAAGCAGATGAAATTAAAGCTGAAGAAACAAATGATAATACAACAACTTCTAAATATTTAAGCATTGAACCAACAATTAAAGTTGTGAAGTCATCAGACGTATCATTTAATTCAACAGGTAACATTGAAACAAAAGATTCAGTTGGAACTGCAAAATTTAAATACAAATTCAATGTTGACAATTATAGCGGAACATTAAGATTGAAATACGTGGCTACATTACAATATGCAGCTACTCAAGAAATTAGAGATAAATATGCAACGTTAGGTGCTGTTGTAAGTTCAAATGGTAAGACGATTACTTGGTATGAAGATATAAATGTGAATACATTAGACGAAAATGAAAATAATGTAACTCAAACTATAGAGAGTGAAAAAGAATATGATTTTCAATTTGTTGGAGTTCCTTATACATCTAAATATTCATACGCTAGACTAACAGTAACTGCTGAATATACATATTTAAGTGATGGAGTAGAGACAACTGGATCAGCAACAATTGCAAGTAATAAATATGCATATTTTTATATAAAGCAAGTTGATAACGAGACTTTAAACTTAGATTTTATTGTCAATAAATCTACAACTACAGTAACAGACTCTCAATCAGGGGAATATAAAATTTCTGAACCAATTACATATGAAGTTAAATACAATTATGACATTATTAACTATAATGGACCAGCTCAGGTTACTACAACAATAACTTTGCCATTTGCAATTGAAGAATCTGAAGAAACTTTATCACAATTAACTGAATTAGGTGGAGTATATAAAAATAGTAACAATAAAACATTTACTATTACTTTTACTAAAAGTATAGATAGTTTAAATAGATGTTCAACATCTGGAGAGTGCATAAAAGAAAATGCAAATAATACATATAACTTTACGGTTGTTTACAAAAATCCGACAGGTCCAATTACAGCCAAAGCGTCATCATATATAAACCTATCTACGGTTGAATCAACAAGTTCACAAACAAATTTAGCTGCACAGACTGTAACAACCTCAATACCAGCACAAGTTACTATCAATTATTTAGATGAAAATGGTAACCCTATTAATGAAGTTCCAAGTGAGGTAGTAACGACTGGTTTAGGGGAAACACTAGATTTTAATTATTATAAAAAATTAGATACTTTTAAAGATCTTCATTATGATTATAAAAGTGCATGTAGAGTATCAGGAGATAATTGTACAAGTATTTCTAAAATTACAGTAGATGAGGAAAGTATTACAATTAATTATAAATACGAAAAGCGCTATCCTTTAATTGTAAATTATAAAGATGAAGATGGTAATCTTATAGAAAGTGTCACTGAACCAACCAGAATTGAATGGGTTAAGAAAAATGCGAATCTTACAGTTAGTAATTCAACTTATAGAATGGTGATTGATGGTTATGATTATTATAAATCATACTTTAACGGCGAATTGGTTCCATCAAACGGTAGAATTACTACAGGTGAAGAGAATGTATTGGATATTCTTTATTCTAGACCAAGAACTGTTCAAGTTAATTATTACGATGCTCATAATAATTTAATTGAAGGAATTCAAATACCATCATTTTCTGCCAAAAAAGATGAATCATTAAACATAGGTGCATATAAAAAAGATTTAAGTGATAGAAACTTAACATATACAACATCATATATAAACGGTGTAGAAAAAGTAATTAGAAATGTTGAATATATAACAATTACAGATGATGTAACAGTTGTTAATTTTATATATGAAGTTAGATTAAGCGATAAAATCACAAGATATACTCATGTTGAAAATAGACCTGATTTAGATGAGCAAGAGGAATTAACATATACTCAATTCCAGAATGAATCATCAATTTACAGTCCAGTTGCTACAGGAAATGTAGCAAAAGCAACTGCAATAGTTACTTTAGATGGAACAGAACACACAGCTATAGAAGTTGATGATGATGCTGAAAACCTAGATTATGGAACATATGATAAACCTCTTTTCTATATCAAACAAAACGGAAGATCAGGTGCATCTTTACATTATAATCCTCATTTTATAAATGAATATGAAAATAAAAAAGTAGATTTCTATTATGAATATATAGATAAAGAAAAAGATTACAAAATTCATGTTAATTATTACTTTGTCGATATAGATAGTACTTTTGATTTACAAGATTATAGAAAGAGTACAACAAGCTATCAAGAGTTAGACGATTACTCTGATGAATTAGTATCTAGTGGTACAACTTCAGTTGATAGTAAAGGAATTATCTATTTTGAAAGAGAAACATTTAGTGTTAAAGCTGATCAAGAGGTTAATCAAGAGTATAAGTATCCAAATATTACAGGTTATTTAGAAAATTTCGGTTCTATGATGAACTATGATCAAATGGGAACAGATGAATTGCATATACTTCCTATTCAAAAGGCTATAGGAGTTGATTTAAATCCAGTTTGTTTGAATACAAAAGAAGACGGATATGTATACGGAAATAAAATATGTGGTAGCATGATTCACAGTGATGTATATCTTCACTACGTGTTTAGAAAATCACCTGTAATAGTAGTAAATCATTATTTAATTGAAGATGGAAATGAAACTAAAATAACTGAAGAAATTGTATATGATAATGACCATTTAGCACAAACAGATATAGAGCATCAGTATGGAGTAGCTATTGAAACAGTTTATCCAATAACAGATGATCGTACAATAAAATTTGTTGGCATAAAAACAGCATATGAAGATCCTTTCTATGGAAACAATCAAGAATTATCTTCATTACAGGAAAGACCAGCAGATAGAGCTATTAATATTGCATATACAGGAACATGGCACTCTAGAAGAATACTAAATTTATATTATGTGCCTAATACTAGTATTATTACAGTACATCATGTAACACCAGACGGAAAATATATAGAGCATGATAAAAATGGTAATTCTATTGTATATAGAAATCCAGTTAAGGGAATTATTGGGGATAATTACTCAGAAGAGCCTTATAGTATTAAACCATTAAATATTTATGGCTATAAAAATATTGCAACAAATGGAACTGATTTTGATGGAGGAGATAATGCCACAATAGGCATTTACTCAAAAGAAGGAGTCTTTACTGAAGAAGGTTTTGATATATTCTTTGTATATGAAGAAGCAGTAGGTAAAGTCGTAGTTCACTATGTTGATACAGAAGATAATGTACTAGCAGAACCAGTTGAATTAACAGATAAGGTTGGTGAAAACTACGATACAACAGATAAAATAATACCAATAGACGGATATTTCTTCTTAAATACAAAACCTGGAAATGTAGTAAAAGGCAAATATACAGAAGATCAAATAGATGTTTACTATGTATATATGAAAGGTTCACATACAGGTAGTGAAGATGGATTAAAAGGCGATATCTTTATTAGAAAACAAGATGGAGAATGGAATACAGAAAACCATGAAGTATTCTCAGGACTATACGAAAATGATAAGATTGACCTTGGTACATCTTTAGAAATAGCTCCAATTAAACAACAATTAAAAGATGTTGTTAATGAAATGTATAGATTAACAACTGGATTAGAACCAAATGAATTTGCACTTAACTACTTTAAGAGTAGAATTTCATTAGATAATGTTAATAGCGTATTTACAACAGAATTAACTATTCCAAAAGGAATTAAACTTCCAGAATCAAGTGATAGCTATAAATTATTATCATTTGATGGAACTAGTTATGAAGCTGATTATTCAAATGGTATGTTCCAATTAATACCAACTAGCATTAGTGAAGATGGAACAAAAGTTACAATAACAATGGTATTAAAAGATCAAGAATATATTGATGATACCAGTGAATTATACACTCAATTTGTTAATCTAGAAGCTAAATTAGATGCAGAACCTGATTATTTAACATTTATTATCTATGGTGCTGAAATTGAATCAGGTGTTAAGAATCAAACATTAACTATAACAGGAGATGTTAATGGTTCATTAGATGCAGATGCTATTGCAATGAATCAAAATAGACATTTTAGATATGATTGGGGAAGTACTCAAAATCATACAGAGCCAACATGGAATGACGCAAAAGATGCAGTTATTACAGATAGCAATAATCATAATATTCAATTAACATTAGAAGTATTAGCTAAAGGTAAAGTTATTACTCATTATGTTGATAAAGATACAAACGAATCAATCGCAACAGACGAAGAAAATACTTATTCAACTAACGATTCATACACAACAACTAAAAAAGAAATTACAGATTATACATATGTAAGTGATACTGGTAATACAACTGGAACATTCACTGAAGATGACATTGAAGTAACATATTACTATGTTAAAAATAATGGAACTGTAACAGTTCATTACAAAGATCAAAAAACAGGAGAAGATCTTCCATATACATTAGAAGAATTAACTGGAAGAATTGGTACTCCTTATGAAACAGTTAAAAAAGAGTTCCCAAATACTCATTATGAATATAAAGAAGTAGTAGGACCTACAACAGGTAATTACTCATCTGAACCAGTTGAAGTTATTTACTATTATGTATGGAAACAAGGAACAGTAGAAGTTCATCATGTAGATGCAGAAACAAAAGAAGAATTAACTGAACAACCAGATGTATTAACTGGTGATGTTGATTCAGACTATACTGCATTGGCAAAAGACATTGAACACTATACATTAACAAGTGATTCTGGTAATAGAATTGGAACATATACTGAAGAAGATATAGAAGTAACATTCTATTACACTAGAAACACAGGAAAAGTAATTGTTCATTATGTTGATGCGGATACTAATGAAGAATTAGACACAGTAGAAAAAACAGGTAAAGTAGAAACTGGTAGTTACACTACTGAGATTAAACCATTTGAAAACTATACACCAGTAGAAGAATACGAACCTGAAACAGTAACATTTACTGAAGAAACTCAAGAAATCACTTATAAATATACTAAGAACTTAGGATTAGTAATAGTTCATTATGTAGATAAAGATACTAACGAAGAAATTGAAACTGTTAGAATTACAGATAAGAAAATTGATGAAGCTTATACAACAGAACAAAAAGAATTTACAGATTATCATTATGTAGATAAATCTGATAATACAGTTGGCGTTGTAACAGCTACTGAAACTAACGTATATTATTACTATGAAAAAGATAATGGTACAGTAATTGTTCATCATATCGGAGTTAAAGATGAAACTGAAAAAGAATTAGATTCAGAATCATTAACTGGTAAGATTGGTAGTGATTACACTACATCACCTAAAGAATTTGAACATTATACATTAGATCAAACAAGAATCCCTGAAGCAGGTAAATTCGTATCAGGATCAATAAATGTATACTATTACTACACATGGAATAAAGGACAAGTAGTAGTACATTATGTAGCAGATGATCAAGACGAAGAATTAGAAACTGTTACATTAGATCCAGCAAATGTTGATTCTAAGTATGAAACAGAAGCTAAAGAATTTACAAGTTATAGATTAACTGGAGATTCAGGAAATAGAAATGGTGTAGTTACAGAAGGACAAACTGATGTATATTACTACTACACAAGACTTGAAAGTGATGTAACAGTTCATTATGTAGATGCTGATACTAATGAAGAACTAGATACAGAATATGGTCATGGTAAAGTAGGAGAGACATATACTCTAATCAATAAAGACTTCGAAAACTATACACTAGTTTCTAGACCAGAAGGTGAAACTGTAACTTATACAGAAGAACCTATTGAATTAACTTACACTTATAAGAAAAATAGTGGAAGTATAACAGTTTACTATAAAGACTTATTCACTGGAAAAGAAATTGAAGGTGTAGAAACTAAAAATGAACCTGGATATGTTGATCAAGAATACAATGCTGAACCAATCGACATTGAAGGATATAAATATATTAGAACTGAAGGTAATGAAGAATTAATAGGTAACTATCCAAATGGAGAAAACTATGTATTTACTCATTACTATCAAAGAGTTGGTAAAGTTGTTACTCATTACTATGAAATAGATTCAACTACTAAAGTAGCTGAAGATGTAGAACAATCTGGACCAATTAATGAAATTTATATGACTACTCCTGCAGAGGATGTAGAAGGATATAGTTTAGTAGAAACACCAGAAAATGCTAATGGTAGATATGCTGAAGAATTAACTGAAGTAATTTACTATTATCAAAAACTAGGTAAAGTTATAACTCATTACTTAGATAACAATGGTAATGTATTAGCTGATTCAACTGAATCAACTGGCGTAGTAGGAGAAGGTTATACAACAAATCCAGCTGAAGTTGAAGGCTATGAAGTAACTGGAACACCAGAAAATGCAACAGGTGAATATACTAAAGAGGATATAAATGTTACATATATTTATACTAAAGTTACTGAACCAGAAACAGTTTATGGTAACGTACATGTTAAACATATAACTCTAGATGGAAAAGTATTAGAAGAAAATACAATAACTTTAGAAGTAGGTCAAACATACGAAACTAAAGAACTAGATACTGAAGAATATGAATTGGTATTAGTATCTGGAGATCAAACTGGAACAATTGAAGTTGGAACTAAAGAAGTACTATATGTATATAAAGAAAAAGAAGAAGAACCTTCTGAGCCATCTGAACCAGAACAACCTAAAACAGGTAAAGTAGTAGTTTTATATACTGATACTGAAGGATATGAATTACTAAAACCAGTTGAAATTCCTGGTAATGTTGGAGATGAATACATAACTTCTCAACCAAAAATTGATGGATATAAGATTTATGAAGTTAAAGGAGAAAAGAGAGGTAAGATAGTTGCTGGTACTACTTATGTAGAATACATTTACGAAAAAGTAGAAGAGCCATCTGAACCAACAACTCCTGATATAGAAAAAGGAACTGTAATTGCTTACTATGTAGATGAAAATGGCAATAGTATTGCAGATCCAATGATTATTCCTGGAACATATGGAACAACATATATTACATATCAAAAAGTAATTCCTGGATATACAGGAACAAGTATTCCAGAAAATAGAATTGGTAAGATAGAACAAGAATTACTTGAACTATATTACGAATATGCTAAGAACGAAGAAACACCATCAGAAGAACCAGGAAGTTCTTGTGAAGGTAACTGCAATTGCTGTAACACATGCAATACATGTAATTGCAACAATGGTGAAAACCAACAACCACAAATAATTATTAATATCAATAATGAAAATAACAGTGATAATCATAGTGAAAATAACAATGATAACAATGTTAATAATGAAGTAAACAATGATACAAACGTTGAAAACAATACTGATGTTAATAATGAAAATAACAACCAAGATGAAACAAATGTTAATATCGAAAACAATCCAGTTAATAATAATGAAAGTAGTGCTAGTGCCGAAACTGGAGATACAAATGTTACAACAGGTGATGTAACAACTGGAGATACTAATGTAACTACAGGAGATACAAACACTAACGTAACAACTGGCGATCAAATAGTTAACACTGGAGACACTAACGTAACTACAGGAGATACAAATGTAGATAATAGTACAAATGTAGAGACTGGAGACAATAATTTAGAAAACAATACTACTATTGAAAATAATCCAACAAACAATGTTGAAAATAACACTGATGTAGATGCTTCATCTAACAATGAAAACAACAGCAATAGTGAAAGTAATAACAACATTGAAAATAATAGTAGTAGTGAATCAAATCCAAATGTTGAAAATACAAATACTAGTGAATCTAATCCTAATATAGATTTAGATAATAGTAGTTCATCTGAATCAAATCCAAATGTAGAAAATAATACTACAGTAGAAAATAATCCAACTAATAGTAATGAAAATAATCCTACAAATAATGTTGATGTAGATGTTAATCCAACAATTGGAAATGAAAACAACAATGAAAGCAATCCTACAAATAATAATGAAAGCAATCCAACTAATAATAATGATGGAAGTAACACAAATGTAAACGATAATTCCAATATAGATACATGCGATACTTGTGGAGAAAAAGAAGGGGAAGATGAACCATCAGAACCATCTGAACCTTCACAACCTTCACAACCAGATACTCCAAAAGTTGGAAAAGTAATTGTTAAATATGTAGATGAAGAAGGATATACTATTTCACCAATGGTTACAATCCCTGGTAACGTTGATGATGAATATTCAACTGATAAATTAAGAATCGCTGGATATGAATATGATGACGTTGAAGGAAATACAGAAGGTCAAATAGTAGAAGGTACTACATATGTAACTTATAAATATAAAGTAGCAAAACCAGTTCAAGGAAAAGTAATTGTACATTTCCGTGATGAAGAAGGTAAAACACTTGCTAGCGATCAACTATATGAAGGACTAGTTGGAGAATCTTATACTATACTTGAAGAATATATTAATGGTTACGAATTAACAAAAATCGAAAAAGTTGAACAACCTACAAAAATGAGATTAATGTTAAAAAGAGCTGTAATTAATGAAGATCTTTCAAAAGGTAACTATACAGTTGAAGATACTGAATTAGTATATATTTATACAAAAGTAGAAGAAGAACCAAAAGAAGATGATAAACAATGTTGTGGAACTACAGTTGTAGTAAACTGTGAAAACAATTGCCCTGATGTTCAACCATGTGAACCTTCTGATCCATCAGAACCAGAAGAACCAACACCTACTGCACCAGCAGAAGAAGAACCAAAAACAGGTACAGTAGTTATCACTTATATTGATATGGATGGAAATGAAATTCATGAATCTAAATCAATAGAAGGTGAAGTAAATACCCCATATACTACACAACCTGAAGATATTGAAGGATATACATATAAAACTTCAACTGGAGAAACAGCTGGAACAATAATCGTAGGAGAAAAACAAATAGTATATATCTATACTAAAAACCCTGCTCCTGAAGTTAAAAAAGGTGTTGTAGTAGCTCATTATGTTGATACACTAGGAAATAAAATTGCTGGTAATGTTACATTTAGAGGTACTATAGGTACTGGATATGAAACATTTGCAAAACTAATAGAGAATTATAACTTCGTTAAAGTAATAGGTGACACTAAAGGAACTTATACTGAAGAAGATAAAGAAGTAACATATGTTTACTCTCAAAAGAAGAGTGGAGAAGTAGCTGGAGAAACTGAAGAACCTACAGGAACTGGATCAACAGCAGAACCTGATATTAAACCTCCTCATACTGGAGTAGAGCTAAATATATTACCTCTATTAGAAATTCTAATTTTGATAGGTTTAATACCTCAAAAAAGAGAAAATTAATTAAAAATAAGGCGAATTTTAAGAAATTCGTCTTTTTTTATTGACAAAAAGTCGAAAATGATTAGAATAAAGTCCACAGGTGAATTTGTACCTATAAAAAGAATAAAAAGGAAAAAATTGGTAAGAATAGAAAGGGGGCAGATGTAAATTTAGAAGTTTATCTAAGTTTTATTCTGCTCCTTTTCTGTTCAAAAAATAATCTTAGAGGGGGATTTTATGAAAAAGAAAACTAAAAAGAAATCTTTACTTTTCTATTCAATAATGCTATTGAGTATTCTTTCCGTTGGAATACTTGCAACATTATTTGGACCAAATGTAAAGAATAGTGTTTTAAGTATGTTTAAAAACACAGAAGAAAAGAATAGTGATGGTTCACCATTACGTTCTAAAACTATTAAAGACAATGGAGATGGTACATACACCATAGCTCTAAATGTAACAGGAGAATCAGAACCTATTTCAGTACCTGATAAGAAGGCCAATGTAATTATAGTTATGGATACATCAGGTTCTATGGAGGATCCAGCTGATTATTCGAATGCAAATATCAATTCTAGAACAGTTGCTTCTGGTAATACTGTAGGTAGATTCTGTTACAACGACAATTATTATTGGAGACTATATTATAGAACTGGTACAAATAACAGTAACTATAAATATTATCCAGAAGGAACTGGACCAGATCCAACAACACGCCATCAAAATGTTTGGTATCCAGACATTAGTAATGGTCAGTTAAATTGGGTTGATTGGTCTGGTAATAACAGAACTAGATATAATTTTGCCATTAATAATAATGCCAGAATTGATGAAACAATAGTTGCTGTTAATAATGCTATTGATACTTTGTTAGGTCAAAATACAGATAAAGAAACTGAAATGGTTGAAATAGCGCTTATTAGTTTTGGTTCAAATGCAAGATATACTAGTCCCACAACTGTAAGTGGAACATGGACTAGTGGCAAAGCTGATGGAACAGCTGGAACAGCGTTAAAAGAAACTGTTTCAACTGGATTAATTCCATATGGAGCAACTAACTGGGATGAAGCATTATATTATGCTAGACAATTAGCTGCTCAACATGATGATGGAGACGATACATATATTATCTTCTTCTCAGATGGAGAACCTACATATTATAATGGTACATCAAATGGACCTACTAGCCATACACATAATAATGAAACTCATCCAGGAAATAATGGTGGATCTAGAACAGATGCAGAAGACTATAACACAGCATATTACGAAGCAAATCAAGCACATAATTCTGGATATCATCTATTCGGTATTTTTGCATATGGTTCAGCAACTGGTAATGGTCAAACATATATGAGAACATTAACTAGATATGGTAACTTTGGTAGTGCTAGTACTTCAAACGCTGTCGATGATGTATATTATTTTTCAGCAGATAATCAAGAAGGAATTAACAATGCATTTAGTAAAATAGTTTCATCTATCATTACTAACATTGGATTTAGTGATGTTTCAATTAGTGATGGTACAACTGCAGCTAAAACAGCATCTTCAGGACAAGGTGCAGCAGGAAGTTTATTAAAAGTAGATACAAATTCTTATAAGTATTATTTATCATTCCCTTTAAATGAAAATGGTACAAGTAATTCACAATATATTACTGAAATAACAAAAGTAGAAGGAACTGATAATGATTACCAATTAAAATCATCAAATGGTAATACTTATACAGTAACAAGAGTTCCTGCATATATAACAAATTCTGCAGGAATGGTAACAACTGAAGAAGATACAAGTGTATTTAAATTCGAATGGAAGAATAATGTTGATAATCCATTACATCAAGAAAACCCTCCAGTAGCAACATATAACACAACAAAGAATTCAGTTGATTGGGATTTATCAACATTAAATGATAAAGTGTTATTAAACGGAGTAACATACGAAGTAACATTTGATTGTTATCCTAGTCAAGTAACATTAGATATCATGGCTGATGTTAAAAACGGAACAATTAAATTGGACGGAACAAATACAAAACATACAGTAGTAGCAGATGGTACAGGATATGTTCTAGTTGATGATTACATTAGATGTAATACTGAAACTAAAGAATGTGCATTAAAAACAAATACAGATGCAACATTAACATATACAGATACAAGAACTGACGATGGAGTACAAACAGCTCATTATGAAAATCCAGATCCAGTACCATCAACAGCAATTAAATCATTTGCAGTATCAAAAGAATGGGTTAACTTTGGATCAACAGATGGAGAATCAAGTATCAGCTTAAATGTTGATAGAGATGATTCACCAAGACATTATAATGTTGGTTTAAGTAATGATAACGATTGGTCAGACGAAATCTATGCTTCAATTGGTATCATGGTAGTTAAAGATGGTAAAGTTGAAGTTAAACCAGGAGCTGAAGGACATGATTATTCATTCTCAGAAGAACAAGACATATCTTATAAATGGGAATTAACTTCTCCTACAGTTCGCCCAATGATGATTAATGGTGTAGCTAAATCATTAATTAAAGTTGATAAACCTAGTGGAATGGGAGATGCTCAAGTTTATGAAGCAACTCCAGGAGAAGATACTCCAGATACTTACGAAGTAAACTCTAATGGTAAAAATACTTATTATAAAATTGGTAATAGCTATTATGTTGTTGCAAAAGGAACTGCAACACTAACAGCTACAAATACTCGTAGAAGTTACTTAATTGTTCAAAAAGATGTAACAGGAGCAGATGCTCCAGCTGGTGCATTATTTGAATTTAATATGACAGTAACTGAAGGAAAAGGAGAAGAAGTATACTTCTCAATCCAAGATAAAGATGGAAATATAATTCAAAATAAAACTGAAAATCCAAATAGTCCAGTAAATTACATTAGTGGTGATGGTGTTTATCCTGAAATTTTAACATTAGATACATCTAAAGATAATAAAATTACTATTGTTCAAGATTATAACGAATTAACAAACACTATTGTTTATAATTATGATACTAGTACTTATACAGTATATGCTCCAGGAACTAAGACAAATGGTTATTGGGACTACTATACTGGATACTATTATATGGATAGTAGTAAAACTGTAACAGTATTAATGGAAGATGATTGGAAGATAAGATTTACAAACCTTTCAAGTAACTCATCTTACACATTAACAGAAACTGGAAAAGTATATGAAGTTAAAACAGAAGGTAATACAAGTTCATTAAATGAAATTTCAGGATTTGTATTTAGAAGTACTGAATCACAAAGATCAACAGTATGGAATGGTGGAGATGACACATATACAAAAGTTTCTGAAGGAAGTAGTGCTACATTAAAAGGTTCTATTTCTGAAGCAAACTATGCTTATAAAGAAATATTCAATAATGAATATGTTAAAACTCATGTAGATGTAGAAAAAATTTGGGAAGATAATGAAGACCAAGATGGTAAACGTCCAGGTTCTATCGATATCGTTCTAAAACGTAATGGATCAGAATACAAGAGAGTAACATTAGATGGAAAAACATCAAGCGTTGATGAAGCAACAGGTGAAACAGTTACTGATCCAAATGAAAAAGAAGCATGGAAAACTACATTTGAAGATTTAGATGTATATTCAAATGTAACTACTAAAGAAAAATATACTTATGATGTAGTAGAAGAATACAATTTTGCTGAAGGTGAAGAAGATACATCAAGTTACTATACAGAAGATAAATCTGGTAGTGCAGAAGAAGGATTTACATTTACAAATACTCATACACCAGAAACTAAGAAAGTTAAAATAGCTAAAGTATGGGAAGATGCTGATAACCAAGATGACTTAAGAAAAGAAGTAACAGTTGCATTAACAGCTGATGGTAAAGATACTGAACATACAATCACAACAAATAGCAATTTAACTTCAGATATAATTACAGTTGATGTATACGCTGATGGAGAAGAAATTAATTATTCAGCAGCTGAAGCAACAGTACCAACTGGATATACTGCTTCAGTATCAACTACTACAGAAACTATCACAGATGCTGAAACTGGAGAAACTGAAACAGTATATGTTTATACAGTAACAAATACTCATACTCCAGCTACTAAGAAAATTAAGATAGTTAAAGTATGGTCAGATAATGATGACCAAGACGGCCTAAGAAAAAGAGGAACTGAAGCAACTATAGCAGTAACAGAAGATGGAACTGCAAGTACTTCAATGACTCTAACATCTGGTTCAGATAGAACTAAGAATAGATTTGAATCAGAAGTATATACAGTACCAGTTAATAAACCTGGACAACATGGTGAAGAAGTTGAATATTCTGCAATAGAAGAAACAACACCAACTGGATATACTCAAAGTGGACCAGTTGAATCAACTGAAGAAATTAAAAATGATGAAGGAGAAGTAATTGATACTATCACAGTATATACAATTACAAATACTCATGAAACTATTCCTACTGAAATAAAAGTTACAAAAGTATGGGACGATGAAGACGATAAAGAAGGCTTTAGACCAACTTCAGTTACATTCAACTTATATGGTGTAGATAAAACAACTGCTTTATCTTCAATAACATTATCTGATAAATCTGATAAAGATGAAGCTGGTAATTGGACTTACACATTTACAGATTTAGATAAATATGATGATGGTGAAGTAATCAATTATACAGTACAAGAAGTTGAAACAGATGTTATAACTGGTGAAGATTCTACTGGTACATATGATTATGAAATTACTGGTGATAAAGAAACAGGATTCGTTATAACAAACACTCATACTCCTGAAACAAGACAAATTAAAGTTGTTAAAGTATGGTCAGATAACAACGACCAAGATGGTTTAAGAAGAAATGGCAATGCTGTAGCAAGTATCACATTATATGCTGGATCTAAAGCAACAAATAATGTATTAACAACTAATGATACTGAAACTATTCACGAAAGAGAAGAAGCTACTTACACAGTAGATAAATATGCTGACGGTCAAGAAATAGTTTACTCAGTACAAGAAAACGCAATCGCTGGATATAAAGCATCAGAACCAGTTAAAACAACTGAAGGAAATGTAACGGTATTTACAATTACAAATACTCATACTCCTGAAACAAGAAGTATTACAATAACTAAAGTTTGGGTTGATGAAGACAATAAAGAAGGATTCAGACCAGAAACAATTGATATTGAATTAACTTCACAAACAGAATCAGAAACAGAAGCTAAACTAGAAAGAGTAATAACTCTTGATGGTGAAAAAGATGATATCGAACTAGATAAATGGGTAGCTACATTAACTGGATTACCTAAATATAGAAATGGTGAAGAAATCACTTATGAAGTATTTGAATCTAGAGATGGTAACCTTGCTGAAGATAAAGGTATTTATACTATTTCTGAAACAGGAACAATGGATGGTGGATTTACAATTACAAATACTCACAGAGTAGTTCCTACAGAAGTAACAGTAACAAAAGTATGGGATGATGAATCTAATACTGAAGGATTTAGACCTACATCTATAACACTTATCTTACATGCTAGTGATTCTGATATTGAAGATCAAACAGCAACAGTAACAGGTAGTGGAGATAAATGGTCATATACATTCCCTAACTTACTTGCTTATAGTAATGGACAAAAAGTTATTTATACAGTAGAAGAAGTTAAAGATAATGTTATTACTGGAAAAGACTCTACTGGTACATATGAAATATTACCAATTCAAGGAGATCAAGCTACTGGTTATACAATTACTAATAAACATACACCAGAAACAACTACAAGTACTGTAGTAAAAGTATGGGATGATAACTCAAATCAAGATAAAGTAAGACCAAAAACATCAGAATTAACATTCCAATTAAAAGCTAACGGAGAAAACGTTGGTGAACCAATAACATTAAATGATAATGGAAATAACCAATGGTCTTATACAGTAGATAATCTTCCTAAGTATGCAGATAAAAAATTAATTGAATATACTTGGGAAGAAGATGAATCAAGTCTTCCAGAAGGTTATGAATTAACAAGTAAGGAATTATCTAACGATAAACTAACATATACAATGACTAACCATCGTGATACTGATAAGATTACTATTAGTGGTAAGAAGGTTTGGGACGATTCAGATAATAATGATAAGATTCGTCCAACAGAAGGAATCGATGTTCAATTATATGCTAATGGTACTGCAGTTGGAGAACCAAAACATATTAAATATAATGACGATAACGAATGGACATTCTCATTCCCAGACTTAGAAGTTAATGATGCAGAAGGTGCTATTACTTATACTGTTGATGAAGTAAGTGTTCCAGAAGGTTATACAAAAGTAACTACTGAAACAAATCCAACAGGTGTTGGTAATAAAGCAAATGGTTATACAATAACTAATAAACATACTAAAGAAACTACAAGTGTTAAAGTAGAAAAAGTATGGGACGATGATAATAATAGAGACGCTATTCAACCAGAATCTATTACAATCGAATTATATGCTAACGGAACTGATAAAGTAGGTAGCAAAGTACTTGACGGTGTTAAAGATGAAAATGGTGAATATGATTCATGGAAAGCTGAATTTACTGGCTTAGACAAACTTCTAGATGGTGAAGAAATTACTTACACAGTAAAAGAAGTTCAAACAGGAGTTATTAATAACAATTCTAAGACAGGATATGCTATTAAAGTTGATGGTGACCAAGAAAAAGGTTATACAATAACTAATACTCATGAAATTGAAACTACAGAAATTAAAGTTACAAAAGTATGGGACGATGACGATGACAGAGATGTTATTCGTCCAAACGAAGTAACAGTTAACATCTATCAAGATGGAAGTAAAACAGCTTATAGAAGTGAAACAGTTACATTCGAAAAAAATAAATCAGAAAATACTTGGTATTATACATTCACTAACTTACCTAAATATAAAAATGTTGGTGGTAAGAAAGTAGAAATCGTATATAGTATTGATGAAAATAAAGTAACTGATTATACAGGTAAAGTTGATAATGAAACTTACACTATTACAAATACTCATACTCCAGTTAAAACAGAAATAAGTGGATACAAAGTATGGAAAGATAGCAGCAATAGAGATGCTAAGAGACCAACTACAGTAACAGTTAAATTATATGCTGATGATGTATTCTATGATTCTAAAGATGTTACTGGTAGTAAAGATGAATGGGAATATACATTCAATCAATTACCAAAATATAAAAATGATAATGGTACAAGAAAAGAAGTTAAATACACTGTTGAAGAAGTAAATGTACCAGAAGGTTATACTTCTACAATAGATGAAAAAGATCCATTTATCATTTACAACACTTATGAAGCAGAAACAACTAAAGTAAGTGGAGAAAAAACATGGAATGATGATGACAATAGAGAAGCTCTTCGTCCAACAAGCATTAAAGTTATATTAATGGCTGATGGTGAAGAAGTAGATACTCAAGTAGTTACTGAAAACAAAGACGGTAAATGGTTATACTCATTCGATGAATTACCAAAATATAAAAATGTTGAAGGTAAAGCTAAAGATATAGTTTATACAATTTCTGAAGAAACTCCAGAAGGATATGCACCAAGTTATGATATTCAAGGAAATGTAACAAATATTGAAAATGTTCATGAAATTGAAAGAATAACAATTGACGGTGTTAAAGACTGGGACGATGAAGACGATATTGAAGGATTCAGACCAGAAACTATTACAATCAACTTATTAGCTGATGATGAAAAGATTGATTCTTATGAAGCTACTGCTGCAGATGGATGGAAATATTCATTTGAAAAATTACCTAAATATAAAAATGTTGGTGGTAATAAAGTAGAAATTAAATATACATTAACAGAAGAATCAGTTGATGGATATACAGCTGATATTAAAGGTTATGAAGTAACAAATATCCATAAAGTAGAAAGAGTATCATTCCATATTACTAAAGTATGGGACGATGATGACAATAGAGATGGTATCAGACCTAAATCTATCGTTGTAACTCTAAATGCTAATGGAGTAGCTAAACAATCTGTAACATTAGATGGTGTTAAAGATGACGATGAACAAGAACCATGGTCATATGACTTCATAAATCTTCCAAAACATAGTGATGGTAAAGTAATTAAATATACTATTACAGAAGATGTACATGAAGGATATACATCAAGAATTACAGATATTGATGAAAACACTACAAAAGTTACAATAACTAATACTCATACTCCAGAAAGAACTGAAGTAAGTGGTACTAAGACTTGGGAAGGTGATGAAGATCATCTAGATCAAAGACCTAAGTACATTACTGTTAAACTATATGCAAATGGTGAACTAATAGACACAATTGTAGTAAGAGCAGAAGACGAATGGAAATACATCGTTGAAAACTTATATAAATACAAAGGTGGAGTTCCTATTAAATATACAATTGAAGAAGAAGCTGTAGAAGGATATATCACTAACTATGATGGATTCAATATTATTAATACTAGAGATTCATCTGGTGATGTAGTTCCTGAAGAACTTCCTCCTCATACAGGTGTTGATTATAAATACATTTATGAATTTATAATTACAGGATTATCTGGACTAGTATTACTATACAGAAAAGAGTATTAAAAAAAGATCTATACGAAAGTATAGATTTTTTTTGTTTTTAATAGGTTAAACTTGACATTAAAACTAATGAAGAATAGAATAATTTTCATCAAAACGAAGGAAGGATTATTAGATTTTTATGAAAATCAAAAATTTAAACCTACATTTGGAAAATTTTAAACCAAATGCCAAAAAATTAACTAGAGTTATACCAACTGCATTTTTAGTTGCATCACTTGCTTTAACTCCAGTAACTGCTCAAGCTGCAGTATCAAATGATGATATCTATGGAGATGCTCAAGTACAAGAAGATAGAACAGAAATCAAATTAAACGATGGTATTGAAATCGCTGAATACTTTGATGGATATGACTATTATGGATGTACTACAGTATCACTTGAAGATATCGAAAAAGCAATCGTTATGTCAGATGTATTAAACGTAGCTAACAATGGTAATTTAGAAAACATTAATACAACTAGAAATGAAGTAATGGGATTAAACATATACGATTTATACAATGAGTATCAAGCTGATTCAAATAGATTTGCATATGCTCATCAACAAGACAGATCAGCAATGGATGCTTATCTTACATTTGGTTCTAATACAGTTGTTACTCATATTAAAGATGAATTATCTAACTTAATAGCATCTTTAATAAATGAACAAGGTCAACAAGTTACTATGTATCCATTAATTATTATTAATGATAATGAAGTATCATGTATAGTAGGTATTAATGGAGTAACTCAAAAAATAGTATTACATGGTGAAAAAATTGATGAAATTCAATATCAATGCAATGGATTAACAAGACATTATAATATAGCAATGTGTAGTATTAATGGTGTATCACCAAATTATGAAGATACATTTGCTTACAATGGTGTTAGAAAAACAACTGGTGAATCAGTATGGTTATCATTAGAAAACCAAGGATTAAAAGAAGAACTTAGAGTAGCATTAGCTAGTGCCAGAGAACTAGAAAATAGAGAAGCATTAGAATTAACTACTGAAGATCCATTTGCTTATCGTTATTTATCATATGAAGAAGCTCTTGAATTAAAAAATCAAGGATTCTATATTCCTGATTTATATCATGTTGTAGTACAAGATATTACAATTAATAGAGTTCCTAGTATGGAAATTAATAAATAATTGATAAATTAATTAAAATATTGTAACATTAAATACAAGGAGGGATAGATATGAAACATGAAACATGTAACAATCTATCTCTTATTTTTATTAAATAGACTTATTATCTTTGGTAATAAGTCTTTTTTTGGAGGTATATATGAAATATAAAAGAGTACTATTGAAACTAAGTGGAGAATCCCTAGCTGGTTCTAAAGGTACAGGTATTGATTTTGAAAAAGTACTAAATACCTGTAGTGAAATAAAAGAAATAACTGAAATGGGAGTAGAAGTAGCTATTGTTGTTGGTGGTGGAAACTTCTGGAGAGGAAGAAGTAACCAACAAATGGATAGATGTACATCTGATTATATTGGAATGCTTGGTACTACAATGAATGCTTTAGCTATTGGAGATGCCTTTAAACAACTAGGTGTTGAAGTAAGAGTACAAACAGGTGTAGAAATGCGTCAAATAGCAGAATACTACATTAAAGATAGAGCAATTAAACATTTAAATAATAAAAGAGTAGTAGTATTTGGTTGTGGAACTGGTTCACCTTTCTTCTCAACTGATACAGCAGCGGCTTTAAGAGCTAATGAAATTGGTGCTGATGTCTTACTAAAAGCTACTAATGTAGACGCTATATATGATAAAGACCCTAAAAAACATGATGATGCTAAAAAGATATCAGATATAACATATTTAGATGTTTTAAATAAGAAATTAAATGTTATGGATACAACAGCTACATCTCTATGTATGGACAATGCTCTACCTATCATAGTATTTGATATTAATAAAAAAGGAAACCTTAAAAAAGTAATAGAAGGAAAGAAAATTGGTACATTAGTCCATAATGATTAATTTGTCAGAAAATCATTTTCATGGTAGTATATAGAACCAAGCGAGGTGAATACACATGAAAAGTGACAACCTATATAGCCAAATGATGGATGTTAAAGATGATATTAGAAAATCAACAACATCTAGAAACCTTTATGCTACAGCTGGTACAGTTGCAACAGCAATGTCTATAATGGCATTAAGTCAAGCATTACAAGCTCAAAATTTAGTAGCATCTTTAGGTACTGGTAGCTTATTAGCTGCTGGTGCTACTATAAGTTTTTACAAATTTGATAAGAAAGTAGACGAATTAAGACAATTAAAAAGAGATCTTATCAATCTAAAACATAGTTATGATATGGAAAGACTTACAGAGTCTCAAGTTTATCATAAGAGAATTAGATCAAAAAAAGCTGCATAAGCTTTTTTTATTTGACATAAACAATTAAATTTTATATCATATTTTTGGCAAGAAGAAATATACATTATTGCCATGAGGTGGAAATATGAATATAACTAATTTTATAAATAATAACAATTACAAATTACTTAATATAGCAAACTATAATGATGTAGATTACTATGTAGTAGATTTTGAAGATAATTACAAATTCTTTTATGAATTAAATAATGAAATAGTAGAACTATTTGATACATTAATTCTAGATAAACTAAATACATTATTACAACTAAGTAAGAGATAATTAAATCTCTTTTTTTATGCAAAATTTGACTAGAAATTATACCAAATATATAATATTTAACGAAATCGAGGGGGATTTTGAATGCATAAAATATATAAACTAAATGGAGAAGAAAGATATATAGACGACGATTCTAAAGTAGAAAAGAAAAAAGTAACTAAGTCTGAAGAAGCTAATTTAAGTACTAAAAAACTTAAAACATATGCTTTATATGCTGGTTTAATTCTAGTAATTGGATTAAATGCTTATGGTATTGGTAAATACTTACATGATACAGAACCTAAAAAGCCTGATTTTCAATCAGATTATGCTTATGCTTTTGATATAAATGAAACTGAATGGTGTGAACCAATAGAGAATACTCAATACTTTGCTCCAGCTGGATATACATTAACATGGGAAGATGGGAAACCAGTTGCTGTTAAAGAAAGTAAAACATATTCTTCAGTAACAACTATTACTAATGGAGATGGTACTACAACATATGCTGCGCCTGAAGGATACATACTAGAATATAGAGATGGAAAGCCATATGCTGTTAAAACAAGTACAGAATATGCTGATGTAGTTACATCTACACAATATGTTGCTCCAGCAGGTTATGTCCTAATTGGTGATAAATGTTTTAAATTAAACGAAACTGAAGAACATACTAAAGGAAGATAATTTAATAATTATCTTTTTTTTATGTTAAAATGTTTGTGGTGATATCTATGTTAAGATTAGATAATATTAAAATATATGAAGACTTGTCTGAAGAAGAAGTAATATCTAAAGCAATAACAAAAAATAAAATAGATTCTAAAGATATTTTAGAAGCTAATATAGTAAAAAAATCTATAGATGCTAGAGATAAAAGAAACGTTCATTATAACTATGCTATAGATATTAATGTTAAAGATGAATCTAAATATCCATCTTTAAAAAAAGTAAAAGAAATAGAAAAATACAAAATAAACAAAAAAAGAAATAGTGTTTATAATCCAATTATAGTAGGTTCAGGACCAGCAGGACTATTCTGTGCCTTAACTTTAGTTAAAAATGGTTATAAACCTATAATTATCGAACAAGGCTCTAAAGTAGATGAAAGACTAAAATATATTGAAGAATATAGAACTACTGGTCATCTTAATGAACTATGTAATGTTCAATTTGGAGAAGGTGGAGCTGGAACTTTCTCAGATGGTAAACTAACTACAGGAGTTAATTCACCATTTATAAAAGATGTATTAGATACATTCTATGAATTTGGTGCACCTAAAGAAATAACATATTTATCACATCCTCATATTGGAACAGATAACTTAATTAAAATATTAAAAAATATAAGAGAATATATAGAATCTAATGGTGGTAAGTATTACTTTAATACTAAATTACTTAATATTAAAAAAGAAGAATTAATTAGTATAGAGACAAATAATAAAGAATTTACAACAGATTGTTTAGTATTAGCTATAGGTCATAGTGCTAGAGACACTTATAAAATGTTATTAAATAATAATATGGAAATGGTTAGAAAGAACTTCTCAGTAGGAGTTCGTATAGAACATAAACAATCTATGATAAATGAATCTCAATACGGAACATTTACTAAATTACATTTACCACCTGCAGAATATAAACTTGCTTACCATAATGATGAAAGATCATGCTATACATTCTGTATGTGTCCAGGAGGAGAAGTAATAGCATCATCTTCTGAAAAAGAATCAATTGTAACAAATGGTATGTCTGAATATAAACGAGATAAAGAAAATGCTAATGCTGCTTTACTAGTAAATGTTTTAACAACAGATTTTACTGGTACTGATCCTTTATCTGGTATGTATTTCCAAGAAGAACTAGAACATAAAGCTTATATTTTAGGTGGTTCTAACGGATTTGCACCCATTCAAAGAGTAGAAGACTTTATAAATAATAAAAAAACATCATTTTTAGGCGAAATAAAGCCTTCTTATAAGCCTGGTTATACATTTTCCAATCTAAATGAAATACTGCCTAAATATGTCTCAAAAAACTTAAAAGAAGGAATTAAGTACTTTGATACTAAAATAAAAGGATTTGCTCATCCTGATGCAGTACTTACAGGTGTAGAAACAAGATCATCATCACCAATTACAATAATAAGAGATGATAACTTAGAATCTAATATATCAGGTATCTATCCATGTGGAGAAGGAGCAGGATATGCTGGAGGCATAACAACTGCTGCTATAGATGGTATAAAAGTAGCTATAAAAATTATTGAAAAAGATAATTAACCTATTTAAACAAAATGAAATATCAAATTTACTAGTACAAATAAAATAAAAGTATATCTAAAACAATTATTTAGATATACTTTTATTTTAAAAAACACTTTTTAATTATTTGTTTATTATTTTGAATAATGTTATAAGATTTTAGATACATTTGCATCAAGTGCTTCCTTGTTTTCTTTTCCCAGGAGGTTTGGTAAGAAAAGGAAGTGATAATATGACTAAAAGAGATTACTATTTCTTTACAATCATAATTATACTTTTATTTATAATAATAGTTTTATTATTTAAATAAAAAAAGCACTTGAACAAACCTAAGTTTATTCAAGTGCAACACAACAAACAAGGTTGCATTTGATTCTTCAAATGTATCCTCAAATAAAATATAACATTTTATATGTAAAAAAACAATAAAAAAAGCATACATAAATTAGACAAAATGATAAAATAAGTGTATGATTAAATTAGTTGACAGGGGTGTGTTTAAAAATGGAAAAAACTCAACTAACAGGATATCCTCATTTAGATAGACCATGGATGAAATATTATGACTTAAGTTCATTCGAAAAAACAAATACTAGTCAAAGTATTTATGACTACATGATTGAAAAAAGTTCATCTCATCCAGCTAAAACAGCTATGACTTTTTATAAAGATAAAATAACATATAAAGAACTTTATCAAAAAATTAATAAAGCTGCTCAAATTTTGTACTCTTTAGGAGTGAAAAAAGGTGACAGAATTCTGGTTATGATGCCAAACGTTCCAGAAACAGCATATATAATGTATGCAGCTTCAAAAATAGGAGCTATTTGTGACTTTATTGACCCAAGACCAGATAGTATCGATTTTGAAATAAGTGCTAAAAAAGTATTATCACTTGTGGAAGAAGAAAAATCAAAACACATTGTATCACTCGATTTATGTTATATCAGCATGATAAAACCTATTGAAAACGAGTTAAAAGGAATAGGAATAGAAAACCTTATTGTTGTTCCATCAGGAGAATCAATGGGAATGAGATCAAAAATCTCTTATATTCAAGAAATGTTAAATACTCATAGTGAAGAAATAAAATCTAATAAAAAAGCATTAGAAAGACTTAAAGCAAAAATAAAATTAATTAAAGAAGAAGCAGCTAAGAACGATAACATAGCTAAAATGGTAAAAAAAGCAATTGAAGAATCTCCTTTAAGAGCATATCTATATGGAGATTTGGAAAAGCATCAAAAAGATGTAAGCTTACCAAGTGTTGATTTTGAAAAAGACACAGCTGCAGTAATCGTACACACTTCAGGTACTAGTGGAAATAGACCTAAACCAATACCTTTAACAAATGAAAACTTAAATGAATATGTAGAGCAAACAGAAGCTGCTAAAATGCCAGTAGCTCCTAATGATGTTGCATTACATATGCTTCCTTATTTTGCTGCTTTTGGTCTAGTTGGTGTTGTTCATGGAGGATTTAGTCATTCAAACAATTTAATTGAAATACCAGCTTTCAATCCAAACGAATTCGGAAGTATTATTCTAAAAAGTAAAGCTCAAATAATAATAGGTCCACCAACATGGTTCCTTGGATTATTAGATGATCCAAATTTAAAGAATAAAGACCTTGGTTTTATAAAAATGGCAACATATGGTGGAGATTCAATGGAACCAGAAGATGAAGTAAGAGTTAATGAATTCCTAATGAGACATAATTGTAAAGTTAAACTTACTAAAGGTCACGGAATGTCAGAAACATGCGGATGTTCATCATACGCTGATGGTAAATATAATCTATTAGGTACAATGGGAATACCAATGCCATTTAGTACTTATGGAATTGTTGATCCAGAAACTAAAAAACCAATCAATTTTGAAGATAAACAAGAAATTGAAGGAGAATTAATTATATCAACTCCTTTAATGACTCCTGGAGAATTAGACGGTCATAGATATATTCAAACAATAGACTTAGATGGTAAAAAATATATTTTAACAAAAGACATTGCAAGAATGAACAGAGATGGAGTTATGAGATTCCTTCAAAGAAGTGATAGAGGATTCATGAGATTTGATGGTTTCAAAGTAAAACCATTCGAAATAGAAAAAGTAATAAAAGAAGATACAAGAGTTAAATATTGCGTTATTTCTCCATATTTTGATGAAGTAACAAGAGGAAATAAAGTACTAGCATCATTAGTTTTAGAAGATGGTATTGAATTAAGTACAGAAGAACAACGTCAGTTCATAGAAGATTTAATTCATAGACAATTTATTTCAAATCCTAATCTGTCTGCTAGACATATTCCAACAAAGTTTGCTATTAGAGAATCTTTACCTTTAACAGCAAATAGTAAAGTTGATTATAAATCAATTAGAGATGAAGGCATAACAGGAAACGAAATAGATGTAATCATTGAAGAAAACAATATTTCTATTACCAATATAATCGTAAGGGCACCAAAAAATAAGGTATTAAAGAAATCATTATAAATGGTTTCTTTTTTTTTATAAAAAATGATATAATCATAATAGAGGTGAATAGGGGATGCAAAATATAGGTTTCATTGTTTTGAATATTTATGCCTTATTTATATTATTATCTTTATGTTTTATATTCTTTCGTAAAGAAAGATTGCATAAAGAAGAAGATGAGACATATGGATGGTTATTGAATTATACGCTTGTAACAATTGCAGTCGGTGTAAGTTTAGGAATTGTTACATCAATGACCAATTATGAACCATTTATTTTAACGATTATAAACAAAGCATACTTATTTGGTATGACAATGGTTATTAACTCTTTTACTTACTACACAGTTTTGATATCTACAAAAAAAGAAGCAAAAATTAGAAATAAAAAATATTTTAATATGCTTAGTTTAATTACATTATTTTTAATTTTAATACTTCCTCTAGAATCAAAAGAAATAGATGGAATGGCAGCGAGTGTAGGAGCAGCAGTTTATGTTACTTACACGATGTTTGGAATATATTTTGTAACAATCATCTGTTTAATACTAAAAAATATAAGAAATCTTAATAAAAAGTATATTCCTATTATTCTTATTACTGTAACAAGTTTAACAATAACAGGAATTCAAGTAATTTTCCCTCAAGCAAATTACATAATAAATCCAAATGCAGTTATAACATGTCTAATCATGTACTTCACCATTGAAAACCCAGATGTAAAAATGGTAGAAGAAATGACAGTATTAAAAGACCAAGCTGAAAAAGCTAATAATGCTAAGAGTGAATTCTTATCTAATATGTCTCATGAAATTAGAACACCTCTTAATGCTATAGTTGGATTTAGTGAATCACTTAAAGATGATAATCTACCGCAAGAATCTATAGAAAAAGTAGAAGATATTATCATGGCTTCAAATAACTTATTAGATATAGTAAATGGTATCTTAGATATTTCTAAGATAGAAGCTAATAAATTAGAAATAATAGATAAAGAATATGATATTAAATCAGTTCTAGATGAATTATGTGCTTTAACTAAAGCTCGTATTGGTGATAAAGGATTAGATTTTAGAGTTAGTATAGATCCGACTTTACCAAGAGTATTATATGGAGATAATGTTAGATTAAAACAAATAGTATTAAACTTACTTACTAATGCTGTTAAATATACTAAAGAAGGATATGTTGAATTTAAAGTATCAAGTGTTATAAAAAACGATGTATGTCGTTTAATTATGTCTGTTGAAGATAGTGGTATAGGTATTAAAGAAGAATCAATACCAAGATTATTTAGTAAATTTGATAGATTAAATGTAGAAAAATCACTTACTATAGAAGGAACTGGATTAGGTCTAGCTATAACTAAAAAATTAATAGAATTAATGAATGGTACTATTGTAGTTCAATCAGTATATGGTCAAGGTTCTAAATTTACTGTATCAATAGATCAAAGAGTTATTTCAGTAGCTCCTAAAGAAGAACCTAAACCAGTTGCCGAATCGAAAACAATTAATGCTTATGGAGCTAAGATATTACTAGTAGATGATAATGAATTAAATATAAAAGTAGCTTCTACATTACTTAAGAAATATAACTTTAATATTGATTCATGTATAAGTGGTAAAGATTGTCTTGATAAAATTAGAAAAGGTAATAAATATGATATTATCTTCCTAGATGATATGATGCCTCGTATGAGTGGTAAAGAAACCTTACAAGCTCTAAAGAAAATAGATGGATTTAATATACCAGTAATTGCTTTAACTGCTAATGCCATATCTGGTATGAAAGAAGAATACTTAGCATCTGGTTTTGATGATTATCTATCTAAACCAATAGAAAGACCAGAACTAGAAAGAGTAATAAAAACATATATTCATAAGAGTATTAGTAATGAAATAAATACCAAAGAAAGTAATCATGCATCTTCAATAATTGAAATGGATTTTGCTTTACCAATGTTAGCTGGAGAAAGAAAACCAGAACCAGTTAAAGAAGAACCAAAAGAAGCTCCTACAACAGACTATTCAAGTATACGAGTATTAGTTGTAGATGATAACGAAATTAACCTTAAAATAGCTATAAACGCTTTAAATAAATACAATCTTAACGTAACTAGTGCATCTAGTGGTAGTCAAGCTATAGAAAAAGTAATAACTGAAGGTAATTATGATTTAGTTTTACTTGATGATATGATGCCAGCTATGGATGGTGGAAAAACTTTAGATAACTTAAGAGATATAGATGGTTATAATGCTAAGACTTACTTAATGACTGCATCTCCTGAAGATGAAGTTCATGATAAGATAGAAGAACATAAATTTGATGACTATTTATGTAAACCATTTAAAAAAGAAGATTTAGAATCTATTCTAAATGATATATTGAATAAATAATCATATTGTGGTTAAATTAAATTGAGGATGGTATAAATGAAAGATATTAATTTTTTAAAAAATAACAAAGTAAATGTAGATCAAAGTTTAGAACTATTTGGTGATATAGAAACATATAATGAAACATTAGTAGAATTCCAAAATAGTATAGATCAAAAACTAAGTGAAATAGATAAATACTATAACTTAGCAGATATGCCTAACTATGCTATATATGTTCACTCATTAAAAAGTGATTGCAAATACTTCGGTTTCATGGATTTAGCTGAAATAGCATACCAACACGAAATGCAAAGTAAAGCGAATAACTTTAACTTTGTTAAAGAAAACTATAATACATTACTTACAGAAGCTGCTAAAGTAAAACAAATAGTTAATGCATACTTAAATGATACGGAGGAAGTAGTAGAAACTCCTGCTGAAACAGAAGTATTAGATGAAGATGTAATCTTAGTAGCAGATGATTCTGAAGTAATAAGAGCCTTTGTTAAAAAAATATTTGATGCTGACTACGCTTTAGCATTTGCTAGTGATGGAGAAGAAGCTTTAAATGTAATTAAATCTCATCTACAAGACAATAAATTAAAAGCAATTCTTCTAGACTTAAACATGCCTAAAGTAGATGGCTTTGCAGTACTAGACTTCTTAAAAGAAAATGGACTACTATCTAAAATGCCAGTTACTATTATAAGTGGAGATTCATCAAGTGATGCTATTAATAAAGCCTTCACTTATGATATAGTAGATATGATAAATAAACCATTTAACGAAGCTAAAATAAAAGAAGTAGTAGAAAGAACAATAAATAAAGCTAGTTAATACTAGCTTTTTTAAATGTAAAGTAAAAATCCCCGTTCCTTGCCAAAATATAAAAAATATTATAGAATATACAATCGTCGAAGGGGGAATTAGAAATGACAAATCAAGAAAAAATAATGAAACTAACAGAATTAAAACAACAAATTAAAATGTTGAAAGACGAAAAGGAAAAACAAAAAAGAACAAGTAGACTATATGCTACTGCATCTGCTGTAAGCTTACTTGCAGTACCAGTAGTAGCCAATATGCAAATTCCTAATCCATTTGCTCAAGTAATACTTACAGATGGATTATTAGTAAGTGGAGTATTAGCATTAGCTAATTACTTAGATTTACCTAATACCGAAGACTTAATAGATTATAGAATTAATTCTAATAAAATGGAAATGGGTAGAATAATTAAATAAAGAATCATTTACATGATTCTTTTCTTTTGCTAAAATACTTTTGGAGTTGATGTTATGTACATTACATATGCTTTAATAACTTTTGCTTTATGGGGAATAGCTGATCTATTCTATAAACTTGGTAATAGAGGAGAAGATGATTATAACCATATTAAAACCGGTATCTTTGTAGGTTTAGTAATGGGTATCCATGCCACTATATATTTATTAATTAATAGAGTAGATGTCTCAATAATGGATGTAGTTAAATACTTACCAATATCATTCTTCTATATATCTAGTATGGTAATAGGATATAAAGGATTAAAATACTTAGAAGTATCTATATCTAGTCCAATTCAAAATACTAGTGGAGTTATAACAGCAATACTATTATTAATATTCTTTAAAGAAAAATTACCTATACCTGCATATCTAGCTATAGCCTTAATATTAATAGGAATTATAGGATTATCCTTAATAGAACTAAAAGAGAACAAAGATAAAAGAATAAAGTATCGTAAAAATAATCCTTTATCTAAAATATTTGTTCTAACAATATTATTTCCTCTAGTATATTGTGTACTAGATGGATTAGGTACATTCTTAGATGCTATCTATTTAGATAAACTAGAAATAATATCAGAAGATGCTGCTTTAGTAGCTTATGAATATACCTTCTTAATATATGCTATTATTTCATATATTTATATTAGAATTAAAAATGTAAGTTTAGAATTACCAAAAGAGTTATCCAAAATAGCAGCAGCTATCTTTGAAACAGGTGGTCAATTCTTCTATGTCTTTGCTATGGCTGGTGACTCAACTATAGTTGCTCCTATAGTAGGATCTTACTGTGTATTATCTTTACTATTAGGTCAATTCTTCTTAAAAGAAAAACTATCTATAAAACAATATATATCTATAGCTATAGTTATTATAGGTATAGTAATACTATCTATCTTAGATATTTAAATAACATAGAAATATGTTATTTTTTTATAAAAAAAGATATCTAAACGATACCATATTTTCTAACAAGATATTCATTAACAAAATATCTTAACTTAACATAATTTCTAGATAACAAATAAGTATTATTAAGATTATAATTAATTATACTTTCATATAACTTACTTATAATATCAAACATTCCAAAACCTAAGACATTATCAATTTCATTCTTAATAATATCTATATTATTATTTATAATAGCATCGTCTATTATATATTTAGTACTATCTTTAGCATATACTTTCTTAAATAAATTCTCTCCAATATTAGAATTACAAGTATATCTATCTATATTTATATTACTAATAGTTTCTAAGAACTTATTATCTACCTTACTATTAATAATATATTTTATAATCGATTCACTTTGTAAAGAAGCAAATACCTTCTTTAAACTAGATTCACTTAATGAATAAGTAAATATCTCATTAAATGCTTTTACTAAATTCTCTAGTAAACCTAAACCCTTTAAACTCTTATCAATATATATTGCATAATGATGATTAGAATCTAAAAAGATATTAATTTTATTATTACTTACAATATTCTTAACATTCTTAATATAAATATCTCTAGAATTATCAGTTACTACCATAGATGTATAAGATAACATATTAATAATACTATCAGAATATTTTTCATCATAATTATTAATCATTCCATAAATAACCAATGTCGTAACATCTTTCAAATTTGAAGGAATATTAGTTAGGGACATACTTTTCATCATTTTTGCCATATTTTCATATGTAAAACTACTTTTACTCATGAGAATCCCTCCTGATGGCTCGTATACTACCACTGAGCCCATAAAAAGGCAAATTTATCTATACTTTTTTAAACAAAAAACATTTACATTGTTTAATACTTTATATTGGTAAAAAAAATTAAATATATAGTATAATTATATTAGGTGATATGGATGAAAATAATCGTATCTGCAGGAGGTACTGGAGGACATATATATCCAGCTCTTGCTATCATAAATAAATTTAAAGAAAAAGAAAAAGATTTAGATGTATTATATATAGGAACTCATAATAGAATGGAGAAAGATTTAATACCTGAAAGAGGTATTAAATATGAACCAATTGAAATATATGGTTTCTCTAAAAGTGATATAAAACTAGATATTAAAAATCTATTCCTAATACCTAAAGCTACTAAAAGATGTGTTGAAATAATGAAAAAATTTAAACCAGACTTAGTATTAGGTATTGGAGGATATGTAACATATCCAGTTATAAGTGCAGCTCATAAACTAGGTATTAAAACATTCATTCATGAACAAAATAGTATACCTGGTAAATCTAACTTAGTATTACAAAATAAAGTAGATTTAATAGGAGTATCCTTTAAAGAATCAGCTGCCAAATTTAAAGATCAAAACAAAGTATTCTATTCTGGTAATCCTTGTGGAGAAAATGCTTTATCTTTAGAACCAATGGATAAAACAAAATTAGGTTTTCATAAAGACAAAAAACTAATTGTTGTTGTCGCAGGAAGTCTAGGTTCAGCAACAGTTAATGCTAAGATGAAAGAATTTTTACATGATGTCCCAGATAAATATGAAGTATTATATATTACTGGTAAAGCCTTATATGAAGACTTTATAAAAGATGAAAAATTTAACGATAATGTTAAAGTAGTTCCATACTTAGATAATCTACCTGCTTTACTAAAAAATACTGATTTAATAGTAACAAGAGCAGGAGCTTCAACTATGGCTGAAATACTATCACTTAATTTACCAGCTATCTTTATACCATCTCCATATGTTGCTAATAACCATCAATATTACAATGCTATGGAAATTAAAAACAACGGTGGTGGAGATGTCATAGAAGAAAAAGAATTGACTAAAGAACTTTTAATAAGTAAAATTGAAGAAGTGCTAAGCAATAGCTCTAAATATAAAGAAATGAAAGAAAATCTTAAAAAGATGAGTATGAATAATAGTAGTGAAGTAATATATGAAAAATTAAAGGACTTGATGAAATGATAGAAGAACTAAGAAAGTTTGCTAACGTAGAAGAACATGCAACACTAAAAAACTTAAATACTTATAGAATAGGTGGAACAGCAAAATACTTAATATCTCCTAATTCTATTAATGATTTAATATCAATAATGAATATACTAAAAGGTAATAATATTAAATATTTTATTTTAGGTAATGGATCAAATATTATCCTAAATAGCCGTGAATATAATGGAGCAATTATTAAATTAGATCAACTAAATGGTATAGAAATTAATCCAGAATTAGACTTAGTATATGCTGAAGCTGGTGTAATGCTACCACAATTAGTATCAGAAACTGTAAAAAAGTCTTTAACAGGTTTAGAATTTGCTGCCGGTATTCCTGGTACAGTAGGTGGAGCTATATATGGTAATGCCGGAGCATATAATGCTTGTATAATGGATTATGTTCAATCTGTAACAATAATTAATGAAGAAAACGAAATAAAAGTCTTAGAACATGAAGATATTGAATATGGTTATAGAACATCTATGTTTAAAGAAAATAAAAACTATATTATCGTTGGAGCTAAATTCTATTTAAAAGATGGAGATAAAAAAAGTTCTCAAGAAATAATAGAAGATAGACGTATTAGAAGAGCAGAATCTCAACCACTTGAATATCCTTCTGCTGGATCAGTATTTAGAAATCCAGAAGGTGACTATGCTGGAAGACTAATTGAATCATGTGGTTTAAAAGGAAAAGTAATTGGTGGAGCAGAAGTATCTACTAAACATGCTAATTTCATTGTTAACAAAAACAATGCTACTAGTGAAGACGTATACAAACTAGTAAACTTAGTTCATGATGAAGTATTAAAGAAAACAAATGTAGACTTAGTAATAGAACAAGAATTTGTAGATTGGGATTGATTATGAATAAAAAGGGCCAAGTAAAAAAGAAAAAAAGAAAATTAAAAGTAAAAGTACTATTAAAAATAGCAATAGTATTACTTTTAATTGGCCTAATCACTCTATATATCTATAATCTTAGAGTTAAAAACATTTATATAATAGGAAATGATGCAATAAAAGACTCAGAAATAATAAAAGCTGCTGGTCTTAAAGATTATCCTAAAATGATTAATGTAAAGCCTAAAAAGGTTAAAAATGCTATAAACGAAATACCATTAATAGATAGCGTAAAAATAAAAAGAAACATCTTTGGTAAAATAACTATCGAAGTAGAAGAATCAAAAATATTCTTTTACTATAAATACGATAATAAATATGTAACTAGTAGTGGAGAAGAAATAGATGCTAAAAATGAATATATTGGATATCCAACTTTAATTAACTTCACACCAGATACTGTTTTTGAAGAACTAGTAAAAGGATTTAATAAAGTAGATTACAATATCATAGGTATGATAAATGAAATAGAATATAATCCTTATAAAACAAGTGAAGGTACTGTAATAGATGAAACTAGATTTAACTTAAAAATGAATGATGGTAATACTGTTATTATAGATACAGTTAATATTAGAAACTTAGATATGTATCCAACCATTTATACATCTTTAGAATTAGATGTTAATAAAGGAACACTATATTTAGATACAATAAGTAAAGATACAGTTAACTTCCGTAGTTATGAAGCCGAAGAAGCTGAAAAGAAATTAAAAGAAGAAAAACAAAAAGAAAAAGAAGAACAAACAGAGCAGGGGTAGTATGAATTACAATAATAAAATGGAAGAAATAATAAAAGAAGAACAAGAAAAAGGCAATGTACCTAGTATATTACTTCATAGCTGTTGTGCACCTTGTTCATCTCATGTTATTGATACCTTAACACCATACTTTAATATAACCATATTCTATTACAATCCTAATATCGAACCATACGAAGAATACGAAAAAAGAAAAGAAGAAGAAAAAAGATTTATTAAAGAATATCCTAATATTAATAAATTAGATATTATTGATTGTGATTATGATAATGATAAATTTAAAAGTATGTCTAAAGGATTAGAACATATTCCAGAAGGTGGAGCAAGATGTATTAAATGTTATCATTTAAGACTAGATGCCACAGCTAAAAAAGCTAAAGAACTAGGATATGATTACTTTGGTACAACCCTTACAGTAAGTCCTTATAAAAAATCTGATAAACTTAATGAAATAGGGGAACATCTAAGTAAAAAATATGATGTTAAATACTTATATTCAGACTTTAAAAAGAAAAATGGATATAAACATAGTATAGAATTATCTAAAAAATACAACTTATATAGACAAGACTATTGTGGTTGTATATACTCAGTAAGAGATAATATAACAGATTAAAAAAAACACATCGTAAGATGTGTTTTATTCATATGTACCAAAATTAACTAATGCTTGCTCATATGCTTTATAAGCAATACCTTGTTTAACTTCTTTATATTTTATTTTATTAAACTTAAATAACTCTTTTACTAAATATTCTAATAAATAAGGATTTCTAATTAAAATAGGGCCTAATAAATATGTACCATAAAAATGATTCTTAACAATACCTTCAGTAGTAACTTCTGGTTCTGAACCAGTACCACTAGTTACAGTAAATAAACTATCTTCATTAATATCATACATAACCATATCTCTATTTTGAAAACCAATAACATCCTTATCAATTAAATCACATTTAAATAATTGATCTCCAACTATTCTAAAATCAATATGTTTAGTTTTATACTTTAAAATACCAGCGAATAAATCAGTACCATTACCAGTAGCTAATATAAACTTATTATTATCTATATACTTTTTAATATCATCACTAAATCTTTTAAAGTCTTCTTTAACTAATTGTAAATCTTCATAACTACCAGAACCAACATAAATAAAATCATAATTATTAATATTTATTTCATCTCCAAGAGATTTAAAATCAACTTGAACCTTAACTTCTTGTTCTTCTAACGCTCTAATTAATGCTCTTAAATTAGCATTCTCTCCATAAAGATTTAATAAATCATAATACAAATGTAAAACTTTAACCATTTTAAGCACCTGCCTTATTACTTAAGATTTTATCTACGACATCATACCATATCATTGTATATACAACAGCTTTCGTTTCTTTAACAACGATATCCATTAATTCACTAGTATTATCAATAAGAACTATTTTCTTAGAATCAATACCAGCATAATCAAGTCTTGTAGCAATATCATATTTAAACTTCCCAAATACAAATATCTTATCTACTTTACTATCATTTAATAATTCAAAATTAATATCATATAACCAAGACAAATCAGAATCTTTATATCTTTTTGATACATGATCAAAACCTAATACAACAGATTTTTCACCTTTTTGATCTACAACATACTTACATCCTTGATAGAAAGATAAATTATTCTCACTTTTTGTCTCTAACATAATAAATTTTCTATCTTTATATGTAAACTCTCTACCTAACTTACTAGGTATCTTATTACTATTTAATGATTTACTAATAGTACTTTCATCAATACCAATTACATTACATAGTGAGAACGCTGCTAATGTTGCATATGCAGCATATATAACATTATTATTAATAAAACAATCTTTACCATTTATCTTAATATTTTGATTATCTAAATCTACATCAGTAGCTAAATAATTAGCTTTACCATGACTAAAGTCACAATTAGGACAACTAAATTTACCTAAATGACCATAGTGATAATACTCATATTTTAATTTCTTATGACAATTAGGACAATAAGCAAAATCTATATTATTAAGTAAAGGTTTCTTAATATCATCTTGTAACTTATCAATGGCAAATGTTGATATAGGACCTTTATGAGTTAATTTTAATCTTGATACCATCGGATCATCAGCATTTATAACTAGATGAACACTATCATCTATAGCAGCAATAACATCGTTAAATACTACATATGGAGTACCATGCCTAGTAGGTTGATCTCTAGTAATATTTGTTATAACTAAATGAGTCATTTTATTCTTACCAAAGATTAATTTTAAATGTCTTTCATCACATTCTATTAAAAGTACTTCGTGTTTAAATACACCCCTAAAATTACAATTATTTAAAATCAATGTAGTAGCAGCAAGAACACCATTACTACCACTATCGTTATAACATACATCATAACCGCAATCAGTTAATATATTATAAATAATTGATGTTGTAGAACCTTTACCAGAAGAACCAGTAACTGCAATAACATATTTAGGATATTTAACTTTTTCTAATATCTTCTTTTGTTTAAACCAATCATAAACTACATTACCTGGTAATACAGTTCCATTCTTCTTAAATAATTTACATACAAAAGTAACTAGCTTACTTACAAATATAAAAAACATCAATCTCATTTAAATCACCTTAAAAAAATTATATCAAAAAATAATACCAATTTCTTGAAAACAAGCCAAAATTTACATATTTTGTCGAATATATAGAATAATAAACATATATTTGTTAAATTAATAAAGGTGATAATATGGACATAATTTATAACAATAAAGTATTATATGTAAATATAAATGATGAAATAAACTTTAACTTAATTAAATCATTACATAATAGAATAAATGCTATTATTAGTACTTATCATATAGCTAATGTCGAAATAAATATTCTAAACAATACTCATTATGACAAAATATTACTATATGATGTAATAGAAGATATACATAATAAGTATAAAACTGTCTTTAAGATAAAATAAAATATGAATAAATACTAAATATATTGTATAATTAAGACGAGGTGTATTATGAAAACATATATTATATATTTAACATTTATTCCTTGGTTTCTATATTTTACAAGTATTTGTAAAAAAGCCTTAAATGAAATAAGAAATAAAAAGACTAATATGGAATACTATAAAAAGAACTTTTTTAAGATATTTCCATTCGATACAATAATCCTAACAGCAATATTTGTCTTTGTAGCTAAATTCTATAAATCAGCAGATCAAATATGGCTTGCAAAAGTATTATTATTTGCCAGTATTAATTTATATTTATATATTAATACGTTCTATGATGAATCAAGAAAGAAAAATAAAATAGGTACAAATGATATAAGTACTATGTTAATACTATTAATAATAATGCTAATTCCAATCATTTTCTATATAGCATTCCATAAATATACAATTACATATTACATATTATTTGGTTATAGTTTCTTTTATTATCCAATAACAATTATAGCTAAAAGTTTAAATAACTTAATCCTTAAAATTGTTAGAAGAAAAAGCAATGAAAACTAATATATATAATTCTGAAAAAATAATTGGTTATCTTAATACAAGAGGATATACCAATTTTTTAACTAAACAAGAAGAAAGAGAAACTATAAAACATTTAAATAAAAACGAATATAAAATATATGAACCATATCCAGATTGTTCAAAAGTAATACTATATAAAAAAGATATACCAGATATTAAATTATATAAGATTAACTCTAAAATAAAACTGCGTCATCAAGAAATACTAGGCACTATCTTTTCCCTAGGAGTTAAAGAAGATACATTCGGAGACATAGTTAATTATAAGGATAACTTCTATGTCTTTATAATGCCTATAATAGAAGAATACTTAAAATACAATTTAACTACTATAAAAAATAATCCTGTATTATTAGAAGAAGTACCATTAGAAACAAAAGATAACTTTGAACAAGAATATATAATTAAAGAATATATAGTTTCTTCTTTAAGAATTGATAATGTCATTAGTTCTATTACTAATGAAAGCCGTTCTCAAGTTCAAGAGCACTTCAAAAATAAAGAAGTTATACTAAATTACGAAGAAGAACTTAAACCAACTAGAGTACTAAGAGAAAACGATGTTTTTAGTATTAGAAGATATGGAAAATATAAATATTCTAAAGTTTTAAAGAATACTAAAAAAGGTGGATTTATTATTGAAATATTAGTTTACAAATAATATTTCTTTTTTTATAGAAAAAATTTGACATACAATACACTTTATAGTAGTATAAGACCCGTTATTGAGGGGGATTAAAATGTCAATATCAAGTGAAAAATTATATACTGAACCAGGTTCAAAAGAAGAAGCTGAATTACAAAGAGAACAAGATAGAATACGCGAAGAAGAAGCAACAGCCAAACAAGTTGTTAGACCAAGATCAAGAAGAAGAACTGGTGCTAAAAAAGGAAAAGGGAAAAAAGTAGCCTTAACATTATTAGTAGTGGGTGGCTTAGTAGCAGGATCAATATTTGGTACAAAAGCATACTATAGTCATAAAGAAACAGTAAGAGTAGATAACTTAATTGCTGAATATACTACAGATGATTATGTAATACTTCCAAGAGTTATTACATCAGATAGAGCATATGATATTACTTATTCTGATGGTAATAAACTAGCTGATAGATTAGCAAATAATAACATTAATTGTATTAATATTAATGGACAATTCTATACACCAGAAGGAATAGATGTTGCAATACTTACTTATGATGTAACTCATATTACTCAAGTAGACGCTATTAGAGTAAATAACGAAGGTCAAACTATGTATATGGCTCCAAGCGGATATGCTCTAAACGGAACACATGCTATAAAATATGATACAGAAAGAGTTACAAAAATAGTTCCAGTAGCTGATGATTACTCATATGTTACATTCCATGGAGCATCAGATTGGCAACTAGTTACTGAACCACAAATAGTTCATACATTACCATATAGTGTAATACAAAATTCAACACTAATTTGTGATATACCTGATGGAGCAGTATTAAACGAAAATAACGAATGTTATGGAACATTAGATTTAGCTCCTAAAAAAAGATAAAAAAACATAGAAAAGTACTTGTTATAAGTACTTTTTTTTGATACAATATCTCTGGTCTTTTAAAGACCAAATAGACACAAATATTGTTTATATTGCCTTGTGGCCATAGGTTGGTGATATATAGATATTTGGATGAATTAACAAAAGGAGAGTGAAAAATATGGCAGTAGTTTCTTTAAGTTATTTATTAGAAGCTGGAGTTCATTTTGGTCATCAAACAAAAAGATGGAACCCAAAAATGAAAGAGTATATTTATACAACTAGAGATGACATTTATATTATCGATCTTGAAAAAACAATGGCAAAGATCGAAGAAGCATATGCAGAAATCAATAAAATTGCTGCAAATGGTGGAACATTCCTATTCGTAGGAACTAAAAAGCAAGCTCAAGAAGCTGCAAAAGAAAACGCAGAAAGAACAAATTCTTACTACGTAACTGAAAGATGGTTAGGAGGAACATTAACAAACTTCCGTACTATCAGAAGTAGAGTAAAACGTCTAGAAGAAATCGAAAAAATGGAAGAAAATGGAACATTTGATGTTTTACCTAAAAAAGAAGTTATTGAATTAAGAAAAGAATATGAAAAATTAAATAAATTATTATGTGGTATCCGTGCAATGGATAAATTACCACAAGCTATGATAATTGTAGATCCTAAAAAAGAACTTAATGCAATTAGAGAAGCAAGAAAATTAAATATTCCTATCTTTGGTATCGTAGATACTAACTGTGATCCAGACGATGTTGATTATGTTATTCCAGGTAACGACGATGCAGTTCGTGCTGTAAAAGTTGTTTTAGGAGTATTAGGAAACGCTATAGCAGAAGTTAATGGTGGAGAAATAATCGATTATGTAACTGAAGATGAAAAGAAAGTTAAAAAAGAAGGTAAAAAAGAAGATACTGAAGAAGTAGTAGAAGAATCTACTAACGAAACAGTAGAAGAAACTCCTGTAGAAGAAGTTGTTGTTGAAGAAACAGTTGAAGAAGAAAACGAAGATTTAAGTAAGAAAACTTTAACTGAATTAAAAGCAATGGCTAAAGAATCAGGAATCAAAGGTTACTCAACTATGAAAAAAGATGAATTAATTGCATCTTTAAGTGAATAAAATTAAGAAAGAAGGGTTACAATATGATAAGCGCAAGCTTAGTAAAAGAACTACGTGAACAAACTGGTGCTGGTATGATGGATTGCAAAAAAGCATTAACTGAATGCAATGGTGATCTTGAAGCTGCAGTAGATTGGCTACGTGAAAAAGGTATCGCTAAAGCTGGTAAAAAAGGAGCAAGAATTGCTGCTGAAGGTTTAGCTGATATATTTGTTAAAGGTAATAAAGCTGTTATGATTGAAATCAATGCAGAAACAGACTTTGTTAGCAAAAATGATGAATTCAAAGAACTTATTAAAAATGTTGGTGAAACTATTTTAGATAGTAAAGCTAAAACATTAGAAGAAGCAAATGCATTACCATTTGAAGATGGTACAATTGCTGATTACATTGTTGCTAAAACTGCTAAAATTGGAGAAAAATTAGATTTCCGTCGTTTAGCAGTAGTAGAAAAGAAAAAAGATGAAGTATTTGGTACTTACTTACATATGGGTGGAAAAATTGCTGTTATTTCTGTTATTAAAGGTGGAAATGAAGAAGTTGCTAAAGATGTAGCAATGCAAGCAGCAGCTATGAAACCTAAATATGTATTCAAAGAAGATGTTCCTGAAGAAGAAATCGCTCGTGAAAGAGAAGTTCTAAAAGAACAAGCTATGAACGAAGGAAAACCTGCTGATATCGCAGAAAAAATGGTAGAAGGAAGATTAAATAAATTCTATAAAGAAGTTTGTCTATCTCTTCAAGCATTCATTAAAGATGGAGACATAGATGTAACTAAATACGTAACTAACAATGGAGGAGAATTAGTTAGTTGTACTAGCTTCGTAGTAGGTGAAGGTATTGAAAAACGTCAAGAAAACTTTGCTGAAGAAGTAATGTCACAAATTAACGGATAAAATTAGACACTTTTTTACAAGTGTCTTTTTTCTTGCTCAAATATAACTTTACTTCATGATATAATATAAATTAGGAAGTGGAATTATGAACGAAAAGCAAAAGAACATTTTAAAAAAAGCTATATATGCTGTATTATTTATAGCTATGATAGGAGCTTTTATATATCTTAGTGAAAAATACAAAAGTAATGCTGATGATCCAGTAAGACTAATAAATGATTATTACGACTTAAAACTAGATAATGATAAATATCCTATAATTACTGGTGGAGGTTTTATTAATATAATTCAAAAAGGAAAAGGATTAGTTATAGTAGGAAGTAAAACATCAAACTGGTCAAAAGAATTTGTTAAACAAATAGATATAGCAACTGAAGAATTAGGGATAGAACAAGTATATTACTATGACTTAAATAGTGATAAAAATCAAAAGAATTCCAACTATTACAAAATAAAAGAATTACTAAGTGGTAGTTTAACTACAACAGATGGTAGTAAGAATAATCTACTAGCTCCAAGTTTTTACATAATTGTAGATGGAGAAGTTAAATACTACAATGTAGATACAGTAGCAATGAAAAATACTATTAAAGTAGAAGATTACTGGAGTGAAGAAAAGAAACTTGAATTCAAAGATGAAATCCAGGAAGCTATTAATAAATATTATTTGAATAATTAAAAAATATAGATTATAATTTAAATATCAAAAGGAGAGAAACTGATACTATGAATGATGAAATAGAACTAGAAATGATGCATGTTTTAGAAGTAATGGAACAAAGACTATCTACAATTCGTGCAGGTCGTGCAAACCCAGCAATGGTTAATGGTATTAACGTAGATTATTACGGATCACCAACACCACTACAAAGTTTAGCTAATATTACTGTTCCAGAAGCTAAAACATTAATGATTAAACCATTTGATAGAAGTTGTTTAAAAGACATCGTAAAAGCTATCCAAGAAGCTAATTTAGGTATTAATCCAACTGATAATGGTGAATCAGTAATCTTAACTATTCCAGCTCTAACTGAAGATAGAAGAAAAGAATATGTTAAACAATCTAAACAAATTGCTGAAGATGCTAAAGTTGGACTACGTAAAGCTCGTCAAGAAGCAAGAGAAGCATTAGAAAAAGATGAATCAATTTCTGAAGATGAAGTAAAAAGACAACAAGATGAAATTCAAAAATTAATCAACGAATATAATCAAAAAGTTGATGAAATGTATAAAGAAAAAGAAGAAGAATTAATGAAAATATAGCAAACATAATGTTTGCTTTTTTATTTGTCATAAATTATAATATTAACTTAAATTGGGAGGCGTATCATATGAGTGAATACGGAATATTATATAAATGCTTCAAAATAAGAGATAATCTCTATATTTTAGATCCCAAAAAACTAATAGAAGGATATCAAGTAGGGGACGACTTCTATCATAGCGAAATTAAACCATATATGTTAGCAGAAAGTTTAAAAGATAGTGAATCAGAATATGTAGTAGATGGAATAGCATCAATTGATGTTCTAGAAGATTTCTATGATTGCTACGACGATGAAGAACTAGTTAAAGATTTTTACTTTGTGGAACAAGAAGAATTCTTTGTAGTGGTAGAAATTAAAGACGGCCAAGTACTAAAAAGAAAAATTAATAGAAAAGCCTTATTTGATTCTAAGCAAATTGAAATATATGATATGTCAGAAGTAGAACCATTTGTACTAATTGATTCAAGTACTATTGCTAAACTAAAAGCCGAAAGAGATATTACAGCTATTAAAAAGAAATTAGAAACATTAGAAAAAAGATTAGTAGCAGCTAAAAATTTACATACTGATAGAGTAAATGGAGTAACTATTACTAATGATCAAATGACTGAAATAAAAGTTAATGATATAGATGATGATGTTAAAATCGCTAAACCAAATCCAGAACCAACTACATCACAAACACCTGCACCTAAAAAAGAAATAAATTATAGCATAGATTTTACTTTAAGAGGACTAGAATTATATATAAAAGAACGCATCTTAGGTCATGATGAAGAAGTAAGAAAAATAGCAACAATAGTATATGATAACTATAAAGCTCAAGAAGAAGATACAATCCAATCTATTTTAATTCCTGGTCCTACTGGAGTAGGTAAAACTGAAACAGCAAGATTAGTATGCAAATACCTAGGAGTACCATATAAAGAAATAGATTGTTCAACCTTAGTACCTGAAGGAATTGTTGGTACAAGATTAGGTGATGAACTAAGACAATATGTAATAGAGGCAGAATATGATCAAACTAAAGCTCATAAAGGAATCCTAATAATGGATGAATTTGATAAAATAGCATTAACAGGTTTAGATATTAAAGCAGCAGCTCGTTTTGAACTCCTAAAATTTATTGAAGGTAAAACATATACCTTTGAAAGAAGAGGATTTACTAAAGGTCAAGTAACACTTGATACATCAAGATTAATGAAATTTTTCCTTGGAGCATTTGGAGATACAATTACATCATCTAAAAAGGCAATAGGTTTTACACCAACTAAAGTTGAAACTGTCGAAGATGTTGAACAAAAAATAATAGATAACACCAGATTTGAACAAGAATTACTTTCTAGAATCCAAATCACTATTCCATATAAAAATTTAACTCCAGAAGATAAAAAAAGAATAATCTTATTCTCAAAAGGAAGTATATACGCAGAAAAGAAAAGAAGATTACTAAGAGATTATGGAGTAACTATTTCAGGAGATGAAGAATACGCTGAAGGTGTATTAGAAGCAATAAATGCTAATAAAGAAGGTATTCGTCAAATGAATAACATAATATTTAATTCCTTCTTAGATATAATGTATGAACTAGGTACTAATGAAGGTAAATATAAAACTCTTGTACTATCTAGAGATACAGTATCTAAAAGAAGATTTGATTTAAGTTAAAAAACACGAAAGTGTTTTTTTATTGCAATAAAAAAACTACTCAATAGAGTAGTTATTCATAAAGTGGTGTCCCCGAGGTGATTCGAACACCTGACCGACCGCTTAGAAGGCGGTTGCTCTATCCAGCTGAGCTACGAGGACATAACTCATGGAACAAATCAATTATATATCATTTAGTACTAATTTGCAAGTATTAATTCATCTATTTTCTCAGTATTTATGGCAAATTCAACCTTATTTACATTAAATGTATCACAAATCGAATAACCAATTGTATATTTAACTTCTTCTACTAAAGAACCATCAATATACATATTTAATAACTTATCACTAAATTCTAACACAATTCTATCCTCGTATAACTCATAATTCATTAGTTCAACTTCATTATTTAAATAACTAGTTAAATCATTAGCTATAAAAGTATTACTTTTTAGTTCTTTAAATATAATAGATAACTTATCATTATTATCATTATAAAAATAACTAATTGGTACTAAATTATTTTCTTTATTATAAAAATATAACATAACCATACTTATATCATTAATACTTTCAATATCATATATTTTATTAATTCCATAACTTCTATCTAAATATAAATCTAGTTTTCTCTTTGAATTAGGCAATTCACTTAATCTATTTCCATCTATATAAATCATAATTCTATTTATTTCTTTAAGATCAGTTAAAGAATATATCAAAGCTTCAATAGCTTTTTCTTCATCTTTCATATTCAAAAAATCTTTATTAAAATCAATTTTTAATAGTCTATTGTCTAAAACAAAACTATTTATATTAGTTTCTTTAGTTAATAAGCCATTATCTTTCATATCTTCAATAATAAGACTTATCCTATCATCAATATTATCTTTTTTATAATCAATTTTAATTAAACTTAAATAACCATTTACATCTCTTATAACATTAATTTCTTTCTTATTCATATCATTAATATTAGTATTTATTTCTTTAGGATAGTTATATAATATAAAACTTAAAAATAATAATAGAGTAGTGATAGCTATCTTTCTAAAACTATACTTTTTAATCATAATTCACCTCATTTAATTATATGAAAAAAAGAAAATAAAAACCCTAAATAGGGTCAATAGATATTTCATCTAACTTTAATAATTCAATAATAGCTTGACTTCTTGAATTAACACTTAGCTTTTGAATAACATTAGAAATATGATTTCTTACTGTCTTATCACTAATACCTAAATAAAAAGCAATTTTCTTAGTTGAATAATTTTTAATCAATAAATCAAATATTTCTTTTTCACGATTAGTTAATATACTCTTCATAAAATCTACCTTTCCTAGTAGTATTTTATGAGATAAATAGATATTGGTTAATTGAATTTAACAGTAATATACTTATTACTAACAATACTATCTACTTTTCTAATTATTTCATTAGCTATTGAATAATCATGTTTATCTGATTTTATAAATATAGTAACATTATCACCGTTTATCTTAACATAAGAATCGAATTTAAAAACATCTTTAATAGTTGTTTCTAATTTAGTTTCTAATGATTTATTAGTAGTTAAATCAATTAAACTATCATAAGCATTACTTTTATCACTAGCAGACTTAGTACTATCTAAGATAATATTTTGTAACTCATTTATTGTTTCTAATTCTTCTTCATCATCTTGTATTCTAAGGGCTACTAATTCCGTACTTTCATTAATAACTAGATCAGCATCTTCAAATTCTTCAATATTGAAATCTTTTAAATTGTCTTGATTCATTGATACATAAACAATACTTAGTACTAAAATAATACTACATAAAAAAGTAAACCATATATTCTGCTTCTTTATCATAATATCCTCCATAACAAATAATATGTCTTTACGTTAAAAATATAACTTTATATTGAAAGATATTGTCAAAATATATTATTATATAAATAGGTGATATCAATGAAAAAAAGTAAAAAAATATTTGCTAGATTAGCTTTATTTTCATTTATTGCATTATTTGCTTTTGCAAATGTAGCATATGCTTATACAAAATCAGATTTAAACTTCTGCCAACAACCAGGAGTTTTAAGAACAATGAAAATAATTGGCTTAGTTATAAATGTTGTGAAAATTGCTTTACCAGTATTAATAGTTGGAACGGCAATGTTTAAATTCGTAAATGTAATAATAAGTGGTAAAGAAGAAGACATGAAAGAAGCTGCTATGACAGTTATCAAAAAAGTAGTAGCTGGTATGCTAATCTTTATAATTCCAGGTGTAATTCATTTTGTATTTACTAATGTAGTAAATGCTAATAACTCATCTAACTTCACAAAATGTGAATCATGTTTGAATCAACCTAAAAGTTGTTCAATACCAGCATCTGGTCCATCAATTTATACTGACTAAAACAAGGGAAACCTTGTTTTTTTAAACTTTTTTAAAAAATTTCACGAAAAAAAAAGGAAATCGGCCTTCGACTGACAATAATATAAGTGAAGGGAGATTTTATGATTAAGAACATCGTAGTAAAACAAAGAGATATAAAAGATTGTGGTATTTGTTCATTAGAATCAATTATTAAGTACTATGGCGGCTTTATTCCATTAGAGACACTAAGACTAGAAACTAAAACAGATAAAAATGGAACTACAGCATTAAATCTGATAAACACCGCCAAAAAGATTGGTCTAGATGCCTATGGAATAAAAGCCAAAGAACTTACTAATGATAATATACATTTACCTGCAATTGCTCATATAGTAACAGAAAAAGGATTTAATCATTTTGTGGTAATTTACAAAATTACATCCGATAGCATATATATAATGGATCCAGCTAAAGGATATGTAAAAGAAAAATTAGATGATTTTAAAAATAAATGGACTAATGTCATATTATTATTTAAACCATATAAAAAATTACCATTTACTGAACAAAAAAATGTATTACAAGAAATAATAATTAATACTTTAATAGATAATAAGAAACTTCTAATTAAAATATTATTATTAAATATTCTTATAACCATTTTCTCAATAGTATCTGGGTACTATATTAAAATAGCAATTGATAGTATTGAAAACTATACTAGAAATTACTTATATTTAATAATCTCTATATTTGCATTTATATCATTTTATAAAATAGTAATAAACTATGTTAAAAACGAAATATCTAATGTTTTAAATAAAAATATTGATTGTACTATAGTTCCTAATTTCATAGAACATATACTAAATCTTCCTTCAGAAGTTATTACATCTCACACTAGTGGAGAAATACTTACTAGAATAAATGAACTAAAAAACATAAAAGAATTATTTTCTGAAATAATCATATCTTTACTCCTTAATATAACATTATGTTTTAGTTCGATATTCTTCCTTATAAGCATAAATAAGATGCTATTCTTAATTCTTTGCTTAATAGCACTTGTTTATGCTCTTATAAGTATAGTAACTAATAAAGTAATAACAAAAAATTTAAATGAAACTATTGATTCAGAAACAAGCTTCAATTCATATTTGATTGAAAATGTCGAAACAATAGAAAGTATTAAAAATCTTAGTATTATTGATTATAAAAGAAACAATTTATTCAAAGATTATTCTAATTATATTAAAAACATTTTTAACTATAATAATCTTTTAAATATAATTCTAGGTATTAAGAACTTAATTAATGAATTAGGACTATTTATTATAACTAGTTATGGTTTAATACTAATAATAAATAATAAATTGAGCTTAATAAGTTTAATCACCTTTAATGGTCTGTTATCGTACTTTTTAGAGCCGATAGAGAGTTGTTTTAATGAATTACCTAAAATTAATCGAATAAGACTATCTGTTGAAAAAATAAAAGAATTTCTATGTATAGAAGAAGATCAAAAAAATGAAACTTATTTCAAAAATGGCACCATAGAAATAAAAAATCTATGCTATTCATATAATAATTATGATAAAACCTTAAATAACATATCCTTGCATATTTTAGAAAACGACAGAGTAGAAATAAAAGGTAAATCTGGAAGTGGAAAAAGTACAATATGTAAAATACTAAATAAAACAATTAATGATTATAAAGGTGTAGTTAAAATAAATAATATAAATTTAAAAGACTATAATACAAAGACAATTAGAAAAAACATTGTTTACATCTCCCAAAGAGAAAAACTATATACTGATACTATTAAGAACAACATTATATTAGATAAGAATATAAATATCTATGAACTAAATAAAGTTTTAGAAATAACTAAAGTAAATGAAATAGTTAATAAAAAAGGACTTAGATTAGAATCATTATTATATGATGAAGGATATAACTTAAGTGGAGGAGAAAGACAACGTATTGTTTTAGCAAGAAGTATTATAAGAAAACCTAAAATACTCATTATAGATGAAGCACTAAGTGAATTAGAACCAAACCTTGCTAAAGAAATAATTATAAATATAAGTAATTACATGAAAAAAAGTACCATAATATATATTTCTCATCAAAAAGATAACATATTTGAAAAAGTAATAAACTTGGAAGGAATAACAAATGTTAGAATTAATAAATCTTAAAAATATAAAAGAAAGAAAATATCCATTACTAATCATATCCTTCTTTCTAATAATAATTATAATTATTACTTTTAAGAATAAAAAGATTTCAAATATATATAAAACATATGGCATGGTTGAATGTAATGAAACCTGTACAATAAATATATCTTTAAACTATGAGAAATCTAATATAATAAAAAATAGTAAAATTACAATAGAAGACTCTAAAACAGAAATAGATAAATATGAATATGGAGAATTATTTCTAAATAATAATATTCCTATGCAAGAAATAGTTCTTTATCCAGAGCAAAGTTTAGATGAAAAAATAGTAGAAATCAAAATAGAATATAAAAAGCAAAGAATAATAAATAAAATAAAAGAAATAATAATAGAAAGGTAGTATACATGAGAAATTTAAATAAAGAAGAATTAAAAGACATCAACGGAGGTGCTGCACTCCCAGTTGGTAAATGGACTATTGTATTTGGTATAGCAACATTCTTAATCGGTGTTGTAAATGGATTACAAAGACCATTAATGTGTACAAGTAGTAAATAATATGAAAGAAGAAGAATTAAGTAAAGTAAGAGGTGGGGCTATTAATACTTCATATCTAAACGTTTTAATAAGGGGTTGTGTAACATTATACGATTTAGGTAAAGCATTAGGTTCTGCCATAAAATATGCTGTAAAAGGCAAAAAATGCTCATAAAGAAGAGAAACATCTCTTCTTTTTAATTTTGGCTAAAAATAAGGGATTTTTTGCTTGTCAAAAAAAATATGTAGTGTTATAATCATAAATAGTTATGAAGGGAGGGAAAAGTAATGACTAAAGTTGTAGTACAAAACGGTAACATTGATGCAGCTCTTAAAAAATTTAAAATTAAAGTTGCAAAAAGTGGAGTCCCTTCAAAGTTAAAAGAAAAGAAATGCTATGATAAGCCAGGTGTTAAAAGACGTAAGGCTAAAGAGGAAATGATAAGAAATTCTCGTAAACGTAGAAGAAATGATTAATAAGGAAGTGTAATTTATGGCATTAACTGATACAGTAATTAAAGATATGACAGCTGCAATGAAAGCTCAAGATAAATTCAATTTATCTGTGTTAAGAATGCTAAAAAGCGCTCTTCAAATGGAAAAGATAAGTAAAAAACATGATCTATCTGATGAAGAAGCAATAGCTGTCATTAAAAGACAAGTAAAACAAAGAAAAGACAGCATTGAAGAATATGCAAAATATGGTAAAGATGAAGAAGTAGCAAATCTTGAAAAAGAAATAGAATGCTTATCAAAATATTTACCAGCAGAATTATCAGAAGAAGAACTAAATAAAGCTTTAGATGAAATATTTGATGAATTAAAACCAGAATCTATGAAAGATATGGGTAAAGTTATTAAAGAAGCAGCTGCTCGTTTAGGAGCAAGTGCTGATATGTCTAAAGTAAGTGCATTAGTAAAAGAAAGATTAAGTAAGTAATAAACTTACTTTTTTTATTTCAAAATATTTGACTTAATACTAAATAAATAGTAAAATACTTTTAGATTTCTTATTGAAAGACGAGTAATATATTATGAAGATTACAGAGAGAAGCTAAAAAAAGGGTGGAAATGCTTTATTGGATGATATATGAAGAACAGCTTTCGTGAAAATAAGAACGCAATTAATGCGATATAATAAGATTTGAGAGTACCTAGGTAAAGTAAGGTGGCACCGCGCGTAATGCGTCCTTACAATACTTGGGTCTTTTTTTATTATAAGGAGGGATATTATGATAACAAAACCAAAAGGAACTCATGATCTATATGGTGAAGAAGTAAAATACTGGCAATATGTTTCCAGAGTTGTAGACGAAGTAATGGACAGATACAACTATGGATTCATTAGAACACCTATATTTGAAAGTACTGAACTATTCCATAGAGGAGTAGGAGACACTACAGATATAGTAAGTAAAGAAACATATGACTTTGTAGATCGTGGAGAAAGAAATATGACACTACGTCCAGAAGGTACTGCTGGAGTAGTAAGAAGTTTTATTGAAAATAAAATGTATGGAGATCCAACACAACCAGTAAAACTTTACTATAATGGTACAATGTATCGTTATGAAAGACCACAATCAGGTAGAGATAGAGAACTAACTCAATTTGGTGTAGAAGTACTAGGAAGTTCTGATCCAGCAATTGATGCTGAAGTAATTAGTTTAGCTGTTAATATTTTTAAATTATTAGGGCTAAAAGGCGTAAAAGTAAAAATTAATAGCTTAGGTGATACTGAATCTAGAAATAATTATAGAGAAGCCCTAATCAAGTATTTTAAGCCTCACATTAATGAACTATGTGAAGATTGCCAAGAAAGATTAGAAAAAAATCCTCTACGTATCTTAGATTGCAAAGTAGATTGTGATTCTGAAATACTTAAAAATGCACCAGTAATGTTAGATTACCTAAATGAAGAATCAAAAAATAGATTTGAAGATGTTCAAAACTATTTAGATGTTTTAGATATTGAATACGAAGTAGATCCTAGAATCGTAAGAGGATTAGATTACTACTCACATACAGTATTTGAAATAGAAGCTACTGTTAAAGACTTTGGAGCAAATAATGTTTTAGCCGGTGGTGGAAGATACGATACTATGGTTAGTAACTTAGGTGGACCTGAAACACCAGGTATTGGATTTGCTTGTGGTCTAGGAAGACTAGTAATGGCTTTACAAAAAGAAGAAGTTAATCTTCCAATAAATAATGAATTAGATGCTTTTATTCTATATTGTGCTGATACTGAAAAAGAATATGCTATGGCCTTAACACAAGATTTAAGACTAAATGGTTTAAGAGTAGAAACAGAATATATGGGTAGAGCATTAAAAGGTCAATTTAAACAAGCAGATAGATTAAATGCAAAATTTTTAGTTATATTAAATGATGAAGATCTAGTAGGAGGCGAAATACAGGTTAAAGATAATCATACTAAAGAAACAACAATGGTTAAAGAAGCCGAAATTGATGATTATCTAGATATGAACTGTAGATAATATGGATTTAAAAGATTTATTTAAAAATATAAAAATAGGTGAAAAAGTAACTGTTCAAGGATGGATTAAAAATCATAGAAAACAAAAAGAATTTGGTTTTATTGATTTCTCAGACGGAACAAGTTTCAAACATCTTCAAATTGTATACGATAACAATATAAATAATTTTGAAGATATTCAAAAAATGTTAGTAGGTTGTGCTATTGAAGTAGAAGGAGAAATAGTAGAATCACAAGGTAATCAAGATTTTGAATTAAAAGCTAATAAAGTAACTTTATTAGGTGATTGTCCTGCTGATTATCCTATTCAACCAAAAAGACATACTAGAGAGTTCTTAAGAGAAGTAGCATACTTACGTCCTAGAACTAATCTATTCCAAGCAGTATTTAAAATACGTAGTGTAGCTGCTCAAGCTATACATAATTATTTCCAAAATAATAATTATGTTTATGTTCATACACCACTTATTACAACTGCTGACTGTGAAGGTTCAGATCAAATGTTTAAAATTACAACATTAGATATGGATAAAATTAAAGGTAAAGTAGATTGGTCAAAAGACTTATTTGGTAAAAAAGCATTTGTAACTGGTAGTGGACAATTACATGGTGAAGCATTCGCTATGGCATTTAAGAAAATTTATACATTCGGGCCAACATTTAGAACTGAAAATTCTAATACTAAGACACACGCTAATGAATTCTGGATGATAGAACCAGAAATAGCTTTCTGTGACTTAAATGGTTTAATGGATGTAGAAGAAGATATGCTTAAATACATTGTTAATTACGTTTTAGATAATTGCGAAGATGAAATTAATTTCTGCGACCAGTTCGTAGAAAAAGGATTAAAAGAAAAATTAACAAAATTAGTAAATTCTAATTTTACAAGAATTACTCATAAAGAAGCTGTAGATATTTTAAAAGAAGCAGATGTTAAATGGGAATTTACTCCATCATATGAAGATGATATTGCAAAAGAACATGAAAAATACATTACTGAGCATTTCAATGGACCAGTATTTATTACTAATTGGCCTAAAGATATTAAAGCTTGGTATATGAAATTAAATGATGATAATAAAACTGTAGCTGCCGTTGACTTAGAAGTTCCTGGAGCAGGAGAGTTAATGGGTGGATCACAACGTGAAGAAAATTATGATAAATTAATGAAACGTTGTAAAGAATTAAACGTAGATACAGATACCGTAGATTGGTTCTGTAATTTAAGAAGATTTGGAGGTTGTTATCACGCTGGATTTGGTATGGGATTTGAACGTCTAGTTATTTACTTAACTGGAGTTGAAAACATTAGAGATGTAATTCCATTCCCTAGAACACCTGGCAATTGCGACTTCTAATATCTTCGTATATTAGAGAGGGTGTTTTAAATGAAAAAGAATATATATAGAACGCATCATTGTATAGATATTGATGCAAGTTTAATTGGAAAATCAGTTACTGTATCCGGGTGGGTACAAAATATTAGAGATCATGGTGGAGTTTTATTTTTAGACTTAAGAGATAACACTGAAGTATTACAAGTAGTATCAAATGACGATTCTATATTTGCTCATTTAGCTAAAGAAACAGTTGTTAAAGTATCAGGCAAGATAAGAAAACGTAGTGAAGATACTTACAACCCTAAATTAAAAACAGGAGAAGTTGAATTACTAGTTGATAATTTAGAAGTACTAAGTGAATCATTACATGAATTACCATTTCAAATTCAAAGTAGTAAAGATTCATCAGAAGATACAAGATTAAAATATCGTTACTTAGATATGCGTAATCAATCAGTAAAAGATAATATTAACTTAAGAAGTGAAGTATTACATTTCCTAAGAAATAAAATGCATGATCAGGGATTTACTGAAGTTCAAACTCCAATACTTACTGCATCAAGTCCTGAAGGAGCTAGAGACTTCGTTGTTCCTTCTCGTAACTTCAAAGGTAAATTCTATGCCTTACCACAAGCTCCTCAAATCTATAAAGAGTTACTTATGGTAGGAGGTATCGAAAAATACTTCCAAATAGCTCCATGCTTTAGAGATGAAGATGCTCGTGCTGATAGAACATTAGAATTCTACCAATTAGACTTAGAAATGAGCTATGTAACAGAAGACGAAGTACTTGAAGTAGGAGAAGATATATTCTTTGATGTATTTACAAAATTCAGTAATAAAAAAGTAAGTCCTAAACCATTTAGAAGACTTACTTATAAAGAAGCAATGGACTCTTATGGAACAGATAAACCAGATTTAAGAAACCCATTGATTATTAAAGATGCAACTGATATATTAAAAGACACAACATTTACTCCATTTAAAAACTCAACTATTAAAGTAATAGTAGTTGATGATATTGGAGATAAATCAAATAGTTGGTTTAATGAAATAGTTGACTATGCAACAAGTATAGGAATGCCAGGAATAGGTTATTTAACATTAATGGAAGATAAAACATTTAAAGGACCTATAGATAAATTCTTAAGTGATGAAGAAAGAAAATCATTAATAAAAGAATTTGCTATGAAAAAAAATAGTGTTATGTTCTTTATAGCTAATAAGATTCCAAAAATAGCTCAAAAATTTGCTGGTCAAATAAGAACAGAATTAGGTACTAAATTAGATCTAATTGATAAAGATAAATTAGAACTATGTATTGTTAAAGACTTTCCTATGTTTGAATGGGACTATGAAAAAAGAAAATGGGAATTTTGTCATAACCCATTCAGCTTACCACATGGTGGTATAAAAGATTATGAAGAAAAAGAAATTGGTGATATCTTGGCATATCAATATGACTTTGTATGTAATGGTAATGAAATGGCTAGTGGAGCTATTCGTAACCACGACTTAGAAAGCCTAGCAAAAGGATTCGAAGTAGTAGGTTATTCAAGAAATGAAGTGGAAGAAAGATTTAAATCAATCTTTACTGCTTTCAAATATGGTTGTCCTCCACATGGCGGTATGGCACCAGGTATTGATAGAATCCTAATGCTTATTAAAGACGAACCAAACCTAAGAGAAGTTCAAGCCTTCCCAACTAGTGCATCAGGTCAAGATTTCATGATGGGTAGTCCATCAGATTTAACAAGACAACAATTAAAAGAGTTAGGAATTAAAATAGAGGTGAAAGAATGAGTAAATTTACAAAAGAAATGGTAGACGATTATGCAGACAAACTATTAATTGGTCTAACTCCTGAAGAAAACAAAATGGTATTAGATGAATTTGATATTATTGATAAAAATATTGACTTAATTAATGAAATACCAGGCATAAGTGAAGTAGAACCAATGACTCATTGTCTAGATGATTTTTATGCAGAATTAAGAGAAGATGTTATTGAAGAATCAGTACCTATTGAAGATCTACTTAGAAATAGTGATGATACCGAAGATAGAGAGATTGTCGTACCTCGTGTAGTAGGAGGTGAAGAATAATGGCATATATGAATAAAAGTATAGAAGAATTACATGAATTGTTAAAAAGTGGCAAAGTAACTAGTGATGAATTAGTTAAAGAATCACTTGAAAAAAGTCACGAAATACAAGAAAAATGTAATGCTTTTGTTACAATTTTAGATGATGCTAAAGGTGGAGAAGTTACTGATAACTTATTATCAGGTATTCCTTATGGAGTAAAAGATAACTATTCTACAAAAGATATACTAAGTACTGGATCATCTAATACTTTAAAAGATTATGTTCCATTCTTTAATGCAACATGTATTGATAAACTAAATGAAGCTGGAGCAATTAAAGTTAATAAAACTGCTATGGATGAATTTGGTATGGGTGGAACTGGGACAACTGGTCATACTGGAGTACAAAAAAATCCATGGGATACAACTCGTATGTGTGCAGGATCTTCATCTGGTTCAGCAGCTGCCGTAGCTGCTGGAGTATATCCATATGCAACTGGTTCAGATACTGGAGATTCAATTCGTAAACCTGCTGCATATTGTGGTATAGTTGGTTATAAACCAACATATGGTATGATATCTCGTTATGGTTTATTTCCATTTGCATCTAGCTTAGATACATTAGGTGTTTTAACACGTAATGTTAAAGATGCTGCTATAGTCGTAGATAATATGAAAGGAATAGATCCTAATGATATGACATCTTGGGATTCTAAAGATATTCATTTATATGATTCTATAGATGGCATAGTTAAAGGCAAAAAACTATGTTATATTAAAGAAATAGTAGATAAATCTAAATATAAAGGAAAAGAATTACTAGAACATTTAGATAATTTCTATGAAGTAGTAGAAAAATGTCGTAAATTAGGTATGAAAGTAGATGAAGTATCAGTAGATGAAAAACTACTTAATGCTTTAGCATCAGTATATGTTGTTATATCATGTGCTGAAGCTACATCTAATATGAGTAACCTAACAGGTATTATCTTTGGACCACGTGGAGAAGGAGATAACTACATAGATATGATGAAAGATCATCGTACTAAAGGATTTAGTCCTTTAATAAAACGTAGATTTGTAATTGGTTCTTACGTTTTACAAAAAGAAAACCAAGAAAGATATTTCCGTAATGCTCAAAGAGTAAGAAGATTATTAGTAGATAAATGGAAAGAAATATTTAAAGACTATGATGCTGTAATATTACCAGTTGGTACTGGTCCTGCTAAACATTTAGATGGCTCTTTAGATATTTTAGATGATAATACATCAGCATTGGAAGAACATCTACAGATTGGAAACTTTGGTGGATTCCCATCAATTACTATTCCAGATGGATTTATATCTAACTTACCAGTTGGTGTTAATATAACAGGTAATTGCTATGCTGATGCTAATGTATTAAATATTGCCTATGCCTTAGAAAGTGCAATGGATTATAAAAATCAAATTGCAGAGGAGGTGCGTCATGACTAAGTATTTAGCTAAAATAGGATTAGAAATGCACTGTGAAATGAGTGAATCTAATTCAAAGGTATTTAGCGCTGCTAGAAATGAATACTGTGAAGTACCAAATAGTAATGTAAGACCTCTAGATATGGCATTCCCTGGTACATTACCAGTACTAAATAAAGAATGTGTAAGATTATCATTAATGGCTAGTATGATTTTAAATTGTCGTCAACCAGAATATATGTATTTCGAAAGAAAAAATTATTACTATCCAGATATGCCTAAAAACTTCCAAATTACTCAAAATCCTCCAGAGGATTGTGTTGGAATGGGCGGTTATGTAGATGTTGAAAAAAATGATGGTTCAGTCTTTAGAGTAGGAATTGATAATATCCACTTAGAAGAAGATGCAGCCTCACTTGATCACTTCTATGCTACATCAAACATTGATTACAATAGAGCTGGTGTACCACTATTAGAATTAGTTACTAAACCAGATATTCATAGTGCTGAAGAAGCAGTTGCTTTCCTAGAACATATGCGTTCTGTTTATCAATATGCTGGTATATCAGAAGCTGACTCTAAAAAAGGTCAAATAAGATGTGATGTTAACGTATCTATTATGGATGCATCACTTGATGAAAATGATCCAAATAACTGGGGAACTAAAGTAGAAGTAAAAAATGTTAACTCATTTGGTGGCGTAAGAGATGCTATTAACTATGAAATAGAAAGACAAACTGAAGCCAAAGAAAATGGTACATATGATACTGTTATTGAACAAGAAACAAGAAGATGGGATGAAGACTCACAAACCACTATTCATATGAGAAGTAAAGTTGATGCAATCGACTATAAATACTTTGTTGAGCCAAATATTCCTCGTATTAAATTAGATCCAAAATGGTTAGAAGAGATTAAAAAATCTATACCAGAATTAGCTATGGATCGTAAGAAAAAATACATTGATAAATTTAATCTAAGTAATTATGATGCAGGTGTCTTAGTCAAAGAAAAAAATGTATCTGATTACTTTGAAAAATGTGTTGAAATAGGAATTGATCCTAAAGTAGCTTCTAACTGGGTTACAGTAAATATTGTTGGAGAATTAAATAAAGAAGGTATATCTATTGATGAATTCTTTATCACTCCTGAAATGTTAAAACAAATTATCGATGGAATAAATAGTGGCATGCTATCTTCAAAACAAGCTAAAGAAGTATTTACTAAAGCTATTGAAGAGAAAAAAGAGCCAAAGAACTTTATTTCCAAAGATAATGCTCAGATTAGTGATGAAGGAGAATTAACTTCATTAATAGTTAAAATTCTAGATGAAAGTCCAACTCAAATAGAACAATACAAGGGTGGAAGAGATAATCTATTTGATTATTTTGTAGGTCAAGTAATGAAAAATACTAGAGGTAAAGCTAATCCTGTAATGACTAAAGAAATATTACATAAAGAATTAGACAAGAGATAATCTTGTCTTTTTTTTATATTTTTATTTAAAAATAATAAAAATTATGTTAATATTAAATAGTAGAATAGAAGAGGTGTCGGATATGTTTGGTAAAATAAAGTTTATAGCCGAAAACGTAGCCCATGTTGAAAACATTGCATCAGCAGAAGAAATGGGAGACTTAATGAATACACACGTTGTATTTGAAGCTCAAGATCAAGCAATACTAGGAGAAGTAGAAGAAGTTAATGCCGAAGTTATTAAAATAAGATTCTTAGGTGAATTCCATAATGGAAAATACATTTCAGGTGTTATTCGTAAACCAGTTATGGGTAGTACTGTTAGAATGATTAATAATGAAGAATTAATGGCTATAGTTGGAGTATATGATGAAACAACATTCAAAATAGGACAAAGTTCAATTTATAAAGGATATGAAGTATGTGCAGATATTAATAACTTATTTGCTAACCATATGGCTGTATTTGGAAATACTGGTTCAGGTAAATCATGTGGTGTAGCAAGACTTGTTCAAAACATTTTCTCTAATCCTAAATTAGTTTCATATAATGCTAATATCTTTATTTTCGATGCCTATGGTGAATATAAAACAGCATTTAATAGATTAGGAGATTTAAATCCAAATTATAGTTATAAATTCATAACTACTAATATTCAAGAATCAACTGATTATGAATTAAAGATTCCATTCCATCTATTAAATTTAGACGACTTAACTATCATGTTACAAGCTGATAAACATAGTCAAATACCTATTTTGGAAAGATCATTAAAACTTACTAGAATATTTAGTAAAGATGATGAAATAGCTGAAAAATATAAAAATCACTTAATTGCTAAAGCATTAATAGCAGTATTATATAGTAATCAAATTACAGCAAACAAAAAGAATGACATCTTTAAAATACTAGAAGTATGTCATACAAAAGACTTTGACTTTGGTAGTGTAATTCAAGGTTTAGGTTATACAAGAACATTATCTGAATGTTTTGAAATTGATAGTAATGGTAACTTTGGTGAATCAGTTCTTATTACAGATTACATCTTAAAACATATAGATGAAGAAATGGAAATGGTTGAAGAGCCACAAAATGCTTTCTATTCAATGAGAGATTTCGCTAATGCTATGGAATTTACTCTTATTTCAGAAGGTTTCCAAGATAATGAACAATTATATGATGATTCAATGCTATTAAAAGTTAGATTAAACTCTATTATTAATAGTAAGATTGCTCCTATTTATAAGAGTGATAGTTATATTTCTATTGAATCATATATTGCATCATTAGTTGCAATTGGTAATAAAAAAGCTCAAGTTATTAATATTAACTTAGAAGATATAGATGATACTCAAGCTAAGATTATCGTTAAAATAATGTCTAGAATATTCTTTGACTTTGCTAAGAGTAGAAAACAAAGAGCATCTATTCCATTCCATCTATTCCTTGAAGAGGCCCATAGATATGTAATGAAAGATGCCGATGTATACTTAATTGGTTATAACATTTTCGATCGTATTGCTAAAGAAGGTCGTAAATATGGTGTACTTTTAAATATCATTTCCCAAAGACCAGTTGAAATATCTGAAACAGTTATTGCTCAGTGTTCTAACTTCTTAATATTTAAAATGACACACCCTAAAGATATTGAATATATCAGAACAATGTTACCTAACATCTCAGCTGATGTTATTGAAAAACAAAAAATATTACAACCAGGAAACTGCGTAGGATTTGGAGGAGCATTTAAACTACCAATGGTTATTAAGATGCAAATGCCTGATCCAGCACCAAACTCTAACTCTTGTGATGTAAATAATTGTTGGAAAGTTCAAGGTAATTTTGCTGCAAACTCAAATGGTGGAAATAATACACCAAGTACTCCACAAGGCGGAGCTGAAGTTGGACCAAAAATACAATTACCTCCAGAATTAATGGTTAAAAATGCTGGAGCAGTACCAATACCTAATGCTGCAGCAGCAAATCCTCAAGTTACAAATGTAGCTGGAGCTCAATAAGATAGAAGTGTAAAGAAAGTGAATAGTACTAGTACTATTCCTTTTTTAGTGGTATAATTTAATTACACAAGGTAAAATGTTTACTTTTCATAAAAACCCAGTAAGTGATTATAAGGGAATCTAATTAACTTGTGGTGTTGAAGACCTTGCCCTTTTAGGGAGACGATTTATCGTCACGTAGGGATCCTAAAACAAGTTATGTGATGCCCACCTGTATAGAGCAGGTTTTTTATCACTGGTAGACATCCCTTGTGTTTTTTTTATGAGGTGATTATATGTTAGAAAGAATGGAATTAATCTTAGATAAAGAATCTATAGAAAAATTTTCAAATAGTAATATACTTCTAGTTGGAGTAGGTGGAGTAGGTGGAGCATGTCTAGAAGCACTAGTTAGATTAGGTTTAAAAAATATTACAGTAATAGATAATGATATATTCCAAGAATCTAATCTTAATAGACAAATTCTTTCTAATATAAATAACATAGATAAAAGTAAGGCAAAAGAAGCTGTTTTAAGAGCAAAAAGCATAAATCCTAACATTGATGCGAAATATATAGAAATGTTCCTAGAAACGTCTAATATTGATGAAATTAACTATAAAGAATATGATTTTATAATTGATTGTTGTGATACAGTAACAACTAAGTTACTTTTAATAAAAAAAGCTATAGAAAATAATACAAAAATTATATCATCTATGGGTACAGGAAATAGATTTGATCCAACTAAGTTAGAAATAACTAATATATGGAAAACAAATAATGATCCATTAGCTAAAATAATGCGTAAACTATTAAGAGATAATAATATAAAAAACAAAATTCCAGTAGTTACATCTAAAGAAATACCTAAAAAAATACAAAGTAGAACACCAGGTTCATGTAGTTTAGTACCAAATGTTGCAGGTTTTTATATCGCATATTATGTTTTTAATGATATAATAAATACAGGGAAGTGATTCTATGGAACAAAATGACGAATTAGAAAAAGTAGAGAAAATAATAGAAGATAGTCCTATTAATAATCCAGATTTAACATTTTGTGAGAATACCACTTATCTAGAATTATTACTAGCTAATGCTAAAGATGAAGAAGAAGCTCAAGCTATTAAAGAAACAATAAACGATTATTTAGATATAACAGAAGAAGAACCAGAAGAAGATGAAGAATAATGTGTCTAGCATTATTCTTTTTTATTTATTTTTAAATATAACAATGCTATAATTAAAAGTATGATAGGAGTGTTATAAATGGCAAAAATACTAAGTGAACAAGAAATTGAATCAATGCAATCAAGCGTTAAATCTTTAGCAAGTAGTGTTGAAGACTCAAAAAAAGCTTGTGAAACAGTAATTAATTCATTTACAAACGAAGCAATAGTAGAAAGTTTTTATGCATCAGGTAAATACGGAAAAAAAGAAAAGGAAGAAATTGAAAAAATTCTTAACGCTGTAAATAAATATTATGGTGTTATTGCAGCAGACGGAGGATTAATAGCTCAGACTAATAGTTATTTAAGTACTCAGTTATCTTTATTACAATCAGGTAAAGTTGGACAAACACAAGTTCAAACAGACCCATACAATCCTGATAACTCTACACCACCATATAATCCACAATCTCCAACACCATTAACTCCACCAAGTGGGGCAAATGGTTACTATAGTGGACACTAAATAAGGTAGAAATTAGGAGGAAATAGAATATGGATAGTTCAATTTTAGAATTAAAAGAAGCTTTAGCTTTATTAACAGATTTTAACCAAAGTTGGGATTATGGTTCAAATGGTGCAGATAACAATGGATTTGCTCATGCTTCTCAAATATGTAGAAGATTATCTGAGAACTTTGAAGGAGCAAACTCTACATTACAAGAAGGATGGGCAACTGCTGCAGATTTGTTCTATAGATTATATCAATTAATTTTAGATCAATTTGGTGCTATGTATGATGATATTACATTATTTACTGATGAAACATATCAAGCTGAACAAGCAGCTAAAGCAGCTGTTGAAGCCGCTAATGATGCAGCAAGTAGCATTTTAGATGAATTAGGACTTAGTGATCAACCAACTGGTTCAGATACAGGAACTAGTACTCAAACTGGTTACTATAGTGGTCATAATTCAAATTAATAAAAAAAACAAACCATTTGGTTTGTTTTTTATTTCTTATTTATTAAGAATTCAGCAAGTAGATGAGGATCTTTATCATTCATAATTATTTTATAGATTAAATCTACTACAGGCATATCTATTTTTTTCTTTCTAACTAATTTATAGATACTTTTTAAAGTATAATATCCTTCAACTGTAGTATTCTTTAAAAATTCTTCTTTTTCTTCTTTAGAAGCACCAGAACCTACAACTTTACCGAAAGAGAAGTTCCTACTTTTAACACTAGTACAAGTAAGTAATAAATCCCCAACTCCAGCATATGAAAGAATAGTTTTTGGTCTTCCACCTAATGCTCCAATCAAAGCTTTAATATCATGTATAGATTCAGTAATCAAAAAACACTGAGTACTTTCAGGATATCCCATACCATCTAACATACCAGCAGCAAGTGCTATAACGTTTTTAATACTACCACATATTTGAACACCAATTAGATCAGATGATTCTCTTAACTTAACAGTATCACTTTGTAAGGCTTTTTTAACTAACTTTCTTGCCATTCTACTTTTAGATGCAACTGTTAAAGCAACAGGATTATTATTAGCCATATCAATAGCAAAAGATCCACCTGATATAATACATATCTTTCTTGTTTTAAGTTTTTCTCTAGCAATATTACTTAAGAACTCACAACTATTATTTTCAATACCTTTAGATGCAATACATACAACTTGGTCTTTAGTTAAATAAGGTTTAATACCATCACAAATACTACCAACAAAGTGAGCAGTACTCATAATAAATATTACATCTTTACCTTTAACAGCTTCTTCATAACTATTAGTTAATCTAATATTTTTAGGGCAAACAACTCCAGGAACAATATCTTTAATACAACCATCTTTTTCATATTGTTTCATTTTTTCTTCAGATTCTGTCCACATTACAATATCATCATTATTTTTATTTAACATCATGGCCATGGCTATACCATAAGCACCTGTTCCAATTAAACTTACTTTCATTTCTTAATACCTCTCATTTCATCATGTAATTTATTTAAATTTTCTTCATATTTATTATTTCTTGGCTTGTAATATTTCTTATTTTTAATCTTATCTGGCAAATATTGTTGTTTAACCCATGAATTAGGATAATCATGAGGATAAACATATATAGGACTATTAGTCTTCAAATGTTCTGGTAAATTACCAGTATCACCATTCTCAATATCTTCTAAAGCCATATCAAGGGCTACATGAGCACTATTACTCTTTGGAGATAATGCCATTTCAGTAACTAACGTACCAAGTGGTATTCTAGCTTCAGGAAGACCAACTAACTCAGAAGCATGTATAGCAGCCATTACTTTAGGACCTATACTAGGATTAGCAAGTCCTATATCTTCATAAGCAATAACACTTAAACGCCGATATATACTATCTAAATCTCCTTCTTCTATTAATCTTGCTAAATAGTGTAGAGAAGCATCAACATCAGATCCTCTAATAGATTTTTGCAAACCTGATAATACATCATAATGTCCATCTTCATTAGCATCACTAAAGAATACTGCTTTACTATTAATATTTTTTACAACATCTAAAGTAATATGCTTATCACTAGAACCATAATAAGATACTTCTAGTAAATTAATAGCACTTCTTAAATCTCCAGAAGACAATTTAATAATTGAATTCATAGCGTCATTATCTACTTTAATACCTTTTAAATATTTAGAAGCTTTTTCTAAACCTTCTTTAATATCATCATTAGTTAATTCTTTTAACTCAAATATTTGACATCTACTTCTAATAGCAGGATTAATCTTATGATAAGGATTAGAAGTAGTAAGACCAATTAAGATAATTAATCCATTTTCAATATAAGGTAATAACAAATCTTGTTTATCTTTATTTAAACGGTGAATCTCATCCATGATAACAACCATTTCACCATTCATCTTAGCTTCTTCAATAACAATATCAAAATCTTGTTTATTATTAATAGTAGCATTTAACATTCTATATGGTTTATTAATGGTATTAGCAATAGCACATGCAATACTAGTTTTACCAATTCCAGGTTTACCATATAGAATCATACTAACAACATGATCATTTTCAACCAAATTCCTTATTATCATATTAGGTCCAACTAAATGTTTTTGACCAATAATATCATCTAAAGATTTAGGTCTTAACTTATCTGCTAGTATCTCCATTGCTATCACCTAAAATTATTATATCAAACATAAGTGTCAATATAAAATTAAAATTAATTAATTAAAAAAATAATATGATATAATTTAAAATAGAGAAGAGGTTGTAAAATGGAAGAAAATCAAATAGTAGAACCAGTTAAGAAAAAATCTCCTCTAGGAACTATAATACTATGTATTATATTTATAGCTCTAGGTTTAGGAGTAGGATTCTACGTAGGAAAAACAATGAGTAAAGGAAAAGAAACAACAAAAGAAGAGACTAAACAAGAAACTAAAGAGGAAAAGAAAGAATATGTTAAGCCTGAAGCAGATTCAAAATACAAATTATTAAAAGATGATCTTCAAGAAGTAGTTCTTAATAATGAAAGCTATCATTTATTAGAATATTATTATGAAGATGATGACAAAAATATCTTAAAAGAAGTATATTTTGAAGATACTCAAATTGTTAAAGAAAATATAATAGCATATAGTAAATTCATAACAAATACTACAAATAAAGAAATAGAAAAAGATATTGAATATACTAATAAAAAAATAGATAAAATAAATGATACTAAAAATGATGATCAATATTTAATATATTACACAAAATCTTCAAGTTTATGGGGACCAGAACCTGATCCATGGACTATTTATTCAGAGGAAGTATACATTATAGATAAAAATGGTAAAACATTATTTAATCATGTAACATATACTGAAAGTGGTCAGACATTCTTATCACTAAAAAATGAAGAAGATGTATTAGATAGAAATTTCTTTATAGATGATTTTGAAACAGAAGATGGAAAAATAGAAAAACGTTATGTTGTATATGGCGGAGACGATAAAGAAGAAATAACAAATAGTACTGTTGAATTTATAGATGATCATTTCTATGCTCTTAACGGAGATGAAGACTGCAATACAACAGATTCAATGTACGAAATTGTAAACGGAGAACTAAAAGAAAAAGTTTTAAAAACATATTTAGCATCAGATGATCAAGTTGTTGAAGTAGGCGCATCATGTTAAAAGACTCATAAGAGTCTTTTTTTCTTGCTATTTACATTTTTACTAATTTATTTTATAATTTTTATAGTATGGTGATGATATGGAAGAGTACATACCAAGCGAATTAGTAACTAAATATATTGATTATCTAAAATATGAAAGAAAACTAAGTGACAACACTTTAAAAAGTTACTTAAATGATTTAAAAGAATATGATATTTATTTTAAACATGATTTAAAAAACAAAACATATAAAGATATTCAAGAATATCTAAATACTATTCAAGAAAAGAATTCTAGAACAATTAGTCACTATATAACAGTAATTAATTCTTTTTATTCATTTTTAGTAAATGATGGAATAATAAAAGAAAATCCATGTACTAATATAAAAAGTCCTAAATTACCAAAAACATTACCAAATTTTCTAACAGAAGAAGAAGTAGATAGACTACTTGATATTAATTACAAAACACCATATGATTATCGTAATAAAGCAATGTTAGAAATATTATATGCAACTGGATTACGTATTTCAGAATTATGTAATTTAAAAATAACAGATATTGATATGAATAATGCTGTTATTAGAGTATTTGGTAAAGGAAAAAAAGAAAGAATATTACCTGTATCAGATTATGCATTATCTTTTTTAGATAACTATGTTAGAAACTATAGAAATGAAATACTAAAAGATAAAATATCTGATTACTTATTTATATCCAATACTAAAACAAAAATTAGTAGACAAGGATTTTTTAAAATTATAAAAAAAGAATGTAGTAGGGCAGGGATAGAAAAAAATGTATCTCCTCACGTCCTAAGACATTCATTTGCAACGCATTTACTAAAACATGGAGCAGATTTAAGAGTAATTCAAGAATTACTTGGACATGAAGATATATCAACTACACAGATATATGCCCATTTAGTAAATGATAAAATAAAAATGGATTATCAATACCATCCACGTAACAAAATATACAAGGAGTGAGAATATGAAGGGTAAAGGAATCGGAACAATTGTTAAAATACTTATTATAGTAGCAGTTATAGCAACAGTTATTATTGGTAAAAAAATAATAGATAATAAAACATATGATTTTACAAGTGAAGTAAAAACAAGTCTTAATAAATATTTTGCCTCAGGCAATACAAAAGATCTTGATAAAATTATTAAACTTATAGATGCCAATGAAAAAGATAGAGACTATATTGGAAGATTAGAAGATTTTGCTTCTGAAGAAGTAGAAAAAATGTATACATATATAAGTGATAAATATCTATGCGATAAGAATAATCTAAATGCTTGCGAACAAGCCTTAGTTGAAGTCCAAAACCTTAATCAAAAAATAGAAGATTTATATGAATACAAATCAAAAGATGGTAGTGTAATAATTAATCCTAGTACATATAAAACTCTTCAAAGAAATGGTCAAGAAAAAGAAAAAAATATTGAATCAGTAATTAAATCATATGCTTCAAAGAATGCCCCAGATAGTGAAAATATAAGACTAGAAAAATGTGAGAAAGCAACAGATTGTAATTGTAATGCAAGTAGTAAAACTTGCCAATGCAAATATACTATAGGAAAATCAAATTTCACACTTGTATGTGAAAACAAAGATTATGTTCCAAAAGAATAAAAGAACAGCATAAACTGTTCTTTTTATTTACTACTATTAGAATTCTTAGCATTACTAGATTCATTATTTCTATTATTGCATCTAGCATTACATTTAGCGTTATTTTTAGCACTAGATTTCTTTTTCATTTCGTACCTCCTAATTACTATTATGTTTAACTATTAATTAATTATATTGGTAATAAATGGTATAAAAAAGCATATAAATCAATATGAATAAATATTATATAATTCTAATATGTATATTATCTAGTTTAGCAACAAATATTAGTATTTTGTTTACTTTCATAAAAAGAGAAAATAGTAAACATATTTTACAAATATGTTTATCATCAACAATAGTACTAATGATATCAATTTCCATATTTGAGTTAATACCAGAATCAATTAAATATATAAAAGATACAAATAATATAATAAAATTTACATTATCATTAATCATAATATTATTATGTAAAATGATTATAAATAAAATAGATCATAATATAGAAGAGGAGAGTAGTCTTAAAAGAATAGGTATACTAAGTGCTATAGCAATGTTTATTCATAATGTACCAGAAGGTATAATATGTGCAACGACATCGTTTAAAAACTATAAAATAGGATTAAAAATATGTTTAATAATAATGATACACAATATTCCTGAAGGATTATCTATATCAATGCCAATATATAATAGTGGAGAGAGTAGAGTAAAAGCTTTTCTATATACTCTATTTAGTTCATCAGGTGAACTATTTGGTATATTACTATCTATTCTATTTTATAATTATATAAATAATATTATTATGTATTTATTATTAATTACAACTGCAGGAATAATGTTATCAGTTAGTATTAATAAAATAAAACCATTATTAAATTCTTATCAAAACAAAAAATATAATTTAATTGGTTATCTAATTGGTTTAATAATTTCATATATAATATTAAAGTAGAGTACTACTTTATTCTTCCTTTCTACTATTAGGTTAACATAATATATATTATACGAAGTAATGAATTTCAAAATAAAGTCCATATTTATAGGCTTTTTTTATAAATAATTAAATAAATAATAATTAAATTATAATTTACTTCCATTATTATATATAATAGATTTAAATTATAAAATCACAAATTTGTAATTTAAATTATTTTTTATATATAACATTTGTTCGATTATGAATTTGGAATCGAAATATTAAATACTGATTAGTTAATCATCTCATAGAATTTAAAATCGGCATCGAGAATTAAAAAGATGAACAACTTATCACCTCACGGAATTCACTATATTTAGAAATTGGCATCGAAATAATAAAAACTGAACAACATATAAGCTTAATATGATTTTTATCAAAATAAAATCGTCCGTGAGAATTAAAAAGACGATTAGTTGATCATCTCATTTTAAAATTGGAATCGAGAAATAAAATAACATATAACTAATCATTTTAAATAATATTTTTTTGTCTATCACTCCCCTCTTAAAAATCAATTTTTTAATAGGGGACTTAAAATTTTGAAAAATATATTTAATAATTATTTATTTCTAATAAATGTTAATTTCAAAATCGGCATCGAGAATTAAAAAGATGATTAACTTATCATCTCGTGGAATAATACATTTTTAGCTTATTTAAGAAGTATTAATATAAATTAGAACAATTCCCCTACTTTGCTATAAAAATCATAGTAGGGGGCTTATTTTGATTAAAAATACATAAAAAAAGAAAAATATAATAAATTATACTTTTCTTGATTGAATCTCTGCAATTTTCTCAAATACTTCAGCAGCATTAGTTTCATTAATTTCAGTAAATCCTAATTCCTTTAATGCTTGAATCTTAATTGTATTTAATTGTTGAGTACGAGATAATTTCTCTTCATTCTTTTGTTCTATTTCTTGAACAAATCTCTTATGAGATTCTGCTAACTTAGAACGAGAAGCTCCACCATTGTTATACAAAGTTAATGCTGAATATAAAATACCTTCAAAAATAAATTGTTTATCTTCTTGGAATTTATATTCTTCAGGATTAGTAAATCCCGTAGTCTTACTCATATAGCCAAATATATACTTGATCTCAGGTACATTATCTAAAGATTGTAATAAATGATATAAATATAATATAGCATAATAATTTTCATCTTTATTATTATCATCCATTAACTTCTCTTTTAATAAATATGTAATATCACTTAATAATACTTGAGATTCCTTATTTAATCCTTTGAAGTCAAATTGGCTATCAATTTCAGAAGTACTCTTAACACCTTGATTAAGTCTGCTTTCTACATTCATTAAATAATCAGTAGTAACTTCAATATCATCTATCTCATTAGCTTCATTAACATCTAATAATTTAAATAATAATAATTTCTTCTCTTTAGGCCATTTATTAATATCATCTAACTCTAGATAGTTATATACCATTTGTCTAGATACTCCTAAATATTTAGCAAGTCTAACCTTTGAGATTCCTAATTCTTGAAATAAATCATTTAATTTACGCATTTTTACCAATTCCCTTCATAAATATTTTACATACTCATTATATTATTTAACACAAAACATGTCAAGTAAATAGCATAAAAAAACTAGATATAAATCTAGTTTTCTTCATATAACTCACTACTATTGAAATAATAGTAATCTCCTTGTTTATAAAAAGTAACCATATAAGTAGATCCCCCTACTTCATTACTATTAAAATATTTATAAGATACACCATCAACTACATATCTATAATTAACTATTATTTCTAATTTATCATCATATTTATAAGCTTTAATAAAATCAATTTTAGTATGATCATTATTTTGATATATATCATAACTACATACATAATCACTATCTTTTATATAACAAGGAACACCACTAAAATCAACATAACTAGTTAAAGATTCATTAAATATCTTTTTAACTGCATCATTTAAATGATCTTTAGTAATATAAGTATTCATATAATATGAACTTTGTTTTATATTCATTAAATCATAATACTCTTTAAAAGTATCATAATTAGTTTCTTTAATATATGGATTAAAATCTACAGTTTTATTTAAATATTTATATGCAATATATAACTTATCTCCAACATTTAAATCGTCTACTGTAACTTTATCTTTATCAAATATAGATTGATAAGAAGTAAATTTATCTTCTAAAGGAATAATATATTCAAATACTTCTTTAATATCGTCATCCATAGTAGTAATCTCTTCTCTATTTAATTCATCTAGAGAATTAATATCTTTCTTTAAATCAATAATTCCATCTAATGATTTATGTTCATGGCTTAAAATATAAGTTAAAGAAAAAACTATAATAGAAAGAAAAATAATAATGACATAGTTATTCTTAGCAATATCATAAATACTCTTTTTCATATTATCACCTACTCTAATTATAAACTGAAATAAAGAAAAAAAGAAGAACTAAACTTCTTCTTTTGACGCTTTTGTTGCTCTTTCTTTTCCCCAAGCTCTAATTGCTGCTATTTTTTCAGGATTAGTCTTAGATAATGAATATACTTTTGATAACTCATTTACTACTAAATCTTCTGTTAATTGAATATCAGTATTAGCAATTAATTTATAAGCAATTGCTCTAAATGTAGCTTCAATATCAGCAGAAGCAAATCCATCAGTAATAGCAATCAATTTATCCATTAAAGGACCAGATACTTCTACCTTTAAATATTTTCTAGAATATATAGCAATTAATTCCTTACGCTCAGTTCTATTAGGTAAATCTACAAAGAATATTTCATCAAATCTACCTTTACGAGTTAATTCTGGAGGTAAAGATTCAATACTATTGGCTGTTGCAATAACAAATACTGGTTTCTTACACTCTTGCAACCAGAATAAGAATTGACCAATCATCTTAGTAGTTGTAGAATTATTACCTTCTTTTAAACCTTTTTCTATTTCATCTATCCAAAGTACACATGGAGATACATATTCTGCCATATCTAAAGCAGCTTTTAATTGTCTTTCAGATTGACCTACATATTCACCTTGTACTGTAGCTAAATCTAATCTATATAGTGGAATATTAAATATAGAAGATGCTGTTTTACTACACATACTTTTACCACAACCTGGTACACCAGTTAGTAATAAACCTCTAGGAGCAGCAATACCTCTCTTTTTCAATTCCTCTTTATAAGTAGGATCCATTAAAGTCTTTTTTTCTTGTAACCATGCTTTTAAATTATCTAAACCTGCTACTTCAAAATCTTCATCAACATTAATTGCTTCCAATCCTGCAATATCATTAAATAAAGATTGCTTAGAATATTTTAATTCTTTTAAATCATCTTTAGTGATACTACCTTTAACAATTAATGAAGATATAATATTTTTAGCTTCCATTTCACTTAAACCTTGTAAGTAAGTAGCAGCTTTAGCATAATCATTATCATCCCATTCAACAGTAATTTGATTAGCATATGGTTTAATAGTTCTAATTATTTCTTGCTTTAATTCATCTTCATTAGGATATCCTAATTTTAAACTTATACCTAATCTTAAAATATTACCCCAAATAGGTTCATTAGTAATTAAAATTATTACTCCAGATTTACTCTCTGCTTTTTCAATAACATCAGCTAAGTATCTAGATACCATAGTAGAAGTATCTATATCTGAAATATCTCCTAGAATAAAATTATAATTTTCTTGATGTTTAACTTGATTAGAAACATATTCTAAAGCACTCATAATAGTCTTATCTTCAGATACTAATGTATTAGTCTTTAAATCAGTAATACCTTGACTAATTTGAAACAAATTAAATACATAACCCATTTCATCAGATATCTCAGATAGTATTCTAATTACCCTATTCTTTTCTACACTATTTACAGCTATAACAGGTATTCTAGCTTTTAAATATCTCTTTAAATATTCTTTAGTTTCTTCATAGTTCATAAAATCAACTCCATTTTATTCCATTATTTTTAATCATCATAGATAATACACCAGTATAATCTATTTCTAATGCTTTATCATCTAATATTTTATATATTTCATCAACTTTATCTTTTATTTGTTTATATATACCATTTCTAGATTCTTCATTAAGAAATTTTACTCCTAACATATCTAACAAATAATTTACTTCTTTTTTAAAAGTAACTAAAGCAAAATCCATATAATTTTGATCTTTAAACATCAATTCTATATCTATAGATAATTTATCTACGCTTAATTGCAATCTTTCATTTATTAATAGTGAATATCTCTCTGCTAAACGATCTGCAATACTTGGATTATTATCTTTACTTAATAGTTCATTTAATAATTCTTTATCTGTATTGGTATTTTTGAACTTTTCAAATAATTCTACCCATTCTGAATAACTCATTATTTACCTCTATCTATTTCTACAGGAGGTTCTAAATTCCAATCAGGTAATTTCCTTAGAACTTCTTCATTGCTTATATTAACTGTATTTACAGGTTTTGGTTTTGGTTCTTCATTTATTGTAGTAAATCCAGATGATTCAACTTTTTTTTCATCAATCGGTTTAAATTGTTCATTCATATTACTCACCTACATCAATATTTCTTTCACCATTACTTGCCATATAATTAGTAGTAACCATATTATTAAGTTTATTTACAATGACATCATATATCTCCATATCATCTTTCATAACATCTGAATAGTCAACCATCTCTGCAAGTATTTGGTCTAAAGAATTAAATAAATTATTTTTCATATTTTGTTTAGCTATATCTCTAATTTTACTTCTTTTATTAAGTTTAATAAATAAGAATAAATTAGAAAGAACTAAAGCAATAATCAATAATATATTTAAAATACCACCATTTCTTGTAATAAATAAACCTATAATACCTACAATATCAATTATAATCAATGTTAGTATTAAATCCTTATCATCTACATCAAACTTAGATGCAATAAAATTATTAGCATCTTCTCTTATTTTTTCTATGTTTTTACCATCTTTACTAAATGTAGTAAAATCTCCAACTTGTATTTTATAATCATGGTCAATAATAGTATCTTTGAATTTATTTAATCCTTCTAAAATATATTGTTTAACAAAAGATAAAGCAATTCTTCTAGTATCATTTGAAACACGGAAATTATCTTTATATAGAACCATTGCTGTAAATAATGATAATAAATCTGTTTTATCATCAAATACATCTTCTTGTTTCTTATAAAGTCTCATAGCTTCATCTCTATCACCATTACATTGAATAATTAAATTATTTAATAAATTATCCTTTTGAAATACTTGTTCTTTTTCTTCATATTCATATACTAAATCATGTAATACATCATCTATAGTTTTATTAGAAGAATCTAGATTCATAACATCATCTAAATATCCATTAAATCTACCAATAGCTTCTCCAATAGCTAAATTTTCTTCCAATATACCAGCTTCAGTACCATATGATCTATATATAGGTAATATAATATCTATTTTTTTATCTGATTGAAAATAATCATACCACGTATTAACTTGTTTATCCTTAATAGCTGTTTCATTATTTAATATTCTAAACCAACCATCTATTTTATTTAAAAGGATATTTTTAGCTTCATCACCAAACAAACCTGATGAAACCAAATCTAATATAGTAATAAAATCTTTATCTAATTTTAAAGGTGTTTCATAGCTTAAATACTTATTTAACCAATTAATAGAAGTTTGTGTTCTACCAAGTTTAAGATTAACTAAAGAAAAGAATAAACTAGTCTTTTCTGGATCTTTCTTTAAAGCATTAGTCATTTCTTTATTAGCATTCTCTTTATCATCTAATAACCATGATGTTAAAGCACATAATGCATTAGCTAACCAATAATTAGGATTATTAAGTAATATATTATCTCTTAGCTTAATTAAAGAAGTAATTCTAATATTAGAATTTAAACAAGCATCTAATATAGATAAAGTATTTCTTCTAACATTATCATAATAACCATACTTTTTATCTATTTGCTCATTATTATACATAATAGCTTGTCTAGCATTAGTTAATATAGTAGTTTCTTTAATATCCTTAATAAGACCTTTAATTTCGCTATTTAAATCATTAACCTTATTTTCAACTTCATTAACATGTTGATTAACATCGCTAACGTTATTTACAACTCCATTAAGTTCATTAGCAACCTTTCCTAGATTCTGTTCAATAGCATTTAAATTAGCAGGACTAATAGTTAAAGCTTCCATTAAACCACCTCTATTATATATTATAACATACATTATTAAATAAATGGTATAAGGTATTAAATAAAATATTTAATTATTAATCCATAAATAAAATATAAAAGAGATATTCCAATATATTTAATTAATAATAAACGTACTCTAATTATATAATTCCTCTTTTTATATATAAAATAAGATATTAAGTACTTAGTAATACTTAAACTAATTCTAACTAGTATAATCATTAATAAAAAAGGAATTAAATTATATAAAAACAAATTAAAAAAAGCAGTATATTTATTAATACTTAAAAGATACGCAAATATAAAACCATACTTAAAAGGCAAATAAAAAATATAAAAAAAATTTAATACTTGCATAATTATTAAAATACCATCAATTAATATAATAAAAGGAGTTTTAAAACTATAACTACTCTCCTCTACTTTAAAATCATACTCTGTATTTAAATTATACTTAGTATTATTATCTATACTAGAATAATATAAATAACCTGATCCAAAACCAATAATTACTAATACAAGCAAAAACAAATAAACATATTGATGTTTAAGTAGCATTTTAACCATATTATCACCTAATAAATAATATTTACTAAATACTTAAAATATGATAAATTATATATAGTTTTATGGTTTCGAGGTGAAAAAATGAGTAAAAAAAGAAATATTGCCGATATAGAAGAAAAAGAAGAAAAAGTAGTTGTTAAACCTAAAAAGAAAAAAATGACTAAACTTGAAAGAAATCGTTTAATAATGAAAATAGCCGGCTGGATTATGGCCATAGTAATGCTAGTTGGTACTTTAATATCTATATTTGGAATGTTAATTTATTACAATTAAAAAAAGCACTATTTAGTGCTCTTTTTATTTTCTTTTAATAAATCTCTGATTTCTTCAAGAAGTACAGCTTCATCACTCTTAACGATTTCAGGAGTTTCTGCAGGCTCTTCTTCTTTCTTTTTACCAACTTCCATTAATTTATTAACTGATTTTAGTAATAAGAATAATACTAAAGCCATAATTAAGAAATTAACTATTGCAGTAATAAAGTCTCCCCATAATAAATATTGTCCAGCATCTCCAGTAGGAGTCCATGGTAAATGGAATCTACCACCGAATTCTACACCACCAATACTTGCAATAAGTGGATTAATAAAGTCAGCTGTTAAAGCAGTTACTATACCTTGGAATGCACCACCAATGATAACACCAATAGCCATATCCATAACATTACCTCTTAAGATAAATGCTTTGAACTCACTAATAAATCCCCCACTTTTTTTCTTAACGTTTCCTAATCCTTCTTTTAAATCAATTTTCTTTGCCATAATCATACCTCACTTTATATATTCTGGATTATTCTTTTTTATCTCCGCAAAACTATTATCTATATTTACGTAGGCATCGTAATAAGCATATCTAGTTTCCGTACTGATGTCATTATTATTAACTATTCCTGAGAAATTGTCAAGAACATCCTTAAGCTCAGAAATATACCTTTCTTGCATCATATAAGACACTACAGAAGACAATATTTTTTTATTTGAAAACAAATAATCATAAGCTAAATAAACATTACTCATTGCTAAATAAGCTACTTGTTCTATCATTTCATAAGGACTTATTTCTAATCTATCAATTCGTTTTTGATTTAGTATTAAATCATCTTCAATAATACTAAAATCTTTTTCTCTTAAACCAAATGATTGCATACAGTATTTAACCATTATATGTGCTAAATCATCTTTTTGTAACATCATTGCTTTTTTTCTGGCATTATTACTTGATGAAATATATAAATATTTGTTTTCAGATTTCTTGGCATTATCAGCAAATACTGATTCATCGTCAAATAAAACATATTTAATAGCATCTTCTGCATTATCATATCCTTGAGATTCTTTAGTAGCATAAAATATATCATCAAAATCTTTTATCTTACATTGTTTTAAATCCATAAAATCACCATCTTATATAAAAAGAGTAGATTAACTACTCTTCTGTTTCTAGAAATTCTTCAACTTTAGCTTTATATTCAGGATATAAATCCATCATTGCATTATCTAATTCAGATAATAACACATCTCTAAATACTTCAGATTCTGGATTAACCATTCTAATCATTTCTTCATTGTTTTGATCATAAGTTATATCAAACAAAACTACATTATTAAAATCTAATTTAGCATCTAAAGTACATTCGCAACATAAGTAGAAACTTCTGTCAGGAAAATCTTCAACTATGTCAATAATGAAGTATCTATCTGAACCATATACTAAAACATCTTCTCTATTAAAATTAGCCATTAAAATCTTAATCCTCCTTCAGACATACCTTCAGGATTTGTAAATCCTAATTCTTCTTCAGTAGCATCAAGAGGTGTAATCTTTTTAAGTCTAGCCTTAGCTCTATCAAGTTGTTTTCTTGATGTACTAATAACTTGTGAAATTCTTTCATATTCTACTCTTGCAGCATTTTTCTCTTCTTCAGTAGCATATGGATCACTTAAAGTAGCATTGATAGATATTAAAATACCTTCAGCATCGCTAATATTACGTTGATTTTCTTCAATAATAGCATTTAATTGAGCCATTTCTTCTTCAACAGGAATCTTTTCAGCTTCTCTCTTAGCTTTTCTCTTCTTATGAAGTTTAACAGCACCATATATTAATGCAATAACTTCTAAAATAGCAAACCATTTATCAGCAACTGTCATTGGCATTCCGAGTAAGAACTTAGGAATAGGTACTAAGAATACTTTAGCAACATTAAATACAATATCTACTATACCTTTTAATAATGGTGCCCAACCACCAGCAACAGTTAAAGCTACTCCAGCACCAACAACTCCAACTGTAATTAAAACACCTAATTTATGTTCTCTTAAGAATTCAAAGAATCCTTTTAAAGCACTTCTAATTTTTGAACCCAAGCTTTCATCAATACGAGATTTAACAGGAGCTACAGGTCCATCATCTACAAAGACAAATCTATTTTTCTTTTTGTTTTGAGATGCAGCAAAATGAGTATAATATTCTGATAAATAACTACCATCGCTTGATAATGTATCTACACTATCACCACTAACAGTAGGATTATCTCCTTCTACTACTGAACTAGCCTTTACAGTAGGACTATAATTAATTTTTTCATGTGCATATGGTTGTCTATATCCTGTAGCAGGATTTACTTCAGGTTCACCATATTTTGCTTTTAATCTATCTTCATATTCAGAAACTGTTTCAGAAGCAAGTTTAGGTTCAGGAACTTTTTCAGTTGAACCTACTATATTTTTCATTTCAAAATTATCACCATTAACTATCATTTGATAAAACTCATTTGGTAACTCAAATTCATCTCCAAAAGTTTTTAATATATTTATATATTTTAATATTTTATGTATATTATTTTTGTTAACGAAAATAGGATATATAGTTTTACCGTCAGTACCCTTAATTTTCATTCTAAATTCCATAACATCTTCTTTTGCTGCTCCATCAAAAACATTTGCATGTTCTAAACATGTATAAAATTGCATTAATGCATCATATTTAGCACGATTCTCTTCAGTATTTTCAATAAAATGACCACTTCCATCAGCATCATGTAATGTAGCAGGATCTCTACCTTCAGCAGGAATAAACATTGCGTTAATCATACTATTAAGTTTAGTTAATACTGTTTTATTTGGACCAGATACTTCAGTTCTAATAGCTGTTAATGGGAAATCAGCAACTGGTTTAATATCTACAACAAGATCATGATCAACTTTAGATCTTAGTTGCTTATGAGTATCATCTACCCATTCAAATACATCTCCCATTGGTCCATCATTTAATACCAATGTATCTATATCACCTTGTACATAAATAACTTCAACATTAGATTGATTAACAAAAAATTTTGGTTCGTCTCCTCTATTTAATAATCTTAGTTTTTCAATAGCTTCTAAATAACTCATACTTGCCATCTTAACACTCCCTATCATAATTATTATACAAAATAATTTTAAAAAATTATACAATAATCGCTTTTTCTATACATAAATTATATACTTACTATTTATTTTTTTCAATTTTATGTAACCAGCTATAATCCTTGTTAGGAATTATTTTCCCTAATACCTTATAAGCATTTCTTCTAAATACTAATGTATTTTTATCCATCTTAATAATACATTCATTACCTTCTTGTTTAAAATACTTAATAGACTTAGGATTAATAACCATATATACAACATCAAAATAAGCCATATTTAAGAATAAATGAAAATATCCATTACAATACCATGTTAGGTATGGAGCACCTTCCAAATTATAGATTGTATCATAATCATTTCTAATATTTAAAGCCATTTTTAATTCATTAAATCTCTCAATAACTTTTGGATCTTTATTCATAGACTTAATAAAATCTTCTTCATTAGAACTAACTCCATTAAAATAATGTATAAATGTATTAATATTTAATGATGTAAAGAATATTAATAAAATTCTGGCAATTACAATTAGATTATCATAACCAGATATGTATTTTTTAAATATAATTGTACAAACAAGACATAATATAAAAATGATTGCCATTATAAAAGATGTAAAAGCTATACTATTATTTAAATATGTCTTATTATTTAAATCTCTTTTATATTTATGCATAAATAACTTATAATCATTAATATATTCTTCAGGATTAAATGATTTTAAATTTTTATATTCTTTATCTTTAAATAATTCCCTAAATACTGGTAAAGCATTCATCTTAAAGAAATACTCATCATTATTTGTTTTTAAAACAACCATTTGCTTAAAATCATCAACTCTATAATACCTAATAGTACCATGTTTAATAATTATTAATTTAGGTTTGATATTTGTATTAGCCGGTAATAACATTATCTTATCCATCTTATTATCTGTAAAAATAAAATATGCTACTCCATTAATATCCATTATCTTTTTACTATTCTCATTAAGATCATACTTTACCATATAATCATGTAATAACTTAGTATAGTAACCCCATTTACCAGTTATATAAAACTTTAGTTTTCTTTCATAACTTTCTATATTAAAATAACCTAATCTTCTAATAGCATTTTCATAATTACTTAAATTAGATACTTTAAATACAGATTCAGCTATCTTAATACCAATATTTAATAATATAACAGCAATCAAAGCAATTATAAGACCAGTAGTATTAAAACCATACATAAGTCCAAGTAATACTCCTATAATAGCAACAATATATGGTAAAAATACTATTATATTCTTAATACTACCATCTTTATTGTAAATAGTAATATTTTCATAATATTCTCTTCTAGCATCATATACATATTTTTCATAATTCTTAATAAAACTTGATTTAAACATACTAGCATCACCCTATTATTAATATAATTATAATATATTATTCCAATTAAAAAAAGTAGAAAAACTACTCTTTTTTTAAACTTATAACTTTAGTATTGGCAATTAAATCATGTAAACCTCTACCATCTTTTCTTAGTACAATAAATGCTACCATAATAAACATGAATGTTGAATGAATCATACTAATAATAGAATAGAATTCAAACCATGTCTCTTTATTACAAAACAACAATAGCAATATATTGATTAAATTAGGAATAAAACTTGTAATTAAAACACTTCTTAGCATAAATAAGTTGGGATTAATATCATCTCCAGTTGCTGATACAATCTTTAACTTCATTATCTTTTTACCTAAAGTTTGTCCTTTTAATAAATATTGCATAACACCAAAATACAAAATCATCATACCAATATTTATAACTAATAAAGGAACTGATGCTCTATTGAGATTATATTCCAAAGTATTAAGTTCATCTTCACTAATATTTTCATTAGGTTTCATTATTAAATCAACTTCCGTTTGTTGATATTTTTCATAATTATCAAAATCTTTCTTAAAGAACGGCAAATAAAAAATCAAAACAGAAATAAATGAAACTATCATAACATCAATAAAATAAGCTAATACTCTTTTAAAATTCATAATATCACCAATAAGATTATACCAAATAATCAATTAAAGTTTAATTACTATTCTCAAAATTTCTTATTCTAACAAATACAAGATAATCAAAAATTTTACCAGAATTTTTAAATATATTCCATGCTTCCACACTAGTCATATAGTACTCCTTCCCAAGAATAAACACTCTACCTTTTACTCTATAAATATTATATAACTAATTAATAAAAAATAATCATATAACCAAACATATGTACACTACATTTTTAAAAAGTCCAATAAAATCGTGTAAAGTAAAAAGAAGTATTTCTACTTCTTTCCATTTACTTCAAATTCATATAGAATCTTAACATTTTTACTATTTTCCATATTATTTTCTAAATACTTATACTGATTATCTCTAACAATAACTGCTCTTAATCTTTGAGCATAGAAATCTTCAAACATTGTATTTACTTCATCATATTCAATATAATTAGTTTTAATTTTAGTATTTAAATATCTCTCTACTCTAACATTATTATCATTTAAAATACCTACTTTTTTATTACTTATATTGTAAATATTATTATTTGTTGGATTATCAAAAGTAACAACATAATAAGTTTTAGGTTCATATTCTTTAGTATTTAAAGAATTAATAAAATCATAAGTATAATTCATTTGATAAATAGCATATCCCATACCACCACATAGTATTAATGTAAATATCCAACCTTCAATATGCTTATTGTAAGAAATAGCTACTATCATTAAAAATACTATTAAACCACAAATATATAAAATAATATTAGTTTTAAATAATTCAATCTTAACCATACCTATTACAAATAATATAAAAGTTAATATTAATATAGTATCAAAGATAACATTAAAATTAGACCATATTGTATATAATATTCTTAAAAATATATTTTTTGGTTTCTTAGGTTGTATTACATAATTACTAGATTTAGGACCTTTTTTGTTCTTAACAGTTTCTTTTTTTACAACATAATTCTTACTAACCTTTTTCTTACTTTTAGAACTATTAGGATTAAACAACGAATAAATATCATAATTTGACCCTTTTTCAGGCTTTTTAACAACTTTTTTCTTAGACTTAAACTTAGAAGTAATACCATTAATAAACTCTTTAAAATTGAACTTCTTTTTAGTATTGACAACTTCTTTTTTAGTTTCTTTATCTTTTGAACTAGTATTTTTAGTTTTAGAAGTATTCTTAGTAAGTGCTACATTATATATAACATCTGTATTCTTAACAACTTTACCTTTTTTAGTATATTTAACACTTTTTTTAGGATTCTCTTCCTTCTTCTTTTTTCTATACTTATCTGGCTCAGTTAATACAACATTATATTTAACATTTTTATTAGAAACTAATTGAGAACTTTTCTTCTCTTGTTCTTTTAGCTTACGTTTAACATTTTGTTTTTGTTTTTGAGATTTAGATTTCTTTTTTGCCATCTTTATCACTCCAAAGTTCATATTTAATATATCATAAATTAAATAAAAAATAACTATTAAAAGATAAATTATTTTTCATACTTAACACGTATAACATCTATTTTTCTATAATCACTATTAATTAAATTATCACTACTATGTAAATCAGTTACTATAATTGCTTGTATATCAGCATCATTTAAACTATTTATAAGATCATCGAATGAATAATATTTCTTACTATTAATATCTATTTTATACTTTAAGCTAGAATACACATTATCATAATTATCATCTAATATACCGATATTCTTATCTTTAAGATCTGATAGATTAGAATAAGTTGTACCCTTTTTTACATATATATAATAATCTATATATTCATACTTATTAAATACTAACCCATTAATTAAATCATATTGGTTATTATAATTATATATGTAATAACAAGATATTATATTAACAAAGAATGTAATAAATACCCCAATATTATAAATAAATCTATGTTTATTAAAATAAGTTATTAAAGATAAAATCCATATAATTATTTGAATACCTATAATTAAAAATAAATATATATTATAACCATATATAGTATACAAGAATATATCTAAAACCATAGATAGAATAATAAATAGAATAATATCTATAGACGCTAACATAAACTTCATATTCATAATAACCCCTTCTTAAGTAATGTATATATTATAATAAACTATATTTTTTATCAAATTTATCCATAAAAAAACATTACAATGTTTATTTATTTTCTTGTAATGCTTTTAATAAATCAATTTTAAACATATCTTGAGCTTTTTTCTCTTTAGATATCATAATACCTTTATATGTAGTAAGTTCAGATTTATGACCTTCTAAAAGAATGTCAGAAGGTGTAATTGTACTTAACATAACTGTTTGTTCATTAACATATACAGTATATATTAATTTAACATCTCCATGAACTAACGCAAATGATTTATCACCAGGTAACTTTAATTCATATGTTATAGTTCCAGCTTTTTTATTTTGACTAGTTAACTCACCTAAGAATTTACCATTTCTTAAAGATGGATAGTATTCAAAATTAAGCTTTTTATATGCTAACATATTATATTTCTTTAAAGCTCTCTCTAGTTTTTTGAATTCATTTTCATTAATATAATCTAAAACATATCCTTTCATAATTATACCCCCTAATTTCTTTTCTCGCTGATATTGTAGCAGAAAAGCCAAACCCCGTCAAATTTTGCTCTATTTTTTACCTAAATTTATGGTATGGAAACATATTATACCTCTAGAAATCCCCTATTTCAAGTAAAAATAACTAAAAAAAGCACATTTAGTGCTTTAAATATCTAATTCTATAATAGTTTGACCATCATTTAAGCCATCTATATAGTATTTTTTAACATATTTATTCTTTTTTAAACATTCATGTGTAGCTTTTTTAAGTATTCCAGTACCTTTACCATGTATTATAATAATATTCTTATTTTTTAACTTAACATTATCTTTAATAAATGAATTTATAACAGCTACACAAGTTAAAGATGTCTCTCCATGGATATCCATATGAGGAAATCTTGCTGTAAATGGATCATGAATAATTCTGTTCATATAAGTTCTTCATCTCTTCTAGTGTTGGAATAGCATCATATGCTCCAACTTTAGTTGCAGCTAGTCCTGCTGCAATACAACCCATTTTTACTCCTTTTTCTACATCTCCACCAGATGCAATAGCATAAGAGAAACCAGCTCTAAACATATCTTTGCATCCATATGTATCTACTACTTTTACTTTTAGTGAAGGAGATACTTTTATTTGATTATTTACACAATATAGTGCTCCTCTATCACCTAAAGTAATAACAAATTCAGTATTTAAATATTTCTTTTTTAATTTTTGATATGTCTCTACCAATGTATTAGGATTTTGAACATCTATTTTTACTCCAGAAACTCTCTCTGCAAAAGGAATAGAACAGATAACATAATTAGCTTTTCTGATTAAATCAATAACACTATTTGTTACCATAGAACCATCTAATACTTTAATAGCATGAGGATATCTTTCAAATAAGGCTTTACTTTGAACAGCATCATACCCGTCAGAATATGCTAAATCTGGTTGAAAATCAAAATCTAACTTTTTAATACTAATAAACTTATCTGATAAATTATACGTAGTATGCTTACCTGAATTATTATTAGAAAATATAACAGATATTGGAGTATCATTATCATATGTTGGCTCAATATATCTGGTATCAATCTTTAAAGAATCTAATGTTTTTCTTATTCTTGTACCAAGTGCATCATTACCTAGAACTGAAGCTATTGAAATACCAATACCCCATCTAGTTAAAGCACAACCGACAATACCAGCTCCACCACCAACATTGCCTCCTTTATCAAAATACTCATTTATAGTACCTTCAGCAGGCATCTGATCAACAACTAAATTAATTTCATATGCTAATCTTCCCATTGATATAGCTCTTAACATAATATCACCTTTTATTCTCTCTATAATTATATAATAAATTAAAAAGTATATCAATTATTAAAGTTACCATTTTCTCCTTTAATACTATCCATATACTTCTTGTATGTATTGTATTCTTCTCCAGCAAATGGCATATCAGTCATAAATGGTTTTAATTTCCTAATATAATGAATTATTTTAATATCTTCAGGTTCAGGTTTATTGTACTTAATAACTCCTCTAACAACTAAACTATCTATAAAAGGTAATTCTTCATCAAAATAAAGAGATCTCATAACATTATATTTAGGAGGTAAAATTGTATATTTATTACCGAAATATTCATTTAGAAATATTTGATCTCCTTTATACTTCTCTTTAGAGTTTATAAACTTATTAATCATATCATCGTATAAATCTTTATCAGGTTTAATAACCATAACTCCTGAATTAAAATTATCATTATGAAAAGGAAGATCTAAACACATAGCAGGTGCTTCATATTGAAATAATTCATCAATATTATTTAGTACAAGCAAATCTAAATCTAAAAAAACAAGTTTGTCATACTCTGTTAAAAAAAATATTTGTAATTTATCAAATGTATATTTCCAATAACCTATTCCTTGATTATGTTTAATAGTTGTAATTTTCTTATATTTAATACCAAGTTTTTCTAAAATATTAATATAATTATCAGAAATATTTTCAGTAACTAAACATAAAAGATCATATTTTGATTTAATATCCTTTAAATTTTCATTTAAAATTAATAAACCATCAAAATAAGAATCAGTTGATAAAACACAAACATATGAATATTTCATACAATCATCTCTATTCTTTGTCATTATATCATAAGAAGTACTTTTTAAAATATAAAAAACTGATATAATTAAAAAGGAGGTATACTATGAAAAACAAAATAGAATTAATTAACAAAAGTATTTCTGCAGCCTTATTAATATCTTTAGGAGACTATGCCCTTCTTAAATTAGGCAATCCAATCGGTCCAATTATATTTGCTTTAGGTTTATTAGGAGTATGTTATATGGGGTTAAATTTATTTACTGGAAAATGTGGTTTTTTATTCCAAGACAAAATAAAATATACTGACCTATTAATAATACTTATAGTAAATTTAATAGCAGGATATCTCTTTGGATTAGCATTTTCAGTTACTGATAAAGAAGTAATGACTAATGCTATAACAAAAGTAAGTACATGGGAAGTATCTATTTCATTCTTTATTAAAAGCATATTATGTGGAATAATAATGTACATTGCTGTATTAATGTATAAAAAAGGAACACCATTAGGTATTATATATGGTATTCCATTATTTATATTCTGTGGTTTTCAACACTGTATTGCCAATATAATTACCATGGGAGCTGCTAGAACATTTGATATATCAATATTAATATGTATACTTGGTAACTTCATTGGATCAATATTTATTTGGTTTATATCTAAAGACATAGAAATAAAAGAAATAAGTAAGAAAAAAACAAGACTTAAGAAATAATTCTTAAGTCTTTTTATTATTCAACTGATTCTAATGCTAATTCAATCATTTGTTTAAAGCTATTTTGACGCTCTTCTGGAGTCGTTTCTTCATGAGTAACTAAATTATCTGAAATAGTTAAAATACATGCTGCTTTCTTTCCTAAAACATTAGCATTATGGAATAATGCAAAAGATTCCATCTCCACACATACACATCCATATTTTTCATATAATTCTTTAAAATTATCATTTTCTTTATAGAAAACATCACTACTATGAATATTATTATAATGAACTTCAATACCCATCTTACTAGCTACATCTTTAATATGTTCATTTAATTCTTTATTACCATGTAATATATTATTTTCTTCATTACCTTGTGATTTAGCAAATGATGATTCACTATATGCTCCATCAGCAAGTACAACATCATAAAGATTTAACTTATCAGTATAAGCCCCAGCAGATCCTACACGAATTATAGTATCTACATCATAGAATTTATATAATTCATATGAATAAATTCCAATACTAGGCATTCCCATACCAGATGCCATAACTGTTACTCTTTTGCCTTTATAAGTACCAGTATAAGCATATACATTTCTAACACTATTAACTAATTTATAATCATCCAAAAAGTTTTCAGCAATAAATTTAGCTCTTAATGGATCTCCAGGCATTAATACAGTTTTTGCAATATCTTCTTTTTTTGCTTCATTATGTGGTGTCATAACACTCCTCCTATTTTCTATAAAAATTATATCATAATAATAACAAAAAAAAAGAAACTAAATAATATTTTCTTTTAAAGCAAATTTTTCATATAAAGATAATTTTCAATCATTTTTATATAATAAAGTATAAATTTAAGTAAACAGTTACTTGACAGTATGAAAAATATAATGTTTGTAATCAATATAAAAGTATGTTAGTATCAAACTTCGTGGGGTGATATATGTGAGATTAATTAATTATATATTAGCATTTGATTATAGTGATTATTTTATTATGATTGGAAGAACATTACTTATATTATTAATTTTTAAAATAATAAAATATGTAACTGTCTTTTTAACTACAAAAGTATTAAAAGGTAGTAAAACAAGATTTGTGTTTCATCAAACAATTAATATTATTTTAAATCTAATATGTACCTTATTCTTGTTTTTATTATGGCTTCCGTATTTAAAAAGTATTCTAACAATTATTTCATTTATATCAGCAGGAATAACAATAGCAATAAGAGATATAATACTAAACTTATTTGCAGGCATTTATATAAAAACTAAAAAGCCATTTAAAATAGAAGATAGAATAAGTATTGATGGTATAACTGGAGATGTTGTCTTAATAGAAAATCTATCTTTTATGTTATTAGAAGTTGGAGATAGAATAAATGGAGAGCAAAGCAGCGGTTTAATAATAACAATACCTAACTCATTTATTTTCTCAAAAACTTTAAAAAACTATAATACTGCATTTAAATATATATGGGATGAAATAATTATTAGAATAGATATTAATTCTGACTTAGAAAAGAATAAAAAAGAAATAATGAAAATTATAAATTCAAATGAAATCGTATCTGAAATACCAAGAAAGATGGAAAAAGAAGTAAGAAACTCTAATGTTGATTACAGAATTTATTATAACCACCTAGAACCAATTATTTATACTAAAGTAAATGGTAACTATATTGAATTAACATTAAGATTCCTAACTCATCCGAAAAAGATAAGAATTATTGAAGATTATATATGGACTAATATTTTAAAAAAATATAAGTCTAAAAAAATAAATCTATTTGTAGAGTAAAATCAACAAATAGATTTTTTACATAAAAAAGACTAAATTAATTAGTCTTATATATTTTGAAATTGTACTAAAGGACTTTGAGTTTCATTCTTTTGTTCATTAAAATCTAACAATTCTCCATCATCGCTGAATAAAGCAAATCTAGATTCTAATACTTGTTCATCTTCTCTACCATAGAATTTGATTCTCTTTGATAAAGTTGTAACAGTATTATTAGAATTATGTCTAATATGAAATACAAAAGAATCTTCTCTAGGAGTTTTAGTAATAATATTAACTTCGTTACCTCTTCTTCTTAATTGTAATAATATAAATCTCTTTTTTAAATTATGAATTGTTTCTAAAAAAACACTTATATTACCAGTATTTTCATCAATTTCATATCTTACTTTATCCCCTTGATTAAATGATTCATATCCCTCATCTTTATAACCTAATAATCTAAATATAGAATTAGGTTCTTTATCAAGTTGATATTCTAATAATTCAAGAGCTACAGAATCTTTAAATCCTCTACTCAATTGATATTTTAAACTTTCATAGTATTTCATATTAGCAACCCCCTCTTAATACAAATAAATTTTAACATTAAATTTCATATTTATCAAAAATTGCTAAATAAAAATCACCAAAAAAGACTAGAATTTCTAGTCTTTTGTTTTATTATTTACTTGCCGTTTTATAAAGTAGTTGATAAAATGAACCATTCTTTATAATTTATAATTATTATTTTATTCTTTTAGAAATATCATCTTTAATAACTTCAAAATCTTGTATTTGTGAAAACTTTGGTAATTGAATGTTTATCTTTTCTATCATTTCTTTATAGTCTTTTATTTCTTTTACATATAGCGTTGCAAATATAATTCCATTTTTATCAAATACTTTAACATTATTGATATTATCATCTTTAAATAACAATTCTATATTCTCGGGATAAACATTTTCACCATTTGAACGAATAATAACTCTTTTTTTTCGCCCCTTTAGATAAATTTTGTTGTCTTTTAAATAACCTAGATCACCTGTGTGAAAATACCCTTTATTATCTATAGCTTTTTGAGTTTGATATTCATTATTATAGTATTCTAAAAAAACATTTTTTCCTTTTACTAAAATTTCTCCAATACCATCTTTATCTGGATTATAAATTTTTACATTTTCATTTTCTAATACCGTTCCTACTGATTCAAAATCATTTTTATTTGGATATTCAAGACTAATTAAAGAACTTGTTTCTGTTAAACCATAAGCCTCCAAAACATTTATCCCATTTTCTTTTAAATATTTTCTTATTTCAGGTTTGTGGTATGCACCACCACAAAATACATATTTAACATTTCCACCTAATGCTAACAATGGATTTATATTATTTTCAGTACATGTTATATATAATCTTTCAAATATTAGAGGTACTGCGCAAAAAATTGTAGGCTTTACTTCTTGAATTTCTTCAAACATTTTTTTTGTATCACTACATAAATATATTTTCATTCCAGTTAATATTGATAATAAGAAATTCCAAATCCCACCGTATGTATGATTTAACGGTAAAAATAAATAATCGACATCATCAGAATTAAATGGAGCTCTTTTTAAAACATTATCAAAACTATCAAAAATGTTATTTTGAGAAAGAACAGCACCTTTTGGTAGTCCTGTTGTTCCTGATGAAAAAACAATCTTACAGCCTTTACTTGAATCTATTCGATTTTCATCTAACTTTTCTTTTTTACTTGGTATTACGTCTTCTATTTGAATAAAAGAAATTTCTTTATGTTTTAACTTAATAATATTTATAACATCTTCCTTTAATATACTATATATTATTGTTTTAGGTTTTATAATATTAATACTATTCTCTAAATCATAAAGACTCCACTCTTTTGAAACAGTTACTGATATACAAGTATAGCCCATAATAGCAGCATCACAAACCATATAATTATAAGAATTTCCTGCATATATTAAAATGCGATCATCAGGTACATGATTCTTTTGTAGCATAGCAGCTACCTTTAAAACATCATTATAAAATTCATTATATGTATGAGCTTTAAATACTCCATCTTTTTTTTCAAAAATGTATTCTTTTTCTCCATATTTCTTACTATTAGTCTTTAATATTCTATTTATTGTATATTTCATTTAAATCATCTCTCCTAGTTTTTTATAATCTATTTTAGTATTATGTTTTATATCACATGGTATCCCTTTTAATTCAATTAATTTAATTTCTATGTTATATTTATTTTTTACAAACTCTTTTATTTTATCATAATTAACTTTTGCTTTTTTTATAAATAAATAGTATTGATTATTATGTTCTAAAAATGCACATTTTTCAATTTCTTTCATGTTTAATATTATTTCTTGCTCTATTTGATTGTAATATATTATTTTATCATTTATAGTCGTTTTAAAAATATTACGTCCTAAATATATTAATTCTCCATTTAAAAGATAACCACTATCATTTGTATTATATTCATTGGTAGTATTTATTTCTTCAATACTTTGTGTTAAAAGATTTTTACCTGTGACAATAATGTCTTGTTCTTTATTAGTTTTAAATTTTACATCATTAACTATCTTTCCTAAATTATTTATGTGTTTTTCTTCTAAATCTTTAATATATTTGTATAAACTATTTACAGATATAATATTACATTCTGTTGAACCATATATATAATTAATATTACAATTTGGAAATTTATCATATATTTTTGAAGCTTCATTATAGTTTAATATAGCTCCTCCAAAATAAATAGTTTTTAAATAATTAAAATTATTATCTACTTTAAGCAAAAAATCTGGTGATGTAATAAATGTATCAATTCTAATATTATTAAATTTTGATAATTTCTTGTTAATAACTCTCGAATCTTTTTTTAAATTTAAATTTGGAATGACAGATGTTTTTCCCATTAATAAATTTGCAAAAATATAGATATATGAAGTAGTAAGAATAGTATTTAAATTCTTCTTATCAATATTATTCATAATTACATCTAATTGATTATATAAATCTTCATGAGTTCTAATATATATTTTAGGATCCCCGGTTTGACCAGTAGTTGTCGTTAATAAGCCATGAGTATTTTGTTCAATATCCATCCCAAGTTCTTGAATATTTTTAGTATCAATTTTATCTATGTTAATTACTCTTTTTATATTACTTATATTTCTTATAAAAGGTTTTATATATCTTGTTTTATTAGAAACCAATATATACTTTGGATTATATTTATTAAAAAGATTATTAATTTTATCTTGTTTAGCAAATAAATCAATATACATAATTGATGCCCCTATTTTAAAAGCACCCATTATAAATAGACATAATTTATAATTTGACGGAGCTAAAGTAAAAATTCTATCTCCTTTTTTAACTCCATTTGCTAATAGATTATTTGCAATAGCATTAGTCTCTTCATACACACTTTTAAATGTTTTAGATTTAAGTTTATTATTTTCTATATAATAAAATGCTATTTTATCACTATTATCAAAACAAACTTTTGAAAATTTTTCTACTATTTTACTCATCTTTTTTACATCCTTTTTCGTATAATAAAACATCTCTATAAAAATAAGATTTATTTTCTTTTTTTAATTTATTCGATAACTTTTCATTTAATATAAAACAACTATTTTTAATATATTTTTTACATTGCATATTATAATATAAAATTTTTGCTTCTTTATTAGATATTTTTTCTAAATGTTTTAAATTTTTTTCAAAGTCTTCATTAGACATATATTCGAATATATCTGATAAATTAAAGTAGTCAAATTTATCTTCTATATCTAATAATGAGCCTTTTATGATTTGTATTTTATCTATATTATTCTTTATTGTTTCATAATTTTCTTTTCTTAAATAAAATGGTAAGGAATCAGTTGTAAACCTATTTAGTAAAACATATGTAATATATGGATTTGTTTTATTTAAAATAGTACTAATACCAGTATCAAAACGAGATTTTATTTCTTTAGCACTCTTTTCTTTTTCTGGAACATAGTCATAAAAGGATTTATCTCTACCATATTTACCCATTACTTTAAATCCAAAAAAGAAATTAAAAAGTTTATTTAATCTTTTATTATTAATCTTTTCTTCATAATACTTTTTTTGATTTTCAATATTGTTGAATGTTACTAACTTATATATTTTATTTTTAGTAGTAAACAATGGTATTATAAATCTTCTAAATAATTGAAAATAATGTTCAAATTTACCTGAATTAATAATACCTTTTTTGAACATTTTTTTATTATTATAAAAATATTCATATGTTCGTATATCTAAGTTTTTTTCTAAACGTTTAAAAATTTCAAAACTATTTCCTTTATTTATTCCTAGTAATATTAAGATTTCTTCATATGAAAGGTTTTTAAAGGCAGATATTTTTAGTCTAAGTAGATTTAATTGGGTTTCATTAATATCAAATGCAATAATAGATTTGGGATTTTTAGTAAGCATTCCTAAAGTATTATCTCCAGCACTACAAATAGATAGTATTTTTTTGTTTTCATCTAAACTTTTTATTAAATTTTCGGTATCCTCCCAACAATTAGCATATCTAACAAATGAAAAATCAGTCATTATCTTCACCTAACAACTCTATAGTACCATTTATCCCATCTACTCTTACTCTATCTCCATCTTTTATTTTAGATGTAAGTCCTCTAATTCCAACTACTAAAGTTATACCCATTTCTCTTGCAACTACTGCTGAATGAGATAAAACACTACCTCTTTCAATAATAATAGCTTTAGCAAGTGGGAATAATATAGTCCATCCTGGATCAGTTCTTTTTGCCATTAAAATATATCCTTTATCAAACTTTTCACTTGGATCACTAATATATTTAACAATTCCTTCAACTACTTTCCCACCACCAGGAACACCACATAAAGAGTTTGATGAAATTTCTACTTCTTGTCTATTATATATAGGTATCATATTTCTACTATTAACTTCACCATAGAAATACATTCTTTCATTCGCATCTTTATTTTTATTTTCAGTATATTCTTTTTTTCTAGATGAAATTTTATCTTTAATATCTTTTACTTCTTTTCCTAATACTATATCAAATACTTCATTTTTCTCTAAAAAATAAATATCTCTTGAATTATTGATTATATTGTCCTCTTTAAAATTATTGCCTATTCTATTAATAATATTACGAACTATATCATAAATATAAGTTCTTCTTAAACGTAAACATTCTCTATTTCTTATAAAGTATTTAGTATATTTTATTAATTTTTTTATAAAAAATCTTTTAAAGAAATGAAATTCATTCAAAAGGATTGATTCATCAATTACTTCATCATTTTTAATACTATTTAAATCTATTTCTAGATATTCTTTAATAGTATTAAATAAAAACTCAGGATTATCAATCATTGTAATTGTTTCTAGCTTTAATTCTTCCATACTTCTTGATCCAAATTCTAACAAATATTCTTTAATTGATTTAAAAATTGGTTCCTCTGAATATAACAGTTTAACTAATTCTTTAACTTCTTTTTCTTTAAACAGTTTTAATAATTTTTCATTTCCTTTTATAACTTCTACAATACTTATTAATTTTGTTGTTTGCTTAACACTTTCAACATTACCTTGCTTACTAATGATTTTGCTTATCTTTCCTTCTCCATTTTTAATATTATGCTTTTTTACTTGTTCGCTTAGCATTCCATATAAAACCATAGCTCCCATATCATTTGCTATTGGTGTAGTAAAATCATCTAATATTTCTTTTTCAATTTGATTATATATATCTATTAATTCTTTACTAGTTTTATTTTCAAATTTATTATTTCTATATGGACCTGTTACTATATTAAATTTTTCTAAAAATGATTTACTATCTTTTTTCATTCTTAGCATTTTATGAATAAATCTTAAATATATTTTTATTAATCTTGTCTTTGCTTGTCCACTACTTTCTTCCAGTGGTGTTTTAACTCCCATCATATTTTCCATATATTTTTTATTTTTTTCATATCCAGGATATAAAGAAGTCATTTTATACCAACTATTTAATTTATAATAAATTTTGTTTTCATAAAAATATAGCATATTATTTAAGTCATCTTCAATACTATTAATAGCTTCTTCACTGACAAAGAAATTTCTAAGTGTTTGATGATATACTTTACTATATACTTCTTTTGCAAATGTATAAGTAAAAGGAGTAGTAACACCAGAATAACTTTCTATTATATTAGAATTATCTAATATTGTTCTTTCCAATCTTTTATTAATATAACTATATGCTGTTATATCACGACATTGTAGTATATATACATTATTATCCTTTATAGCAAATTCAATATCTTTTGCTGATTTATATTCATAACTATCTTCTATTCTTCTACTAATATTAGCTATATTTGTTAATAAATCTTCATTAATTTCACATGAATTTATTTTTTTATCAACTATTTCATTAAATATATTAAGAGTATAATCACTGCTATTCTTTTCACCAGATACTAATCCATCACCAATTCCATCTACTATAGATATTTTAATTTCATCAGGATTATTAGTTTGTGGATCAGTTGTAAAAATTACTCCTGCATAATCAGCATCAATATATTCCATTATTATTACTGAAATTGCAATTTTATCATTTATCAAGCCATTATTAAGACGATATTTCATAATTCTTTCACTAAAGCATGATATATAACATTTTTTAATATAATCAAAAACTTCTTCTTTAGGTACATCTAAATAAGACTCTAACATACCTGCAAATGAATAATTACTACTATCTTCATCAATTGCACTACTTCTAACAACAATATGATTATATTTATTTAATTCATTTGTAACACTTTTTTTTACCTCATCAGAAAAATCAGTATTACTTATTAGTGATACTATTTTATTTCTATTTTCTTCACTATAATTATTTAAATAATTAAAGTATTCATCCTTTTTATTACCTAAAAAGTCATAAAAACAATCAACTGTTAAACAAAACCAGTTAGGTATATTAACAGTATCTATTTTATTTAAAGCTCTTAAATTATATGCTTTACCACCTATTTTATCAATTGAAATATTTGAATCATTTTTATAAATCATTTTCTCCACCTCTTAATAATATAAAAAGCAATACTAATTATTAATGTAATAATCAATACTATATAGTTTATATCATTATTTATTAAATAGTAATATTCGGTTATTAATGATAATGAAAAGATTTTTAAAATCTCAACTTTATTCATAAGAAAGAAATAAGCAATAATTATAATACTTAATAATCCGAAGTAACCATATAAAACATAATTTAAAATAATATATATTAATGAGAAAATACATATTAAAATTATTAAATTATATTTATCTAATCTTTTTCCTTTATCTTTATTATAATCAAAATAATCATCAATAAATCTAATAAGAAATAGTAGTAATAAAGGTTCTATTAGATTAAAAGTAATTTTAAATATTTTTAAATATATGAAATATATTATTAAACTAATTATTATGTAATACCATTTTCTAATTATATACTTACTCATTTTTTTAAATACCAGTTATATATTTTAGCTTTTAAAAATATACTATTCTTATTTAAGCCAACAAATTTAAATAGTTTATCTAATTCTTCAGTTGGTTTTTTAATGAATTCATTTGCTAAAATTTCATTTCCCTTCTCTTTTGATATCTTACCACTTCTTACAAGTACACTTGTTTCTGGTAAACGATGTGCTCTTCCTTCAGCTTTTTGATATATATATTTAGCAGCATTATGAATTTCACAATCATAATGATTATATTCTTTTGGTGGGTTCCATGATGTTTTTTCTTTTAAAAAATTTATAATTTTTTCTTCATCATACTCGTGATATAAAAAATATGGTACAAATTCCCTAAAAGTTTTATCTTCAATACCATCATAAAGAATCTTTTCAATTTCACGTTTGATATTATCATCTAATTTAGTAGATATACTATCTAAAATATTTTTATATTCAGTATTAATGTTTATATCATCAATATCTTTTAAACCTAGATTAACAAATGAAGTAAAAACATCATTACCATATTTTCTTAACATTTGTTCAGGACTTCTACCATGAATACACATTCCAGCATCAGTTTTAATAGTATAATTAATCATAGCTGCATAACCAATATATGAACATCCTATACATGGCACTAAAAAATGTTTCATTGAATATTTATAAATATTTTTTAACATTTCTCTATCAAATTCAATATATTCATGATCAACTTTAAATTCCTTTACCATCTTATCAATATTTTTCTTTGCTGCTTTGGATAGAAAACCATTATTCATGGTAAATGTTTTGACTTTCAAGTGATATTTATTAATGAGTTGAAATAATACATACATACTGTCTTTACCACCGGAAATTCCTAGTGCTACATCATATTTGTATTTCCCTTTAATCTTATTAAATCTATTTAAAATTAATTTTTCTAATCTTTTATAATCATTTAATTTGTTAGAAATTTTATCATATTCTACACAATAATTACAAACACCATTTTCATTAAATGAAATATTTCTTACAGTTTTATCATTTAAACATCTACTACATTGCATATTATAGTTCCTTTATAAATATTGCATAGTTTTTTTCATTGGATTCAATATTTTTATCAAATCTTTTAAAAGTACTTTTTTGTTCACATTGAAAATGATAAATCATTTTATCATATCCTAATCCCATAACATACTTACATCCTAAATATAATAATGCAACATAAACTTTATGTTTTTGATACTCTTTTAATACAGCACTTGTTTTAGAAATAAAATCATTTGAATATGGATTTTTATATCCTGTAACATAACCAATAGCTTTACCATTTTTATATGCTATTATAAGAACAATATCGACAGTTTTAGTCCATTCTAAATATATTTGATCAAAAGCTTCAAATGGTATTTCTGAGTATAAATATGCATCCTTAAAAGCATCTATAGATATTTCATATACTTCCTTAGTATGACTATATACTTCTTTTCCAGTAAATTGTTTAAATTCATATCCTTCTTTTTTCTTTTCTTCATAAATAGCTTCACCAATGTCGTACAATTTATTTTGCATATCAATATAAGCACTTCTATAAGTATATAATTCTTTATAACCCATTTCTTTAATATAATCTACATAATATTTTGGATTAGTACAATCTGGATATAATTTTAAATCAAAGTTATTTACTGCAAATCTATAACTCATCCATGTTGTATAATTTAATGGACCTATAATATCTTTATATCCCATTTCTTTTGCTTTTAACTCTATTCTTTCAAATAATTTTTTAGCCACTTCATAATCTTCTGGGAGCGAAACAAATCCAAACATACAAGGATGTTCTTTAATATTTTTATTGATTATCAAATATGCTTTTGCACTTTCTTCAACAAATTCCTCATAATAGTCTGCTAATTTTAAAATTTCTAATTCATTATTCATACTAATACATCTCCTTTATTATTTGATATAATTTGTTACAATTATCTGTTAATTCATCTATAAAATCCATTTTAATCTTTTTATTAGTTATTCTAAGCATTGTTAATCTAATTGCAATAAATTTTTTTAAATTAATTACTAATAATTCTTTATATTCTTTATCACCATATCCAACATTTATTTTTGAATATAATTTTTCCTTATACATTTTTATAAGTTTTTTTATTTCATCTTTCTTTAAATTATTCAAACTATAAATAAGCAGTTCAACTAAATCATGTTCTGGATTTTGATATGAAGATAACTCCCAATCATATATATAAATATTATTATCATCCATAAATATATTTCGAGGTGATAAATCATTATGAGTAAATGTTTGATGATTTTTATATTTACTTAAATATAAATCTATATTATTTATGAAATCCTCTATTTCTATTTCTTTATCTATCTTACTATCCAATTGTTGATACATTTTTAAGATTATTCTCTTTGCTCTTTTATAATCATTTATACTTTGGTTATTTAATTTAAATAATGAAACAATTTCATTCTTACCATAGTAAAAATAATGTATTTTAATTAATTCCTCAATAATCTTTTTAAAATTATATTTATTTTTAATTATTATGTTTCTTAATACAATTTCATTTTTATAAAAACCATAATATGGAATCATTATTTTTTTAAATGAATCATCTACATGTTCATATATTTTCTTTTCTCTTACATAACTTTTGTCATAATCAAAAACTTTATGATTAAAAACTAATCCTAATGCTATTGAAGGAACTCCATTAGAAAGAATTTTAATTCCATTTATAATAATCATTGGTGAACTATGTTTAATTACCACATCATAATTATTATCATTTAAAGTAAAAGTATATCTTTTCATATTAAGTTTATTAAAACTAACGACATTACTAATGCTATTATTTATATAAATGTTTTCTTCTTTCAAATTAATTATATTAGATGAAAAAATATTTTTTAAACAATCATTATTTTTTGCCATATTATTCACCATCTTACACTTATTTCATTATATCATAAAAAGAACTAGTTTTATCTAGTCTTTTAATTGTTTAGATTAAATATTATTTTTGATTGACAATATAACAAAAATTATTTAAGAATTAGCAAAGTAAAATAACCATTCTTTTTTAAAAAAGTAAAAAACTTATTAATTCCACCAAAAAAGACTAGAAATTCTAGTCTTTTATTATTTACTTGCTTTTTCTTTGATTGCAGCTTGTCACTACAAACAAATTCGTTATCCAAAACGTAAACGCTGACATACTAAATATCGACTAAGATGACCTATGTGTCTTTAATTTTTTTTAACTAATGACCGCTCAAGATTTCTAATTTTATTAATCTATCATTAATGTTTTTACCTGAATTAGCATTTTTAATAAAGTATAGTGATTTAGTATTAGATTTATCAATTAATTTCAATATTATTAAGAAGTTGGTAATTTGTATACTACTAAGAGTCGATGATATCTCTTTAATCTCATCAATTGAATAACTATCTAAAAACATAAATAGTTTTCTCAATAATCCTGCTACTAAATCAGAAATTTGAATATATATATTTTCAGTTGATTTGATAAACATCCAATTTTTAAGTCCTCCTCTATTATCACATAATTGAATATCTTTAAACTTCTCTTGAACTTCATTTTCCTCATCAAATATATGAAATGATTTACTAAAGATCTCACATCTATCTAGGTATAAGCTATAATATTCATCAATTAAAATACTTTCTTCATTATCTTGAATAAAAACCATTTTTTCTAACTTACCTGCTGTTTTAAGCATTTGTCTTAGAAATTCAAGAAAAAATCCAGGATAATACTCTGTATCATCATTATAGTTACTTATTAAAAAGCAAAGTTCATCGCAAAATTTTTGAACATTTTTAACATTTGGATATGTATATTTGATTAGAATATTAACTACTTCATCTTGATGTTGTAAAACAAAATCATAGAAAGCGCTTTTTATCTCAGGAAAATAAATAGCACACATTGGATGAGTTTCATATAAGGAATCTATAATATCTACTAGTGAATAGAATAAATTATTCATCGTACTATAATGGATATATAAGCTACTTTCATCTAACCATTTTATAAACTTTGTAAGTCTATCGCTTTTCATAAAAGATAAAAAATCAGATGAATTATGATATAAATGTTTAAACTTAAGTTCTTTTTGACTTGATTGATAATGAAAAATTTCATGTAACTCAGCCATATTTATTTCAAATGTCTTTCCTTCATGAGCAACACCAGCTAATACAAAATCACCTTTTATTGAATCCTCATTGTTAAATCCTTTTTTAGTTAACAAAAATTTCCTACAGTTACCACTTTCATCATAATAAAAAGTCATTTTTTCATCAAATATTGGTATCTGATAGAATTCAGACATTTCTTTTTTTACTTCTTCAACATTTATTTTTGTCATTATTTACCACCTAAACTAATTATGGCAATTCTTATTAATCATCTTAGACTTTAAATCATTATATTTACTCCTATCAAACATTTGCGCATTATTAATTAAGCCGAGTATGCTGTTAATTTCTTTTTGTGTATAATTATCTTGTTTTAAAAAATTTGAAATTTTATATTTAGTTTTATTCGGTATAAGTAACTCATGATTATATATAACACAACCTGTTATTTTTTTATAATCTTTAGTGATATATGATTTAGATTTTTGAATATTAACAATTTGTCCATACTTTGTTATGATTCTTTCTGCATCTTTTACAATTGATTTTGATATTTTGTTTTTACTGGAAAAAATTATGTCATCAACATAATATGAAACTATACAATTATTTCTTTTAGCTAATCCTTCTAATTCATTGAACATATCAATATTGGCTAAATATGATAATATACTACTGATTGGCGATCCAGATGGTAAATGATTAATATGCCTAATACCTTTTTCTTTAATAAAATCTTCAACATCCTTTGTCATAATGCTGGTTAAATCTACTGTAGATAAGTCGCACATTATAGCGGCTATATCATTTTTCATTTTCATTTTATTTGAATAAAACTTATACACTTTCTCTCTATTTGTGTTTGGAAAAAATTTACTTAAATCCATTTTAAAGAAATAATTAGATTCAATATGATAATAAGCATTATCAATATATGATCGATTTTTTATACCAGAAAAAACATTATCTGGATAATCTAAGCAATCTAAATATTTTTTAATTCTTTTCTGAATGCTTTTTAATTCAGATTTTGGAGCTTCAATTAAGCGTTTTTTTGGTCTTTGTTCAATATATGGTTTATATTGTACATTATAATTGTTAGTATTATGTGTCTTTATTCTAATTAATTGATTTAAGTCCCTTTTTCTTGATATGCAATACAAAGGGCTTTTGCTGAAATCCATGTTTATCACCTCACAAAAAAACAATTACTTTTGTAAATTTACCTACTTAAATAAACTTACAAAAATAATTGTTAATTATCTAGTATGTTTTTTTGTAATAACTTTAGCAATTTGTTTAATTACTTGGTACCCGGCATAAACAAATACTAAAGTCTTGAAATTAATACTTATCTCACCATTACAATTAAAACTTACACTAAATTTAAATGTCAGTCCTAAAGATAGGATAACCAATAATTCGTTTTTATGTTCTTCAACGAATTTAATCATTTTGGATACCATAAGTATACCTCCTTTCATAATTATTAGCACATCAACTTTATTCGCGACTAAAGCTTCAGTGTGCCCCATACCTTATAATTATCGGAGATATTGTGCTAGACACTTAATATAATAATTAACAATTTCCTGCCCCATATTATTTTATTATACAGGGCGTTATTTCTTTTATTGCAGTCTTTACTTATACTTATTTATTAATACTATAACAATAAGAATATAAATAAGAGTAATTATACTAGTTAATAATCTCGTGCCGCTTTAAAAGAAAGCGAAGAATAAATCTTCTCGTCAATTTCTTGACCATTATTGGGGCTTTGGATTGATTAGATCCGTGAGCACCTTTAGAACTAATAATATTATACATTAACAAAAAGTTTTTAGCAAATAAAAAGACTAAGTTTAATCTAAGTCTTTTGCCTTAATAATTATTAATTTAACTTAGGAAAATGATGTTCCTTAGTTTAGAGATTTACCCACTTTTTGATTGCTCATTAGATCTTCAAAATAAACACATTCTAAACCTAAAAACATGCCTACTGATAATCGACTAATGCAACCTACTTACCATTATATTCTTCTATAAAACAATCTTTCTGTCCTTTCCCTGTAATTTTTAGTTTAAATGATTCATCTGAAAAGTTTAATTTCCATTCAAAATAATTTTCATGAACAATTACCTTTTCTACTACTTCTTCTATTAATCTTTCGTCTACCCCATTGTATCCTACATCTAATATTTTCTTTATTGATTTCATTGCATTTTCTTTTCTTACTTGTAATGGTTCTAGACGTTTTAACTTTTTCTCTAATTCATCAATTTCTACTTTATATGTTTCTATCTTAGACGTTGTTTTCTTTTGATATCCTTCAAATGTATTTAAATCTACTGTTCCTTCTAAGTACATATCTAATATTCTATCTAGTTTAGTATTTTCATCATCTATTAGATTTTTATACCTTTTTATCTCATTCTGTATTAACTTTTCTTCATTTTCCTCAATCTTAACTCCATTCATTAATAATTTAGTTAGTTCTTCTCTATTTTCCTTCTCTTTAGTTAAACAAGAAAATATATGTTTTGCCATATAATCCAGTTTCCATTCTTGGATTCCTTTTACTTTGCATTTCTTTTCTAAACTATTTTTTCTTTTGTAACACTCATAGCTATAAGTAGTACCATATTTATTCCTATGATAAGTTCTTCTATTAAATGATGATCCACATTCACAAACTAATTTCTTGCTCCACATACTTCTAGGAATTCCTTTAGCTTGTCTTAAGCCTACTTTTATAGCTTTAGAATGACTATCTAAAATCTTTTGTGCTTTCTCAAAATCTTCTTTAGAAATAATTGGTTCATAATCACCTTCAACTATTACTTGCTCTACATTACCATTATTCTTAACTCTTCTCTGCTCTAGATAATCAGGAACGTATTGCTTTCTATATATAATAGTTCCACAATAAAATGGATTTCTTAATACTCTAGTTATGTATGATGGACTCCAAGTTCCAACTCCTGTAGATGTAGGTATATTTTTTCTTGCTAGTTCTTTAGCAATAGCAGTAGTTCCTTTTCCATTTATATATTCTTTAAAGATAAATCTCACTACTTCAGCCTGATTATCATCTACGACTATTTTGTTCTTATCTACTTTATAATAACCTAAGATATTACCTGTACCCATTATTACTCCATTTTGAAATGCTATTTGCATTCCTGCTTTAACTCTAGTTGATGTCTTTTTACTTTCGTTTTGAGCAAGTGTTGCCATTAAAGTAAGTTTTAATTCCCCATCTTCATCATTAAAAGTCCAAATATTATCTTCAGTAAAGTAAACCTCTACACCTATCTTTTTTAAGTTTCTTGTTTCCTGAAGAGTATCTACCGTATTTCTTGCAAATCTAGATACCTCACGAGTGATTATTAAATCGAATTTACCATCCTTTGCATCATCCATCATTCTTAGAAAATTTGGACGTTTCTTAGTAGAAGTTCCTGTTATACCTTCATCTATATATTTATCATATAGAACCCAGTCAGGATGTTTAGCTAATATTTCATCGTAGTACTGAACTTGATTATCTAATGCTGATAATTGAGCTTCATGTTCAGTAGATACTCTAGCATATATTGCTACTATTCTTTTCACTTTCCTCACCTCCACTAAGATTTACCATTTTTAAATAAAAAGTTTAAATGTGCAATTTGGTCAAATCAATGTGCAAATTTTTATTGCAAAGAAAAAGAAGTATTTCTACTTCTTAATCCATTTCTTTTATTTTTGATTCTATATAGTCTATTTCTTCTTGAGATAATCCATATTTCTTATATAATTGACTATCTATTTCTTTAATTGATTTTGACCAATCAATATCAGAATTATTAGTAAAATTTTGAATAGGAACAAATTTATATACATTTCTATAAATGTTTTGTGATACTTTCAGAATACCTACCATAAATCTTAAAAACTTTGTTGCCATGTATTTTCTTACATTTGTTGCTTCTACTTCCGTTTCAAAACATCCAATAGGTATTAAAGAATCTGTACATATACTATTTGGTTCAGCAACAAATGATTTTCCTATTATGCTTACAGGCTTTCCATCTTGTAATGTTCCTGCTCCGCCATTTCCTTTAGAAGTAAATACTTTCCATTTTTTTACTGAATCCTTTTGTTTAGGAATATCTTCATATTTGATATATCGATTTTTTTCATATGCACATTGAACTCTAATTGAGTTTTCAAAAGACTTTTCTACAGTAATAGGGTTTAAATATTTTGCTTGTCCTACAACACCATAAGAATTCCATTCACCAACTATATCCATATATGATTCAAAATTGTTGTCACGTACTTTTGATAAAATTGAATAAAGATTATAATCTGCAAGAACTATATCTAAATCATCCTCAAATAGTTTTCTATTACTTTCGTGTTCTTTTCCATTAGAAATGGTAACAAAATCTACATTTCCAGAATATTTAATATCACTTAAAAAATAGTTAACACCACCTGGAATAGTAACATCATTCCCAAATACGTCACTGTAATCTGTAAAATGAACTAATTTACGTATATGATTGTTTTCTTTCATATAATTTCTTAATTTAGGAAAATAACCAGCTTGTTCACCCCCAACAAACCATCTTGAAGGAGTTATTAATGAAACATATCTTTCAGACAATTCTATTGAAGTCATAATAAAATATGGAAATAATTGTTTAGAAGACCCGGTACTAACCTCTTTTTTTATTACCTCTGTATATGGTGGATTACCAACAATTACATCAAATTTCATTTTATCATCTCCTTCCTCAATGAATAGATTATCTTCTAATTCTATCATATTAAATTCTTTATTTTGCGATAAATAATTTTTAATTCTAGCATAATCAATCTCATTATTTCTATCTCTAATTTTTATAATATCTGTTGCTATAAATTTTTCTGCAATATTGTTAATATTTAGATTTAATAATTCATATATTCTTCTTGTAAATTCATATGCAACAGATGATGTTGGAATTGAATATAGATTGTTTTTATATTTTTCTAACGGAATTCTATTTTCTTTTAATATATTTACTATTGCTAAAGTAAATTCTGCTTTTTTGCTTCCTAAATCAAGTATTTTTTTGTTTTGATTTATTGCGTCAATTATTTTATCAACTCCAATTGTTTTAATCATTTCGTTACATATTTTTTGTGGAGTAATTATTTCTGATTCAGACAATTTATCAAATTTATTTATTGCTGTATTAGCTCTATCTAATTCTGATAACGTAGTATCATTAGATAGTTTATTAATATTTTGAATCTTATAATCTAATTGTCTTAATGTAAATATATCCATTTGCTTATTAATAATTGATAAAATATTTTTTTCCAACCCTAAATTTTGTGCTATTCTTTGATTTTCACCTTCGTCAATAACATCAATAATATTTTCTAAAGATGATACATTAGATTTAGAAAGCATTGCAAAAAATAGTATTCTTGCATAGTATGTTCTAAATCTACTAGCAATATCATTCTTAACTTTTTCTACTGAATCTTGTTCAACATTATTATCTGTCTTTATTTTTTCATTTGGATCATCATCAGGTTGCTCAATTATATCATCACCAAATTCTAATTCTTCTTGAGAACTATCATCATAAATTTTAAGTCCTTGTTTACTTCCTAGTTTTGCTTGTTTTTCAATTACACTAAGTATTTCTGGATAATCTATTAATGATAAATCAACTGGTAATTCACACACTTCTTCGAAGACACCACGATTTTTAGAATAATTACTAACAGCTTCCATAATATCGATTGCTTGAACTTCATGAATTTTATTTTTATTTAATGTAATTATTGGGGATATTTTTAATTCTTTCCTTAGTCTTTCTTCTAATTTACTATTACCACTTTTATCGATATTAGCATTATATATTAATGATTTTGTTTCCTGCATTAAAAACATCCTATTTGGATCAAAATCAACCAATACTGTTTGTGGTTTTTTATTATATTTAATTGTGTCACCAGTGTCTAAATTTAAATATTCGGTAACGTATTGATTTTGCAATCTAAAAATTGATTGATCATATTCTTGGGGAGATGCAGTATCTTTTAAGTAGATCATTGTATCCCATTGCTCAACTGTACTACCAGTTAGCATTCTATTGACAGTTAATGTTAATGTTTTTTTATCATTTTTTTCACATTCTTTTATTTTATTTTTTACATCATTTACTGTTTTATATATATTGGTTTGATCTACTCCAGAGATATTAACTATTTCATACTCACACAAATTTTTAAATTTATCTTTATTGTTCATTATTAGTGATTCAATACAATCACATGATGCACAAAATGGAAGGACCATTACAATATGTCTACACATTTTTCCTTGTTTTATTTTGTCATAATTTAAAAAACCTAATACATTTTCATCTTCTTTATTTCCATCTATTACTTCTAATAAATCAAGTACTTCTTTTTCGTATTTCAACTTTTTATGATTATTATCAGTATCTTTTTCAATTGATAACGGTCTAAGCAATTCCGAAAAAGCAAATGATATTCCGTTTTGTTTTAATTCTTCAATTCTTCTTCTAACAGATTCATTTGGATTAAATGCAAATCTTATCATTTGAGGGAAACCATAATATGGGTTATCCCATTCGTTATAATTCTCTTTATTTAGATATTCTTCATCCCATTTTGCTTGTGCATCAACAATATCTGGGAATTGGCAAAATGCAATAATATCATCTTTTGAAAATTCACTACCCATTAAAATTCGATATGGTGTACCTGATAAATGAATACGTACCTTGGATTTCAAAACTTTTACTTGATCATTTGCTTCATTAAACTCAATAAATCCATCTTCACGATTATCAGAAACATCTGATGGAATATTTCTTAAAACATATCCAAAACTCTCCGCTCTAGCTCCAAAGTGAGTTTCATCAATTAATAATAAATCTATATTGTTATCAAATAGAACTTTATGTCGTTCTTTAATTTCTTTTCCTTGTAAGTCTTGCAATGTAAGAAAAATAGCAACATTTTTTCCTTTATCAAGTTCTTCTTTAATAGCGTTATCATTATTTAAACTATAACTATCTAAAAAAGTATAATCATCAAAGTTGTCGGCACTTTGTATTGTTTTTTTCCATTCTTCCTTTACATCGGCTTTGGCTGAAACAATTAAAACAATTTTAGCTTTCATTTCTAATGCACAACACATAGCCGTAAATGATTTCCCAAATCTCATTACAGCATACATTAGTAAATTAGTACGACCTTTTTTTCTTGCATTTTTAAAGTTCTCGACAACTTCCTCTTGATTTGGTCTCAATTTCCAATATCCTGTAGATGGATATTCTTCTATTGTTTCTAAAGAAGTTGTAGCATCATAATACTTATATTTTAGTAATTTTTCTTCATAACTCTTTTGTATGTCATCGATTGCTGATTGAATATCAAGTACACTTGTATCTTTAAAGAATTCATTTGAAACATAATTGATATTAGGAAATTCGTTTGGATTAATTCTTTTTTTATGTAGGTCGCTTTCAAGAAACTGATGAACTGAATAATCTCTGAAAAAGACATTTTCATTGACCATTGCTTTTTCTTCATATTCTTTTTTTAATTCAGGATATACATCTTTCCATTCATTTAGCCTTATTGATACTGGCCTATATGTATCTCCGATTTTTAAATAGTTGGGAATAGTGTTAGTGGAAAAAGCATATATATGCGGTTCAACACGTCCAACTACTATTTTATCTAATTCTGTTAAATCTTTTTTTATTACATTTTCCATCCTAATACCTTGTTACCCTTTCTTAAACAAATTAATAAATTTAATTTGTCTATTAGTTTTCCAATTCATGATTTTTACATATATTCCATTATGCAATTTTTTATTATCTTTTTTACATCCTAAACACTCATTTTTTATTTTTTCTTCTCCAAAAAGTGTGTAATTGATTTGAATATCATTTTTACAACTGTTTGGTACAACAAATTTCATACCATCCATCTGAAAGATGTTCCATGATATTATATAGGCGATTTCACACAACAATTCATTTGATGGATACTCTAAAAATCTTTCATAATAATAATCAATGAAAGTATATAATAAGTTTTCTCTTGCTATTAACAAGCTATCTCCTTGCCATTCATACCCATATATACTTTTGTAAGCCTTAAATACATTATCAATCCATTCGTTTTTAGAATTTGTATTCTCATTTATTACCCTTAGTTTTCTATCTAATAAACCTATTCTATCTTTTGTTTGTATTACTTCTCCTGTTACGGTATCATATCTACTAACTAGATATGGAGCCTCTCCACACGAAATTTCTAATCTTATACTTTTAACATAATCTTCCCACGTCTTGTTTTTAGAAAAAACAATTTTATTTTTGCAAGTAACCCATTTTTTTCCTTTTGGCTTATTAAATGCACATTTATACTCTAGCCAAGCATTGTCAGCTAAATTGTTTTGTTCATTACATATCCATGATGGAGTAAAAACTTCTGATTTAGCTTTAATTCTTTTTTCTTGATCTTGCTTACTTTTTCTTGTTCTTGGTTTGATTACTTGACCATTTCTACCAGTAATTTGGTCTATAGTTATATGAGATGAAGCAGAATAGTTTATTCCATGTGATTCATACATATCAGTTCCCCATAGAATATTATTGCCAGTAGTTCTATCGATTAACAAAATAGACAAAAGATTTGAATCTAAATTGTAAATAGAATTTTCTTTAATATCTACTTTTTCATCCAAAATCATATTCTACCTCTACCTCCCATCTTTGCTTTTTATTATATGTTTAATAATTTATTCTTCTTATATTTATTAAATATTTTATACAAAAATATCTCTACAAATTATTATAACATAAAAATCATCACTTTTTTTGTGTTTAATCGATGTTTTCTAACCTAAAATTCAATTTCCAATCTATGTAATCTTGAATTGATATTTCTAAGTTTTCTCTTTCTTCTTTCATTACTTTCCATTCATTTAATCCTTTAACTAAATCTTTAGCATATTCATTTAAGTTATTGGATAAGTTATCTATGTCTAAATCATAATATGGTATCAATTCTTCCATCCACATTGCTATATATATTAAATCTATTGGATTTGAAAAATCGTAATCTCTTATTGCATCAATACTAACTTCATACAAATCTGCTAGTTCTTCTAATCTTGCATCACTTGGTTCAACATCATTGTGCTCATAGTTTCTGATTGTTCTTGCTAGATCTTTACCTCCTAATCCTAATTCTTCTGCTACATTCTTTTCATTTAAGTATCTAAAGTTTCTAGCGAACTCTAATCTTGCCCCTTTTGTTAAATCTCTTAGTTTTGGTCTGAAAAAATAATTACTCATAAATAAAACCCTCCTTTAATTATTTTTTTCAATAAAAAAAGAGTCATTAAGACTCTGAAGTAATTCCCAAATTATTCTTTTTTTAATAATTACTTATAATATCACTTCCTTTCGACCACGTAACTTCACAGCCCTAGTATCCGCAATTAGTGTTGCGATAAAAAAGCATTATTTTATGGGCTAAAGCTGCGTTTTTTCTTTGATTGCAACTATATTCATTTTTATTTTTGAAATTGATTATACTCATTAACCAACTCCTTTTTATTCTTTTTATAAATTTAGAATTCCTTTTATTTTCAACAAAAAAAGAGCTTTTCAGCTCTTTATTTTTTTGCTATTTCGTATGTCTACGCCTACTATTTATTGTGTTCTTTGATTGCGGCTTGTGCAATCTCCTACTTCGGCAGTCATTTTGTCTTTTTTTACAGATAAATCATCACCTGATGACTTCTTCTTCGCAACATCTAAACTAATTATATTATCTATGAAGTTAAATTTCCATACAAAGTGATCTTTATGTACTTCAATCATTTCTACAAATCTATCAATTGTATTATCATCTATTAATTCCTCTTGTTTTGATGTAATATCTTTTAATGTCTTTTTTAAATCCTCCATTCTTTTTATTAATTCATCTTTTGATACTCCTAATTTATTTCTTAGTTCTTCTTCTTTTAATCTTAAACTTTCTACTTCTTGACTATATTCTTTTCTTTTTTCAGCAAATTCTTCTTTACTAATAAGTTTTTCAGTAAATGCTTCAAAAATTATCTTATCTTTTTCTAATATTTTATTTATTTTATTTTCACATTCAGTAATTTCTTTGTGTATATCAGTCTTAATTGTTTCATCTTTAATTGTTTCTTCTATAATCTCATTAGCACATTTTAATATTTCTTCTCTATTATCTATTAAATCATCAAAGATTTTATTAGCCATAACTTTTAATTTCCACTCCGGAATCATCGGTATATCACATGCATCAGTTGTATCTAATCCTCTTTTAACTCTTTGCTTATAACTACCATGATTTTTTTGATTATAGCATTGGAATCCATAAGACTCCGGTTTTGTTTCTGTAGCTTTATGATATCTTCTTTTATTAAAGGAAGCTCCACATTGACATTTTAATTTTTTACCCCATACTGTTTTAGGGATTCCAACACCAACATTACCTTTCTTTCTACTATTATTTATATGAAGGGAATGTGATTCTAAAATCTTTTGAACTGTATTAAAGTCTTCTTTTGATACCAAAGGAGTATGTCTGCCCTCTACTACAACTTGTTCTACTTCTCCATGATTAATTACTATTTTGTGATCTAGATAATCTGGTACATAAGATTTTCTATATACTATAGTTCCACAATAGAATGGATTATGTAATATCCTTACTATATAAGAAGGATCCCATTTTGTTTTACCTGTAGATGTTTTATATCCTCTTCGTTCTAATTCGAACTTTATATCTGTAGTTCCTTTGCCATTTAAACATTCTTGATAAATAAATCTAACAATCTCTGCTTGCTTTTCATTAATAACCATATCTTTACCGACTTTGTCATATCCCAAGATATTTCCAGTTCCATAAAAGACTCCATTTTGGAATGTTATGTACTGCCCTGCTTTAACTCTTTGTGATATTTTTTTGCTTTCATTTTGAGCAAGTGTTGCCATGATAGTAAGTTTTAATTCTCCATCATCATCATTCATAGTCCATATATTATCTTCTATAAAATATACTTCAACACCAATTTTCTTTAACTTTCTTGTTTCTTGTAAAGTATCTAAAGTATTTCTAGCAAACCTTGATACTTCACGAGTTATTATTAAATCAAAACATCCATCTTCTGCATCTTTAAGCATTCGTAAAAAATTTTTTCTCTTTTTTATAGATGTTCCTGTAATACCCTCATCTATGTATCTTTCATATAATTTCCATTCTGGATGTCTGCTTAAAATATCATCATAATATTGAACTTGATTTTCAAGTGCAGATAATTGTGCTTCATGCTCTGTTGAAACTCTCGCATATATTGCTACTGTTCTATTCATGACAACACTTCCTTTCTCAAAATAAAAATACCACTAAGATTCTTTAAAGTTAAATCTACGACAAGTATTCTTGCATAGTTCTTTATATTCCTTTAGTGATATTTTTTCTTTTATATATAGTTTATTAAATAATTCCAATACCATTTGACCGGTAACTATAAATTTTTGCTTATCATTTAAAGCAATACATTTATCATTCATTTGAATCACCAATATTCAAATATGTTTTACATTCATCTAATTCCATTTTTTCATCTATCACATCAATATCTGAATCGAATGTTGCTGATATGTCTTCAAATGCTGTTTTTAAATATTCATCAGCATCTTCCTTATCATAGGCATATACCATTCCATGACCTTTATAAATAACTGTATATTCGAATTCAAATTTTTTTAATCCTTTTGTGTATTTTAAATAGTCTATTTTTTCATCCTCATTATATCCAGCTAATTCTAGCAATTCTATATCATAAATATCTAATGCTTCAGAAAGTTTCTTTAAAGTTTCTGGAATAGGTTTTCTTCTTATTCCTCTTTCTATTAATGATATTGTTTTAATATCTATTCCTGTTCTTTTTGATAACTCGGTTTGTGATAACCCCCAGTACATTCTCTTTTCCTTAATTGTATTTCCTAATTCGTTTTTCATATTATTTAATTTCCTCCAATTTAACTTCAACAATAGTTTCTTTATCTTCAAATAAATTCATATAAAAATCAGTTATATTTTTAATAACTGATTTCTCATCCTTTCCACTTACTAACATGGTATTTGTTTTACCTTTATATTTTATTTTAGCTTTAAATCTCTTCATCAGTCTCTGACCTCTTTCTTAAATCTTCTTCCATTTCTTGATCAGCCCATGAAGCGACCTTACAAGAACATATAGTAAATAATCCTAATAATATTAATAAAATAATTCCTAATATTTTTCCTAACATAATTTATTCCTTTCCTATATGACTTTTCTCAATAAAAAAACACCATCTAAGGTGTTATGTTAATTTTGGGTACTGCTAAATTAAGAGCTAAAGCAAATTTAAGTATGCTACTTTTCTTAATATGTTTAAAATGTGTTTCACCACATCTTAACTCTTCATATAGAACATCATCTGTATTTCCTAAAAAATACTTACCTTTAAAATATCTTTGTTCTTCAAATGAAAAGTTATCTGTTACTTTTAGAATCGTATCTAAATTATCTCTAAATACATTTTCAAGTTCTTCATGCTTTATTGCATACATCTCAATATCTGATGCCCTATTTCTAGATGATTGAACTTTTATCTCACTAAGATGAGAAGAAATGCTCGGTGGTAACAGATGAACATACTTATAGTAGTCTTCTTCAAAATCTTCCATGAATCCATCTACCTTCAATTTTGTTTTTGCATAATCATACTTCATTATTACTTCATTACTCAATAATTTCATAAATACCTCCATATAATTAAAAAGAAGAGCATATTATAGTTATTAAAACTTATTTACTGCTCTTCTATAGTTATAAATTGATGGGAGTTCGATCCCTAACATTTTTATTTTAGGAAAATAAACTAAATATTCATAGTAGTTAAGTCTATTCATAATGAACCACCCACAATCTATAACAAATCAATTAAATTGCTATTTATTATATAATTTATTTGAGAAAAGTCAATAAAATAGCAAAAAAAATGAAATAATTTCTTTTCTTGATAATTATTTCATTTTACTATATTTTAACATTTTGATATCAAAAGTGAAGTTCGTTTACTATGTGAATTACAGGTTGTTTAGATGGTCGTTTAGGGTATCGATTTTTGCTTTAAATCCCTATTTTACAACGATTTAAAATGTATTCTGGTTCATTATTTTCGATTAAAGAAACCACTTCTTCATAATATCCAGTAGCAGATACTACATCATTAAACTTCTTAAATAATAAAGGACAAGCTATAATATCCTTTTCTTTAACATAAGCATATACTTCAAATGTTTTAGAATCATTTATATCATTTAATATTACACCAATTTGTCCAGTAAAAAAATCATGTTGAACTGTCTTATAAATTGAAACATTGTTATTTTTTCTTACTTCAGAGGTATATTTTTTCAATTCTTCTATTTCTTTTCTTAATTCCATTATTGTCACCTCAAATAATTGCATAGAGTATTATATCAGACAATTTAAATTAATCAATAATACTTATTAATTCTATTATACATATTTTTTATAATTTTATTACAAAATTAACTAATTTTTGTTAAAAGTTCATAAGCTTTATCATTATTCTCTTGTTTATAGAATATGACTATACATCCTAATTTTTTAAATGATTTTAATGGTTCGCAATAAAATACTTTCTTAATACGAACATCTTTTACTATTTCTAAGTTTGCTGATCTCATTCCACCGAAGTTTTCATTAGTAGCTAAATCTTTTAGATAATTAGATATTTCATAATTCAAATATTGCTCAACTTTTTTACCATAAGCATAAATTATCTTATCAGTAGAAGTAATTATACACTCCAGCTTATTTCTTTTTAAATAGTTTTCAAAATTACATCTAACTTCTTCATAGTCTGCAATATCTAAATTCTTTACAAAAATAGAAATAAATTGTCGTGCATCTTTCTTATATAAAGTTTGCATTAGACAATAGACCTCCTTTCTCTTTTTGTAATCAGGATACTGCATTTGATTACTACAATTTACATTATATCACATTTTTATCAAATGACCCATAGAAAAGCCAATAATTCAAAATTTAATGGGAAAATTATATATGGTGATTACATGAATAATAATAATTTAAAATATGTAAGAGAAGAATTAGAAATGACACAAGAAGAACTAGGGTTAGTTTTTGGAGTTAAAGGTTCTACAGTTGCCGGATGGGAAAATAATAATGATCCTATTCCACTTAGTAAATTAGTTAAGTATGCTAATAACTATAATTATTCTTTAGATTATTTAACTGGTTTATCTAGAGCTAATGAATTTAAAGGAAAATTTGATAAATTGGATAAAAAGAAACTTGGAAACAAATTGAGAGAAATAAGAAATAAATTAAATTTATCCCAGCAAAATATTGCTGATGAATGTATGATATCTCAGTCAACTTATAGTGGATATGAATCTGGTAATTATTTAGTTACTGCATTAGTTCTATATACAATATGCAAAAATCATAAATTATCAATGGATGAAATAATAAAATAAGAAACTCATATTGAGTTTCTTTTAATTTACTAAATCTGTAATGTCATTTAATAATGGAAGTATTTGTTCTATTTTTTCTACTATTCTTTTTTGTTCTTCTAAAGGAGGTATTGGAATTTCGACATTATTTAATATTTCTTGATTAATATTTAATTGTGCACATCCTCTACCCTCATTTACTAATACATCTTTTAATGCCATACACACATAATAAAAGTATTCTTTATCTATATCTCCGTGAATTGTTATTCCAGCAATAGCTTGATTAGTGGTTGCTCTAAAATTTAAAATCCCTACTGTACCGATTGTGGCAAATATAGTATAAAGAATTGTCCCGGGTTCAAACCACTTTGTGGAAGAGTTATTAAGTCCTTCTTCAGTAATATATTCTGAACATTCATTTATGTATTTTGAATTTATATCTCCAATTTTTAACCACGGAATATTTCCATTCCAATAATCGCTATTTGCTCTTTGTGGTGTCCCGCCTGATGTTATATCACATATTTGTCCAATACAAACTTTACTCCAATTATTTGGAATATCAAATGTAAGTGGAATTTTCTTTTCTTCTTTATAAGTCATTTTAGATTTTTTTGATTTAACTGATTCATTTTTTTCATGAATTGCTTTTTCTATAAGTTCTTT
>ERZ842401.23-NODE-23-length-179189-cov-9.885259_pt1 | contig 179189 bp, 187 predicted proteins | sample MGYA00521270_ERZ842401 | MGnify/ENA primary metagenome ERZ842401 (study PRJEB31892, sample SAMEA3878208) | bioreactor metagenome | biome: Moose rumen | place: Sweden | collected 2011-10 | study: EMG produced TPA metagenomics assembly of the PRJEB12797 data set... | reverse complement strand
AATGAATCTCTGCACCGTCAGGACCGCTCATGCTAACAGTAGTCGTATCCGCGAATGGAGTAACGCCACTAATTACAGGAGCTTCGACTGACTGGTTCGCATTCTGGTTCTGATTCTGACTTTGGTTACCAGAACCACCACCGTTTTCGTTCTCACCTTCATTGTCCTCAACCTCACCTGCATCCTCAGAGGTTACACGCTTGATGACGTTACCATCAACATCGTAGCAAGTGATAGAAATAGAAGTCTGCTTGAGCTCATTCTTCAGGTCCACGTCAGGAGTGAAGATGATACGACGAGTCTGGATAAGGTCAGAAGCAACCTTGTTGACATCACCGACAGACTTAGAACGAAGTCCGAAGCGCATAGTTCCGAGTCCAGGCAGTGCCACAGAGTGACCTTCGGTTGCCCAAGCCTTGATTACTTCACCGGCTGCATCCCAGCAAGCCTGCATCACGCCCCTTGCAACACCGCTGCGGAGAGCTGCTTCCTTGATGACTTTAGACTCATTGAGCTTGCTATAAAGCTCAGGCTTAAGGATGAAACGAAGACCGACAGGATTACCCTTTGCGTCAGTAAGATGATTAAGATCTGTTTGAATTGCTTTTACTTTAAGTGCCATAATTTTTAATTTTTTTGAAGTTAATAATTTGTGTTTGGTTGTTAAAAATTTCACTCGATTGAGGTGGAATTGTTGAGGGATTTATGACTTTTGGCGCCTTACGTGTCACGTACCTCTAAAATCCGATTTTTTTTACTTTGTTCGCTGGAAATTTCTTTCCCTCGAATAGAAAAAAAATTCAACCTTCGTGAAGGTCATCATTTCTGATTTCCGAGTGCAAAGATAAGGACAATTTTTGAGGTCTTTGAACAAAGTCGCGATTGTGGCTTCACTTTCTCATTTTCCGCGACTAAAGGCTTATATGAGCTGTAGGGAAAGAAGAACCTCCCCCATCAAAAATGTGAATTTTGTGAATTGTGAATTTAGGGTGGTTTACCCCCAGAGGTGTGTAGCCCACCTTATATAATGGGGAGATTCTTCTTTCTTTTGAAATAATATTTATATTATTATTTTCTTACTTCTTAATTTTTTAAAACAACCATATATTTTGTTCTGCGGTGCGCGAACTATCCCCAATTCACGATTCACAAAATTCACATTTTGCTTTATAAGACATAGTCTTATAGAGGGTTGATTTTCGATTCACATTTTCGCCTTTTTGTGAATTTTGGTGAGTTTTATTTGTAGATATTGGAAGTTTTTTGTAATTTTGTAGGCGATGAAGCGTGAATACTATACATGAAGTTAAGCTTCATAAAACAATATATCTTATATTGATTAAAGGAACATCTTCAATATATCAAATGTTTAGCCTCAATACACCAAGGTCGATGCAAGGGAGTAGCTTCAATTTCTGTTCGGTAGTTGTCCGGTACATGTCCGGTATATGTCCGGTAAAATACCGAACAAGTACCGGACATATAGCGATGAATTAACGTACATATATAGAAGGACCATCGAAGCAATGCTAAGGCTAAGGTATAGGTAGAGTAAAGGTAGATATGTTATAAAGATGAATTAAATATAGGAGAAATGAACGATGAAGAAGAAAGACAGTGCAGGGTTGGGGATGACGATTCCCAAAAGAATGCGTATTGCAGGAATGACATTTTATCTGCGTAACGGACAATTGATCGGACGAGAGTCTTCCACACACGAGAAACGCAGTAACACGCTGCCGCAGTTCATTCAGCGGCAGAAGATGCGTCACACTACGGCGCTGTGGAAGATGCTGAGTTTCTGCAACGTGATGTTTACCGAGCGACGGACGGCATATCAGAATTTTGCGTCGCTGGCGAATCATTTGCCTGTGGTGTATGTACCTGACGACGGAATAATGAATCAGGCTTCATTCCTGATGCCCGACATACCCGTGAGCGATGGTACACTGCCAATGATAAAGTTACAGTTGGGAGAGGTAAACGGTACACCCGCACTTTTGACCAACCTGAAGGTTGAGGACAGGACTCGCCATACGAAACTGATGCTTTACACCGCCGTGCAGACCTTTGAATATGAGATGCCGAGGGTAAGGTTCCATATGCGCGAGATATCATGGTGGAATGATATGACCGTAGTGGATGACCATCTGGCACTCGTGGGTGAGGAGTTTGCCGACGAAATGAAAGGTTGGGCATTGGTAAAGGTGATTAACGACCTATGTTCACCACAAACCATTGTCACCCGTTGCACGGTGTATCAACAGTACACCACCGAGGAGGCTTTAGAAAAAGCAGCTGACAGCTATGGTGGACTGACCGAGACACCATATCTCTCACCGCGATAGTAAACAAACAACCCCTGGCAGGTTTTTTAGTTCCTGTCAGGGGTCGTTGTTATAGGACTTTCTGAGAATTATTCGATGGTTATCTTCTGCAAGTCGAAGCCGTGACCGACTACCTGCAGGTTACCGCTGTTCAGCAGTTCCATAGACTTCTTGGTCAACTTGAACTCTACCTCAGTGTCTTCAAACGAAATCTGCACATCACCACGACTACCATCTCTGCCACCTTTTACGATGTCGGCCCAATCGACTGCAGCACAGCCCATGGCATACTCTGAATCGGTGCGCTTAACGTAGAGACGGAGGATAGAGCCAGGACCTGCTGTCTGCTTCAATTGCTCAGTGATGCTTCCGTCGTCATTCCAAGCGGTATCCCAGTCAACGGCATGGCTGCCTGACCACAGTTCCTCTTCGCTGGGCTGGATGAGCGTAATCTTCTTGAGGTCGAAGCCGTGACCGACTACCTGGAAGTTATTCTCTTCCAACAGCTCCATAGACTTGGCTGTAAGCTTGAAGTCAACATAGGTGTCTTCAAACGTAATGTCCTTATCACCACGGCTACCATCTCTGCCACCCTTTACGATGTCGGCCCAGTTGACGGCAGGACAACCCTTGGCATACTCAGAATCGGTACGCTTGACATAGAGACGGAGGATGGCACGAGGCTTGGCAATTTCCTTCAGCTTAAGTGCCAAGGCGTTATCCTCAAAGATTGTTTCCCAGTCAACAGAATGGCTGCCTTCCCACAGGATTTCCTCTGCAATGGTAGATACCTTGATGGTAGCATTGTCAACAACGGCACCATCCTGAAGGAACTTGAGGGCAACACCACTGGTTGTGATGACCTTTATATCATATACGCCCTCTTCAAGAACCGGCAACGTAACGACTACCTCTTCGTCAGATACGCTCACAATAGAGCATTCCAGACCATTGACCGTTACGGACTGCACGTCACCGAGTTTACGTCCCGGTATCGTAACAGTACCTTCTGACTGTCCCATGAAGTCACCCTTGGTGACAATAGCTTCGCCATAGACGGTTACCATGCCACCGCCAAAGGACTGGCCTGTTTCGTCAATAAGTGAGATACGATACTGGCCCTCCGGCATGTCTGCCGGCAACTGATACTGGATGCTGGTACTGGTGGCTGACAGGACGTCAATCTCACGACCGTTAATCCTGACCTTCCTGATATTGGACAGATTGGTACCGCTCATGGCAACGGCATCACCCGGAGACTGCAGACGTGCCTCCGCATCATTACCGACTACAGGGTCGCCCTCAACAGCCTTTACCGTCAGGTTGAAACTGCGGTAGGTCTCCTTGCCATTGACGGTGGTTGCAACAATCTTCACCTTATAGCTGCCAGCCTCGAAAGTGCGGTCGATGTTGTTACCCTCATACAAGAGCACATCACCGTCATACCACCTGACAGTAGTGTATTCAACAGGTGTCACAAGAATCTTCATAGTGAAGTTCTCATCGCGGCTGATATCGTAGCTGCTTTTCAGATCATCATTCAGGATACGTGGGGCATCGTCTTCAGAGACGGTATAGAATGCCTCCGTGTCATTGGAGCAGCTCGTGAGTGCCACGGCGAAACCGCAGCACATGAGACCTGCCTTAATCATATTCTTGATTGTCATAGTATTTATACTTTTAGATGATTACGAAAATAATTTATTCGGGAATAACATAATCCTTGGTATTATAAGGATGAACGTCCCACCATACAGGATGGTGCCAGTCATCTTTACCACCCATGCGGTCAACGGCTTCCTGATAGTTGGCACTGTTATACTTACCCTCCAATGCAGGATAGCGGAGACGTGTCGGTGTCTTCAGACCGTCACCGTCATAGGTAAAGTCACCATTGTCACCCAGTGACTCACGGTTATAGATGACGGGATAGTCGGCACGGCGCAGGTTTGCCCACGCCTCAGCAGGGTTCATCATATGCAGAATCCATGCCTGCAGGTTGATGGCCACACGAACTGTCTCTGCATCAGAGAAGTCATACTGGGCAGCCATTGTATTTACATATGTTGTAATATCCGATTCAAGAATATTGTCGTCACCCTCTAAGTAGAACTTATTGATATGCAGAATAGCTTCTTTCGTACCTTCCTTATAGTGATCAACGACTTCTCCAGAGATATTCCATCCTTTGCTCTTGGCCTCAGCCAGCAGGAACTCTACCTCGGCATAGGTCATCAAAATACCCGAGCAATTTGGCTGACAGAAATCGATAGACAGCCAAGGGCGCATCATGCGTTCAGGATAGTTATTCTTGTCGTAACCGGCTTCCGGATCCTGATCAACGAGTTTCTTCAGGGTCGGCATCTTGTCAAGAGAAGGACCACTAACCCACCCTATCTTCAAGTCATTATTGGTGCTATACCATGCATAACCAGGGTAACAAGGTGTCTCTGAACCGGAGTTTGCAGCATTGTATGCAAGGACCTCATCCGTCAAGTCCACGTTACCTGACTTGGTAGGCTTAATCTGGCTGCGCTTGAGGTTCATGTAGTGACGAACTATCTTGTAGCAGCGAGGGTCACTATTGCCCTTCAGATACTCCATCAGCGTAGCGCATATCAAAGAAGAAGGAGAGGCAGGGTCCTGACCATAGAGAATCTCACCCAATGCATTCACACGGAAATCGTAATCACGTGAGCCGTCATAGTATGTGAACGGACTGTTGTTGTACTTGACATAAGCCTCTTCCCTGGATGCAGAAATATAGTTGCCAGTATTATAGGCTGCCTCAAACTCTGCCTGAGCCTTGGCAGGATTAACATCAGAGATACGCATAGCATAACGCATACGCAGTGAGTTGGCATACTTCTTCCAGAGGTTGACATCACCATCATATTTCGTCACATCGCCTGTGACAATATCCTTGGTATCATCCAACTGCTCCACACAAGCCGTCAGCTCTGTAAAGAACCAGTTGTAGATATCCTCCTGCTTGTCGTATGCGGGAGTAGAAGAAGTCTCGTCCAATCCGCCAAGAACAGACAGGCAAGGAACATCTCCGTATGTATCTGTTATCACAGCCATCATATAGACGCGGTGGATACGCAGGATGGCATTCAGATTCGGTTTGTCAGCCGTATGGGCGATGGCATCGCGAAGGTTCTTGATGCCTATTGTATAGAAACGGTCCCAAATGAGACGTGCCTCATCGTCATCGAAATGAACGCTTCCAGCATATTTGCTGACGTTCCAACCACCGGCAAAGTGCTGGGTGAAACCAGTAATATAGCTACGGTAGGTATCCATTATTCCGAAGTCGCCGTAAGTCTGCAACAGGGCCGTTGTCAGCTGACCATTGGGGTCGGTCGTTAATGTCTTGGTCTTATCTGTATTGACCTCTTCCATATAACTGTCACTGCAAGAGCTAATGGTCATTAAGCCACAACCAACGACAACCAAGGCAGCAAAGTTCTTGATATCTTTCATCTTCATAGTTTCTTTCCTCCTTTAATTAGAATTTAACGTTTACATTGAAACCATAGCTGCGGCGTGATGGCAGTGAGCCATACTCCAATCCCAAACCAGAGGTGTTGTAGCCAGAGTCAGGATCGATGTTTGGAATGCGCTTCCACACGATGAACGGGTTGCGGGCTACGAAGCTCACACTCAGGCTTTTCACTATCTTCAGTGCAGAGAGCATCTTCTCAGGGAAGGTGTAACCGAAGGTCAACTCACGACACTTTACGTAAGAGTTATCATATACGAACTGTCTCGGGCAGTTAGTAGCAACTTGTTCCCAATATTGCTCAGGGTTAACAGGAATATCGTTAGGACGATAGGTACCGTCAGCATTCTGTATGACACCAGGAGCGATGAAGCCACGCTTCTCAGTTCCACGGCCAGAGTTAATCTCCTCCTGTGACTGATACCACTCCTCACGACCTGCGAGGGTCTCGGTAGCCTTACCGGTAGCGTAGGCAGAGCGCATAGACATAGAGAAGAGGTCAGCACCGACCTTCACGTCAAAGCCGGCAGAGAGCTTGAAGTTCTTATAAGTAAAGGTAGAATAGAAACCACCTGTCCAGTCCCATGAAGCATTACCGATGGTATGCAGTTTGTCATCGACCTCAGGAAGACCTGTCTCAGCATTGATAATGGCCTGACCGTCGGCTGTGCGCTTGAAGTCCTTACCAACGATAGAACCGAAGTTCTGACCTACCTCTGCACCTACGGAAACGCCACACCATGAAGCCTTTTCAATCTCGAAGTAGTCCATGCCTTCCACAAGTTCCTTCACCTTGTTGGTATTCTTTGAGAAATTGATGCCTGCATCCCATGCAAAGCCCTTATAGTCGAGAACACGACCGTTGAGGGCAATCTCGATACCCTTGTTCGTAATCTTACCGGCATTGATGAGACGGTAAGCATAGCCAGAAGCCGCTGAAGAGGCAAGGGCAATAATCTGGTCCTTAGACACCTGATTGTAATAGGTAATATCCAGTCCCAAGCGGTTGTGGAAGAACTTCATCTCCAGACCCAACTCGAATGAGTTAGTGCGGGTAGGCTTAAGGTCTGAATTAGGCATCACCGTATTGGTAATCATCGTCATGGCATAGTCAGGATAAGCATACTTGCTCTTAGTATAGCTGGTAACAACCTGATATGGGTCGGTATCGCTACCTACCTGAGCAAACGAAGCACGGAACTTACCGTAGTTGATGATGTTCTTGTTCTTCAGGAACTCAGAGAACACAACGCTACCCGATACAGAAGGATATACATATACATTATTGTTTGTAGGCAGTGTTGATGACTTATCACTACGCAGTGTACCTTCCAGATAGTAGGTATGTTTGTAGCCTACGCTGGCAGAACCGTAGAAAGAGCTTATATGCTTGGTATATGCAGACTGCTGTACGCTTTGCTCAGCATAGTTGGTGATGGACACCACGTTAGGCATCTGCTCGTTCAGACCAGACATGATGTCTGTCAGGTTATCTACCTTGAAAATATTGCCACCCAGGGTAGCATTGAAGTCGAAGTCGCCCCACTGGTTGTTATACAGACCCAACAGCTCGGCACTGAGGGTGCGGTTGTTGAATATCTGCCTTGTCATAGTACCGGCATTATTACCAGGAGTAGTCTTGGCAATATAGTCATCGAAGGACATCTTATTGAGGTCCGTACCGATAGTACCCTGAATTTTCAGGTGCTCGTCAATGTTATAGATGGCCTTGGCAGTGAAGCGGAAGATATCCTTCTTCGACTTGTTACCGTTCTTATAGAGAGACCAGTAAGGATTGATGTTATACTGGTCGTTACCGTTCCAGTTGGCGTAGGTACCATCAGCATTCTGATAGTGCTGCAGCCACTCCTGATTGTAGGTGCCTGCCAGCGTCATCAGGTTCTTACCGACATTGCTCTGAGAGTCACCCAGGGCAGGACGGTTTGTCACGTTCTCGTGCGTATAGTTAGCGGTGAAGTCGAGGTCGAACTTACCAGCTGTCGTATTGACACGCAGGTTGAAGTTGTCACGGCCCATGTGCGTCTTAGGCAGGATGTCCTTGTTGCGCATGTCAGTGAAGCTGAAACGTACACCCGTCTTACCGGAGTTGACAGACAGGATTGCGGTGTTCTGTGCGGTAACACCCGTACGGAAGAAGTTAGAGGTGTTATCCTTATACATCTGGAAAGGACGCACCTGACCGTCAAAATACTCTACAGGCAGATTGTCAGCCTTCGGACCCCAGCTGCTGTTAGTACCTGAAGTGGCAGTCTTGCTGAACATACCCTTATAGCCCATACCGTAAACCTGCTGGATGTCATCCCACATAGCATTCTGAACGTCGAAAGTCATAGAACCGTTGTACTCCACACCGACCTTATCCTTCTCAGCCTTCTTGGTGGTAATAAGAATAACACCGTGAGAGGCGCGGCTACCATACAGAGCAGAAGCGGCAGGACCCTTCAGCACGGTCATATTCTCGATATCATCAGGGTTGATGGCAGAGATACCGTCACCGAGGTCGTAGCCACCTGCTGTGCCTGCGCTACCGAAGTTGGTATTATCAAGAGGCACACCGTCGATAACATACAGTGGCTGGTTGTCGCCCGTAATCTCCGTATTACCACGCAGCAGTACGCGTGTGGAACCAGATGCTCCGCCAGCAGTATTCTGAACCACCAGACCGGCCACCTTACCTTCCAGGGAGTTTATCACGTTGGTTTCCTTGGCCTTCTGAAGGTCTTCACCTTTTACTTCAGAGAGTGCATAACCCAAAGCCTTACGCTCACGCTTGATACCGAGGGCTGTAACGACAACCTCGCTCAACTGGGTCTTGTCCTCAGACATCGTTACCTTCATGCCTTCGCTGGCCTTTACCTGAACAGAAGTGTAACCTACGTAGCTTACCTCCAGCATGTCGCCGGGCTTACACTTGATTTTAAAATTACCGTCAAAGTCGGTTACTGTTCCTTGAGCAGCACCTACCACCTTGATCGTTGCGCCAATCAGCGGACCGTTAGCATCCTCTACCGTACCAGAAATAATCTGGCCCTCGGAGTCTGCCACTGCCGCATCAGCATGGACGTCCGTTACAGCAGCTGCTGCCGGTGTCCACATCATGCCTGCACTCAGCAGGCAGAGAAGCAATGTTTTTTTGTTCATGTGTGAAATTGTTAGTTAGATATTTGGATTTTTTCCGTTGTATCATTTCGACTGCAAAGGTACGGACATATATAAAAAGGTGGGTTATATGCCGTACAAAAATGGTTTGAATACTGAATATGTCAGTAATCGAACCTACTTTTGTCAGTTTTCGCACCCTTGCAAGGTATATACCTTGCCGTCTTTCTGTATCAGCAGTCTGCCGTTACAGAAAAATTTGCGAGGTTGCATAGTCTTTTGTTCCTTATTCCTTGAAAATTCTCCGATTTCTGTGACGATTCCCTGCATGATACCGCTTACTGTCCAGTCGGCTGCAAGCTGCATATTGTTCTTTCTATCAAAGATGCCAAACTTCTCCATGCCGTTGCCAAAGACATTATTGTCCCATACGAAGGTAGCGATGCCACGTTTGCGGGCTTCGGTGACGAGTGTCTTGCAATAGTAGGTCATATTCTCATGGATAGTTTCCTTATTGGCCTGAAGCCAATGGTCACTTATCCCCCACTCTCCCATGATGACGCCCAGCCCCAGAGAACCCCAGGTATCAGCTACCTGCTGAAAGGCGTTGCGCATGGTCGTCTCATTGCTGGGAGAAGTATTACCATAGCTGCTGTAGGCCTGTCCCCAAAAGTAGAAGCCGCCCTCACTGGCTGCCTTTCCTCCACAATATTCATAGGGCTTATAGTAGTGGAACTCCACGCTCATGTAGTCGTAATTGTTACCTTCTATATCAGTAGGTACAATGAAATTACCGTTCATACCGAAATCAGGATCGCAGGCATATGTCTGCACCACAAGGTGTCGCTTCAGGTTATTGCCGCCTGTTGCTCTCACGGCATCGACGAATGTCTGGTTGTAACTGTTCTGTACTGTGAGGTTCTCTGTGCTTGGCGCATTCCAGTTGTCAGGAATATGTACCTCATTGGTACCGGCAAATGCCAGCTGATAGTCATAGTCCTTGAAGGCATTGGCTATCTGTGTCCACAGCAGACTGAGGCGGGTATTGTTCTCCCCCTTATATTGATAGGTAGGACGGCTCTCCAGCCACTTGTCGTGGTGAACATTGATAATCACCTTCATGCCTAAGTCAAGCGCATAGCCCACTACCTCCTTAACGCGAGTCATCCAGTCTTCACTGACAGCCATTGTCTCGGCATCAGTGATATGATTCTGCCAGCGGACAGGAATGCGTACGGCATTGAATCCAGCATCCTTGACAGCCTGCAGTGTCTGTTGTGTCACCACTGGATTGCCCCATGCTGTCTCTGCCTGCATGTGATTAGCAGCACACGTCAGTGCAACCGACTCTCCGTCCTGAGACGTACACTCCAACTGGTTGCCGAGGTTCCAGCCTGCCGTTACTTCGGCATTCCATTGACGAGCAGAAGGTTGTGCCATTACTGGCACAACCAACCAACTCATCAGGAACATGCTTAATTTACTCATGTTTCTTCTTTTTAAACTACCAAACACAATCTCCTTATCTTAAATATATTTTAATTCAGTACTATCTTTCTGCCGTTGAGGATGTACAGGAGGCCCTTTGTAGGATTAGTCACTACCTGACCGTTCAGGTTGTAATACTTGCCATCTTTCTTCGCAGCAGCATTAACGGTTTTGATACCGGTAACATCCTTTGCCTTGCTCACTTTTGCCACATGGAAGCCATGACCGTGCAGACGGAAGCCCTTTGCTGCAACAGCAGCGGCAATATCGTCAGTCACTTCAATGGTCACCTTGGTATCCTCACTGAACTCTGCAGGACTTATACCAGGCAGTGCTTCCCACTCCCAGGTATCGAACTGGCACTTGTGATAGTCAGTACCGGCAACTGTCAGATATACAAAAATCTTTGCACCCGTAACGAAATTGGCTGTGACGTCCTGTCCTTCACCGCCGCCCCATTCACGGTTAGGGTCACCATCGGGCAGGTCCCAGTCAACATTGTAGTCACCAGTCCACAGGTCTTCCTCTTCTACAGCAGGCTGATCGTCATCTGCCCCCTTAGTCACCTTTGCAACATGGAAACCATGACCATGCAGACGGAAGCCCTTTGCTGCAACAGCTGCGGCAATATCTTCAGTAACCTCAATGGTCACCTTGGTATCAGCGCTGAACTCAGCAGCATCTACGCCAGGCAGTGCCTCCCACTCCCAGGTATCGAACTGACACTTGTGATAATCTGTACCGGCAACTGTCAGATATACGTTGATTTTCTCACCTATAATAAAATATGAAGTAACATCCTGGCCTGCACCGCCGCCCCATTCACGGTTGGGGTCACCATCAGGCAAATCCCAGTCTACGTTGTAATCACCCTCCCACAGTGTTTCCTCTGCGGCATTAACATTCATCACTGCAACGATGCTCAGCATCAGTAAAGTAAAAAGCTTTTTCATAATTAATTTGTTTTTTATTGTGTTATGATTTTGTGAATTATCGTTACTGTTTCAAATCCGAGTGCAAAGGTACGGCAATATATAAAAAGGTGGGTTATATTCCGTACATAAATGGTTTGAATACTGGAAATAACAGTCCTCAAACCTATATTTGTCAGCATTTAGACGCTGTGGCACTCTATATGGCAGCGAGGACGTACTATTTTTGATGAAAACAACAAAATACCGGCGCCTCATCCAGAAGGAAAGAGACGCCGGGTTGTATAGTCTGAGACTATCTTGCGGTTATATCACCAAATATTATTTCTTGATAGGATAAATATAGAGCAGTCCTATCATAATGCATGCTATGATAGCAGGGAATATGGAGAACAGCAGCCATATCATTTCATTCACAGCCACAGGGTCGGTAATGGTGACAATGGTCTGACCGGTATCAGGGTCAGTACCTGAGATGAATCCCGAGAAACCTAGGAGCAGAGCTACCAACGAACCGCTGATGGCGGTGCCGAACTTCTGTGACATCGTACCGCTAGAGAATATAACACCCGTTGACGACGTGCCATTTTTCTCTGTTGCATAGTCGGCCACGTCAGCATACATCGACCACAACAGCGGTGAATAGATGCCGATGCCGATGGAGGTAAGGATAACGATTGCGACGAGCACCCATATATAGGCAGGATTCATAGGCACGAAGAAGAAAGCAATGCTGGTCACTATACAGATGACGGCAGCCAACATGAAGGACTTGCGCTTTGAACCAACCCACTTGGTGAAGACTGGCGACACACCACCGAAAATCATACATGTCAGTTCGCCAAAGGTCATGAATACGGTATAGTTGATAATCAGGCCGCTCACCGTCACATCACCGTGCATACAATATTCAAAGAGATAGCCAGCCACTGCATAGCGGAAGCCATTGAAGAAGTTCATGCAGATACCAATGAGCGTCAGGATAACCCATGGCCCATTGCGGAACAGGTCAGCAAAAGGCTTCAGCGAGAATTTCTCAGCACGGATAGGCTTCAGACGTTCCTTTGTCAGCAGGCCGCAAGCCAATGTACCGGCGGCTGCCAAAAATCCGAAGAAAGCGCCAAGGACAGCATACTGATGTTGGTCGGTGCCTCCCACAAACTTCTGCAGATAAGGGAACGACAGCAAGGTGACGAAACCCATGGCGTAGGCACCTACCATGCGGAAGGAAGAGAACTGGTTTTTCTCATTGTCATCATCAGTCATCACACCCAACAAAGAACCATAAGGAACATTGACAGCGGTATAGATGACCATCATCGACAGATATAGGGTATATGCCCAGATGCGCTTGCCCACAGGACCGAACTCTGGTGTGTAAAGCAGCAGGGCGAAAATGAGACCAAAGGGAATAGCACCCAGAATAAGCCAGGGACGATAGGTACCCCAACGGCTCTGTGTGCGGTCGGCCAGCATACCCATAACCGGGTCGGTCACCACGTCGAACATACGGGCTATGAGCATCAGCGTAGCCGTATCAGCAACCGTCAGACCAAAGATATTGGTAAAGAACAGCGGGAAGGCGATTGACATCACCTTCCACGTTATACCACCCGCAGCGGCATCGCCTACTGCATAGCCTATTTTTTCTCTTAACTTTGCCATATGACATTACATTATAACCTTGACAACATGATGACCAGGAGTAGCCTTGATGATATTGCCCTCGATGGGAGAACCATCAAGTACAACCTGGCTTACGCCGCTCTCCTTGCCATTGGGATTCTCCACGGTGATGTCGAATTCGGCATCACGCAGCACACGCTTCACACTGTACTCTTTCAGGGTTGAAGGAATGCAAGGGTCAATCTCTATACCGTCGAAGGTTGGCTTGATACCCAAGATGAACTGCGTAATGGTATACCAGTTCCAAGCGGCAGTACCCGTGAGCCATGAGTTCTTGCCCTCACCGGGTTTGGCAGCATCCTTACCAGCCACCATCTGACAATAAACGTATGGCTCCACCTTGTGCAACTGCTGGTCCTCAATCCATGCAGGACATATCTTGGTATAGTGTTCCCATGCGTCGTTACCGCGTTTGGCAACTGTCTCACCGATAATCACCCAAGGATTGTTGTGGCAGAAGATACCGGCATTCTCCTTGTAACCGGCAGGATAGGTAGAGATTTCACCCATCTCCACGTGATACTTGGTGAAGGCAGGATGGTTCAATACCATGCCATGAGGACTGTCGAGATACTTCTTGCAACTGTCGAGCGCCCTGTCCACCATACCGTCTTCCTGTCCTATACCGGCCATTGTGCAGAATCCCTGTGACTCAATAAATATCTTACCTTCCTCGTTCTCGTCACTTCCAATCTTTTTGCCATAAAAGTCATAGGCACGCAGATACCATTCACCGTCCCAGCCGTACTTCTTCACAGCCTCTGTCATGGCGTCGAGGTGAGCCTGAGCGCGCTTCACTTCCTCATTCTTTTCAAGTTTCTCGCAAAGCTCCACATACTGCTGACCAGTAAATACGAAGAGGCCGGCAATCATCAAACTCTCAGCCTTTGAACCCTCGCTATTGTTCTCCGTCGTCTGGAAACTCTCGTTAGGGTCCCACGAGAAGCAATTCAGATTAAGACAGTCATTCCAGTCAGCACGACCGATGAGAGGCAGTCCGTGAGGACCGAGGTTGTTGACCACATGGTCAAAAGATATGCGCAAGTGTTCCATCAACGTAACCTCAGTACCAGGCTGGTTGTCGAAGGGCACCATCTCGTCAAGGATAGTATAGTCGCCAGTCTCTTTTATATAAGCCACAGTACCGAAAATAAGCCAGCATGGATCGTCGTTGAAGCCACCGCCAATATCGTTATTACCACGCTTGGTGAGAGGTTGATACTGGTGATAACAGCCACCGTCGGAGAACTGCGTGGAAGCAATATCGATGATGCGCTGACGGGCACGGCTAGGAACCTGATGTACAAAGCCCACCAAATCCTGGTTACTGTCGCGGAAGCCCATGCCACGGCCTACACCGCTCTCAAAGAACGAGGCAGAACGTGAGAAGCAGAATGTAATCATGCACTGATACTGATTCCATATATTCACCATGCGATTCAGGCGCTCATCGCTGCTCTGTACGCTGAAACGAGACAGCAGGTCATCCCACAGGCGGCAGAGTTCTGCAAAGGCAGCATCAACATCCTCAACGGTAGAGAAACGCTGAATGACAGCATGTGCCTTCTCCTTATTGATAATAGTACGATCGAGGTCACCGAGGGAGGTTATGAGGTTCTCTGCGGGTGAAGCGCTGAGCTCATATTTCTTCTCCTGTTCATTCTCGGCATAGCCAAGTACAAAGATGAAGTCACGACTCTCACCAGGCTGCAGGGTTACTTCTACATAGTGTGAGGCAATAGGGCTCCAACCGTGAGCCACGCTCATGGCTGGTTTGCCTGCCATAACACACTGAGGAGCCTCGAAGCCGTTATAGAGACCAACAAATGACTCGCGATCGGTATCAAAGCCGTCAGCCTTGGCATTGGTCAGGGCATAGTAGGCATAGTGATTGCGGCGCTCCTTGTACTCGGTCTTGTGGTAGATAACCAGAGGTGAGAGGTTAGAGGTTAGAGGTGAGAAGCCCTCTATCTCTACCTCGCCAGTGGACCAGTTGCGCTGGAAATTTTCCATATCGGTAGCGGCATTCCACAAGCACCACTCGGTGAAAGAGAAGAGCTTCAGCGTCTTGGCTGCGTTGGTGGTGTTCTTCAATGTCAGTTTCTGTACTTCTGCCCATGTCTTCAAAGGCACAAAGAAGAGTACACTTGCCTCCACGCCGTTCTTTACACCGGTAATACGGGTGTAGTTCATACCATGACGGCACTCATAGCTGTCAAGGGGAGTCTTGCAGGGTTTCCAACCCGGATTCCATACCGTACCACCGTCATTGATATAGAAATAACGGCCACCAGCATCCATAGGCACGCCATTGTAACGATAGCGGGTGATGCGGCGGAACTTGGCATCTTTGTAGAAGTCATAGCCACCGGCAGTATTACTTATCAGTCCGAAGAAGTCTTCATTACCCAAATAGTTAATCCAAGGGAACGGGGTCGCAGGGTCTGTAATGACGTACTCGCGGTTCTTATCATCAAAATATCCGAATGTCTTCATTGTCATTTTTCTTTGTCGTTATCGTTTTCGTTATTTCTCTGTCAACAGGTCAACAAGTCCCTTGTCCTTATATTCATTCTTCTGCTGATCCCAAAAGCCGAAGTCAGCATCATAACACCAGGTAGTCCAGGCGATGTTGTTCTCTTTGAAGACTGTCAGCATATCCTTAGTCCACTTGTAGGCAAGTTCACGGTCTACAGGTTCATAGACGCCCCACTCACCGCAGAACAACTGCAAGCCGTATTTCTTGGCCACAGCAATAGCATCGGCAAAGTCAGCACGAATCTTATTGACATCCCATACTTGGGTGGTATAATTATTCTCATCCAACAACTTCTGCACTTCAGGAGTCTGGGCATCATAATCTTCCTTCGACACGAGGACGCCAGGATAGTTCACCTTGCCCGTGTACTTACCGATTGGTGTCCACCAGGCACCGTGGTGAGTCAGAATCATCGGATTGTAGTAGTGGAAAGAGAGGATGATATTCTTATCATTCTCGGGAACTTTCAGATACTTCATGGTCTCATAGCCCTGCCAACGGTTAGATCCGATAACCAAGGTACGCTGGGGCTCGCGCTCACGCAATGCCTTGTGAACCTTAACAATCAACTGGTTCCACTGCTCGTGGTCGTCTGCTACAGGCTCATTCATGAACTCATAGGCTACAGAGTCGTTGCTATATCCTTTCAGCACATCAGACAACTGATACCACATATTGATGAGGTCCTGTTGAGACTTCTCAGAGGTAAACAGGGTATTACCGCTATCGTCACCCTCATTGACGGCATTGAAGTAGTGCGAACGGATGATATGCAGGTCAACGATGGTGCGCAAATGGTGCTTCTCTGCCAGATTGATGGCGTTTATCATCAAGTCCCAAGCCTCGGAGAGTTTTTTACCCTCTTCATCCCAAAACTGAACCTCATCGATTGGCAGACGAACGAAATCAAAGCCCAACTGCTCCAAACGTTCAAAGTCATCCTCCTGGATGTGCTGGCGACGAGCTTCGCCACGCTCCTCCGACTGTGACAGCCAATGGCTGAGGTTGGTGCCTCGGTTTATTTGGAAATTATTCACTTCTGTCATCTCACTCTTAGTCGAGCAGGCTGTCAGCGCCAGCATCGACACGGCTACTATTGCCAAAGAAACAAATGTCTTTTTCATTGTCTTTATTTTCGTTTTCGTTATCGTTATCGTTATCGTTTTCGTTATCGTCATTTATTCTTTCCTTCCATGATTCCCTGCAAAATCCAAGGAGCCTTTACCTTCATGTTGGCATTACGGTCGAAGATGCCAAAGTGTTCCGGACCGCTGCCGAAGCTATTATTATCCCAAATGAAGGTGGAGAAGCCACGTTTGCGAGTCTCGCTGATCAGGAATTTACAGTAATATGTCATATTCTCGTGGATGAGGTCCGTCTGACCACCTTTCTGGCGGTCGGTGACACCCCACTCTCCCATAACGATACCCAGACCTTTGTCGGCCCAATTGCGTACGACGTTATCGAAGAAGTCTGTCATAGTCTTCTCGTTGCTGGGGGAAACTTCTCCCTTGTCCTTATAGGCATCGCCCCAGAAGTTGTACTTACACTCACCGGCATAGTCCCAAGGCGTATAGTAGTGGAACTCAACGCTCATGTAGTTGTTGCCGTTACCCTCGATATCCGTAGGAATGATGAAGTCGTTGTTCCACAGTCCGAAGTCGGGATTGCAGACGTATGTCTGAACTATGAGGTGGCGCTTGGCGTTATTGCCTCCCATGGAACGGACGATGTCTATGAACGTCTGATTGTAGGAGTTCTGCACCGCCAGGTTCTCCGGTTCGGGCTTGCCCCAGTTGTCACGCAGGTGTACCTCATTAGTACCGGCAAAGGCTACGCGGTAGTCATAGTTGGCAAACTCATTGGCAATATTCATCCACAACAGCGCCAACTTCTGGTTGTTCTCATCCTTATACTGATATGTCGGACGACCTTCCAGCCACTTGTCATGGTGAACATTGATAATCACCTTCATGTCGTTGCTCAGGCACCAGCCCACCACTTCCTTCACACGAGCCATCCATGCTTTGTCGATACTCATGGCAACAGGATTAGTGATATGGCACTGCCAGCGGACGGGGATTCGCACAGCATTGAAGCCGGCATCCTTGACAGCCTTGATGGTTTTCTTTGTCACTTTGGGATTGCCCCATGCTGTTTCGGCATTAATACTGTTGTCGGCCATACCGATCTGCATGGACTCACCATCCTGTCCAGGGGCAGAACACTCCAACTGGTTACCCAGATTCCAACCTACAACTTCCTTGTTCCACTCTTTGGCAGTGGGCTGTGCTGATGCCGTCAATACAAACAGAGCGGCAGTCATGATAAATGTAACTTTCTTCATTGCTATAAAAAATTTACTTTTGGTTTTTTCTGGCTGCAAAAGTAATACTATTTATAACAAGGTAAGTTCAATGACTGACAAAAAGGGTTTGAAACCTTTGCATTGTCAGATTTCAAACCCCTTTTTGTTGGTTTTCTGACTATAATTACTGATATTTTGAGGGCGAAACGCCAAAGTATTTCTTAAAAACAGTACTAAAATATTTGGAATTATCAAAGCCTGACAAGGTAGCGGCATCAATCACCGGGCGACCGCTGCGCAACAATTGGGCAGCACGCTCCAGGCGGATGATACGGATGAAGTCCTGCGGTGACTTTCCGGTATATGACTTCAGCTTTACATAGAACAAAGTACGACTCATGGCCATCTCACGGCACAGACGGTCGATAGTGAACTCTGAGTCGGAAATATTGTCTACTACAAGGCGTGTGGCCTGACTGATAAAGCGGCTACTCTCATCTTCCTCCTGAGCATCCTGGTCTTCCGGAATCTCCTGGCTTTCCAAAGAAAGTGGTATAAGAGCATCCCTGCGGTTCAGGTTGTCAACGACCAGACGCATGTACTTATCGTGCAACCTATAGACACGCCATGCGCCATAGAAGAGTAGTACCAGAAGGATGATATAGATACACCACATCCACCACGTATTCCACCATGGATAGCCAATATGAATACTCAGCGTCACCTCGTCGAGCACAGCGCCACAGGTACGGCTCACACATCTCAGCGCCAGAATATGTTTCCCTGGTTCCATGCTGGTGAAGCGGATATACTGTTGTGGGAAAATCTTGCTCCACTCACCTTTATCCACCCTATACTGATAGCCTATATCCGACTGGTTACGCAGATTGATGCTCTCGAAATACAGTTCAAAGGTGCGTTGTCCGTACGACAACTTCAATTCGTTGCGTGCCAGTTGCCGGTGTATCTCACGCTTGCGGTCATCGCTAATGTTATCTTCATCGCTATTGATGCCTTTCAGATACAACTTTGCCGTATAATCAATTTCCTGGATATGGTCGGGATTCACGACCAAGGCACCTGTCGTAGAACCAAGCGCCATATAGCCATTGTCGAGATTGATGGCAGCACGACTGGTATATTCTCTGTCAACACCATAGCAGTAGTTCACACCTATGATGCGGCTGGAGTCATTCGGGTCAGCAAATGACAATCCTTGTTCCGTTGCAATGATGATACGTCCCTTAGTATCACAATATACGGTGTTGACGAAATTGGACGGCAGGCCGTTCTTGGTAGTCAAATGACGACTCTGCCTGGTTGTCAAATCATAGACGTAGATACCGCCTCCGTCAGTGCCAATCCACAATTCCCTGCCGCCATTCAGGAAAAGGGTATGTACGAAACCATTGACATCCTTCTCACCGGCAGGGGCATAGACAAGTTCGGAAATCTTCCCGTTTGCCGGACTGATGAGCTTGATGCCGTAGGTAGTGGCTACGGCTATTTGTCCGTCGGGCAACTGGAGGATATCCTTCACATAATGGATGGGATAATAATGTGGGCCGTCAGCAGCCAGTCGCAACAGGTCTCCGTCCAGTCCGCCCACCCACAAGTTGCCGTCGCGGTCGTAGCACAAACGGAACACATGGTCATCCTGTAGTATATTGTTGGCTTTGGTGTACAGACTGCGCGACTGTCCGTCTTCCGTGATTTCCATCACTCCATCCCCGTAGGTGGCAGCAAGTATGGTACCCTGCGGTGTCTTCAACAAGTCTAGTACCACTGTACCCTGACAGGTGTGCGTCCAATTGCCACTCTTGGGGTCGTATATGCTCACGCCGTTGTCAGTACCCATCAGCAATTTGCCGGATGTTGACTGGCAGACGCAGTTCACATGGTCGTTCAACAGCGAATGGTGGTCATTGGCAATATGCTGGTAAATGGCCACAGTGGTACCCACAGGACGGGCCATGTCGACACCTCCGGAATAGGAGCCCACAAATATATTGCCCCAAATGTCGCGGATGAGTGCATAGATGCCGTTACCATGCAACACACCATGCACGCCCTCATTGGCATTGAACAGTATCTCGTGGGCATATTCTCCTCCCTGCTTCGGACTGCGGTCCACCCTATACACACCTTTGCCGTCTATTCCTACCAGCATACTGTGGATATCGTAGGGATAGAAGGCACGCACGGGGTTGTGCGATTCGGCTATGGCGAGTTCTACAGTTCCGTCTTCCGACAACACCCTGACGCCACTGGCATAACCGCCCAGCCACACCTTGTTATATATATAGTCGAAGTAACCACTCTCCACGTCGTAGGGCACTATCTTCCGTAACTTGCTGTTCGGATTCGACAGTTCAGACAGACCTCCTGTATACTTCAGCACTCCCTGACGGGTGCATATCAGCAGTGACTTGCCTGTGGGGATAAAGTAGTTGGCGTAATAGTTTGAGGCAACTGGTATCAACGTGTTGTCATTTAGGAAACACACACCTTTGTTGGTGGCCAGCCAGTAGCCCTTCTCTGTAGGAAGAATGTCATTGAGATCTGTCAATCCCTTCAGTTTTTCACCGATATCATAGCGCTGCGTGAACTTGTCAAGCAGGACATCATAGGTGTAGATGCGACCCTTATTGTCGAAAGCCACCATCGCAGAGGCATCGGGGCTCTTCATGCCCTTAGGAAAATGATCGCACAGTTCTATGCGCCGACCAGCATATTCACCGAAGTCACTGCCCCCTAACTGATAATGGCGGATGTCTACCCCGTTAAAGCGTTCCACACCATTCTTCGACGACCACCATATAGCACCGTCGCTGGTCTGGAGGATGGAATATATTCGCTGACTCGCCATACCGTCAGCCTGTCCGATATGGAAGAAGGTGAAGTCGCTGACCTTCTGTGCCAACAACAGTCCGTGAATTGTCAGCAGCATGAACGCCATCGAGAGACATCTTATCAGAATCCTTTTCATAGTTTCAGTTAGTTCGTGAGCGCAAAGATAGTCATTTTTGATGAATTATGAGCATTTTATTAAAAAAAATTGCAGATACTGAATTTATTTTATAATTTTGCAGTCAAGTTTGACTTAAACGAAAACATTCCTAATAAAGCTATGAAAAAGATTATCTCTATTATTTTTTCTGCCATGATGGTGACTTCTCTCATGGCGCAGTCAGCAGAACCTAAACAGCGCATCGTGGAGGATGGCGGTACAGGCCCGTACAAGGCTATTATGAAGGAAGAGGCATCGCTTGCCGAACATACCATCTTCGCTCCGCAGGACCTGTCGGTATTCAACGCGAAGAACAGACTGCCGGTGCTGGTGTGGGGCAACGGGGCATGCAACAATTCTCCCTTTGAGCACTACAAATTCCTGAATGAGATTGCATCCTACGGCTTCCTGGTTGTGGCAACGGGATTCATCCCTATGAACGACGACCCTTACCACGGACCGATGTCAACGACACAGCAGCAGATAGAGAGCATTGACTGGGCTATAGCACAGAACAGCGACCCTAATTCTCCTTATTATAACAGGATTGACGTGAAGCACATCGCTGCCGCAGGAATGTCGTGCGGTGGACTGCAGACACTCTTCAACTGTGCCGACAAACGCATCACAACCCTGATGATATGCAACAGCGGACTCTTCAAGATTGAGAATATGCAAAATGCCGTCGGCGGTATGCCAATGCCTCCGAAGGAGAAGCTGAACGAGATACACACCCCTGTGATATACATCCTCGGCGGCAAGCCTGACATAGCATACGAGAACGGTATGGATGACTTCCACCGCATCAACCACGTACCGGCATGTGCTGCAAATCTGCCTGTAGGACACGGCGGCACATACGGACAGCCTCACGGCGGCGAGTTCTCTGTTGTGGCCCTGGCATGGCTGCAGTGGCAGCTGAAGGGTGACAAGAAGGCAGCCCTGATGTTCAAGGGTGACGACAACCTGCTACAGAAGAGAGAGGGCTGGACACTGGAGAAGAATGAGAAATTCAGCAAGCTGAAATAGGTTAGCGGTTAGTTGTTAGTTATTAGTTGTTAGTTGTTAGTGGTTAGTTGTTAGTGGTTAGAGGTTATAGACAAAAAATACTAAAAAATTTTGTTTTTAAGAAAAAAAACTTTACTTTTGTGCCCGATTATAAATAGAAATACATTGTATCATGCGACCAAGTGACAGTATAGTAATAATACCCACCTATAACGAGAAGGAGAATATAGAGAAGATTATCCGTGCAATATTCTCCCTTGAGAAGTCTTTCCACATCCTGGTTATCGACGACGGCAGTCCTGACGGTACTGCGGACATCGTGAAGAGACTTATCTCTACTGAGTTTGAGGGACAGCTTTTCATAGAGGAACGCTCCGGAAAGATGGGCCTCGGTACAGCATACATCAAGGGCTTCAAGTGGGCTTTGGCACATGAGAACAACTATCAGTATATCTTTGAGATGGATGCTGACTTCTCACACGACCCTAACGACCTGCCACGCCTCTACAGCGCCTGTGCCGACGAGGGAAATGACGTTGCTATCGGCTCACGTTATGTCAGCGGAGTGAATGTGGTCAACTGGCCTATTGGACGCGTGCTGATGAGCTATTTCGCATCTAAATATGTCCGCATGGTGACAGGCTTTAAGGTGCATGACACCACAGCCGGCTTCAAGTGCTACAGGCGGAAAGTCCTTGAGACCATAGAGCTCGACAAGATACGTTTCAAGGGCTATGCCTTCCAGATAGAAATGAAATATACAGCCTACAAGATAGGTTTCAAAATCAAGGAGGTACCCGTCATCTTCGTCAATCGCGTAGAAGGCGTCAGCAAGATGAACGGCGGCATCTTTGGCGAAGCATTCTTCGGTGTCATGAGACTGAGACTCGACGGCTGGTTAAAAAAATATCCCAAGATTTCATAATCCTGGGATTTTTTTTGTCTTTAACCGTTAACCGTTAAACTTTAACCGTTATAATGGCATATTACCGTGTTTCTTCGGAGGGTTGCTCTGGTTCTTGTTCCTGCACATATCCAAAGACTGTATGAGGCGTATGCGTGTGTCACAGGGAGAGATAATCTCATCTATGTAACCCAGACGTGCGGCAGGCAGAGGATTAGCAAATTTCTCGCGATACTCCGCCACCTTCTCTTTCTTCACTTCCGGTGTCTCTTTCCTATAAAGGATATTACATGCACCTTCGGCACCCATCACAGCAATCTCTGCCGTAGGATAAGCCAGATTGATATCGGCACCTATACACTTTGAATTCATCACGATATAGGCACCACCATAGGCCTTTCTTGTAATCAGCGTCACCTTAGGCACCGTAGCCTCAGCAAAGGCATAGACAATCTTCGCGCCATGGCGTATGATGCCGTGATGCTCCTGATCTACGCCAGGCAGGAATCCCGGTACATCCTCAATTGCCACGAGAGGTATGTTGAAGCAGTCGCAGAAGCGTATGAAGCGTGCCGCCTTGTCGGAGGCATCTATATCCAGAGCGCCAGCCAGATGATTAGGCTGGTTTGCTACGAAGCCCACCGTCCTGCCTGCCAGGCGACCGAAACCGATAACGATATTCTGTGCAAACTGCGGCTGTATCTCGAAGAAATACTGCTGGTCGCAGATTGGCTCTATGATATTGCGTATGTCATACGGCATATTAGGGTCTGTTGGCACTACGTCATCCAGTTCATGACATACACGCATCACATCGTCGGAAACACCCTGAACAGGGGCATCCTCCATATTGTTGGACGGTATGAAGCCTATGAGTTCACGTATGGTGAGAAGTGTCTCTTCGTCGTCTTTGCAGATGAAGTGTGACACACCGCTGACGCTGTTGTGGGTCATCGCACCGCCAAGGGTTTCCTTATCCACATTCTCATTTGTCACAGCACGAACCACATCAGGACCGGTGACAAACATCTGGCTCTGCTCGTTGACCATAAGGATGAAGTCAGTCAAAGCAGGAGAATAGCACGAACCGCCGGCACAAGGACCCATGATAGCAGATATCTGAGGTATCACACCACTCGCCATAACGTTGCGTTTGAAGATATGTGCAAAACCTGTCAGCGACTCAACACCTTCCTGAATGCGGGCACCGCCAGAATCGTTGATACCTATTATCGGAGCACCGTTCTTCAGGGCGAGGTCTTGCACCTTTGCTATCTTCTGGGCATTGGCAGCACTCAGCGAGCCACCCATGACTGCAAAGTCGAAGGCATAAACAAAGACTATGCGTCCGTCTATCTTACCATATCCGCTTATGACGCCATCGCCGTCAACGCGTTTCTTCTCCATGCCGAAGTCAGTACAACGATGTACCACATGCTTGTCCAACTCCACAAAAGAGTTCTTGTCAAGCAATGTTTCTATTCTCTCCCTTGCTGTAAGTTTTTCTTTTATATCCGTTATTCTGTTCATTTTTCGTTATCGTTTTGGTTATTTAACTCCAGTTTGGCAAGCACAGCATTCGCCATAACGCTTTCACCTTCTTTCACATTAACCTCCTTTATGATGCAATCTTCCGCTACTTTATAGTTCGACATCATCTTCATTGCCTCCATAGTGAGTACGCTGTCGCCTGCCTTCAGTTTATCGCCAGGCTTCACAAAGACCTTCACTATCTTACATGGCATAGGAGCAGTAATGACATCAGGCTGTATGCTTGAGACAGCATTCTTGCTTTTACGCATACGCATATACTTGGCCTGAGAGTCGAGCATATTGATGTCATATACGGAATAGTTCAGATTTACGCGATAATGTCTGTTGTCGTTCTCACGTGTCAGTTCCGCGTTATATGAGGTGCCCTTATGTATCAGTGAGCACACATTATCCTCAAGCATGCAGACATCCACGTCATACACCTTTCCGTCAAGTGCCACCTTCACGTGGTTACCCTCCTTGCTCAGCAAGGTGGCCTCCATCATCTTATTTCCTACTTGTATTTCCATTTTTAGTTTACAGTTTACCGTTTACAGTTTACTGTTTATCTTTAATCTTTAATCGTTAACCATTAACCTTTAACCGTTATTTACACTCTCAGTACGCCTTTCTGGAGTCCGAAGGCACGCCATCTGCTGATAGCGGAATTTTCTTCGCTGGCATTATGAGGCTTGTTCTCCTCAACATTCATCAGATAGTCTATATATGCCGCGATGACAGCCATTGGCTCTGCATCATTCAGGAATCCCTCACGAGGTTTCAGCCGTTCCTGGTTACGCTCTATGAAGTGAGTATTATAGTTGCCATTCTTGAAATCAGGCACGTCGATGATGCGACGCAGATACCGGATGTTTGTCGTCAGACCCGTAATCTTATATTCGTACAACACACGACGCATACGCTCTATGGCATATTCACGTGTGGTAGCCCATACGATAAGCTTTCCTATCATCGGGTCGTATTGCATTGGTATCTCATATCCGCTATAACAATGTGAATCAACTCGTGTTCCGATGCCCTGAGGTACCGTCAGCTGTTGTATCACCCCCGGTGATGGCATGAAGTCGTGGTCTGTATCTTCTGCACATATTCTGCATTCTATGGCATGTCCGTGCTGCCGCAGGTCTTCCTGCCTGAATCGCAGTTGCTGCCCGTCAGCTATGCGTATCTGTTCCTTTACGAGGTCCACGCCAACAACTTCTTCCGTTATGGGATGCTCCACCTGCAGACGGGTATTCATTTCAAGGAAATAGAAATGATGATATTTATCTACAAGGAATTCTATCGTACCGGCCCCGACATAATTCACAGCCTTTGCTGCTGCGACAGCCTTTGCACCCATTTCCATACGCAGGTTGTAATCGATGAATGGCGACGGCGACTCCTCCACTATTTTCTGGTGACGACGTTGCACGGAACATTCCCTGTCATAGAGGTGAACGACATTGCCCATCTTGTCACCCAGTATCTGGAATTCTATATGGTGCGGTTCCTCAACGAATTTCTCTATGTACACCGTATCGTCACCGAATCCGGAGATGGCCTCTCCTCTGGCAGCCTCAAACATCTCAGCCACGTCTTCCTCCCGTGTGATGAGTCGCATACCTTTTCCGCCGCCGCCCATGGAAGCTTTCAGCATCACGGGAAAACCTATTTCCCTTGCCACCCTCAGAGCCTCTTCCGCACTCTGCAGCGGCTGCTCCGTGCCGGGTACCACAGGCACTCCCGCCTCCTTCATTTTCTTGCGGGCACTGATTTTGTCACCCATCGTCTCCATTGTTTCAGGACGGGGACCGATAAAGATTATCCCCTCTTCCTCACAGCGGCGCGCAAACTCGGCATTCTCACTCAAGAAGCCATATCCAGGATGGATGGCATCCACATTATGTTTCTTTGCTGCCTCAATAATATGGTCGATATTAAGGTAGCTGTCACTGCTTGCTGCCCCACCTATGCACTCTGCCTCATTAGCAAAAAGCACATGACGCGACGTACGGTCTGCCGTGCTATACACAGCAACACTCCTGATACCCATTTCGTAGCAGCTGCGCATCACGCGCAAAGCAATCTCGCCACGATTAGCGATTAAAATCTTTTTTATCATACCAATAAAATTTTTAGTTTAACAATGCACGTAGTCCCGCATACATGAACCTACACTCCCTGAGGGAGAAACAACTGGCAGGTCTTCTGACTTTATCCTAAAGAGGTAACATCCGGCCTTCCCGACTATACGCAAAGCGTCATCTTGACATTTTACAGTCAGTGGCTATGGGGATGTCCTGAAGAAAGGACTCACAGCATCGGGTAATGTTGCAGAATTTCACTGCATTCCCGTCTTAGCCTGATGCACTACTCGCTCACGCAAACAGTGGCAGGAACCAATTGCGGGTGCAAAGGTACAAAAAAGAATCCAATTAACAAAAGAAAGTCTTGTTAATTTACGTTGTCAGCCTTTTCCTGCTATAGTTTCCACATCTTTTATTTCTATTGGTATCTGTCTGTCTCCCACGAGGCGGTTGCCGGTTTCGGTTATCAGCAGGTCGTCCTCAAGGCGTATACCGCCAAAGTCGCGGTATTTCTCCACTTCGTCATAGTTGATATACTCCTTGTGCAGGCCATGTCCCTTCCACAGGTCTATGAGATGTGGTATGAAGTAACATCCCGGTTCGTCGGTCATTACGAATCCAGGCTCCAAAGGAATACCACAACGCAGGTAGTTGAGCCCAAACTGTGTTGACGGGCGTATCTCGTCGTTAAACCCAACATACTCCTGTCCCAGACCTTCCATATCGTGGACATCAAGTCCCATATGGTGGCCCAGTCCGTGAGGCATAAAGAGAGCATGCGCTCCAGCCGCAACGGCATCGTCGGTATTTCCCTTCATGAGGTTCAACTGCTTCAGGTGGTCTGTAAGAATTCTGCAGGCCCCAAGATGCATATCGAGCCATTTGATACCCGGCTTTGCCTCTGCCATCACCCAGTCGTGGGCTGCCTTCACAGTCTCATAGATACCTTTCTGCCGCTCCGTAAACTTTCCTGATACAGGGGTTACGCGAGTATTGTCTGAGCAATAGTTCTCCTTATTCTCAGCACCGGCATCACACAGCATCAGGCGTCCTGCCTGCAATGGATTGAACGACGGTATCCCGTGTTGTATCTCACCATGCATAGTGAGTATCGTCTGGAAGGCAATTCCCCTACCCCTGCTCATAGCGATGCCATCCAATATGCCTGCTATCTGATGTTCCGTAACGCCCTCTCTGCAATGTCTCATAGCAGCCACATGCATCTCGTAACCTATTTCGGCGGCCTTACGCATCTCTGTCAGTTCCTCAGGACGCTTCACACGACGCATAGCGACGATGGCTTTGATAAGTGTTACCGAAGCATGCTGCTTTGTCTCAAGCGGATGGAAGCCGAAGATGTCTGCCATCTGTATCTGTATGTCGCTGCGATACTGTGGCAGGAAATGTATGGGCTGGTGCGACTGCTGCGCCCTGTCGATATAATCTCTCAGCTCTTTCATAGGAGCAGAATGCATGACACCCACTTCTTCTGCCAACTCTTTTACGGAAGGCACATAGCCAAACCATACTATGTCGTCAATATCTATGTCGTTGCCGAACAGATATTCCTCATCATTGTCAACGTCTATCACTCCCACCAGTCCCTCACGCTGCTGCCCGAAGAAATACAGGAAACAGCTGTCCTGACGATAGCGGTATGCATTGGCAGGATAGTTGCATGGGGCATCGTTATTACCAAAGAGTATTATCACTCCGTTGCCGACTCTCTTCTTCAGCTCCTCACGACGAGCTATGTATATTTCTTTTGAAAACATAGTTTTTTAACGAAAACCAAAACGAAAAAGTTTATTTTTGAAGATTTCTTTTGAACCATTGTGCAATATTCCTAAACAGGAAGTTTCGCGTATTGCCACCAGAGATGCCATGATTTCTGTTGGTAAACGACAGCTGCATAAAGTCCTTATCGACCTGCACCAATGCCTCTGTATATTCCGCCACATTACGATAGTGCACATTATCGTCGGCAGTGCCCTGACATATCAGCAGTTTACCCCTCAGATTAGCAGCCCGTGTTATAGGGTTGTCGTCATATCCCTCAGGATTCTCCTTCGGGGTACGCATGAAACGTTCCGTATATATAGTGTCATAGTAACGGTAACACGTAACAGGCGCTACTGCCACGCCGGCAGCAAAGAGAGGTCTTCCGTCTGGGCGTACTACTGTGGTATCACTCATACTCATCAGCGTCATAAAGCCACCGTAGCTCCATCCCCAGATGCCTATCCTGTCCTTATCAACGTATGGCTGCTCACCCAGCCATTTGGCTACCTCTGCCTGATCGTGCGATTCCTTGGCACCAAGATGCAGGTATGTCTGCTTCTCGAAGTCGGCACCTCTGCCGCCAGTCCCTCTGCCGTCAACACACACCGAGATAAAACCCTCCTGTGCCAGATATTCTTCAAAGAGGCAGCCGCCCATAGCACCACTCTGCCACTTATCCTCCACCATCTGCGAACCAGGTCCCGAATACTGATACATCACAACAGGGTGTGGCTTATTCTCATCATCAGGGCGCACCATCCAACCATTCAGCTGCGTTCCATCACTCGTTGTCATAGTGAAGAACTCGCGTTTGTAAGGTGCAACGCAATCTGCCTTCTTCTTCAGCTTCGCATTATTCTCCAACTCCTTCACCACCTTTCCCGTCTTTGCATCACAGAGGGTATATACAGGCGGTGTATTGATGTCGCTCCATACGTTTACGAAATACTTATAGTCCTTTGAAAAGGTAGCACTGTTTGTTCCTTCTTTTGGTGTCAGCTTTGTTGTCTGTCCCTTTGCATCGCGGGCAAAGACGGCAGTGCGAAGAGGCGAGCCGTCCTTTGCTGCATAATAGCAACGTTGTGTCTTCTCATCATAGCCGTAGAAGTCCACTACCGGCTGGTCGCCCTCCGTGAGTTGTCTTATCAGTTTTCCCTCAAGGTCATAGAGGTATATCTGTGCAAATCCCGTCCTCTCGCTCTGTAGCACAAAGCCCCCCTTTGTCATCTGTATTCCGGCATAGGTCGCCTCGTTGATGTATGGCTTCACCTCGTCGGTAACAATCAGCCGGCACTCCCCATTGCGAGGGTTGCACACATATATCTTCAGGCAGTCCTGATGACGGTTCAGGGTTGGTATGATAATCTTATCTGCATCGCTCGTCTGCATAACCCTCAGGATATATCCGTCGCTATCCACAGGTATTTTTACCTCCTGCTGCGCCTTAGTTGCAATGTCGTATGTCAGTACCTTCACCTTACTGTTGTTCACCCCCGCCATAGGGTATTTATATTCATAGGATGAGGGATATAGGGCATTCTTTTTTTTCTCCGGTTTCAGGCCCTTATATACAGGAAAGGAGAATGTCGGCACCTTGCTCTCGTCAAAACGCTGCCAGCACAACATTGTACCATCAGCATTAAAGCAGAAAGCACGTGCATACACCAGTTCCTCCTCATACACCCAGTCTGGTTTTCCGTTGATAATCTTGTTCTGCTCTCCATCGAAGGTCACCTGAACTGGAGAAGTGAGCGTTGAGCGGTTAGAGGTTAGAGGTTCTATGTATAGGTTATTATCCTTTACATATGCCACATTCTTTCCGTCAGGACTTATCAGCGGCTGCTCCACCTTTGCTCCACCGGCAATCGGTGTGTCGCCATATTTATATATCGCCCTGCTGCTCCTTCGATATATCGGTTCCACCTTCTCTGCCGTCAGGCTTGCCTTGTCTTTTTCGCCAGGCAACACCTCGTTCATCTTCACTCCCTTAACGGAATATTTTCCGCTGGTGAGATCTTCTATCGTCAGTTTCTTTGGTTTCATAGTGTATATCAGCGTAACGATGCTATTTCTGTCAAGAATTATCTCCCCCTCCTCTGTCGGCTGCTGCTCCTCTATCGGTTCCATGCTACGCTGATAGTCCGTAACATATCCCTCGCTATATGTCCACCCCTCTGGCAGGTTCAGGGTGTTCTTTACATGTCTGCGTTCCGTATTCACCATCACAACCGTCATTGTCTTTCCGTCAGGCGATATAGCAGCCAGAGCATTGTCGCTGTCAATATTCAGCCACTTATATCCTGCTGGTACGAAACGCGAGAAGTGCTGCCTGACATAATAGTTCTTATGCCTTGTATATTGTTTCCATTCCCTGTCACATTTTACGAGACTCCACTGGTCGAAGTTCACCTCCACATACTGCCAGTCAAGCCATGCTGACGGCTGCAGGTCTCTGATGTCAGCAATAAGTCGTTTTGCCATCATGAGGTTTCCGTGCAATCCTCTTCCGCCATCGCCAGTTTCCGACTGCCACAAAAGCATCCTGCCCCCCTCTGCCTCTGAGACCTCTTTTCGCAGAGCCTTTCGCAGCCAGGGAGATGCCTGATAGGTGTGCGTATTCCACTGTCCTATCATGGGAAGAATACCAGCCTCCTTATACCCTTTGAATGCTTTCAGACTGTGTGCCACACTCGTCTCGTCCGATGCTGATATGACGGTTGACAGACCCGATTTCTGCAATACAGGATACAGGGTCTTTACAAACTTTATCTGCGATGGTACGGAGAAGTGACACCCTTCTTGCGAAGCGCTCCGTCCCCAATAGTCTGTCAATGCCTCGTTAAAGGGTTCAAGAGTGCGGAATGTTATGCCATGTTTCTCTTTGTAGTGTTTGCACACCTCTACGAGATAGTCTGCAAACTTCTCATACATATCCTCTCTCAGGTTGTCTGCTGATGCCGGTTCGTTGCCACCCACACATCCGCTCTTTGTCATCCACCACGGAGCGCTGTTTGAGAACGCCTCAAAGATAGCGTCCTTACGTTTTTCTGCTATCATCAGCATCACCCTGCGCTGTGCAGCATCATTATCCCATTGCCACGTACCGTCAGGCAGCTGAAAACCCTCCATTTCCGCACGCAGTCCTTTTCCGCCACGCTTTCCCATGTGGTGTGGTTCGCAATGTTTCCATTCAGGGTCGTCACCACCACCGATGTTATAACGGAAGATGTTGTAGTTCAGTCCCTGTGGGTCTGTGAGCCAGGAGATAAGCGAATCCAGATGCTGCTCATCATATTTGCCACACATCTGCGCCCACCAACACAACGATACGCCCCACCCTTCCCACTTCTGTAGCTGGGTTCTGTGGGTATCAACATTTATTGTCTCGGCAAATCCCAATACCGAACACAAACACAATGTTATGGAGAGAAATATCTTTTTCATTATTATTATCTTATCTTTAACCGTTAACCTTTAACCGTTAAACGTTACACTTCACCTTCTTCACGATGTTCGCGCTGCTGGTGCCGACGTGGATAGTATATTCTCCGTTGTCGGTTTGCCACTGGTGGGTGGCTTCGTTCCATGAGGCGAGGTCCTGTGGGGTGATAGTCATGTGGAGGGTCTGCTGCTGATTTGGTTGCAAGAGATTTGTCTTGGCAAAAGCCTTGAGTTCCTTGAGGGGTTTGATGATTTCCTTGTTATTCGGAGCAGAGACATATACCTGCACCACTTCCTTACCTGCACAGCTGCCGGTATTGGTTACCGTAACATCAACGGAGATATTGCCGTCGGTATCTTTTGCTACCTTCACATCGTCATAGGAGAAGGTGGTATAGCTGAGTCCGAAACCGAATGGGAAGAGAGGCGTCTTCTTGTCTTTTTCAAAACCACGATAACCCACAAAGACGTCTTCCTTATAATATACCTGCTTGTCAACACCCGGATAAGCTTCCTTACCATACTTTACATAAGGATAGTCCTCATACTGTTTTGCGAAGGTGACAGGGAGTTTTCCGCTGGGGCATACCTTGCCGCTGAGGACATTGACGAGGGCTGTACCGGCTTCGCTGCCGAGATACCAACAATGTATGAGGGCAGGCACCTTTGAGAGCCAAGGGGTGGCATAGGGATTACCGCCAAAGGTAACGACAATCAGGTTAGAGTTGATAGCTGAGAGTTGAGATATAAGCTCGTTCTGGCCGTAGGAGAGGTCATAACCTTCGCGGTCGCCATTCTCACAATCCTGACGATGATTCTTGTTTAGTCCGCCAATAAAGATGATAAGGTCAGCATCAGCAGCCTTGGAAAGGGCTTCGTCCTTCAGACGCTGACTCTCAGCAGCATCAACAGCATCCTTCTTGTCATAAAGAGCCTTGCCGGAAGCATAACCCTGAACGAAGTCAATTGAACATTGAACATTGAACATTGAACATTGGCTGCGCAGAGCTTCGAGCGGTGAAATGTCACGGAGGGTCTTCAGTTCCGAAGAACCGCCACCGAGGGTGAGGGAACGGGTAGCATTCTCACCGACGACAAGGATGTTCTTATACTTTGAGAAATCGAGAGGGAGCAAAGCAGCTTTTCCCTGCTTATTATTCTTCAGCAGTACGATGCCCTCCTCACCAATCTGACGGCAGGCGTCATAATGGGCTTCAGAGCATTGGTTGCCGACAATCTTATTGGGATTCATCGCTGTACGGAAGATGAGTCGCAGGACGCGGCTGACCTTCTCGTCAACGACGGACATAGGCACCTTGCCTTCCTGTACGAATTTCTCGAAATCGTTGCCGAGATGGTAGTCATCAAAGGTAAACTTCTCGCCACGAATATTACCATTGCGGGTTGTTCCCATCTCGATGTCAAGACCTCCTGTAGCAGCCTGCCATGAGTCTGTTACTGCATCCCAGTCGCTGACGAGACAGCCGTCCCATCCCCACTCTTTCTTCAGGATGCCATTCAGCAGTTCGTCGCTTTGGCTGCAATGAACATTATGCCACAGGTTATAGCTTCCCATGATAGAATATACATGCGCCTTCTCTACAGCACGCTGGAAGGGGGCAAGGTATATCTCACGCATGGCACGTTCGGAGATGTTTACATTAACGGAAAAGCGGTCTGTCTCCTGATCGTTGAGCACGAAATGCTTCAGGCAACATGCCACACCATTTTCCTGCACCGCCTGGATATATGGTACTACCATCTCGCCAGCCAGCAGAGGGTCTTCGCCCATATATTCGAAGGCACGACCATTGAGAGGTGTGCGGGCGATGTTGACACCAGGGCCCAGCATGACATCCTTGCCGCGATAGGCAAACTCCTCGCTAATGCTGATGCCATAGAGACGCGAGAGGTCACGGTTCCATGTTGCAGCCAAGCACGTCAGCGACGGAAAGGCAACGCAGAAGTCGTTGGTCTGGCCGGCAGCCTTCCAGTCATCCCACACCAGTTCTTCACGAACACCATGAGGACCGTCGTCCATATTAAGCTGACGAATGCCCAGACGCGGAACACCGGCAGAGGTGAATTTGCTCTGGGCATGGAGTATCTTAACCTTCTCATGAAGGGTCATGCGACTGAGGGCATCTTTTATACGTTCCTCAATAGGTGCCTGAGAATCAAGATAGGTTTGTGCATTCAGCGACACTGTTGTCAGCATAAGGAAAGAAAGGAATAGTTTTCGCATATTCTCGTTTTGATTATTGTTTGCGTTTTTGGTTTTGGTACAAAGTTCCGCGCACAAAGTTAATTATTATCTGCTATAACTTACATATGTGACGAAACTTATGGAACAAAATACAAAAAAGTTTTTGTTTTGGCTTTGGTTTTCGATTTTTTTTTGTACTTTCGCGCCAATTATGAATTACTTATTTGAACACAAGGATAAGGTTCGCGATTACGAATGCGACCTGCAGGGCATTGTGAATAATGCCAACTACCAACATTATACTGAGCATGCACGTCATGAATTTCTGCTTGCCAACGGCATCAGTTTTGCCGAGCTTCATGAGCAGGGCATCGACTGCGTTGTGGCAAAGATAGAGATGCGCTTCAAGGTACCTCTCCGCTCACGCGACGAATATGCCGTACGCATAAACATGGTGAAGGAGGGATTGAGATATATCTTCCTGCAGGATATCTACCGCCTGCCTGACAACACGCTGTGCATGAAGGCAAAGGTGGAGGCGGTATGCCTGATAAACGGAAAGTTAGGAGACACAGACATTTTAATGCGAGCACTATGCAAAAACTAAAAGAGCTATATACCATCTGGCACGGCACAGAGCCGGCAAAGATGGAGAGACTGCCAGGGGCCGGCAGTAATCGCGAATATTACAGGATAACAGACGAGGATGGCAAGACATACATCGGCTGTGTGGGAACATCGAGGGATGAGAACCACGCCTTCCTGTCGCTGGCAAAACATTTCACCAAGCGAAAGCTCCCCGTACCACGTGTGCTGGCAGAGAGCGAGGACGAACTGAGGTACATACAGAACGACCTCGGCAGCCTGTCGCTGTATGATGCCATAAAGGGTGGCCGCGATGCCGGAGGACGGTATAACGTAAAGGAGAAGGAATTGCTCAGGCGCACCATCCGCGAACTGCCTAACATGCAGATAAGAGGTGCACGAGGCCTGGACTTCTCAGTGTGCTATCCGCAGCCGGCATTCGACCAGGAGGGCATACTCTTCGACCTCAACTATTTTAAGTATTGTTTCCTCAAGGAGACGCTGCCAGACTTCCACGAACTGAAACTGGAGGCAAACTTCCGCCTTCTGGCAAAAGACCTTGAGGCAAGCACTTCTGCACCGGTGGAGTCATTCCTGTACCGAGACTTTCAGGCCCGCAACGTGATGCTCGACGCCAAGGGAAAACCTTATTTCATAGACTTCCAGGGAGGTCGTCGCGGACCGTATTACTATGACGTGGCATCATTCCTGTGGCAGGCAGCAGCACGCTATTCCGACAGTCTGAGGAAGGAACTCATAAAGGAGTACTACGAGTCCCTGAAACATTATACCGAAGTGCCGTCCTTCAGGGCCTTCAACGAGAGGCTGCAGCTGTTTGTGCTCTTCCGCACCATGCAGGTGTTGGGGGCATACGGCTTCCGGGGATATTTCGAGCGCAAGGCACACTTTATCGAGAGCATACCGTTTGCCATCCAGAACCTGCGAAACCTGCTGGCAAAGAACGACTACCCCTACCCTTACCTTGTCACCATTCTGAAAGAGTTGACAGAGCTGCCGCAGTTTGCGCCCAAGCAAAAGCCGCAAGTCGAGGGAAAGGCATCGGTATCAAAATATGACGGCAAGGGTCCGCTGGTGGTGAGGGTCTATTCCTTCTCTTACAAAAAGGGCATCCCCGAGGACACTTCCGGCAACGGCGGCGGATATGTCTTCGACTGCCGCTCTACCCACAACCCGGGGCGTTACGAGCAATATAAACAGCTGACGGGACTCGACGAGCCGGTGATACGATTCCTTGAAGACGACGGTGAGATACTGACATTCCTGGAGAGTGTCTACAAGCTGGCCGATGCCCATGTGGAGCGATACATGAAGCGAGGCTTTACGAGTCTGATGTTCTCCTTCGGATGCACCGGCGGACAGCACCGCAGCGTCTATTCCGCACAGCATCTGGCAGAACACATACATGAGAAATACGGCATCGAGGTGCACGTCGAACATAGAGAACAAGGCGTAAAGAAATGCTTCTCCGCTTCATAAAGAACTGGGCCCTTCCCATCTCGATGATGACAGGGGCGCTGGGATATGTCATCGGGCGCGAACTCCCACTGTCGGCAGACGTAAAGGGCGACATCGTACACGGCATAGAATGGCTGCAGCCCGTGCTGCTCTTCTGCATGCTCTTTGTGACATTCTGCAAAGTGCCGCCGTCGGCCCTGAAGCCCAAGATGCTACACCTGTGGCTGCTGATGATACAGTGCATTTTCTTCATCATCACATGCACAGTGCTCTACCTCTTTCCGCAGACAGAATACCGGCTGCTGGCAGAGACCTTTCTGCTAGTTATGATATGCCCCACCGCGACGGCATGTGCCGTGGTGACGTCAAAACTGGGCGGCGATGCCGGACTCACAACCTCCTACACCATCCTCGTATGCATCGTGGCAGCCGTCATGATACCCATCTTCCTGCCCCTCGCCTCGGCACGTCACGGGATGGCCTTCCTGCCCACCCTGCTGCTGATACTGAAAAACGTCTTCCCCCTGCTGCTGGCACCGTTGTTCCTGGCATGGGGCGTGAGGTATTTCTTTCCGAGGCTGCTCAACATGATACTAAGTCAGAAAGATTTAGGATTCCATATGTGGACAATAGCATTATCATTAGCGATAGCTGTTACCGTAAGGGCCCTGTACAATAGCAGTATCAGCATTATAGAGATGTTGGGAATTGCCGCAGTATCGTTGGTAGGATGCCTGCTGCAGTTCTGGCTCGGAAAAGCCATTGGCGGACACTACGGTTTCCGTCTCGAAGGCGGTCAGGCATTGGGACAGAAAAACACCATCTTCGCCATCTGGCTGGGCTACACCTTCCTGTCGCCCATCAGCGCCACCGCCGGCGGTTTCTACTCCATCTGGCACAATCTGGTAAATACATATCAGCTGTACAAATATAGAAAGGTTAGCGGTTAGCGAAAAGTGAGGGAGAGACTATTCTGCAAAGAAAACTTTACTGCTTCTTGAGCCTTCGGACTTGACACCAGGGATATTGTTCAGTTCTTTGGCGGCCTTGGTGTGCGACAGCCCTGTTAGGCGCACATAGTCGCTGACACGCATCACGGTGTGCTTTTCCAGATATGCCAGTGCCCGTGCCCTGCGTTCCTCAAGGGTATATTTCGACTTGCGCAGCGGTTCCTCGCCACCACGTTCCAGACGGCATTCGCAGTTGGTGTCCCTGACGAGCGACTTCGCTGGCTTCCACAATATTCCCGTCACCTCCAGACTACGTGCGTTCAGCGAGCGCTGCGTGCTGTCATCGCTCTCGTCCGTTGTGGGGGATGATGTCTCTTCCTTCAGGCGTTTCCGCGCATCGCGGGTCAGGCCTATCTGTGCCTTGAAGGTTCCCAGCCCGTCGATGGTGACGCTGTATCCGCGTGCCATGCGCTTAGCCAGTTGGTCGGCCACGAGGCTGAGGATGCCCATAATCTCCGGTCCCGAAAACGTAGTGTTCCGCGCACAGTCCTCTATGAAGTCCGCGTTGTCCATCGGCATCGTCTGCATCCTGTACGTAAATATGGTCTGCCCCGGGTTGTTCAGGTCAACCATTTCTCTCTTGATATACCTAGCCATAATTCTTACACTTAGTATGGATAATACTTGCGATTAGTTAGGTGCAAAGTTACGAAATCCTAACTAAATAACAAAAACTTCGACGTTATTTTATTATTTTACGTCGTATTTTTATTATTTCACGACGTAGTTTTATTATTCTGCGACGTATTTTTGAAGAAAATCCTAACTGAAAGTGAGAATTATCCTAACCAAAAGCAAGAATAATCCCTACTTAGTTGAACTTTTGAGTCAATACTCTATCTTTTCGAGGAACAGGGCATTGGCGGGCATTGACTCACCGGCCTGGCAACGGCTCTTGCCCTCAATGACGGAGCGGAACTGCTCAAGGGTCATGCGATGGCGGCCCACCTCAACCAGCGTACCGACAACAGCACGCACCATGTTTCGCAAGAAGCGATTGGCCTTGATGACGAAAAACCATTCGGAGTCACCCGTCTTTACCCACTCTGCCTCCACAACATCGCAGAGGGTGGTCTTGACATCGGTATGACTCTTGCAGAAACACGCAAAATCCTTGTATTCCATCAGCATACGCGCTGCCTCGTTCATAAGCGGAAAATCGAGGTCGTAATGGCAAAGCCAGGTATAATGACGATTGAAGGGAGTTGGTTTTAAGGAAAGATAATAATGATATGTGCGCCACTTGGCAGAGAAGCGTGCATGCATATCGTCAGGCACACTCTCCGTCTTCTCTATCCTGATGTCAGGCAGAAGCATTCTGTTGAGCTTGTACGTCAGCTGCGAGGTATCGGCAACCGGCTCCTCAACATCAAAATGGGCCACCATATGCCTGGCATGAACCCCGGCATCCGTGCGGCCTGCACCCACGATGTCGACAGGGACTCCAAGCAACGTCGAGAGACAACGTTCTATCTCGCCCTCAATGCTGATGCCATTGGGCTGTATCTGCCATCCGTGATAGCGCGAACCGTCGTATGATAGATGGATAAAATATCGCACTTTATTATAGTTAAGAGTTAAGAGTTAAGAGTTAAGAGTTATGAATTCTTGGGCAAAGGTACAAAAAAATTTGTATATAAGGAATTTTTTTCGTAATTTTGCACCGCTTTAATAGAAGTAAGAACAAATCAAAATAAAATATAACGACATGAATATTTCGTACAAATGGCTGAAAGAGTATGTTGACTTTGACCTTACACCCGAAGAGGTGTGTGCGGCACTTACCAGCACTGGTCTTGAAGTGGACGCATTGGAAGAAGTTCAGACTATCAAAGGTGGCCTTAAAGGATTATACGTAGGACAGGTTCTCACTTGCGAGCCTCATCCTGACAGTGACCACATGCACGTTTGCAGCGTTGATTTAGGCAGAGAAGAACCCTCACAGATAGTATGCGGTGCTCCCAATGTGGCAGCAGGACAGAAGGTGATAGTAGCCGACCTGGGATGCGTACTGTATGATGGCGACAAGGAGTTCAAGATAAAGAAATCAAAACTGCGTGGTGTAGAGTCTAACGGCATGATATGTGCCGAGGACGAGATCGGCATCGGCACCAGCCACGAGGGTATCATAGTATTACCGGAAGATGCTAAGGTGGGCACTCCTGCAGCAGAATACTACAACCTTGAGAGCGACTGGCTCATAGAGGTTGACATTACTGCCAACAGAGCTGACGGCCTGAGCCACTACGGCGTAGCACGCGATTTGTATGCTTGGCTTTGCTCTAATGGTTACAAGACATCAATCCACAAGCCATCGGACAAAGACTTCAAGGTAGATAATCACGACCTCACCATAGATGTTGAGATACAAAATACTGAGGCTTGCCGCAGATATGCTTGCGTCAGTCTTACCAACTGCGAGGTGAAGGAATCACCAGAATGGCTGAAGAACAAGTTGAACATCATCGGCCTGCGTCCTATCAACAACATCGTTGACATCACCAACTACATCATGATGGCATACGGACAACCGCTGCACTGCTTTGATGCTGATATGGTGACTGGTCATAAGATTATAGTAAAGGACCAGAATGCCGGAAAGAAATTCATCACCCTTGATGGTGAGGAACACATACTTGGCGAACACGACCTTGCCATATGCAACGCCGAGGAGCCTATGTGTATCGCAGGTGTCTTCGGCGGTAAGGGTTCCGGTACTTACGAGACAACAAAGAATGTGGTACTGGAGGCAGCATACTTCCATCCTACATGGATAAGAAAATCTGCCCGCAGACACGGACTGAGCACAGATGCTTCATTCCGCTTCGAGAGAGGTATTGACCCAAACGGCACTCTGTACGCCCTGAAGCAGGCAGCATTGCTCTGTAAGGAATTGGCTGGTGCGAAGATTTCAAGCGAAATCGTAGATGAATATCCGAACAAGATAGAGAATCCAACCATGAGACTGGACTTCTCATACGTTGACAACCTCATCGGAAAGAAGATAGGTCACGATGTTATCAAGAACATTTTGACATCTCTGGAGATAGAGATAAACAGCGAAGATGCCGAGGGACTGCAGATTACTGTCCCAGCATACAGGGTTGACGTACAGAGACCTTGTGACGTTGTAGAGGATATCCTCCGCATTTATGGATACAACAATGTTGAGATTCCTACCCAGCTGAAGTCAAGTCTTACCACAAAGGCTTTCGAGGACCAGAGGCACAAGATGCAGAACCTCGTAGCAGAGCAGCTCGTGGGCAGCGGTTTCAATGAGATACTGAACAACTCCCTCACAAAGGGTGCATACTATAACGAACTGAAGGCATATCCAAAGGAGAACCTCGTTTCTATCGTTAACCCACTCTCCAGCGACCTCAACGTGATGCGTCAGACACTTCTCTTCGGAGGTCTTGAGAGCATCATGAGGAATGCCAACAGAAAGATGCCAAACCTCAGATTCTTTGAATTTGGTAACTGCTACCAGCACTTCGAAGACAAGAGGGATGACGAGAATCCTATGAAGGCATATTCCGAGGAGACACATCTGGGACTCTGGATAACAGGTAAGAAGGTAGAAGGCTCTTGGGCGCATCCTAATGAGGACTCTTCTTTCTATGAGTTGAAGGCTCATGTGGAGAACATCCTCAAACGCATCGGTATGCCAGAAGGTATGCTGGTATGCGAGAAGAGCAACAACGATATTTTCTCTGCAGGCCTCACCCTGAAGAACCGTAGCGGCAAGGTGTTCGTAGAGATGGGTATCGTAAACAAAGCACAGACAACAAATAAGGCTAACAATGTGCTTATCGATGCTCCTGTATATTTCGCAGACATCTATTGGACACAGGTTACCAATGCCGTAAAGAAAGCAGAGGTACATTTTTCAGAAATACCAAAGTTCCCATCTGTTTCACGCGACCTGGCACTGTTGTTGGATTCAAATATAGAATTTGCGCAGGTAGAGAAGATTGCTCGCCAGACAGAGAAGAAACTGCTGACAAAGGTTGAGCTGTTTGATGTCTATGAAGGCAAGAATCTGCCAGAGGGTAAGAAGTCTTATGCCGTTAACTTCGTCTTCACAGACCCTGAGAAGACTATGAACGACAGACAGATTGAAGCTATTATGACAAAACTCATTCTGAACCTGAAGAAGGAACTAAATTGTGAACTGAGATAATAAACAACAACTAAAAATAACACAACAACATGGGAAGAGCATTTGAATATCGTAAAGCTACGAAGCTGAAGCGTTGGGGTCATATGGCAAAGACCTTCACACGCCTGGGAAAACAGATTGCCATAGCAGTAAAGGCAGGTGGTCCTGATCCTGATACTAATCCTACACTGCGTTCTATCATCGCTACCTGTAAGCGTGAAAACATGCCGAAGGATAACATCGAGCGTGCCATCAAGAACGCTATGGGTAAGGACCAGTCAGAATACAAGGAGGTGACATACGAAGGATATGGTCCTCACGGTATTGCTGTATTCGTGGACACTCTGACTGACAACACCACACGTACCGTTGCCGACGTGCGTTCTGTCTTCAACAAGTTCTCTGGCAACCTCGGGACAACAGGTTCACTGAGTTTCCTCTTCGACCACAAGTGTGTCTTCACCTTCAAAAAAAAGGATGACGTCGATATGGACGACCTGATTCTGGAGCTTATCGACTACAACGTTGATGACGAGTACGACGAGAACTATGACGAGGAGAAGGACGAGACAACAATCTCTGTCTATGGTGACCCAAAGTCATATGCACAGATTCAGAAGTTCCTTGAGGAGAAAGGTTTTGAGGATATCGGTGGCGAATTCACCTACATCCCAAATGACCTGAAGGACGTTAATGAAGAACAGCGCGCAACCATTGACAAGATGGTAGAGAAACTCGAGGAATTTGACGATGTACAGACTGTATATACTAACATGAAGCCAGAGTGAAAATCTTAAGCATAATACTACTTAGCATTATCCCATTTCTTAGCAGCAATGCTAAGGGGTGGGATAATGTACTTTATAAGCAGATAGAGAGCAGCATCGTTGCCCCTACATTTGCAGACAAGAGTTATAGAGTTACGAAATACGGTGCCTCACCCAGGGCATCAGCAAAAACCAATCAGCAGGCTATCAACAAAGCTATTGCTGCCTGTTCGAAGGCAGGAGGCGGAAAGGTGATTATTCCAGAAGGCACATACCTCACTGGTGCCATCCGCATGCAGTCGAACGTCAACCTGGTAATAGAGCAGGGTGCTACCCTACTCTTTGCCTATGAGCCGGCTCTCTATCCCCTCGTCAAGACACGTTGGGAAGGACTCGACATCATGAACTATTCTCCTTGCATCTATGCCTATCAGGCCGAAAACATTGCAATCTCTGGCGCTGGCACCATCGACGGCAATGGCAGCAAAGAGACGTGGTGGCCTTGGTGTGGAGCAACAAAATTCGGATATGTGGAAGGTAAGACGACGGAGAGTCAGAAGATGCCTTTCAAGCCAGGTGGCGACACCAACAGAAACACCCTTCTGAAGATGTCCGACAATGGTGTACCAACAGAACAGCGCGTCTTTGGTATGGGACACGGAATGCGTCCGCAGTTGGTTTGTTTCTATGAATGCCAGAATATTCTCATTGAGGGCGTCACAATGTTGCGCTCACCTTTCTGGGTTATTCACCCTGTCCTGTCAAAGAACATCACCGTCCGCAACTGTAAGATTATCAACGATGGGCCTAACGGTGACGGTTGCGACCCTGAATCATGCGAAAACGTACTGATAGAGAACAACATCTTCCATACAGGTGATGACTGTATCGCCATCAAGTCAGGAAGAAATGCTGACGGAAGACGTAACGGAATACCTTCGAAGAATATCATCATCCGAGGATGTACTATGGAAGACGGACACGGAGGCGTTGTGGTTGGGTCTGAGATTTCTGCAGGAGTGAAGAATGTCTTTGCAGAAGATTGTAAGATGGACTCCCCTAACCTCGATCGCGTACTTCGCATAAAGACAAATACCTGTCGCGGAGGCATTACTGAAGGCATCTATATGCGAAATATCGAGGTGGGACAATGCCGCGAGGCTGTTCTGCGTATAAACCTTGTATATGAACCAAAAGAGATTTCTGAACGTGGACACATACCAACGGTAAGGAATGTATATATGGAGAATGTGACATGTCAGAAATCAAAATATGGCATACTCCTTAACGGCCTCGAGGACGATGACCAGATATATAATATAAATGTAAAGAACTGCACCTTCAATGGCGTCAGTGATGAAAAGGTTCGCAGAACAGGAAAGTCACACGACATATATTTCGAGAATCTTGTCATCAACGGCGAACAGGTACTTGCCGAACTACCTTTCAACGGACATTATTCGGAATGGATGACCTATAGCGAGATGCAGCGGAACCCCAACCCCATATACCTTGACTTTACAGACAAGAAAAAGCGCCCTCAAGGCAAGTGGTCATACGTAATGGGAATAGAACTGGAGGGTATGCTCGACACATGGGTGGCATACCATAACGACGCCGTGAAGGAATATGTATGCAGCTACGCAAAGCAGATGATTGACGCAGAGGGAAATACTGTAGGATATAAATACGAAGACTTCAATCTTGACAACATACGCACATCCCACTTCATATATCGCCTCAACAAACTGTTTCCACAACAGGGACTTGACAAAGCCCTGCGAACCTTTTACAAACAGCTGGAGAATCAGCCACGTACAAAGGAAGGTGTTTGGTGGCACAAAAATATATACCACGACCAGGTATGGCTCGACGGCATCTTTATGGGATTACCGTTTTACGTACTGGCAGCCGAAGACCTGAAGGGCAAGAAAGCAACCAAATATTATGATGATGCTTTCAAACAGATTAGCAGCACCTTTGTCCGCACATACGACGAAGCAACAGGCCTTTGGAAACACGCCTGGGACGAGAAGCATAATATGTTCTGGGCAAACAAAGAGACAGGCTTGAGCCAACATTCCTGGGCAAGAGCAATGGGATGGTTTGTAATGGCTATGACAGAAATACTGGACGGAATGCCTGAGAACTACAAGCATCGTGAAGAGATAAAGTCAATGCTGCAACAGGCTATGGATGCCGTGTGTAAGTATCAGGACAAGGAAAGCGGAGCATGGTATGATGTTCTTGATGTGAAGGACCCACGCAACTATCTTGAGTCAACAGCATCGGCAATGTTCACATATGTCATGCTGAAGGGGGCACGTCTGGGATATCTTGATGAGTCTTATAAGGAGAAGGGAAAAGAAGCCTATAAGGCACTGCTGAAGAACTTTATCAGAATAGATACTCCAACCCAGCCTGACAGCATCCCTACTATCAGCCTTACACAATGCTGCTCTGTCAGCGGCTTGGGACCAGAAAGCAACCCAAAACGAGACGGTTCCTTTGAATACTATATCTCAGAGCCTATTCGCGACAATGACGCAAAAGGTATCGGACCTTTCATCTGGGCATCCCTGGAAATGGAGAGGTAATTAATAATTCAAAATTCATAATTCTCAATGCTTTTTCGCTCAATCATACTGATTCTTTTCACACTGATATCAATAAATATCAATGCATCAAAGGCTATGCGCTATTTCAGAGACATAACCCTGAATGACGGACGTGTGGTAAAAGCAACGCTGGTGGGTGATGAGCATATGCACTATCATAGGACGACTGACGGAGAGATAATACTATACAACTCCGAAGGAAAATACTACTATGCTGCCTCCAAAGAAGATATTGACAGCCTCAGGAATATCTACAACAATCTTGTTGAACAGCAGAACACGAATCAGGCAAAGGGAATGAGGTCTTCTGTTACGACAAACAAAAACGGCCACCTCACTGGCACACGACTATTTCCCTGCACAGGCAATCCCAAGGTTCTGGTGCTGATGGTTGAGTTCACGGATGTTTCTTTTACTTTCACCAGTGAGGACATTGATACACTCCTCAACAGCAAGAAGATGAATAAGAACGTCTGGATAAATGGTGTTGTTGCAAAAAGCCAAGGGTCTGTAGCCGAGTACTTCAATTTCTGCAGCGGTGGAAAGTTCCGTCCTCAGTTCGATATCTATGGTACATTCAAGGTTAACAATACTGCGGCATATTACTCATCCCACGAAACAGACTTCGTCAAGGATGCCTGCAAGGCAGCAGAAGACTATGTGGACTTTTCAGAATACGATCAGGACGGTGACGGATATGTTGACCTGGTATATATCATGTATGCCGGCTATGGCGGCAACTGGGAAGGTAACGAAGGCACAATATGGCCAAAAACACTATATACGTCAGGGAATTTCTGCACAGTTGATGGTATGAAAATCCATAGAGCAGGTATGAGCAATGAAATAAATTTTACCCCTGCCGATATAGCGGAAGTTTTTAATAATGAGAAGCCTTTAGTCGGAATAGGAACTTTTGCTCACGAGTTCTGCCACACTATGGGTATTACTGATTTTTATCCGAATAATGGTGACTGGCTAGAAAAAGATAATTATCATCCAGATTGGTATGACAATCAGGGCATGGAAGAATGGTCACTTATGGATGGTGGAGGAAACAGACAGAACACTTGTCTGCCTACGCCTCTCAATGCTTTTGAGCGCTATCTCTTCGGATGGATTGACGATTTTCAGATCTTAGACGAACCCGCAAATATCACCCTCACCCCGCTCAGGGACGGTGGACAGGCATACAAGATACTGGGCAACAACGACAATGAATACTGGATTATTGAGGCTATCCCATCCGATAACGAGTGGTATTTCGGCTTTAAAAGCTATACAGGCACAGGCATGACAGTTACCCATATCAATAGCAGCATAAGCAGATTCAGTGCCTCTACAATGGTTAATGGCACACATGGCAATCCGGGTATAACATTAGTTCCTGCTGACAGACGGATTATCGGTTTTTTTGATTATGATGAGTCAATTGAAGATTATGAGGCATCTATGCTTGGTGACCCGTTTCCTGGTTCACAGGGAGTAACCCGACTGACAGACTGGTGGTCTAAGGATGGCACAATAGACAAACCAATATATCAAATCGTACAGAACAATGACTATAGCGTTGACTTCAGTTTCATGTACCTGCGTGGTGATGCCAATGGCGATGGCGAGGTAGGCATGGCCGATGTAATGTATATTGTCAATTACACTCTCGGCACCCCTGCTCCATCCTTCAAAACACGTGAAGCCGACACCAACAACGACGGCATAATCAACATGACAGACGCTATGTACATCGTCAGCTACATCCTCAACGGCAAGTTCCCTAAAGAGTAGGTCAAATCATGTTGCGACACTGCGATATTGCTGTGGGGTCGTATTTGCATATTTCTTAAAGAGCCGGATGAAGTACGAAAGGTCTTCATAACCCAAGTCACGGGCTATCTGCTTTATTGGTATGTCAGTAGACAGCAGCAGAAGCTCTGCCCTTTCCATTTTCTTATTGGTAATATACACATTAGGAGTAAAGCCCGTCTGTTTGCGGAACAGGCGGATGTAATGGTCTTTGGTAAGATAGACCATAGAACTGAGTGTGCCAACATCTATAGGCTCGCCTATGTGATGGCGTATATATTTCTGCGTCTTCCTGATGCGGTCATCAGTGGCATGCTCCTTTGGCCTTGCCTCCCTTATGAAACGTGCCTCGAAGGTGTATGTGATACCACGAGACTCCAGACGGTCAGGAAAGGAACGACTCAGGTTAACCTGTATATTTGAGAAGATAGACGGCTGGTTGTCGTATGACCTCGGATTGGACTGAGGCAGACTCATCTGCGGATTAAGGTCTATCAAACGCTTCATCAGGCGCTCATCTTCTGGCAAGGCATCCAGTTCGAAGGGAAAGTCTGCCTCGTCAAAGACATTTGTATCGTAGCTCGGGTCTTCGTAGATATGCACGTAGTAATGTACGAAATGACCTGTGCAGATGTCTGTGTGCAACGTGTTTGGCGGAATAAGATACAGATGATTGGGAGTAAGCTCATGTACCCCGTCAGGCATGACAATCTGAGCAGTCCCCTCTGACACATAATATATTCGCGCAAAGGGACTCTTCACGTTCTTCCAGTTCCAGTCGCCATTATGTACGGCATATCCGGCATGTAGCATCAGCAGATGCAGGTCATTTATGGTGTATTTTTTCATCTATCTTATCAATGACGGCACAAAAGTAATGTTTTTTCTTAAAATATCGGCATAAAGTGGGATAAAACTGCTTTTTAATAGAACAATATCGACATTTTGCAAGCATTTTTGTCATTTTATAAAATAAAACCAATAATTTTGTTCCCATATTTCCAAATTATGCATTATGAATTAAAATTATGAGATATACAGAAATAGGTAAGACAGGGATGAAGATATCCAACCTGAGTTTTGGTGCTTCATCATTAGGCAGTGTTTTTCGTGATACTAACGAAAAGGAAAGTTTTGAGGCTGTAGAAGCCGCTATCGATAGCGGAATCAACTTCATTGACGTCAGTCCTTACTATGGTCATTATAAGGCCGAGACTGTACTTGGCAAGGCCCTGCGGAATATTCCACGTGACAAATACTTCCTGAGCACTAAGGTAGGCCGCTATGGTAAGGATGGTGTGAATACATGGGACTATTCAGCACGTCGTGTCACTGACAGCGTATATGAGAGTATGGAACGTCTGGGTATTGACTTTATCGACCTTATCAATGTTCATGACATAGAGTTTCAGGCTGCCCTGCCTGGCGGTCTGCAGAAAGTGGTTGATGAAACGCTGCCTGCTCTGTTTGAGCTGCGCAACAAGGGCGTGGTGGGCCACGTAGGCATCACTGACCTGCAACTGGAAAACCTGAAGTGGGTGGTTGAAAGATGTGAGGGTGTGGAGAGCATCCTGAATTTCTGTCACTATACTCTCAATGATGATGCACTGACTGATTATCTCGACTTCTTCGAACAACACACAGTAGGTATCATCAATGCCTCACCACTCAGCATGGGACTGCTTTCCCAGCGTGGTGTACCTGCATGGCATCCAGCACCCAAGGCTCTGGTAGAGGCTTGCCAAAAGGCTGCTGAACATTGCAAGGCAAAAGGATATCCTATTGAGAAATTGGCAGTACAGTATTCTGTAAGCAACCCACGTATCGCATCTACATTGTTCTCATCTGCCAATTCTGATAATGTACGTCGCAATATCCAGTGGGCTAACGAGGAACCTGATTGGGACTTGGTAAAAGAGGTTAAAGATATCATTGGTGACCAACAGCGTGTCACATGGGCAAACTCATAAAATAAAACTATAAATGAGAAAATCATTCTTGATTTCATGCATGCTACTCGCAGCGTTGACTGTGGGAGCGCAGCATTACAAAATTCCTGTCAGCGAAGAGCACGAGAAGATGCAGACTGGAAAATATGAACCCACGTGGCAGTCGCTGGAGACACACCAGACACCAGAATGGTTCCGCAATGCGAAGTTTGGCATCTGGGCACACTGGGGTGCTCAATGCGTAGAAGGTTCTGGCGACTGGATGGCTCGCGAACTGTATATGGAAGGTAATCGCAAGGCTAACTTCCATCGTGAGCATTACGGACATCCGTCAGAGTTCGGATATAAGGACGTGCTGCCCCTCTTCAAAGCTGAGAAGTGGGAACCTGAGAAGCTGGTAGAGCGCTACAAGCGTTGTGGTGCGCAGTATTTCTTCGTCTTGGGCAACCACCACGACAACTACGACCTTTGGGATTCTAAGTATCAGGAGTGGAACTCTATGAACATCGGCCCAAAGCGTGACATCCTGGCTGAATGGGCTGCAGCAGCCAAGAAGGTTGGTCTGCCATTGGGAATATCGTTCCATGCCGATCATGCTTGGACATGGTTTGAGCCATCACAGCGCTACGACCTCGAAGGCGATAAGGCTGGCATATATTATGATGGCAACCTGAAAAAGGAAGATGGCAAGGGTAAATGGTGGGAAGGACTGGACCCTCAGAAGCTCTATCAGCAGGACCACCCCATGAGCAAGGGCTCTTGGGACAATGGTGCTATCCACAATCAGTGGGACTGGAGTCATGGTGCTTGTCCTCCATCGCAGGAGTTCGTCACCAATTTCTATGATCGCACACTCGATGCCATAAACCGTTACAATCCTGACCTCATCTATTTTGATGTCACAGTACTGCCATTCTATCCCCTGAGTGACTGTGGTCTGAAGATTGCCACCCACCTTTATAATAAGAATCCACGTGGCGTGGTGTTTGGTAAGATTCTCAGCGAGGACCAGAAAAAGGCTCTTACATGGGATGTGGAGCGTGGTGCTCCTAACCAGATGATTGACCAGCCTTGGCAAACCTGCAACTGCATTGGAGACTGGCACTATAACACAGATCGCTATAATCGTGGCTACAGGTCTGCAACCAACATGGTGAAGCAGCTTGTAGATATCGTATCTAAGAATGGTAACCTGCTACTGAATATCCCACTGCGTGCTGATGGCACCTATGACGAGAAGGCTGCCCAATTCCTCGATGAGTTGGAAGCATGGATGAAACCTAATGGCGAGAGCATTTTTGGCACACGCCCATGGGTTAAGTTTGGCGAGGGGCCTGTAGCAGAGAAGGATATCAAGATTAATGCTCAGGGCTTTAATGAGGGTATGTACAATGGCATGGACTATCGTGACATACGTTTCAACCAGACTCCAAAATATCTCTACGTCACTGCTATGGGATGGCCAGAGGATGGTCGCCTTTTGGTAAAATCTTTGGCTAAGGGAAATAAGGATTTCAAAAAGAAGATAACATCAGTATATCTCTTGGGTTATGGCAAACTGAAGGCTAACCAGACTGCTGAAGGACTCGAGGTAACTCTGCCTCAGCCTGTAAATCAGATTGCACCTGTACTCAGAATTAACAAGTAATATAGTAGCAATGGTCATAATAGATGCACATTCACATTTGTGGCTTCGTCAGGATACAGTTGTCGATGGTAAGCGGATAAAGTCTTTGAAGAACGGACGCAGCATCTTCATGGACGAAGAGGTGCAGATGCTTCCTCCTTTCATGATTGACAGCAAGAATACCGCAGAGGTGTTTCTGTCAAACATGAACTATGCTCAGGTAGGTGCTGCCGTCGTCGTGCAGGAGGTGATAGACGGATGTCAGAATGAATACCTCACACAGGTACAGCGTCAATATCCTGACCGTTTCTTCTGCATGGGCATGGCGTGGAACAAGAATGAGGCACAGGCTGTTGCTGATGCAGGACTGAAGGGTATCGCTTTCCCTGGTCATCGTATGCATGAGCCTCTGCAGACTTTAATGCCTGTCTTCAAACTGATGGAACAGAAAGGTATGATACTCTCCATGTGTCTGGCTGACGACGAGGCTCAGGTAGCACAGATGGCTGAGGTTATTCAGGAGTGTCCCAAACTGAAAGTGGCTATAGGTCACTTCGGAATGCCTACGACACCATCATTCTGCAGTCAGGTTCTTCTGGCCCGCCAGGGTGACAATGTCATGATAGAATCTGGCGGCATCACATGGCTCTACAATCCTGAGTTCTATCCCTACCCCACAGCAATCCGTCGCATTCGGGAAGCTGCTGAATGGGTGGGCATGGACCGCCTGATGTGGGGCTCTGACTATCCACGCACTATTACTGCCATCACATACCGTATGTCATACGATTTCGTTGAGAAGTCAGGCGAATTGTCAGAGGCCGAGAAGAGTATGTTCCTTGGCGAGAATGCCAAGCGTTTCTATGGCTTTGAGAATCTTCCAGAACTTCCTTATATAAAAAATATGTCAGAATGAAAAAGAACAATCTTGCCCTTGGACTGATTTTTTGTCTGTTTTTCCTATGGGCCATCAGCAGCAATCTGCTGCCAACAATGATTCGCCAGTTGATGAAGACGTGTGAACTGAACACCTTCGAGGCATCGTTCACTGAGAGTGCCTACTGGCTTGCATATTTCATCTGCCCTATCCCCATCGCCATCTTCATGAGGCGGTTCAGCTATCGTGTGGGCATCATCACTGGTCTGTTCATAGCAGCCTGCGGTGGTCTGCTGTTCTTCCCTGCTGCCCAAGTGAAAAGCTATGGCGTATATCTGTGCATCTTCTTTGTCATTGCTACAGGTATGTGCTTCCTCGAGACAGCAGCAAATCCATACGTCACTGTATTGGGTGATGCAGAGACTGCTCCACGCCGTCTGAATCTGGCACAGTCGTTCAACGGACTGGGCGCCTTTATCTCTGCTATGTTCCTGAGCAAACTGGTGCTGAGCGGACAGAATTACACTCGCGATACCATACCCGTTGACTATCCTGGCGGATGGGAGGGCTACATACAGATGGAGACAGACTCCATGAAACTGCCATACCTCATTCTGGCTCTTGTACTCATTGCTGTAGCCGTTATGCTAATAGTTGTCAAATTGCCAAAGGTTGGCGATGAGGAAAATGATGAAGTCAAAGAAAAACTGATTGATTTCTCAACTCTCAAGCGTCCGCATCTTCGCTGGGGTGTTATAGCACAATTCTTCTATAATGGCGGACAGACAGCCATCAACAGCCTGTTCCTTGTCTATTGCTGCACCTATACAGGCATCGATGAAGAGACTGCCACGACATTCTTTGGCCTCTACATGCTGGCCTTCCTCGTGGGACGTTGGGTTGGCACAATGATAATGGCAAGGGTCGAACCGACTAAGATGTTGACATTCTATGCTTTGGCAAATGTGATACTCTGCATTATCATCATGGTTTTTGGTGGCCATGTAGGCATCTATGCCATGCTGGCTGTATCATTCTTCATGAGTATCATCTACCCCACGCAGTTCTCTCTGGCACTCAACGACCTTGGCGACCAGACCAAGTCGGGATCTGCCTTCCTCGTAATGGCTATCGTAGGAAATGCCTGCGTACCACAGTTTACTGCGTATATCATGCATCGTAACGAAACATTCTATCAGGTAGCCTATATCGTGCCCCTGATATGTTTCGCAGTATGCGCCTACTATGGATATAACTATAAAAGGTTAAGGGTTAAAGGTTAGAAAATTATCAATTAAATAATATGAAAGCTATACAGATTACACATCAGCAAGAGCTGAACATTATTGAGATAGAAAAGCCCCAGGCTCTTGGTCAGGGCGAAATATTACTGAAGTTGCATTATGTTGGTTTCTGCGGAAGCGACATCAATACCTTCATGGGCCGTAACACTATGGCTCTTAATCCTGTAATTCCTGGCCATGAGGTGGGAGCTACCATCGAGGTTGTGGGTGAAGGTGTCCCCAAAGGTCTGAAGCCTGGCATGGTTGTCACCTGCAATCCTTATACCAACTGTGGCAAGTGCGCATCATGCCGTAATCAGCGTGTTAATGCCTGTCAGCATAATGAGACACTGGGTGTACAGCGCAATGGTGCCATGAAAGAGTATATCGTACTGCCTTGGGAGAAAGTAATACCTGCTGGTCTGCTTACGCCAAAGGTATGTGCATTGGTAGAGCCTATGAGTGTTGGCTTCCATGCAGTCAGTCGTGCACAGGTTACTGACATCGATGTGGTGCTGGTTATCGGCTGTGGCATGGTTGGCATGGGAGCTGTGGTACGTTCCGCAATGCGTGGTGCCACTGTAGTAGCTGCCGATATTGATGACGAGAAGCTGGCTTTGGCAAAGAAAATGGGGGCTTCCTACACCATCAACACTAAGACAGAGGATGTTCATCAGCGCATTCTCGAGATGACCAGCGGTTTTGGTCCTGACGTGGTGATTGAGGCTGTGGGTAGCACACCGACCTATCAGATGGCTGTCGATGAGGTCGCCTTCACAGGACGTGTGGTATGTATCGGTTATGCTAAGGCTGAGGTATCGTTCCAGACAAAGTATTTTGTACAGAAGGAACTTGACATCCGTGGTTCACGAAATGCCCAGCCTTCAGACTTCCGTGCTGTCATACACTATCTGGAGCGTGGCACATGTCCTACAGACGCTCTTATCACAAAAGTTATCAAACCCGAAGAGGCTCTCGACACCATGCGCTGGTGGAGTCAGAACCCTGGCAAGGTGTTCCGCATCCTCGTTGACTTTAACTCCTAATTCTTAATTGATAAATGGAAGGATACATACAGAAATTGTCTGACGGAAAGACAAAACGTTACGTACAATATTTGGAAATCATCAACGATCCGGAGTTGATTTCCATGTATCGCAAGTGGCATTCTGAGGAATATCATTGGAAGGAGATACGTGATGGCATCCGCGATGTGGGCATACTTGAGATGGAACTCTATCTCATTGGCAACCACCTGACAATGATTGTTGACACTCCCATCGACTTCGACTGGCAAGAGGCTATGGACCACCTCGCCAAGTTACCCAGACAGGCTGAATGGGAAACATTCGTTGCCAAGTTCCAGGGCAGTAATGCCAATGCCCGCAGCGACGAGAAATGGCAACCCATGGAACGTATCTTCCGACTCTATGACTAAAAGCTTAATGCTTAATGCTTAAAACTTAATGCTTAATGCTTAATGCTTAAAACTTAATGCTTAATGCTTAAAGAAAAAAGGAAACCCCAAAAGGTTTCCTTTTTTTCTATCTCAGCGGAAGATGAGGGATAATTTCGCCTCATTCTTCTATGTTGATATTCAGGACTTTAGCCAAATGTGTTACTCAAAGGTAAAACATTGGTAAAACTTTTATATATCCTTAATCATAGACTCTATCTCTTTGAGTTTTTTCTTGATTTCCTTGACTTTATCTCGCATTTCGTTGTAAGCCGCCTTGTAGCCTACGTCGGGTGCTTCATTAAACATGTTGCCTCTGCCAGTAATGACCCATGTAAGGTTTAGCATGGGGAATTTCTGATGTATCAGCAGCAAACGATCACTTCCCACACTACTCTTGCTATTAAATGATGCGTTATAGAGATAATTGTGTGACAAGCCGCAATAGTTCTCAAACGCAGTCTTTGACTTGCATAATTTGCTTTCAACACACCAGTCCGCAAACTTAATCAGACGGTCAATAGCACGCTCTTGTTCTTTTTTTCTGTTGTTCATTACGTTTTAATGGTTATCAGGTTCTGCAGCCATATAGGACACTTTTCTCTTTTCGCCATCCTCTATTTGCTTACGAAGGGCTGCAATTTCAATATTCTTTTCTTCAAGCAGTTGTTTCAGTGCATCTATTGTTTCCTGCTTGGAGGCAATAATTTCGTCTTTGGCAGCTATCAGCGCATCAAACATATCCTGCATATCTGTAGCACTCTTATGGCCCAAGCCGCCTATGATGTCAGGATGTGATGGAGTCTTATTAAACTCTTCTGACAACATTTCGAGTGGCTTTACCTCTTCTTCTGTAGTTGGTGCAATAAAGTAATCCATATCCAGGTTGAATGTCTCAATACAGGCATTACGTACCTCATTTGACACGGCAGGATATTTGTCATGAGCCTTGTCAAAAACAAGCAGCCTATTCACTCTCTGCTGTGACATACCGATTGCTGCAGCAAAATTCTTGACATTACCGTTACTCTTAAGCCATACCAATTCGCTTAATTGCCTGTTCGCGTATGGCATATCGTTCTCTCTTCTAATCATAGCGTACAAGTTTAAGTATTAAACAATGTTAAATAACAAACGAAAATTTTGTTATTACAAATAAAACCATTAACTTTGCACTCGGAAATTTGTAAAAACAAGTATTCAGTTACTTGTAAAAACAAAACACGAGAGTCGGGAGGGCCGCGATATAAAAACGCAACCACTTCTAATACTGCGCTACAAAGGTACGTAAAAATTCGCATACTCCCACTCTTTTGCTTAAATTATTAACCTTTTTTAGTAAAAACAAGAACTTTTAAAAAAGTACAACGTATGAAAGCAGACAGAGTTACAGTCGAAGACATCAGAGGAATCGGTGCGGGCGGTCAGCTTAAAATTGAATTGCCTGATTATGGTGCTGCTGTCAGTGCGCGTAACATGGTGCAATATGTCCGTGACCGCTATAAGCGTGATGATGGACTGACTTATGGCACACACACTGACAAGAAGACAAATACAATCACTATTTTCACCACCGATAAGAGAGGAAGAAAGTAATATATATATAAATAAGGTATAGAGTATGAACGACATTATTCAATTTGAGAAGAGTAAAGGCATGACCTCATTACAAATTGCCGAAGTTACAGGCAAATCCCATGCTAACGTAATGCGTGATATTCGTAATGTCTTGGAGCGTGGAGCCAGCGAAATCAATTATGATTTGGCCTCATATTCGGATGCACAAGGGAAAGAAAGACCAATGTATAACCTTACTCCAAAAGGCTGTCTTGTTCTTGCATCTGGTTACGATGTCGTACTGCGTGAAAAGATTATTGACAAACTGGAAGAGTACCAGCAGAAAGAGAAATCCACCATGCCTGCCCTTCCCGATTTTTCTAACCCTGCCGAAGCTGCACGTGCCTGGGCAGAACAGTACGAACAAAAAATGATTGAACAGAAACGTGCTGATGTAGCCGAACAGCAGGTACTTGCTCTCACTTCGGAGATAGAGACAATGCAGCCCAAAGTGAGCTACTACGACACTATTCTGAACAACAAATCTACTGTTACCACAACACAGATAGCGCAGGACTATGGCATGTCTGCTATCGCGCTCAATAAGAAACTTAACGAAATGCGCATACAGCATAAGGTCAACAGCCAATGGATATTGTATGCACCATATATCAGTCAGGGCTATGTGCAGTCAAAGCCAGTTGATATTGTCCGTGCCAATGGACGAAACGATGTCAAGTACAACACCGAGTGGACGCAGAAAGGCCGATTGTTCCTCTACGATGTATTAAAGAACGAAGGTATTATCCCAGTTATAGAACAACAGTAATCATTATGGCAAATATACATGTATCAGACGAGGCGGCAATATTGCTGCAGAGACTCATTGATTGTCCAGAAGATGAAAAGGCTGCAATAGCGGATGCAATGTGTGCAACTATTGATATGCTACCTATCGACAATCCCGAAAAGGCCATACATCCTGTCTTGGCAAGATACAACAATCTTATAACAGCATTACAGCAACAATGAAGATAGAACTAACAAAAGAGACTATTGATATGCTTGCTGATGCAGTGGCCATGAGACTACGCAAAGGGCAGCAGACAATACGCAAGGGCACAAAAGAATATGTGCGCACTGCGGAGGCTGCAAAAATACTTGGAGTGACCCCCAACTATCTTCGACAGGTGAAAGACCGCTATCCTCACAAGAAGACAAGTGACAGCAAGCAAGGAACTCTATTATTCGAGAGAGACGGACTGATATAAAAACACAATTCTATGACAACAAGCGAGAAGATAAGACAGCGCATAAAGGTTGACGGCAATGCTACGGAGATATTACGTCTGCCATGTGTAGAGTCTGCCTACAAGACCCCTGCAACTGGCAAAATAACGTATAAGCTATTTCCTGATGAAGAAGGTAATATGCGCTATGCAGAGGAAGGTGACTACCTCATGGAGAAGCGTAATGGCAAATGGGACGTGATGCGCCGGAGTGTCTATAAGATATAAATATATATAAATAAGGTGTGAGCGATATGGAAAGAAAGGAGTTTTTAATCGGAATGGCAAGCGCCACTGTTATTGCTGTGGCAATGTATGCTTGGGTATGGCTGCTGTTCATAATGACTAAGCCGATATGAATAGGTTTGAAGACAGAATGGTAAGTGCTGCAGGGTGGGAAGGTAAGATGCGCCCTGTAAATGTCAATAACATGTTCTTTGCAGACGATCCTGACAAAATGGAAGGTTGGGGTGTAGGTATGATGAGACGCAAAGACAACTGGGCACTGTGGGTTGACGGCAAAGGTTTTATCTGTGGCGACGAACATATGTGTTACCCCGTAAGCCCCCTACCTGTTACTATGAGCAAGGAAACAGCCAAAATCCTGTGCAAGAAAGGTATCGCCCATTGGGGCAGGATATTCTTTGTGGAGAATAAGGACTACTACAAGAAACTCATTGAAAAGATGGTTAAGAAGATGGGTTATATACAACTTGACAATCCTGTCGAGATTAAGTCATGGGTATGGCAAGACCGCTATCGTCGTATCGACCATGTTGACTATGTAGAGGGTATTGCCGTATGCGCTTTCCAAAACCACAAGGGAGAAGTGGAATCGCTGAACTGCTATGACACTATGAGTATCGTCAATGTGGGCCGCGAGTTAGTCAGGACGCTAATAAATCACAACATCAAACTGCGATAAACTGAGGAAAGAAACAATGATAACAGTCAATAATAACTATGGCGGTACGGTAGTGATAAACGACACTCCGCAAGGATGGCGCAAAGGGTGGGCTAAAAAAATCAGAGCCTTCGGACTTTACTTCTATGTGAGCAACTGTCGGATGAAGAAACGCCCCGAGCGTGATGTATTGTTTACAGGTTACCGCGAGCATATTCATGTAGAGAACAAGAAAAAGCTCTATGAGCGTCAGGGGAGGGTATGTTTGGAGTGCGGACAACACGTAGAATACAGGGACATAGAACTTCATCATGTTTTACCCTATTCCCGCTATCCCGAACTAAAGACAAGTATAAAGAACAGTGTCCTTCTCTGCCACAGGTGCCACAAGGAGGTACACTGCAACCCTTGGAAGAACATACAGATGATGCAGGCAAAGGCGAAGGAACTGGATATAAATCTCGAAGAAAGGTATGACTACGGAAAAGATATACAGGACTGTGAATAGTGTACCGGGACTGAGCGTAACAAGCGACGGACAGTTTCTGTATAACAACAAACCGAAGAAAGCCATCGTGTGCCATACCGTGACAGGCCGCAGGGCTACAGTCCGTCTGATGATAATGATTAAGGGTAAGATGCACTATTGGCAGGCTGCAAAATTGGTAGCAGAAGCATGGAAACCTGAATACAAGAGTGGTGACTGTCTCATCTACAAGGACGGCAACTGCCATAACATCAATGCCGACAACTTACAGCGAGCCGACGAAAAGGAATGGTACGCCTACATGAGACGCAACAGTAGCATGAAACCCGACACGCTGGAGGAGCGCAAGCGCAAACTCCAACTCGTAGCCGACCAAGCCCTTATGACAAAACACTACTTCGAGACTGCCGACATGCAAGAAATCAATGAGCACGTCAAGAAATATCTCTACCCTTGCCTGATGCAATACGCTATGAAGACCCTACAAATGGGTGAGCGCAAGGCAATGGAAACTGTGCCGGAGGTGATAGGCGACATGTACGAGAAGATACTGAACGGCATGTGTCTCTATAACTATGAGCGATTCTGCAAAAAGGTGCTCACCGACATCAAGAAAAAAGGAAGGTATGGCGAATACTGGCATAAGCTGGTGAAGCCTATCAAAATAGAAGTTGAAAAGTTAAATCTTGATTGCCTATGGGAAAGGTACAAAGTAACACATTTCAAAAAACAAGACTGCACAGGAGAGGCGTAACAGCCTCCCCTGCGTGGGACCCTCAAGCAATACAACTTCAACAAAGACAATAACAGACTATGGGAATACATGACGACCCTATGTTTAAACGAAGGTGGGCAATGTACCATGCGGCACTTCAGATGGGCATACCGATAGTGGATAAGGAAACGTGCGCCATAATATGTGCCGGACTCCTGGTACACGGCAACAATGAGCAGTTCACGATTAACCACCGCCTTGTATGCGAACTACAGTATGCGCAAGAGAGATTTAATATAAAAGGTACTGGCAAGGTGACTGACGAGAAGTTCAGAACGGCACTCAACTATTACGTTGACCTCATGGAACTTAACTACCAGCGTGACAGCACTGTGCCTGACTATATAAACGATATTTTCAAAGACAGATACGGATTTTACTTACTATCAAAGAAAGAATAAATATGGCAGAAGAAGAAAAGACCGACCTCATGACTGAGGCAAGGGTACAGGAAATACTTAATACGCTATTCCCCTGGGGATATAGCAGACCGAAGGAGACTTGGTACACGGGTGTATCGCCATACATCGGCAGGACGCAGAACATAATCACCGTTGTAGCGCGTGACCCTGCCTGGGGAGTGCTGAGTATATGCCTGGATAGATTCACGGAGGATGAAGAAAGTGTAATGAACTGCCTCGGATTCTACAAGGGTATAATGAAGGTAATCGCTCCTGAACTTCACAGCGAGACGGAGGATTTTGACAGTAATGCTAACGTCTTGGAGTTCCGCTGGGGCTACGACGATGAGCAGGAGAATAGATTTGGAAAACCAACCAAATAAACATATAAAAGACAAATGGAAAAAGAGAAAATTACTTGGAAACGTCCGAAAGATGTCGTGACATTCCACACAAGCGACCCAAAAGAAATGCTCGGAAAGTACCTTCCTAAGCATGCAGTGAAAACATGGACTGAGGACTTCATCGACGAGGACACGGGCGACGTGGTAAGCATTGAGCGCAGTCAGATAGTGGTTGAGCGCGGCTACATCTCGCAGGAGAAGTTGGAAGAAATACAGTTTGCCATTCAGTCGGGCGACATCACGGACGTAGAGATAAGCGAGGATAATGTGCTGGATATGTCTCTCTACACTCCGAAGTATATGTCAAACTTTATGGTTGAGATACCTATATTCATTATGGGTGCCGGAAAGATTGAGAAGAACCACTATGCCGTGCGTGCACAGACCATTCCACAGGCCATACAGATAGCGGCAGAGTTCGGACAGATGTACCGGGGCTTTGAAGGCTCCATCCGTGCAACTCGAGTAACATTACTTGAAGCGAATATCGTGCCTGACGATCATGCTTGCATACCCGAAGCAGACCGCACGCCAGCCTATGACAGAAAGGACTATTTCAAGGTGCAGGTGCGCACGGAGTGGCTGGAAGATACTACGATGAAGAAGTTGGACTCCCACTATATCCTTGTGGCTAAGGATGTGGGTCAGGCAAAGGAGCGTATGGCGCGATTGCTCGACATAATGAAAGCAGAGCGAGAAAAGGAGGGTAACAAGGATGATCCATACACAACGCGCACCATTCGTAAGGCAGTTCCCTTTGAGGTGGACTGTATCGTACCTAAAGAGTTTAGTGATATGTTCTATGAGGAACCAACACAATAATATTCACAATTAAAAATTTCAACAACAATGGCAAACGAAGTAACAGTAACAAAACCGCAGGACATGAACCTGCAGCAACTGATGAACTCAGGTGCAGTGATGAAGAAACTCAATGACGTACTCGGCTCAGAGAAGAAAGCCGCATCGTTCGTATCGTCAGTAATCAGCGTGGCAAACGGCAACACCATGCTCCGCAACTGCAACCCTATGACTATCCTCGGCTCCGCTATGGTAGCCGCAACACTCGACCTGCCCGTAGTGCCTACTCTCGGACTGGCGTACATCGTACCTTACAAGGGGCAGTGTCAGTTCCAACTCGGCTATAAGGGTCTTATAGAACTCGCGGAACGCTCTGGTCAGTTCAAGAACATCATCGACGAGGTGGTCTATGAGGGCCAACTTGTGAAGAAGAATAAGTTTACGGGTGAATACATCTTTGACGAGGATGCAAAGACCTCTGACAAGGTTATCGGCTATATGGCCCGCATGGACTTGGTGAATGGTTTCAGCAAGACTATCTTCTGGACGAAGGAGGAAGTAGAGGCGCACGCTAACAAGTTCTCACAGGCTTTCCGTGCAAAACGCGGCACTCCTTGGGTGACCGATTTCGATGCAATGTCAAGAAAGACTGTTTTAAAAGCATTGTTCGCCAAGTATGCGCCAAAGTCTGTTGCCATACAGAATGCTATCAAGTTCGACCAGGCTGTTGTTACGCCTAATGAAGAATTGACAGAGGAAGACTTGCAGATTGACGCTTTCGACACAGAATACGTTGATAATGATGTTCCTGCCGGAGAGGTGACACAGGAGGAGGTAAAACCGTCAGGTGACCTGTTCGGTGAGGGTGAGAAGAAAGAGGGTGAAACCAAGAATGACAAGAAGGGAGAGAAATAATGGAACAGAGAAGCAGAGAGTGGTATCTTGCCCGAAAAGGTAAGATGTCGGCATCGGAAATATATCTTCTGCTGAATAATCACAAAGAAACAATGACTGAGGATGAGTTGGCAGCTTTCAAGGCTGCTAACCCCAAGTCAAGAGTAACGACAAAGGAAATGCCTTTCAGTGATGGCACCTTCACTTGGCTTAACCGCAAGGTGGCTGAATACTATATGCCGGATGAGGCTTTCCTTGAAGATAACGAGCTTAAGCAGGTCAACAATCGTGCCGTGCAGCATGGCGAGTTGTGGGAGAGCGAAGCAAGGGCCCGTTATGCTGAGGCTATGGGCTATGAAGTCTATGAGGTGGGTTTTGTACCTCTAAAAGGCTATGAGGCATTTGCTGGTGGTTCTCCTGACGGCATGATACGTGAAGAGATAGGCTTAATCGAAATAAAGTGCGCATGGAACGCAGAGGTGCATCAAGACTATCTTCTCATGACAAAGCCGGAAGACCTTAAGGAATACAATCTACAGTATTACGCCCAGATGCAGTATAATTGTATCGTGACGGAATGTGACTTTTGCGATTTTGTAGCTTTCGACCCTCGCACCTCTAAATCAAAACAACTTAAAGTGCTCCGCATACCGCGTGACGAAGAAATGTGTAAGTTACTCCTTGAACGCACCGCATTGGCAAAGGAATACTACCGCCAGCGCATGCAGGCTATAGAGAAAGCACAAATGATTATCAAATAACTTTCAAACAAGACAACAAATATGGATAGATTTTATGGTACTTTAGACCTTACCGTCCTCGGAAAGATTGTAAGACAGCACTCTGGATTGGTGCGCAAGGTAATGTTCAAGGATGGCGAACATCAACTCCTGAATATTGATATTTTTGAAAAGCAGCAGCCCGACCAATTCGGAAACGTAGCAGCAATTAAGGCATCATGCAAAGCAAGTAATCGCAAAGAGGGCCTTAACTACTATATCGCCAACCTGAAAATCTCTGACTTCCAAGATGAAGGCCGTCAGCAGACACAATCAGCCGTAAGCAACGGCACGGTAGCAGACAATAAGGAGGAAGAAAATGTAGATGCAGATGATCTCCCCTTCTAAAAACAAAGAAACATGATAACGATTATTATAATCTCTTACTTTGCTTTAGGTCTCCTTTTCTTCGCAACCGTTTGGAAGAGATATGAAGACGAAGATAGTGAATTTCAAAACGGTTCTCGCTTCGCGCGTATAGTGACACGCATTGTTATTATCGTCGTATGGGGATTGATAGTAGCAGCCATCATCATACTCGGACTCTGCAAGATTATACGTGAATTGTGGGACAGTATTACCGAATAGCCATGACTGCAGAAGAGAAGAAAATAAAGGCTGCCATACGTCTGCTTGAAAGGCATGGCTACGAAGTGAAAGAGCCAAAGGAGAAAGTCACAATAGACCAGACCGAGGTAAACCGCCATAAGTTAGAGGAAAGAAAAGTGTTGTTTAGCAAAGTCCTGAGACCATTCCTTGAACAGTACGGCAAGGACATGCTCAACCACTTCTACCTCTACTGGACGGAACCAAACAAGACTTTCACAAAGATGCGCTTTGAATTGCAGAAGACATGGGACTTAAAACTGCGCCTGGCTAATTGGGCAAGAAACAACTCTAAATTCAGCAACAATGGAAGATACACTACCGACAGCACTCAACGTAGCCGCACCGAACAAGCCCAGCGACAGACAGTCGAACTCCTGCGCAGACTTGACGGTCAGCAGACAGCAGATGGCTCTGCGCAGGGCACAGGAGAGGGTACTTTGCCGTTTTAAGACGAAAGAGGAACTGCTTGCCCGTGCCAACCGCGACAGTGGAGTGAAGTTTGCACGCAACGAGAGAGCCGCTTTCGTGGGTGATTACCCCACCCTAACGGATATTCGCCTGACATTCGGAGGAAGGTCTGATGAAATGTGGCTCTTGCCGCAGATTGCGAACATATCGGCTTTCTCTGGTGCAAAGCTCTTGGATAGCGGGCAGCAGCAGTACCTCGCACAACTGATAGCAACGGAATACCACTACTTAAAGATTACGGAACTACTGCTGTTCTTCTACAAGTTCGCCTGTGGTGAGTATGGCAAATTCTACGGCAGTGTTGACCCGATGGTAGTGATGCAGGCACTACACTGGTTCCAAGAATACCGTGCATCATCCATTGACCGCTACGAACAGGAAGACCAGGAACGTGCAGAAGCAGAATATAACAGACAACACCCACCGTTAACCCGTGAGCAGTGGGAAGTAAAAAAGGATGTACTTATTACCATAGCAATGTATAACTCAGACTACACAACAGCAGACTTATGGCAGTAAAGAAACTCATACTTGACATCATGCTCCATGATCGCTTTGTCTGTACTTTGCGTATGCCTGTCACCTTTGACATGATAGAGGACTATGACGAAATGGGGGGGGGTAATTATTAATCTGGATAAAGTGCAGGAGTATGTAGAGAACAAGAGACCGAGTTTAATTGGAAAAGATTACAGAATTTGTTTATAGAAATAACTATGAAACCGTTTGACATTGAATTAGCGAAGAAGGGTCATCCAGTATGCACAAGGGATGGCAGACCTGTGAAGATATTGGACTTTGATTTTAACTACAATGCACATCCTATTATTGCTAAAATTTGCAATAAAGGTTGTGATACGCTACAAACATATACTAAAGAAGGATTCCTTAATAATTCCATAGATACTTCCGATTACGACCTCTTCATGGCATCCGAGAAAAAAGAGGGGTGGATAAATATATATCCAAAACGTCCTAAAGGAAGTAAAAAAAGAGAGACAAGTACTTGCATATACCCAACAGAAAAAGATGCAAAAACAGCAAGTAGTAATATTTGCGTAGCCACAATAAAAATAGAATGGGAGGAGTAATATGACTTACGACAAAGGACCACAATTAACTGTTGGTAAATTAAAGCAATACCTTCATAGCATACCTGACGATGTTAAGGTGCGCATCAGTATGGGAGATAAAAGTGAAGAGGTGCATTACCTTTTGAACGAAAGTGGCGAACTTGTACTTTGTATAGATTGCTATATGCAAGATGCTTATAAGACAAATTTATTAACGGTGTTAAGTTTTCATAAGAAATGAAAGAAATAACAGAAAAAACTGCAAAGGAACTTGCACGCACGATTGAAGAAGTACAAAAAGTCGCAGAAGAGTCAGCGGAGACTTTTCAACGTACTTATGGGGTACTTGCCCAAGAAATAAAATTAGAATGTGCAAAGAAAATTATCAACTATGCAGACAAGTATTCAAATGCAACTTTCCTTACACGCTGGTATTGGAAACGCAAGTTACGCAAGTTTGTAAAGGGTATTGATGTTTTAAAAGAATTATAGTGACCTATGGCAACAATTAAAGCATTTAGTGACTTGGAACAGTCAAAGAAATTGGCAGAGATACTGCCACTTGAAAGTGCAGATATGTTATTCCAACTCGGAGAAGATAAATATGCTGATAGCATTAGAGTTCCCTTAACAAAAAAACATTGGGAACAAATGATGCCAGATATAAATCCTTGCTGGTCTCTTGCAGCATTGCTCAATTATTTAAAAAGTAAAGACAAATTCCCAGAAATTAATGAATTGAGTGATGGACGTTTTAAACTAACTACTTATATTTGGGATGGTGAACATTGCATTCAAGTTTCAATAGGAGATACTATTGTTGATACTTGCTACGAAATAATTATTAAACTCAACGAACAAAATCTTTTATAATTATGGACAAACAAAATAAAATATTTGAACAATTAAATGATATTCGTTTAAGAATTGATTATCAGACTGTCTGTAATGATGCAGGCGGCAATAGAATGTGGAGAAGTGTGTTGGAACATGTTGACGAAGCGATAAACATAATTCGTGAAGATAAAGAAAGATATAATTGGTAAACTATGAAAGAACTATCAATAGAAGAAAAAGCCAAAGCCTATGATGAGGCTATTGAATATGCTAATTATCTTATAAATGAACGTTGTAAAGAAGGTACTGATGGTTCTTTTCATCGTGCAGATTTGCAGAAAATGTTCCCTCAACTTGAAGAGAGCGAGGATGAAAAAATAAGGAAAGAACTAATTAGAGCGTTCAAATCCTTGAATACTATTAAAGTTTGGAATGGCATTGAACGCACTGATATTCTTACTTGGCTTGAAAAGCAAGGTGAGAAGAAACAAGATGTAAATATACAAATAAATCCATCAGAGTATATTAATGACATGGGAGGTAATGGGTGTTATCTTAAAAACACTTCACAAGCCTTTAATAAATCAGTAGAGACATTAGAAAAGTTTGGCAAAGAGATAACAAAGGATAAGGAGACAGCCACGAAATTCCTAAAGTCAGCAGGTATTATGGACGAAAATGGAGAACTTGCTGAACCTTACAGAGTTTGCGAATCTACATCTAATTGGAATGAAGAGGATGAAAGAATCTATAATAGAATTTGTGATATTGTTCATAATGCTGCTTTTACAAACTATGATGTTGACGAAGACGGAAAAGAATGTGGCGAATACGCAAAGATAATAGGATGGTTTAAATCCCTCAAAGATAGATACTCTTGGAAGCCGAGTGAGTTGCAGATGGAATGTCTTTCGGCTGCTATTGAAGAAAGTAATGAGAACCCAGTATTAGAATCACTCTATAAAGACTTAAAGAAATTAAGGGGGGGAATAGTTATGATAACAACAACGAAGATTAAACTAACATAACATTTACGGCTATGACAAAAGAAGAACTAATGGACAAGATGATTGCGGGCGTAATGGAGGAGTTTGACTTTGACAAAGTGCGCAAAGTAATGTTAAGCCTTGATTGGAAATGGAATATAGGTAATGGGGAAATGACCGTACCAAGCACATACCGCCTTACCAAACAAGCCGAACAACTACTTAAAGATGCGGCAAGTTATTACGGAAAAAGAGATTTTTACTTCTGCGGTAGCGGTGGTTTTGTGGCAAGTCTCGACGGAAAGAGTTTATCACTTCAATTTATTCTTACAGAAACAACCACTTACGCAGGAGATTACGAAGATTAACTTAACAAACAAAAAACAACTACAACTATGGCAAAGAAACTTCCAATAACCCAAATTACAACTACCGATGGATTGCGTTATAGCGGTGTGGTAAAAGAGAATATGATTGCCCAAAGTAATGCTAAAGAGGTTTTGGACACTTTCAAAAAGATGTTCAAGGAAGGGGATGTTGTTGATGTGATTATAAAAAAGAGATAAACTTATGACCGAACAAGAACTTATTGATGTACTATGCCAGGCAGCGGGATATGCGAAACTTGTCTGCGGTGTGGGGAATAATGCGGCTCACATGGCGATGCTTGACGGCTACGATCATGCACGCAGATGCAAGGCTTACCGACATGAAATAAAGCGTGCTTTCAAAATGGCTATCGACGAATGGCATACCTATGAGAAACATCTGTTGCACGAACAGCAGTTCCGTATGTTTCATGTTGCCGATATGCCAGAAGAGGTAAGGCGCAAGTATGGCGACATCACGGACAGAGAGTATTACGACTATTGGTCTGCTACGGGCTGCACGGCATACGAGAAGACGCGCCCTTTGCTGACATCGTTGCAGAATAAGTACCGCAAGAGCCTTGTGCGTCACGGCTACGATGTCGTAAGCAGAGACCTTGTGGATAGGGGCTATGGTGAGGTCAAAGACTTTCTCTTTATGAACAATGAGCAGTGGGACGGAGACATTATCACCAATCCTCCATACGCTTTTGCACAGGAATTTGTCGAACAGGCATTGAAGATGATACAGCCAGGTCGTAAGGTTGCGATGTTCCTCAAACTGACGTTCCTCGAAGGAAAGAAACGTGCAGAGTTGTTTAAATCTACCCCCCCCATTCGGGTATGGGTCAGCAGCAGCCGATTGAAGTGTGCCATGAATGGCGACTTTGACAGTTTTAGCAGCAGTGCTGCGGCATATGGATGGTTTATATGGGAAAAAGGCTTTAAAGGACATCCCGAAATACGATGGTTTAACTAATAGCACCAAAACACGAATTACACGAATTATGATTGAACTCGACAAAATTTACAACGAAGATTGCCTGGAGGGAATGAAGCAGATTCCCGACGGCTCAGTCGATTGCATTATCTGCGACCTACCTTACGGCACGACCGCTTGCGCTTGGGACACGATTATCCCATTCGACAAGTTGTGGGAGCAATACAAGCGCATCCGCAAACCGTACGCACCGATATTGTTGTTTGGCTCTGAGCCGTTCTCGACAATGGTACGCATGAGCAACCTTTCGGAGTTCCGCTACGATTGGATATGGACTAAGAGCCAAGCCGCTGACTTCGTACATGCCAAGAACCGACCGATGAAGAACTACGAAATCATTTCAGCGTTCTGTCAGTACCCAATGGGGCACAAGTCGCAACTTGGCGACAAGCGTATGCCGTACAATCCGCAAGGACTAATCCCTTGCCACAAGGTTAAGAACGGAAAGAACAAGTTTGGTACGAACATTGGTAAGCGTCCGTCACAAGTGGATGAGTATGTCGCAGAGTTCACAAACTATCCGAATGCGGTCATCCACTTCGACCAAACGGGAAAGAAATTGCACCCAACGCAAAAGCCAGTCGAATTGTTGCGCTATCTTATTCGGACATATACCGATGAAGGAATGCTCGTTCTTGATAATTGCATAGGTAGTGGTTCAACGGCTGTCGCTTGCATCAAGGAGCGTCGGCACTTCATCGGCTTCGAGTTGAACAAAGAGTATTTTTACAAGGCTTGCAAGCGCATCAAGGCTGAGCAGGCGCAACTGACACTCTTCTGACCTCTGAAAACAACCCTACCGAGGGTAGGACTGGCAACCCGACCGAGGGTCGGCTTTGTATATCGACCGAGGGTAGGCCTCTGAAACGACACATTTTTTGCCCTGTGCCGAGGGTAGTAATAACAGCCGAGCGGACGGCACTCCGCAAAGCAGAAAAATCATATAAGACTATGATTGAATACAATGGGCAGATTAACCTGCCAAACGCCAACTTCGGCGTAACCGAGCGCACTATTACCGCCAATGAAGACGTGCGCACCTGTGACATTCAGGCATTGGCAAGAGAAATTTCACATCAGAACCGCCTTATTCCCGAAGACGTGGCACAGCAGGTACTCGCGTACTTCTGCAAGGCCGCAGTGGAGAAGATGACCGAGGGCTTTGCCATTCAACTAACTAACGGCAGCGACATCGCACTGCGCATCTTCCCTGACGTTCACGTAAAGGGTGGTAACATCAACCTGAAACGTGCCAAGGAACTGACGGGCAACCAGAACCTTACCGAGCAGGAAATGGTTGACATGGCAGGGGAACTGATTGACAAGGCTGGCGTAAAGGTCAGCGTAAAGGCCGTAGCACAGACGAAGTTCACGGAACTCCTGGAGAGTGAGGGCTATCAGTTGCACCGTAAGGGTATCGTAACAAAGTCTTTCGAGAAACAGGAAGATGATGATAACGAGAACACCAATACTGGTAATGGTACTACCAACGGTGGTACTCAGGGCAACAATGACAACACCAACCCTGGCGGCAATGGTGGTAATAACGGCGGTGTGGAAGAAGGTTAAACCCCAAGAGACCTTGCTTTAAATCTATCCCCTTCCCCACTCTATGAGGGAGGGGATTTTTCGTTTAGGCACAAAAGTAATCGGCAGCGATATTCACATACCACTGCCGACACAACAAAAATGTAACAATTATCCTTCAATTAGGATTTTCCATTATGGTTAAATCACAAAGGAAATTTTATGTTGATATGGGTTTGAAACCTTGCGCCAATATCACCTTTGCAGCCTCAAACGTTCCCGTCAGTACGTCGAGGTGACTGACTTGCTCCAGATAAACTGAATATTCCGTACCCGTAGTCATTACGATGCAGAGACAGTTGCGAGGGGCATTATAACCGCGAAGAAACTCTGTCGAGGTAATAGCACCATAATTGCCGTCAGTATCTACCTTACCCTGAACAGACCTTGAAGGGCCTTCATAGGGACTGCGAAGATATGCCCATTTCCCTTTTCTTATCTTTTTACGCAAAGGTGGTGTGAGCCAATTTCCCTGCATCACTATGCCATGCAGTCTGCCATCGACATATACACCGCAGGCATAAGAGGTCTGGGTATTTCCCGTAAAGCCAAGAAACTGCCTGTGACGCGGCACTTCTGCAAGAAGTTTGACGCACAATTCGTAAAGCTGCCCCGTAAGGTGGTTTACGATGATGTTATAAGCCTTATTCAGCCCGTCACGGAATATCCTTGCATTATCGTGAGACATGATGAAGGGTTAGTAATTAAGGAGTATAGCGTCTATCTCGTCAATATAGCCTGGAACATTCATTGTTACAGAACCGCCACGAACGATGCTAATAGTAACGTTAGCATTCTCACTTGATTGCGGAGGAACATCGGCAACACTAACAGAAGAACCGATAAATACAACATAAAGGTCATGCCAAGAAGCAACCTGCTCACCATCTACCTTCATGAATATCTTTCCTATAACGTCACCTTCTTCATATGGAGACCCTATTGTAGGATAATTCGGGGAAAGGGTTATTCTGTCTCCGTGAAGGCCACTCAGTGGTAGTGCAGGATTAGAACCTGTCACATCACCCTGATAAGGGATTATGGCATCGTCAAGAACGATGTCTGTCATTGGATCGGTAACTCGAAATATCACCTTGAACGTCACAACATTCTCATGATAGAGGTTATATCCGCTTTGCTTTGTCTGCACAACAGGGTCTTCATCGCCAATCTCCAAGAGGTAGCACCCCTGACGGCCAATAGTGGCAAAGGGAGAGTAAATCTTAAGTTCCGTACCACTACCTTCTGCAGTGTCGTTACCCGAAAGCCATTTCTTGAAAGCACTAATCTTCTCAAAGGCAAGATGCAGATTAAAAGGATTGGTTGCCAACTCTTCACCCTTATAGGCAAATTCAAACTCTGCATCGTAAGGTTCAAAAATAAGGTTTTTAGGGAACGCCACAGCCTCACCATGTTCATCAGGAAGAGACGTAGCCTCCAAAGCCTTTGTCTTGCCGCCTGCCTTGAAAGGTACACTGCAGCAGACTATACCCCACTCCATAAAGGAATTGAGCACCTGGTCGCTGCCCTTTTGAAAAAATAACGTATATCTGTCTTCCATGTTTATCTCTAAACTTTAAACTCTAAACTCTAAACTCTATTGAAGCCTCACTCCGACATCGGCTCTCATGCCGCCACCAAGAATATCGCCAACCGAAAGACCCTGACCTGCATCCTTGCCGTCGCCATATTTGTTGAGCCACTTATCTGCAGCCTCCTTTACTTTGTCCGAATCGGCAGAGGTGTTATCATGCTCACCTTTCTTGCGTTTCTTCTTGTCGCCACTATTGCTATAATCCACTACACTTACGTCAGCCGCTATAAGGTCTATCTGTGCGTTTGTCAATACCCAATTCACGTAATACATCATACCACTAATGGGTATGCCGAATATCTTTAATGGCCCTGTGTCGATTCCGTGTTTTTGGGCAAATTCCCACCGCTGTCCGTAGCTTGTGCGTGAAGGATATGCTTTGCTTCCTCCTTTGTCATCTGCTTTCTCGTCGTATCTAATACGGTCAGTAATATTGTAGCGTGTAAGTATGCCGGAGCTTCCTCCTGAGCCGTTTTTTTTTGAGCCATCTCGAACAATGGAGTCAGTTCGAGTGAGTTGTACTGCTTGATATAGTAATACCAACGCCACACTAACCAATACAACAGGTGACACTTCCAAAAGCCGTTAAGCCGTATGAGTGCCGCAGCCTTGGCAAGTATCTTGCTGTCACCACCATCCTTCGCCATAAGCGCACTTATCCAGTCGCCTACTGCAGGGTGCAGCCACTTTACCATTACCTTTTTGCCACGCAGCAACACTACGTCACCTTCATTCTCTACGACACTCACCAGTGCCTGTGCATCCTCTCTTGAAGCCTCTTTGACGATTTTTTCGTTCTTCTTTGCCATTGTTATTATTTTGTTGTGTTATAATTACTCTTTTAAAGATTGAGGGCAGTGGTTTAGAAAGCCACCACCCTCAAAAACTTTTCCGTAACGGACCCTATCATGATGGCCAGTTAATCGTAATCTCCTCGATAGTAATATCACTGGGTTCTCCGACAAAAGAGAAAGTACCAGGATATACACCGCCACCAGAAGATGTCCTTGACACACTTATCTGATAATCCCCACCTTCAACCTCTAATACGAGAGTACTTCCATTGGTTGCTACTTCAAGTTCGAGAGTAGATTCTACACCTTCCTCGGAAATCTTGATGTTTCCCACAACAGTACCCACTTCAACACTTGGACTTCCGAGAATATCGAAAACAACCTCCGTTGGTTCGGTTGGGTCTATTGCTGCAGGGAGTGCAGGAGATGACGATATTACGTCACCGTGATAGGGAGTTATTGGACCGGCGTTCCTACGAGTGGATAGAATGCAGCACCGCTTGCGTCTGCAAGAGGAGTTACAGTCACGTTGTAGTAACCTGTGCTGTCGTCACCACCTTCACCGTTGAATGATGCGTACATCTCAACGTTAGGCAGATAGATAGCAGTTGTCTTGTCCTCGCTGGTCATCAGAAGAGCACCTGTCACCTTCTTCACGCCAAGAGCGTAGCCATTACCTGCATAGTTCATGCCGTCATACTCTGCGGAGATAGCAGCCTGTGTCTTCTTCTCCATGAGCAGGTCGTTGATGGTGTCGTGAACACTGGCAACCTGGAATGCGATGTCAGAATCGCCCTTCTTTGCCTTACCTGCCCATACAGTGCCGTCGGTCAGATTGATTTCGTTCTTTTCTACACCGCCAGTGTCAAAAGTAACACCACCGTCAAGAACAGGGAACTCAATACCGCCTGTCTGAGCACTCAGAGCCTTAGTAGCGTCAGGGAAATAATAAACCCTGTTCACCTTATCGAAAATCTGTCTGAGATTTTCCTTCAATGTTGAAACTGTTACAGCCATAGTTGTAATTATTTTACAGTTTAATAACTAATTTGAATTGAATAATAGTGGAATGGAATCCCATGCCGTCTGATTTGGTATCAAGAATAACGGGCTTGTCATTGCATGACATAAGAGTATCGTCGAATGGTAGAAGATTGACAACTCCGTCGATTAACTCTTCCAACAAGTCATTGTTCTCTACCCCACCCTGCCTGTCGCGGACAAAGCAGTTCATCTGGGCATAGGCAATGTTGTGAGTATCGGCATATGGGTCAATACCTTGCGGAAGACGAACAACGATAAACTTGTTCATCTTGTCGGTAGCAGAAGGCCGCGAAGAGGTGTAAACCTTATCACAGACCGTCTTGGCTTTATTGTAAAGCTCCTGCAGTACCTCCTTGCGCTTGTATCTGTTTGCCATAGCCTTTATCAGTTCTTTGGATTGTCGCAATAGACGCTTGTACCAAGTTCTCCGGCATATGCGTCACTTATCATCAGTCCTTCAAACGTACCCTGCCTGTCTGTAACGTCAATGAACATTCCTGCCATGATGCCTGAAACGACTGCACCGCATTCTTCTCCGGCTTTGCCGTCATAGGCTGCGTTTGCATCGCCAGACAGATTACCTCCCACAAGAGCACCGAGGTTTACACGATAGTCTGCCTTGATGACACTATCCGTACCCTTGAATGTTCTGATAGAGGTATTGCTTTCCTTTCTGCACCTTCCTTCCCAAATGACTTGTTTCTCACCATCCGAAAACGGTGTCACTTCGCCCATTGTGTAGATTGTGCATCTGTGGGGAAAACGCTTTATCTTTGCAAGTCTGCCCATATATACGTTATCAGAAATTGATAAGTCCTATCTTGCTCTTTACCGTCATTGGGGTCTCATCCCATTTCTCGAACAGTTCTTTGTGTTTCTGCAACCATGCGTCGATGTTTGCCTTAGACACTTGCCAACCGCCCTCACTATGGGAGAAACCGCCATCGGACACCTTTTCCGTAGCACCGCCAACAGGCAAGTTGCTCAACCAATAGTACATTGTACCCTCTGCAAGGTCAGACTCCTTATCTGTAAGGTTGGAGTATGACTCTTCCGGCTCAATCTTCCGCTTGGCGCACACCCACATAAGGGCTTCCTCCGTAACAAGCGGAGAAATACCCTTAAGGAATGAGCCTATTGTATATATACCTGTGCAGTTCATACGGATTCCATTCAGTGAGAGATTTATGCAGTCACAGTACTAATATACATGTGAAGAATTGCATTTGGTACACAAAGCTGTGCCATTTCACCGTTGACATTGATAGAGTGTGTACGAGGTACATCCTCCTGCTCAATCAACAGACGGCCACCCATAGCGTATGCAACCTTTTCTGCGTCATAGCCCATAGAGAGAGGCTGAACACCCTGAATGCCACCGAGCTTGCCTGTTGGGACAAAAGCAACATTCTTAGCATCAAAGTTCTCAATGCGCTCTTCAACAAGGTCAGGCTCACCTGCATCATTGGTGCCTGGCTTGCTAACATAAGCGTAGGTCTCCTGAATCTTAATCTCGTCAACCTTGATGATACGACGTACTGCATCCTTAAGCAGGTCTTCGTCAGCAAAACGAGCAACATCTGCGCGAGCAGTGTCACTTGCAATGTTACGATATACCCAGTTAGCCAGTACACTTGTAACCTTAGAGTGAGTGAGCATATCATCCCACAGGTCACGAGAAATTTCCATCTTCAGTGGGCCATTATAGTGCAGCGTGCGACGGATAGTCTTAACACGTGTTGCAAGATAGCCCAGAGGGTCAGAAGCACTACCTTCTGTAGTGTGTGAGTCGTTAGTCCACCAACGTGCAGTATCTGTGAGTACATCCTTGTTGGCAGCAGGCATGTTGAAGCCGATAGTAACGCCCTTGTAACCGCGTGGGTTGTTTGTAGCGTTGATAACGAACTCGCCCTTAGAGACAATCTGATGGCGCTGGTGGTTCAGAGCGTTCCAGAAAGACTGAATCAGTCCGTCTGTACCCTCATCAAGAAGACCGAACATTACGTCACGCATCTCATCGTCCATAACGGCATTTCCATACTTCTGTACTAACTGCATCTTCTCACGAAGAATAACACGGTTGACAGAGTAGAACAACTTCTGCGTAGGAATGTTGCCAGTCTTACCCTCCAGAGTGTTAAGAGGCTTCTCAAAGCCCTCACCTTCTGGGTCAACATAGGTAGGAAGCACCTGTGCGCCCACCTTTGAAAGCATCTGCGCCCATGTGTAACCGATAGTTACAGGATCAAACTCAAAGCCTTCTACGGAAACGGCATTAAACTTCTCCTCGTAGTTATCCACGAAGGTCTGCCAATTCTCTCCGTACATGCCGAGAGTAATCATGTCGCGCAAAGTAACTGGAATAGTTTTCATATTCTGTTCCTTTCGATTTTAAAGTTAAACACTTAGCCTTCTATCACGCGGATAGAGAGACCATTCTTTTGGGTCATTCCCTTTATGGCCTCAGCAATAATAGCAGCGTCAGCCGCTGTGTCACCGAGCATGTAGCCATAAATTTCACCCTTAACGATGATGTTTGCAGTACCTACGGTATTAGCGTTTGCAACAGGAACATCCTCCTGCAGGAAGCCGATGATACCAAGAGAGTCAATGCCAGCAGGGTTTTCGCCTGTTACTGCAGCCTTAATCTGCGCCCAAGTGAGAACCTTGATGTCACGCTCATCAGCGCCAGATGTACTATCCTTAACGATAGCCATACCAGAGCGAACGAGTTTTGCACTGACAAAATCTGCCACATTCTTAATCAAGTAACCGCCAGGAAGCTGTTCCTCGATACGACGCCACACCTTGCGAGCATGTCCCATACCGAAACTGCCATTATCGAAGGTGTTACCTGTCTGAAAAACCTGATTTGCCATTTTGTTTTCCCATTTTTTGTTAAACAATCTTTTTACCTTTTTGGCTTAGTCTTTTTTGCCCCAACCTTCTTTTGCCGCTTTCTTCTTGAAACGCTGTTTCAGTGCGCTGTCTTCTCCGCCACCGCCACCTTGTGCGACACGAGGAGCCGCGCCTTCTCCGCGACATTTGAGGTATTCGGCATCATACTTTGCCAAGAACTCCTTCGTGAGGTCTTCAACGGATTTTGTTACGTCGATTTCCACACCTTTAAGAGTGTTGTCAAGAACGTACTCGTCACTGGCCTTCTGCTCCTTCATAGCGGCTTTCACCTTCGCAAGGAGTTCTGCCTGCTGCTTCGCTTTGTCACCGTTGTCAAGACGGTCCGTGAGTTGCTTAATCTGCTCCTTAAGAGCCTTAACCTCCTCGCTTTCCTGTGGTGTAGGATTGGGTTTCAATCCTTCGACCAGTTTCTTAACTTCGGCAAGTTGCTCTGCTGATAAGTTCTTGAACGTGTCCTCTGACAGCAAGTTTTTCTTTGCTTCATCGAACTTTGTAGAGAAGTCGTGATTGTACTGACCCTGCATGCTTTTGAGAAAGTCAACAGCCTTGGTAAAGTAAGCCTCGTCAGGTTCTTGTCCTTCGGCAACTGGGTTCAATTCAACATACTTCTGAATGGTTTGCTGAGAAAAATCGGTCTTTCCGATTTTCTCCTGCACGGTAGAAACGATTTTTTCGATTTCCATAATGTAATTAAAATTTGTTATCCTGAAAAGCAATCTTTTCGGCACAAAAATAGGCAATTAACGAAAAATCTCCAAGCAAAATACTAAAAAAGTTGCATTTTTGTGGTGAAAATATAAATATTTTAGTAATTTTGTCCGCATAAAAGGGTAACTTATAGCGTTTTGTGGCAAAAAAGAAAGCAAAAATAGTCATACCGAATAAACCTGTAAAGCATCTGTCCGAAGAACAGATTGAAAAACTTAAACCTTATTTTGAGGAATTGAGGGAAACACTGAGGATTATCGACGAGGATGAGGTACAGGATATAAGGGAAGAATGGGAAAAGACTCATTCCGAAAGCGTATTGTTTGCCCAAAAGGGAGGTCAGACGGATATGCTTTCCTCTTCTGCGGACATCAGCATCATTGGTGGTGGCCGAGGAGGAGGCAAGAGTATGGTGCTTCTTATGAATGCCCTCTATGACATCACCAACCCTAATTTCCGTTCTATCATCTTCCGTAAGGATTTGGATGACCTCTCCGACCTTATCGACACGTCAGGTAACATCTACAAGGAATACGGCATATACAACCGTGCCAAGAATGATATGACGTGGAACTTCACAAGTACAGGTTGGCTAACATTCTCGTACCACAACATGGAGTATTCCGATTTCCATGACCGCTATCAGGGTAAGCAATATTCCTATATCGGTATCGACGAGGTAACGCAAATGTCGTACCGTAAGTTCAAGGTGCTCACGATGAGTAACCGTAACGCATTCGGAATACGCAATAGAATGGTTGGCTCATGTAATCCAGACCCTGACTCATGGGTAGCAAGGTTCATTGATTGGTGGATAGACACTAACACAGGTCTGCCTATTCCTGAGAGATGCGGCAAGGTGCGCTATTGTTTCATGGACGGTGACGATGTGACACAGATAATATGGGGAGACACAAGAGAGGAATGCTTTGAGAAATGCAAGACAGTCCTCATGCAGTATTGGAAGCCTGAATTTGAACGCTACGGCACGCCAGAGGATTTGTTTATCAAATCGGTTACATTCATTCCGGCCAAACTTGCTGACAATGTTGCTCTGATGTCTTCCGACCCTTCATATCTTGCAAACCTCGTGGGACAGGATGAAGAAACCCGTGCACGTTTCCTTGACGGCAACTGGAAATACAAGTCAGCAGGAACAGACCTTGTGAAGATAGAACACATGGAGCGTTTCTATGATAATGCCGAACAGACAGGTGACGGAGTAAGAAGAGTGTCATGTGATGCTGCCTTTGACGGAGGCGATATGTGTGTCTTCTGGCTGTGGGTAGGAAACCATATTCTTGACATCGCAGTCTGCTCAAAGGATGCGAAGAAAACCGTAGAGTTTACTAAAGGTCTGCTTGAAAGATGGAGAGTGAGGGAAGAAAACTTTGCCTATGACCTTATCGGTGTGGGACAGGTATTCAAAGGTTATTTCCCCAAGGCGATACCTTTCAATGCCAAAGAGACCGTTGACGAAAAGTATAAGGGTATGTACTATAACTTGAAGTCACAGGCATTTCAATTCTTCGCAGACCACATCAAGGACGGCTCTTATTCCATATCTCCCGACCTGCTGACAAGACGTTTCAGCGGCAGGAACTACAAGAACAAGACCCTGCAGGAGATACTTAACGAAGAGCGTCGCTGCATCCGTTTCAGGGAAGATGACCCTACCCGCGTTATTGACAAGGTAAAAGGTATGAAACGCATCATACATCGCTCACCCGACTTCATAGAGGGTGCGACAATACGCGAGATATTCAATATTAAGAAAACCCACCATAAGCCGCACAACCTTGGACTCCTTGGAGGTATGCCAAGTGACTCAAAAACGGCAAGACGAATAAGACAACAGAATAAATTCAATATGTTTAACAGTGGAGGACGGCGTTGGTAGGGAAAAACCCTACTTACCCTACCCAACCTAATTCACCTACGACAATGGCAGTAAAAGACCTATTAGTAAAGCAGCCCTTCTACCGTCTCACCAATGGCGGCAGAGATGCACAAAAGTACAACAAGCCGATGCCCGTTGACCAAATGCACTACACGGAACGTCCGCTTAGTGGCAGTATTATGACGCAGGCAGACTACCTGGAGGAATTTTATCCTTTCTCACATCGCGTCATGAGCGACTTTTATTTCCCCGACTTCTACAACTACACAGAGAAAGTTGGCGATGACGGCAAATCAGAAATAGAATGGCATCGTGAAGAGACCTTCCGCATTGGTTCTACAATACAGTGTGTGACAACTGTACAGCAACTCGTACACCTCTGTGGTAACGATGTTCATTGGGAACTGACTGATGATAAGATAGCAAGTGATACCGAAGACCTCTTTAAGGCATACAAGAAAGGATGGCTCCGTCATGATATGGAGATTGCTTTCTACAAACTCGCAGAGAGCGTGAAGATGACAGCAGACGGTGCAGTATGCTTCTACCTCAATAACGGCAAACTTGGCGTAAGAGTGTTCTCTTACCTCTATGGTGACACTTGCTATCCTCATTACGACCCTCTCACAGGCGAATTGGTACGTTTTGCACGTAAGTACAGTTCATATGACGAGAACGGCATTGAACGTGTTTCTTGGGTAGAAGTATGGGATGAGACATACCTTACACGCTACCGTCAGGCAAGAACTGGCATACAGGGCGTAGTGAACGGGATTAAGGATTATTTCGGAATGGAAGGTTACGAGGTGGTTTACCGCAAGCCGCACGGCTTTAAACGCTGTCCTATCCATTACAAGAGAGACAAGTACAATGGCCCGTGCTGGAACTTGATACAATTCCTTTGCGATGACTACGAGGTTGCACTGTCATACTTTGCAAAGAACAATGCTGGTGTAGCACTACCAAGTTACAAGCTCAAAGGTGACGATATAGATATTCAGGGCGATCCACTCGGACGTATCCGTGCTTTCACTATGGGCAAGGATGATGATGTCTCTATCATACAGCCGGAAACTCTCTCCGAGAACTATACGCAGTACATAAAGTATCTGCTTGATGAGATATTCCAGGGTGGTTTCATTGTCAAGCACCCTGAACTGAAATCGGGCGACACTCCTACAGGTACGATGAAACTCTACTATGCCCCGTCTCTCGATAAGGCAGAACTGGAGTGTAAAGACTATAAGGACACTATTACCGATATGCAATCTCTCTTCTGTGAGGGTTTCGGCATACAGGAAGGAATGATTACACAGTTCCTTGACCTCAATGACCGTCTGTATGGCTACTCTATTCCGTTTATACACGAGAACAATTCAAGTCTTATCGCTGACCTTGTTGCAGCAAAGAACGCAGGAATACTTTCGGCAGAAACGGCAACAGAACATAATCCTTACGCCAATAATGGTGAGTATCAGCGCACAGTCGCAGAACAGAAGAAACAGCAGGAGGCAGACAGGCTCTATCAGTTAAAACGGGCCTCGGCTGCAGCGGCCTCCGTTTAATAATATATAATAAAGGTGTCGAAAACGGCACCTTTTTTATTTTCGAAGTGCTAATAATAGTAAAATAATACTTTGGGGCTATTTTCTAATACTTTGCTATTAATGCAAAGGGGGGCAACAGGAATCCTGTCACCCCAAGCCACACGGCAATGTAATGGCTATAATTTTTTGATTATACGTGAGCCTAACCATATAATACCGTCAGTAAGGAAGTTTGCTCCTACATCGGAAGCAAAATCCCTTAACCATGACTGTCCCCCTACTTGCTTTGATATGTATTCAAGTTGTGACTGCTGACCTTTTAGAGCATGCAACATTTCTTTGTTGCTGTTATTTGTCATGTGCTGAAGGTACAATCGCTTCTCATCATCAGTCATCTTATTAAAGATGTCAGCGAGAAGTTTTATACGCATCAACTCACGATAAGCATTCATACACTAAAGTATTTCCTAATAGAATAGACTTTATCCTGGTCTTTGAGGGTCTTTAGCGCCATCTTATAGCAGGCAGCAATGATGTCTTTGTCCGTAGGATCAAGCGGCTTTCCAATCATTTCAGCAATCTCTTCTCCGAAATCAGAATACATCTTATTCATCTCTACCCATAATGCGCAAGAGTTATAGTAAGGTTCTTCTTCCATCGGGAGTTCAAACTGCGTCATAGCAGTCTTCCACGCATCCCTGTTCCAAGGGCCTTTAGGTTGCATATTGGCAACAATCTCCTCCGCTTCCGTTGGAGAGAGGAAGTTCTTCCACTTGATGGACTCCAGTTTCCAAAGCCATTCTTGTGCAAGTTCCGGCTTGTTCTTGATAAACCATTCCATCATTTCTTTATGCACTTTGCCAAAGGTGTGCATATTCTCTACCTTGTTTGAGTTAGCCATCATATTGTAGAGGGCATAAAACTCATTTCTCATTTCTTCTGCTGTCATAATTCTAATTTTTTAGTAAAAATTTGAAATAACTATTTCTTTATTCTAACTTTCCGCCTGTTTTCTTTAATACAGTTAGGACACGGAGCTTGCGGAATCATCCTCATTGGCATCTGCGGCAGGCGTGTCGGCTGTGGTGTTGTAAATCTTCTCATAGTATTTCGTGTATAAAGTGTCAATACATCCTTCCAATAATTCAAGCCATATAGCAAGATAGGCACATAGGAAAGAAATTGCAAGCATAGTTGGTATGTCGGAAAAACCGGCATACCATACTTCGTATATTAACACAGACCAAAAAGAAAAACATTTCGGGCAACTTATAATAAGAAACTCCCTTTCAAGATATTTCTCTATTGCCTCTATCAATCCAAGATGATTTGCGGTGACACATACGAATATTATGCTTGCAATATCTAACCACATTATGCTCCTGTTGTCACATTAAGCGTTGTGGTGATAGCCATACAGTTAGTCACGCTGCAACAAGGTTGCACATTGGTTGGTGCTGCCTGCGATGTTCCTATAGCCAGTGTTGGTGTAGCATTAGAAGAACAAGGCACACAGATAGAGCAATAAACCGCCTCTGTAACGGGGCAAACGCCACACTGACAGCCGCACTTATACGGCATATAGTTCACATTGCCGCTGATAAGCACTTCCTGGCAGAATGTATTATTACCCACATCTACAGGACTTCCGATAGCTGTTGCTTTAAGGTCTGCCGAAACTGGATAGGTTTCAGAAGTGCAGAGTTTCTTGTTACCACAAGTGTAGTGGTCTAACTGCAGCAGATAATTTGCGTTTGCTGCTGTTCCGCCTGGCACTGTAGTCAATGAGACTACAAATGTCTTTCCATTGTTGTTACAATTCATAATAAAAAATGTTTGTGTTGTTGATTATATTGGGGCATCTATTCTTCTGCGCCATCCCCTTCTTGCGCTATGGGTAAATTCGGTTTTTCCGAATTATCTTCGTTTGTCGGGTCAAACACGTTTGCTTCCTTGCTTTGTAATTCCTCTTTCAGAGAAGCTATCTCACTCTTCAAACTTAACATCTCCTGCATCATTGCATCGAGAACTTTCATGTTGGAATAGGCATGCTGACTTGCGCAGTATGCTCTCTGTGCTGGCAAGCAGTTAAGACAGTTGCCCGTACATTTGAAATTCTGATTATCTGCCATAATATTTAAACTTTAAAGAAATTGATTATCTGTGCCGCCATGAAAGGGCTGCTGTTAAACTTTGCAACAGCTTCTACTATCTTGTTGCCTGATACCTTCGCGCCATGCTGTCCCATAGCATTGATGAACTGCACGATAGCAGCCCTTCCTCTTTCTGCTTCTTCGTCACTATTTGCATAGATATTGAATGATATTTGTCGTATATTTTCCATTGCCGTTTATTTGTTTATTGGTGGTAGTGATGCGTCTGCCTCTGATGGTGCTATCGGAGGCATACTCTTGTTTTGTACTATGGAGCGCAACAGCTCATAACCTTGTGCCAAGGTGGATTGATTTTCCTTCATCCATCCAAACAGTCCATTCGCCATCTCCTTTGTATTGTCTATCCATGTAGGTGCAACTGGATCGTAGTCAGGAAGCTCTGGCATATCCTTGGCAAAATAGTCATATAGCTTGTTTGCCTCGTCTAAATCACCTCTGCAGGCGAAGAGACATTGCATCTTCAATGTTGCCTTACTCGTTGGTCTTATAGCCTGTATCATCTCCAGCTTCTTCTTTTTGTCCGTAAACCATAACATATTTGCCGTGTTAGATTAAGAGGGTTAGAATCTGCTTAAAAGTACTGATTTTGGCACATTAAGCAGATTCCTCCCCCAAAATTCGCTTAACCGTTGCATCCGCAACCACTCATAGGGCAGTTACAAGGCTGTGGTGCTGAATACAGAGAAACAGGTGTTGGGTTAAGACTTGCACGACCTGTTACGAAGTCAGAGTAAGTCTGCTGCATTACGCTGTTTACTGCTGACAGCTCTGCTGCCTGCTGCGCTGTGAGTGCGCTCTGCTGTGAGCCACTGACAGAATCATTTACAGTATTAGTCAATGTAACATCACCAGCGATACGCTCCTGACGTTCTGCTGCGAACAGGTTAGTGAGTTGGTCAATCTGTCGCTGCGATGCCGCAATCTGTACGTTAGCGAGTTCCTTGGCAGACTGTGCAACTTCCTTAGCCTGGTTAGCCTTGACATTGCCATACATTCCACCGAACAGCCATGCGCCTACACCGATTGCTGTACCAACAGTACCGAGAACGAGACCTGAGATAGCAACACCGCCTGTGTGTTGTTTGCTTTGCATAAAGCCGACCTTATACTGCTCGTAAGGAGTCATTTCGTTGCCTCCCATACTCTTCAACGCCATAAGGTCATTCATTTCGAGTGCCATGATTTAATAGGTTTTTAAAAAGTGAATAATTAAGTTGTGTGTCATTGCGCTTTGACACTACAAAAGTACTCACTTCCCAAATGGAAAACCTATATTATTTGGCACTTACAGACCTCAAAAAATGAGGTCATTTAACAGTACGTCCAAACTTGTGTACTATCCTCTCTATCTTTGATTTACTGATATTATGTGTCGCTGCAAGTTCAGCTATCACATAACGATATTTCAAACCTATTTCTCGCATATGCTTGTATTCTTCATACATCTTAACGTATTTCCAATCGCCTGTCTTGACTTCATTTTCTGATAACGTTTTTAACATCTCACGCGAGAATTTTACCAACTCAACAACTTTCATAGTGCAAAATTTTGTTGTTTCAATTATTATTGTTACCTTTGCACCCAGAACCACCAATCCTTACGAACACAATAAGCCCACAAGCCTGTGATAAAGGGACATTACTCCCCCGACACTCAGGCCTGTGGGTCAATAGTAAGTTGGTGGTTCTTCTTATTATTTAAGTCGGGGGATTTTTACGTCCCCCAACTTAAATGTTTCGTATTGAGTTCTTACAATAAGTATGTATGAACTATGTTTATTAAATCTTTATAGCACTCCACCCATCAGTAGATTTAACTACTGCCGAAGTGAAATTGTTGTGTCCATCAAACATTGGTTGGTTACTATTGTTCATCTACCACGTTATGCGGTTCTTCTACGTCAGGTTCCATAGCCTCTAATTCGGCTACCTCGTCCTCGATTTCGTTGATGCGGTTGCGCCATGTCTGGTGCTTGGTATGTAATTCGTCTGGGTTGTAAGGCAGGGGCTCGCCTGCTGCCTGTGCCTCGGCGTTTTTGATAGTCTTGTAGTCGTCGCTGCTAAGCTGCGATTCCAGAGTGTTGCGTTCGCTGTAGAGAGCGTTCTTTTGCTCGATAATTTCTGATTGTGTCATAATGTTTTAATTTTAAGTGATACTTATTGTTTAATCTCTCGTTGACGCTGTATTGTGGTAAATAAACCAGACACCTGCGCCGCTCGTCCCACTCTAACCATTGCCACCATTCGGGTGACAGACCGTCTCTCAGTTCCAACAGACGATTGTAGTCCGTGCGGCCCTTCAGCAGGCCCGAATAGGAATTGAACGACGATAGCAGGTTGTCGATGTGTACGAATTTGTTCTCCTGCGCGTTCAGTTCCTCGATGCGCTCAATGGCGCGAGTGTAGGTTTTGTTATTCAAGTGCAAACGATAGGGTTTGATATGTGTACCAAGAAACTCGAACCCGTGCTGATAAGGCTGGTCGTAGAATTTCTTTTCATTCAGCCTGATGCCCTTTACAGCCAAGCGCTCCCGCAACTCCGGTATCTTTGACAAAGCGTAGGCGTGGCGTTCCTCGCTAACTACTTCGGAACCGTCATCCATAAAGAGCGTGGTGCGTATGCCGCAGTCTTCGTTCAGCCAACGTACCTCGTCGTTCAGATACAGTCCCATGCCGATTTGCGAGGGCAGTCTGCCGATAGGCGTACCGATGCCGGCAGGTTTGCCGAACAGCGATTTCTCTGGCTCGATATGCTCTGCCCAGAAGCGCTTCGGTGTGCGCAGTTCGCAATGAGCGGCAGGGTTGCAGTGTACACAGATCATGGCGAGCCATTTTAAGAACGACGGCATATCCTCGTCGAATCGACTGATGATGTCGTCGGCATTGTCGTCAATCACCTTGGCGAAGCAGTGGTATATCTCGTCACACAGCGCATTGGGGAAGAATCCCTTCAGGTCCCACTTGATAATGCGACAGGGTTTGGTGTAACATTCAGTCACCTCGCAGATGTCGTCTATCACCTGGTTGATGGCCGCCAGACCTCCCATACCCTTACGGTTGTTGAAGGTGCGCGGATGCAGTATCTCGGCGATGTAGGGTGCCAGCGTGTCGCACAGCAGGTGATCAGCGATGCGTCCGGCGAAAGATGTGGCGAAAATCTCCCGCCACTTTGGTACGGATGTAAGGAAGGCGTAGTTGTGGTCAACGCGGAAGGTCTTCTCCTGTAACTCACGCATCATGCGCACCAGCAGCGGTGCCCAGTTGCGTTCAAAGTCGGCACAGTCGCGCCCGTAGCGTTTGTTGCGCCGGGCTTCGACCATCGTGTCGTATAGCAAAGAGAAAATCCTTTCTTCAGTCATATAAGCGTATTTTCTTCGTTTCAGTAATTTCGAGACCGCCCCCACCTGATTCGTGTTGTTCACGTTGTTGTTGTCGAGGTTGCGGTTCGTACCGTTGAAAGACCAAGCGTGATTCACGTTGTACCTCTCGGCAAACCATCGGTTCGAGGCAGTTAGGACGTGTTAGTGGAAATACTATAAATGATAGTAACGTCCCCTTTTACTTATTCGTTGCTGACGGCAGGCTCTTCGGACGCTGCGTTCGTGACCTCCTGCCGCTCCTGACTCCTAAGTGACCGCGTGGCGTTGCGCCACTTCCTAACGCCTTCCTCTATCCGTTCCAGTTGTGTAGCGATGCGCAGTTTTTCCGAATCAGTGAACAGTCCGAACTGGATGCAAAGCTCAAAGGATGTGAACAGCGTGCCAAATTCGCCAAACATCTGGTGGATATTGGCGAGTCGCACTTCCTGGCATTCTATTGCCACCGTGAAGTGGCGTATCAGGTCGTAGCATGCTCGCTTCATCTCCACCGGCGCACCTTCTATGCGCTCTATCTTCGGCATGTGTTGAATGGCGGGATGGAGAACGTATAGAAGATTCTTCACATCGGCCAATATGCTGCCTTTGTCCCTCTTTGCTTTATTGCCTCTTGTTCTTGACATATTCTTTTCGGTATTCGTCGTAACTGTTGTATTTTCGCATCGCTTGTTTACGAGGCTCTGTGCGGTCTTGCGACACGCACAGAGACCTTTTAAATTTTAATTTTTATAAAAGCGAGACCGCCCCCACCTGACCCGTGCGGTACACGCCGTAGCTGCCGAGGGCGCGGCCCGTACCGTCGAAAGACCAAGCGCGATACACGTTGCACCTCTCGGCAAACCAACGGGTCGAGGAGTTAGCAAGCGTTACCTTGCCAGCTTTAGTTTGCGTGGCGTTGATAACCGCAAGGTTGCTATCCTCCATCATCAGTACACCTTCATTTACATCCCACAGATGTCCGCCTTGCAGATAGCCCCAGTTTAGCGCTGGATACATAGCCTTCGTACCGCCGCTCTTTGTGGGAGCCATCATCGGGCCATACTTAGCAGTCAGCGCCTCGCCGTCGGGTAAGGCAAAAGCACCTACCTTCATCAACGGCTGGATTCCGAACTCGCCGCGCAGGTATGCCTCATAGGTTTTGTAGTATGCACGGATGTCGGCAGCGTACTGCGAGGATTGGAACTCCGAGAGTTTCATTGGGTCGGTATTGCCCGCTTCGCTATGCACAGCGACATTGGCGGTGAGTGTACGTCCATTGGTGCTCCAGTAAGAAGCTGCACCCTCGAAATTCATTAGTCCGCGATAATTGGTGCTCTTACCGTTCGCCTTACGATAGTTGTCACTGGCGGGCATATCACGCCAAATAATCAGCGTACCACCCTGTATCTGATATTGGCGGTAGTTGTTCCATGTATCAATCTGAACAATGATTTTGGTAGCATCTGCATCGGTGCTAACCTTGTTGTTGTCATCATCGGCAAGGTATGCCCATACATCCTGATTGAAGCTCACCTCCGCCTTCTTTGCGTCGATGGCGGTATTGAGGGCTGCGACAACCTGAGAAAGTGCGGTGGCAGTGTATGTGAAGCTGATGGTTGTAGCGGAAGCGTAGCTGTTGTTACTCAGCCACAGCCCGATGCTTGCCGTGTGTTCTGCTCCATCGAGCGTAGGTGCGTTGAGTTGATACTGGAGAACGTCGCAATACTTCAACGACGGCAGACTGCCGTAATTACCAAGGAATGTGCGCCAACGGCCATCCTTGTGATAACCCAGGAATACACCCTTATACGTCCACCCCGCAGGCACAAGGCTGCGGTTATACACGTCCTGACGAATAGCCACCTTATTACCGTTTTCGTCCAGATATAAGGCATCACCAAACATAGGTGTGTCGGTGGTGGGAACGTTTACTCCGTCAAACTTACTGATATTACCGGTCTTGATGTTAGCCACACGGCTCTCGGTTGTAGGCTTGCCAGCCGAATTGTAGCTGGTAGCATCGTTATACTGCTCTATCTGTTTCATAATTTTAAACTTTTAATTCTTAATTCTTAACTTAATTAAGTGATACCCAGTCACTGGTGCTTCCTGTTACTGCCACAGCGTAATAAACCTTCTTACTCACCTTGTCAACATACTGCTGACCGATCTTGCGGGGACAACCATCCCACACGGTCATGGTCTCCTCGTTCCAGTTGTCAGGCACGTTGGCGGCACTCGGAGCACCAGCCACGCTGCTCTCCAGCACATTGGGCACACCCAGCGTCAGGATATCATCGCACTCCACACTCTGCGCCTTCACCACAGGCAGCACGGCATTATCCTTACCGGCAAGTAACTCGCGCAAAGCCTTGTTCTCGTTGTAGAGATACAGCAGGGCTTCGGCCACTACGCTCAGACTGATGTCAAGTTTCACCTTGGCAATCTGTGAAAGTGCGTCGGCCACGTTCTGCGAGTATGTACAACCGAAGTATGCCTCACCCACAGCTCCACTCTTCATCTCAATACCGCAGTCGTTCAGCGCATACTGTGTCTTAGTAAGCGTTACATTGGCCGTTGCAGGCGTTGCCTTCTCATAACGAACAGCACCGCTGATGGCCGTTGCGTTGGTGTCGGTGTAACTAACAGTCGTGCCCTCCACCGTCAGCACCTGGCCACTGCCTTCGATCTGTGCCAACCCATCAGCCTTCATGCCGCTGATGGTGAGCGAGTGCTTGTAAGTCTCTTCGTCCTCTTGCAACTCATTAGTCCACGATGGAGAGGTAACACGACCGATGGGGTCGGTAATGGTCATCTGCGTGCTGCTGGCGCGTGTGGCACGGGTAGCAACGGTATTGCCGCCCGAACCTAACACAAGGAACTTGCCTGTGCCGTTGGGCGCAGCCGTAAAGAGGGCAGTCAGACTGATGCTGTCGCCTGCATCATCTTCAGCGGTAGGACTGACGTATTTATTATACCAGTCTTCCCAAGCCAGATGAGCGCAAGTATCGGTGTAGATAATGCCACTCACGATGAGATAGCCTGCGCCGCTGGTCAGGTAGGTGCGGAAAGTCTCGTCGTTGTAGGTCACGTCCTGATAACTTGCAGCCGCACCATCGTTCACGCTGGTAGGCACACCATCGGCCAGGGCCTTGAAGCGCACGGTAGCATTATTGATATTGTTACCGTCTTTGTCAGTCAGCAGCACACCGTTATTCTTAGTAGCGTCGCCGAAGGCACCCAGCTCCAGGTGAGGTACGGGGAAGTACCATCCGCCACCCACAGCCACAGCCACACCGCCATTACTTACAAGGCGCAGCAGATTGTAGCCGCTGGTCACAAGCGCGTCGCACTTGAAGTCCATCTTCGCCACGATATCCGTCAGTACACCGCCAAAGGCTGTGTCAATAGGATCATCGCCCGCCGTAGAGCGGACGGTTCCATCCCAAGAGTTAGAAACCTCCGATACATCTTCTGCCCATGACTCAAGATTGCCAGCGAGGGCGGGAACCACGTCGCCATTCTTCAAATCCTCAACACTTGCAGCGTCGTCAGGTAACGCACCTAACTTTGTCTTTTCTTCGTTAGTGTAGTCATTAGTGGAAAGCCCTTTGCTTGGCTCCTTGTCAACTTTACCACTAAGCAACGTGTTAAGGTTTGCCGTTGTGGTATAGTTTGCCAGTGCGGTGTTGAGAGCCGCAGTGATAGCCGCGTCTGTCTGTGCGCTGGTATAGTAGCCGCTGAGGTCAATCTGTGTTGAACCTATCTGCTCCCATGTGTAGCGTGTTGTTGCCCCTGCGCCGTTGTCAATAGTGATAAACTCATCCTTGACATTCTTCGTCTTTGGGTCTTCCGTAGGCACGAGATATATAACGTTCATCGTGTCTGCCGAAGCTGTAGGCAAAGACTGAACTACCTGATAGGTAAACTGCTTTATAGCGTTAAGTAACTGCTGTACTTCCGCTTTAGTGTAAGTCTCGCTCTTTAGGTAATAATTAACGAGATTGTTCACCGTATTTCGGACAAATTCTTGGTTTGCCCAAGCCTTTACTCTTTCAAGAGTTTGCTTTGTTGTTTTTTTGTCGTTTGCTGCCATAATACTTTATGAGTTAAGTGGAAAAATTTCGTCAAGTTCGGCTTCAGTAATGCTCGTGAGCCTGTTGTCAATATCGCTTTGCATGGCACCAAGCCTGTCTCCGAGCGTATCATAATCGCCTTTAGCCTCATTTATTGCCGCTGTTGCCGCATCGCCTTGCGCTTGCGCGTAATCGCCTTTTTGCTTCGCGTAATCGCCTTTTTCGTTTGCCAAAGCAGCTTTCTCCGCCGCCAGTCCTGCTTTCTCATTAGCTAACTGTGCCGCATCGTTTGCTGCGCCTATTGCCGTTTGGGCATCTTGTTTTACCCGTGCATAGTCATTGATAATTTCCGCAGCGGCATCGCGGGCAGGCTTCTGTAATTCTTCTATTTCCTCAGCAGTAAAATCTTCATACGTAAACGGTTCTCCCTTGGCAAAGAAGAAGATCGCAGCCCTTGCTTCTACAGGCTGGTCTTTAAATTCGTCCCATTCCTGTAGGGTGCGCACATTGTCATCGGTAACAATGATTTGGTGGCTCCACTTCGAGCGAAGATGCGTACCGTTAGGATTGTCAACCTTCACCACGACATCATAACAGCCGCATGGCAATGTACCTGCATCGGTGAATGTCAGCAGATTGCCGTTGACGGTGGGAGTGTACTCAAACTTCCTAAAGGTGGACTCCAATATCACCTTTACCACAGCCCCCTCATCGGGATAGTAAGGTTCCTTCACTATTTCCTCATTCGGAGTCATTACTTCCTGCTCCAAGGGGATGAGCAGCGACTGGGTGTTACCCTTGACCCAATAGATTTTGTTGTTCTCCTGTTCCATATGTTCTTATTGTTTAAATGTTGAGCGGGAATAATTCATCGAGGTCTGCTTCCGTAATCTTTTCCATTACTCCTGCTATCTTCTCGTCAACGTAAGACTTGTCTGCAAGTTGGTTTTCACTTGATGCAGCATCAGGTATCTTTTCGTTGATTGCAGAAAGCCTGTCACCTACATAGTCGAAACCTGAACGCCTGTACTCTGCTTCTGCATCTATATCACTTTGCAAAGCCTCATCTGCTTGCTGACGTGCCGTAGCCTCATCGCTCACCTTTCCGTCAACATAACTCTTCACACCAGCACTTGTAACGGGCTTTGCGCTGCCTGATGTAGGAGTGCCATCCATCGAGATAGAGCCGCTTATGACAGTTACCTTTCCATCAACCTGTGTAATACTGAGGGAGAGACCATTTGCATTCATTGCCATTGACACAACCGCATCGAGGGCGCTTATGGCAGACGCTATTGCACTATCCCTATCGGACGCCTCTCCACCTATCTGATTAGCAACATATTCTGTCACATAATCTCTTACGTGATTCTTGTCTGCAAGCTGATTGTTGGAAGAAGCCTGTGCAGGTATCTTGCCTTTTATAGTATTTATCTCGCTGATAAGCGTTTGAAGGCCCATATTGACATCTCCCTGACCGAGGAATGCTGCCAGTTTTGTAAGCAAGACGTTAATGTCCGCGCCTTGGTAATCATCAAATTTATATTCTCCGTCTGCCATAGTTATGATAGTTTAGTGATTTCCTTTTCGAGTTGTTTTAAGCGTGAATATGCCTCCGACTCTCCTACCGTAAGTTTTGGTGTGTCATACGGCTTGTCGAGTTTCAGTTCATAGCCAAGTATGCGAGTATGTTTCTCTCCGTTCTTTAACGAGCCGTGTTTTACGCATACCCTGTGTCCTATTTCGGGGATAAAGTATTTATCAAGTCCCCTGCGTGCCTTTAGCACCTTATTCTGTGCTTCAACAAGAATTTTATCCTGTGAATCTATAAGTGTGTCGTACTCCCCTGCAAGCAGGAACATCCAAGTGGACATCATCTCAATATTCAGTGCAAAGTTATCCTCTGCGAGTGCTGCGGCATATTCAAAGCCTTTTTTCATGAGGCTGTTTTCCGCTTTTTCAACGATGCCCGTTGCTGTTATAGCAGCCGTATTCCAGTTTACGAGTACAACAGGGTCACCCACACTTGGGAACAGTATTTCGTTTGGAAGTTTCGCTCCGAAGTCTTCATTTCTTGCTATGGTATATGTATTGTTGGTGCTGTCGTACTCTACCTCGAATTGCATACCTGCGAGTTTACAGTTCTTGGCAATAACATTTTCATAAGAATATCCTGCTACATTGCCATTTTCATCCTTAAACTCTGCCACATCTTCCGGCACAAGGAAACGTATCTTAAGTTTCTGGTCCGAAATCCATTCTTTGGAGAAGGCGAAAGAAGAGCCATCTGTATTCTTAAGGGTTAGCGTATATTGTTTCCACTGACGCTGATATTGTGAATTGTCCGCATCGGTATATTCATTCTTTAACTGCGTACCTACACCCCCTACTACAAGTTTGAGTTTTGGGTACTCATTATTGAATACTACAGCCCTCTCTATCGTCTTGTTTCCATTGTCTATATAACGCATATTGTAAGGCACTATACAGCCGTTTTGACATACGAACTGCGGTTTGTTCTTTCTATCCCAATAATTTGAGTCATCAGGGTCTGTATTGGCCGGAAGAAGGAGCCTGTTATCTCCCAACTGTAATAAAGATGCTGGGTTATCGCTATCCTGGATAAAATATGCAAGCGGAGTATTTGCTGTTGCGTTGGCTATCTTTATAAAATCACCAGCAACAAAAGGAAAATCAGGTACACTCATCCACCAACATCCGCTGTCAGCACTAAACGGAACAGGCTCTGTTACGTTAGCAGGATTTAGCACACCAAGTACCATTTCCTCCTCGTTACCAGATGCAGATGACCATTTCATAGCCACCATAGCATATTTCCTGTCTGAATATATAACTTCTTCATGTCTGCGTATCAGTATCTTTGCACTGTTATTAACAACATTCGTGCATGATATTATACTCCTTGCGAACAACGCCTCGTTACTGACAGCACTTGTTGTTTGTACAATCACCATAAGACATGGTGTTACCTCTCCTGAAAGGAAGAATGTTCCCTCTGTGTTATAACCGCTATTGAGATTTATGGCACTACTTCCTGTTAGGGTGATCGTCTGTTCGCGTGCGGCATTTACCCATACAGGGAATCTGTAACCACCTCCCATCAAGAATGCAGAACCAAAACTGACTTTAGCATTTTGTATCGTACCTGCTTGATTGACAAAGGTGAAAGTTGGGATAGTATTATCCTGCGCCCTGTAAGGACTGCGCTCATACATTCCTTCTATTATGGAGAAACTTTCTCCCTTGCAGCAGAAATAATACCTGTAAATATTATGTGTCTCATCAACATATTTTCCCATATACGCCAATGTTTGTTGAGCGTTGATACTGGAAAGGTATATTGTGCCGTTTACAGGTTTGGGGAAGAATGATGTGGATAGATAACCCTGGGGGTCTGTTGACACATTATTCACCCTCAATTTTACAAACTTATGCCCCGTCAGGGTTACTGTCTGTGTTTCCGAACGTCTCACCGTCAGGCTGTCGCTGACAGCAATCACCTCTGCCCTCATCACTCGCCTGTAGGTAAATGGCATATTCTCATTACCGCCAAAAGCGTATATCTTATTGCCTTTGTCGGTATCATCACCGTTAGAGGTTATTGACTGTGCATTTGCTTCATGCTGTTTTTCTTCATCGGTATATGGAGCGTCAGATACAATCATTTCCCCACCATACTGGCATTTGCCGAAATGCAACTTGAATGGTTTGTATTCCTTGGTGTAATCATTGTCAAATTCCACCCAATACTCGCATTCAAAGGTATTTGCTATAGTCTTAAGGCCGTCAAGGATATTTAAGCCGCTGACGGAAATAGTGAGAGCTTCTGTACGTTTCGGTATATCGTCATTATGTATGTTGAGATACTGACTTGCAAGGTAATCATCCGTAAGAACAACTCTGTCGCCTCCTGACACACTCACTTCCGCATCAAAGGCTATTTGTTCAGCATATCCGTTCTCTGCTTGCTGAACAGCGATAACGAGGTCTCTGTTGGCATAAGATGTTGTCTGTAATTTCTTTACACTTATACCATAGGAATCATTGGTGTATGTTGCATTGTTAGCAAGAGAAGGAAGACTGGAGAAGTTCTCCATAGCGCTTGCCCATGTATAAGTTGTCTCAGACTCGTTGGATGGGTCAACAATCGTAACATTGTTGTTGTCATATGCGCTAATGATACAGACTTTATAAATATCTGAAGTTCCTTGTCCGAAGGGGAACAGACCTGCTACTGTCTTGTTCAGCATATAGAATTGTTCCCTTCCCTGCCCTGTAATGCCATATCTCCAGCACTTTATATAACCCTCACCATTCTCGAACAGTACAGCGGCCCTTCCTGCGCCATTAGTGCCTTGGAAATAATCGGGGTCACCATAGACTCTTTCTCGCCAATATTCCGTAGTTATAACCATAACTGTTCTCATGCCACTGGATGACATTGCAGGCAACTGCCCGTTAGCATACACCTGTGTACCATAGTAATCGCCCTCTTTGCTAATAAGAGGAACACACGTTTCTATGTCGCTCCATGTCATACCAAGCAACTGTCGAGCATCTACACGACTTGCTGCAGGCGTAGTCTGTTTGAGAATATATATCGTATCACCAAACGTAACGCCACCTAACAAATCTTCCAGGCTGTATGAAGTAAGGTCATTCAGAGAACCTTCCTCGCCCGTTGCAGCATCTATATATCTGTTTCCTCCCAAATATTCAGAGAAGAATTTTGCCGATATGACAGCTCCGAAAATGTTAGAATTTACAACAGTGCTATTATGGGAACCAATCCCTATAACGGTATGTGCGCCAAGTCCGTTTGAACCGTAAAGTACACATCCTACACCCATTTTGTACTTTGACATAACAGCAGCCTCCGACTGCGCTTTATCATATTGCACAAGATAGTTCTTGGCGTATGTACGAACTACTTCCGTATCACGATAAACGGGGATATATCCTGCAGCCTGCAAGTTATGCAAAACGGCAAGAGCGTGATTTTGGAGATTACAGGTGAGTGTCCACGTTATTTCTCTGCGCTTGTAAGACATTGTAGCATCGTCATACTGCGTAAGCATATACTTCTTATTGCCCCACAGACGATACCACGCTTCGAGTTTAAGTTTGTATTGATACGCACCATTGCTGATAGTTGGCATCTGTTCCTCTACAATAAAGAATCTGCCAAATATTTCATCATCAATATATGTGCCTACAGGGAAATTTACGGCTTTTTTGAGAACAAAACTAATCTCTATACAGTCATCAGACATCAGTTGTTTCTTTCTGCGTCCGTCAGGAGTGATAGAAACAGCAAGAGTCTGTTCTGCTCTCGTTATCTTGACTCCCAAGTCAACATAAGGATAATACTTCAATACACTAAGAACCACTTCCTCATCTTTTGTTGCAGTGTATGGGAAAGTCATAGACTGCACTTCATATATACCCTGTTTGTACCGCGCAACATTAAGTGCCTTAACGTCTGCTGTCTTATCAACCACATCCGCTTCACCAACTTGCGTACAAGACACCTCCAAAACATCACCTGCATGGAGAGTGTATATATCAGTTATTGCTACCTTTTCACAATTATAATCAAGTGCATCAGGGTCAATAGTTTTCGGAAATATATTGGTACGAACCTTTGAGAAACTGTCCTCGTCAAAGACTACTCTTTCATCGGTATTGTCATACGCAAGATGAAGCACTATTTCCGAAGAAGTTCTCTCTTGGTGTGTCTCTGCCACAACAGGAGTGTCATCGTGTGCATCATCTATCACAACACCGTCTATGACATCATCATACTCTGCTGCAGGAGTCCATGTAATGTCAGCATTATCAAGAATACTCTGTGCATCGCTGACAAGTCCGACGAAATTGTATGTATCATATTTCATCTGACTATTTACTTCCTCCCCGTAGCAGTAGGTATTTCTTGTCTGCTCCGTCTGCCACAGACTACTGAGAGAAACTTGCGAATTATCTACAAGTACGACCCCAGTGAGTTCACCAGAGGTATATACAAGGCTCTTAACGAGGGTAGCAAATCTGTTATATCTGTTGTTTGTTACCTTATCCCAATCAAGAACCATTGCCTTTGCTGGAACAGCCTCTGTCTGCCCTACTGCTATATGGTAATAGCCGATATTGGAGACACCTGTCGGCAACTCCGTTTCCATAATACCTATCAGCAGACCTGCCGCCTCCTGAGCTTTCTTTGTCTTAATCCAAGGTGTACCCTCGGTGTGAACCTCTGTCTCTACGAAAGCATTCCCGCTATAGGTTTTTACGCCTCCTGTTTGTCCTGCAGCAGGCCATATTTCGGTACTACTTGTAGAGTCATAGTGCCTGTATATACTATTGAACTCTATCCAGTCTTGGTTGTCATTACTGTTGACAAAGATAACTATACCAGTATTCTTGATACTGTTAAGTATCTCCTCTGTATCTATACTGGCAAACAAACCCTCACTCAGTCCAGCACTTATTTCCGCATAATCGAATGACTTTATCAATACTTCATCATTACCCGTTCTAACCTCCATGCTAAGGGATGGGCTGGCTATTCCTTCATCCTCTCCGTTACCGAAATCAATAAAGAAACCTATCTCATCACCTAAATTGAAATTCGCAAAGAGATTGGTATCAAAGTTAAAATAGCCCGCAACAGGTGTGAATTTCTCTGTGCTGATTGGAGTGGTATAATCGCCGAAGTACTGATGAACGCCATACTTGGATTCTATCTCCCGAAACTCTACTGTATAGGAAATCTCACGGAATCCATCTTGTGTCTCGTCGGTAACATTAAAGGAAGAACCGACATTCGCCAGTCGGGATTTGCGAACCCATTTTCCGTCAAGACGCTGTACTGCTCCGTCGCCATCCTCATATGCTTTATTGATAGCCCTAAAGCAACCGACGAAAAAGACTGTACCATTGCCTTGATAATTCGTTACAGGAGTGCTATAAGCATAGGAATAGCCCATTCCTTTGCGCATATAATAGTAACACTGCACCACTTCGTTTGAGGTGTTAGTATATTGCACCCCAATAAGCAGTCCGCACTGACTTAATATCTTGTTTGATACAAAGTACAGCGTACCATTATCGAAATATGACACTACCTTTATTTCCATTTTACTTATGCTTGTAGATGAATATCACTACTGCTATCAATGCTGCAGCAAGGCCGAGGATGAATGCAAGGGCGCATGTGCCTATCTTGCTGAAGAATGACGGCTCTTTCTTTTCCTCCGTCGCTTCCTTTAATGCCTTATAGAGCGCATCAACACGTGATTTGTACTGGTTAAGATTGCTCTCCATCACCTGTACCATGCTATCCCATTTCACACTATCCCTGCTCTCGCTCTTTATGATAACCTTCTCCCGATAGTCCTTTATAGTGTCTCCTTTATCGGACAGAACGATAGTCCTTATGTCGCTTGCATCCCTCTCTAATCGCTCTATGACGGACTGAAACTGTTTTATGGCGGTAGAGTCTTTAATAACCTTCTCCGTCACAAGAGTATCATGATGTACTACAATGAGAGTATCATGCACCTCCACTGCTCTCTGCACGCTCTTGCAAGAGACACAGAGAAGCAATACACTCATAGCGTATAATCCTATCAGCATTGTCCAAACACTGATCGTTTTCGCTGACGGTATGTAATCTCTATAGTCCATATATTTAATTTTTTTATCCTATTTCAAAAAGGCTTACTACCTTCACAGGCGGCAAGCCTGCTGTTTCATACTTTACTAACTAAACAAAAACTAACCTAATTTAATATGAAAAAAATTACTAACCAACCCTCACGGGCTTATGTGATTCCCAAAGCGGCTTTCGCCTTATTGGTAAGTTTCCGTCTGTCTTCCCATCCGTTAGGGAGTCCTGTCTTGCGGTTCTTGCCGTTAATGGCTATTGACACCCCAAGGGCATTATCCATGTCGGCATACTGCCATACCTTATGAGTGTCGCAGTACCACAGCGCAGAGCAAAGACCTTCTACAAGTCCTGCAAGTAAGACAGGATGATTGATACAGTCGATGTCATAGCCTTGTTTCTTGCGGTATTCCCTGTAAGCAGTATAGTTGGAACGTCCTGTAATCTGAATGTAGCCCCTTCCTTTGAACTTCACACCATCACCAGGAACGGTGTTGCCCAAATCTTTGCGGCCCTCATATGCCTTGCCTGATGCTATCTCTTCGGTGTATCTCAAAGACATACTCTCATGTGCTATCTGTGCAAGGAAATGCGCCATACGCAAAGGAGTGTTGCAGCCGAACATTGGTGCGTACTGATTGAAAATCTTGATAAAGAAAGCCATATCGCACTTGCACGTGTTCTTGTTGGCAAGGATATTCTTCCCTGCCCCTGGCATTACTGCAATCAATATCTTACCTGTCAGTTCCATTTTCTTTCGTGTGTTTATCGTACTTTTCCATTAACTCATCAATATGCAGCAGTCTGCGGAAATCGAGGTGTATGAAGAGGTACACCAGCCACAGACCTTTTGACTTCGGATATGCCTTGCAGAGGTTTTTCAGTCCGTTGTCGAGATAGCAATAGACAATACAGTAACCCACTACCTTGCAGGCATAAAGTTTCACCTCGTTATCACCCATAGAGTGACATATCATGGCTATCATTTCCACAACACCAAGCAGTACAAAGAGTTCAACGATGGAATGTTTAAACTTACTCCACGAGAATTTACGACAGTTGATGATTGTTACACCATCACTTCTCATACCGCACCATATATTGAAGAAGCCAGCGAGTATGATGGCAACTACAAAACCCCTTGTAGGGTCAACAGCGGCCACTACCGCACTTAACACTACCGACCACATCTGTGGCATGGCGATTACTGGCATTACTTTATCCATTGTATATTATTTCTCAATTATATTGTGTGAATACTCGTTACTCCCCTGTCTGTCGGGTCTGGCTCTTCAAGTCTTAAGGCGTACTTTGCTTTGCCAAGCCTGTACTGCTGAAAATTGGTGCATGACTTGTAGTCCATGCGGTAATAGGTGTTTGTCTCTACGTTATCTACAACACGTCTCTGGTACTTGGTGTGTATCACTAACCTACCTTTCGCCAATTCATTGCAGAAAGACTCATACCTTTCAAGGAATGTATCTTCATCAGGAGCATACATCTCAATGTTCAGCGTCACTTCCCTTACAGCCTTTTTCGGGTTGCTTATAATAACTCTCTTGCCGTGTTCAAGGCGTGACTCGTTGTTGACAAGTTCCTTGTTTCCGGCAGGAGTCATAAGCTCCGACAAGGTAGTGGGACTTACCGTAACACCCCATGTCGTGTAGGCATCATAGCCGTTTATGTATAACTTTCCTGTCTGATCCATTCTTACAGTGTATTTATCTTATTCCTCATTTCAACTATCATCGGACCCCATTCCTCATATATGGCTTTGTTGCTCGTCATGATGTCATACAGGTACTGGTTACTTATTACCTGCTGCCACAGAATATCATTTGCTACGCTATTGCTGTCGCCATTCTGATTGCCTGAGATATTCTGCAGATGTACTACAGCAAGTGTTATCTGCTGACTGATTATTTCCAAAAGAGAGTTCGATGTTGCCATTGCCGCCCCCTGTTGTACCTTGAAGGACTCTACGGCTATCTGTGTCGCAGTTATCCTTCCTACGAGTTGGTTGGCGGTATCTTCGGACATACTCTGTGCAGCATGAATGGAACCGCTTGCTTCGGAATCAGACTCGTTCTTGTCGTTTGTAATGTCTATTCCTGTAAGGCTACCGATGGTATTACCGAAATGTTCCAGTACATATTGCAGTTGTGGTGCATACTGCTCAAATCTTTCCATCAGGGCTTTCGATTCAGCACCTATTGCAGCATCAAGTTCATCCGTACCTATTTGGCGACGGAGGAACATATTGTAATATTCAGCGATATTGTCACCAAAGTTCTTGAAAATATAGTCTGTAGCAAGACTCTTTATGAGGTCTTTAGCTATATCCTTAAAGGTGTCTTGTGCGTATTCTTTGAAGGAGTCAAGTGCATCCTTACCCTCTGCATACGCATCCCAAATGGCATCGGTAACATTGTCGATAAGCGGAGAATAAAGATTCTCGACATACTCATGCAGGGATTTAAGATACTCATCATACTCTTCCCTATACTTAATGAGCGTTTCAAGTGTTTCTTGCGTCTCGCCTACGAGTGTCGCACCGCTATCAAGAACTGCCTGGGCAAGCTCCTTGTTTATCATGCCCTGTGCATCAAACAGTTGGAGACTCTTGATGCCAAGTGCAGCCGCCTTATCAGCCATGTTCTCATTTATCCAAGACTGTAAGTCCTGTGTCTTCTCACTGCGGAAGAATGTCCTGTGCTTTGTCTGTACTCTCAGGTTATCCTTTGCGTATTCAGTGTTATCATGATCGGGGAATACAGCCTTGACACCTGCCTCAATACCCTTCTGTGCACCGATACCAACAGCAGTGCCTACCGCAGAACCTATCACCAGACCTGCTGCAGCACCCCACGGACCAGTTATAAAACCAAGTGCAGCACCCTGTATAGCACCCAACACAGCACCTGTTATACCACCTGCTATTGCGCCCCATACATTGCTCAGTCCGCTGCTTGCATTCTGGTATTTGCCCTGTACCTCATACAACTTGGCATTATACTTATCAATGGCATCAATATTATCCTGCATATCATTGCGCAGACCGATAAGACCTTCATCATTGAACCACGACTCTCCTTCCTGCTTTGCTTCGCGGATAGCGTCGCGCATTGCATAAATAGCATCCGTTACTTTGTTGATTTTCTTTACCTCATCTGCAAACGGGTCTGAAATGTCATCAAGCAACCTGACACCCGTCTCAATGATAGACACAGCAGACATTGCTGCCTGTGCCCAACCGAAGAAGCCGCCCTCTTTTGCTCCTGCAAGACCACTCTGCAGACTGCCCATCATTGAACCCATAGAACTCATGAGCTTGCCTGCAAAGCCATCAAGCATACTTCCGAGTTGGTTGAATGCCTGTTGCAGATTCGAAAGGAACTCATTAAGACCGCTTAATAATTTTTCATTATTCTCCTTCAACTCATCTTCAAAACGGTCCTGCGAAACATATGTACCATCCTCGACGCGGAATATCTTTGCTGCTTCACCAGAAACGATAGCGCCTGTTTTGCTTTTGCCAAGAGCTTTTTTAAGAACACTTATATTCTTTGCGGCTTTACCCATTTCTTTGAATGGGTCACGCAACAGAAGTTTTTCCTCTACTTTATCAAGAGCCTCGTAGAATGCCTTGAGTGCAGCCGCATCAGCTTCTATATCAGGCTTAAGCTCACGGATTTTTTCTATCATCCTGCGCAAGGTGTTGTTACTTACCTTGTCAAGATTGGAGAATATTCTTGCAAAGTCATCTGTAGACTTGAATACATTCCACTTCTGCTTTGCTATTGCCTTATCAGTAGCCTTAATAAGAATATCATAATTATTCTGTCTTGACTCACTCTTGTCATTGTCAAGGGCTTTGTCCTTAACGTATTTATCCCTCTTAGCTATCAGAGCCGCAAGTTTCTGTTCTTCGGTAAGAGAGTCGTTATAGGCATCGGCTGTCTCTTCAAGGAACTTCTTGTAGTTGCCCCTGATAGTATCACCAATCTGCTTGTATAAAGTGATGAGTTCTTCCTGAACTTGACCGTCGGCATTGACAAAGACTTCCTTCATTTCTTTCTCTGTCATATTCCATCCCGAGAAAGAAGAAGAGGACCCAAGGGCTCGTCTGCGCTCATTGAACTTTCTTAGCAAGTCTGTTGCCGTATAATCCCATATCTCGCCTTTTTCAAATGCCTGCAAAGAAAATTCCGTGTTATTGCCTGTCTTCTTCATGAGACTGTTGAAGAGGTTCCATTGAGATTTTGCCTTCTCAATGTACTCCTTCATGGCATCGTTGTTTTCTTTCAGTATTTCCTTCTCTCTGGTAAGTCTTGTCTCTGCGATAGTCTTATCAATCTCGTTGACAAACTTCTTGCGTGCCTCGGTAGTCAGTGCAAGGGAATTGCGCAGTTTGTCAAGAACCACGTCGTATTCGTCAACAATCTTTCTTCCCTGACCTTTGAACTCGGGGAATAGGTCTTCAAGAATACTTATCGCCTTATCTTCGCCATAAGTCTCGCGGTATTTCTTATATTCAGAGAGGAACGCCTTATACTGCTGCAACTTGGTACGTGCACGCTCCAGTTCCTCATCTTTTTTGTTTTTCTTGTCCTTATCCTTTTTACCTGCCTTCGTGTCGTCCTTAAGTACGGCTTGTTCGTCCTCCTTAAGCAGATAATCAAGTATATTCTGCTGTTCCTGAGTGTATGTTCTCTTACCCCCGAAGCCAAACCATCCCTTAACGGTGTCCCACCAACTATTACCTGCCTTACCGAAGGTGATAAAGTCATAGAACATCGTCTTTATGTACTTCCTGATATGTGGAGTCTTAACATCTAACTGGTTAAGGAGTTCGTCAAGCATACCCTTTAACTCCTCTTTGTTGCCATCAGCCCACTTGCGCATATCTTCCAAATCTTTGAAACGGCCCTTCTGGAGCTTGAATATAGCCTTTGGAATATCATCAGTTGCTATCTCATCCCATGCGTCAGAGACATCTTCAAAGGCATCTTTCATCCTCTCGCTGTGCGCCTTTATGTCATCGGCTGTCTCCCCATACTTGCCTGCTACGGATGCCATTGCTTTTTCAACCTTGCCCCACATACCGCTTTCAGCAAGTATTCTCAACTGCTCCTCGAATGGTGCATTGCGCAGGTTTTCCTTAAACGCATCAGAGACTTCATTACTTTTCAGTATCTCATCTATAACACCTTGCAATGCGCTTTTATATTGGAAAAGTCCTTCTGTAGCCTTACGGAGTTCTTTTTCGTCTGTGTAAAGGTCTTCGAGATTTGTAGATATACTATCATTGAACCATAAACCAGTCCAGAAGAAACCATTAGAGAAATCGGCTTCTTTTGTGGCTTTTATCATCTCATTGGCAGCATCTGTATATTTCAACATCTGCTGCTGTTTCTCTACGGCTTTGTCAATAGCACCTGCAAGTATATCATATTGTTCGGCCAGACTGCCTGACTTTTCAAGCTGCTGGTCTATAGTCTTGGTGTATTCCTCAGAATTGGCAAGTACTTGCTTCATGGAGTCTATTCTTGCCTTTAATGCAGTATTATCTTTCGGCTTTCCATCCTCATTGATAAGGCTTTGTTCTTTCGAGAGGTCGGAGATACGCGATTTCAGAAGGTCTTTCATTTCCTTCGTCTTATCGTCAATGCGGTCAACCCACTGGCTGTAGGCTGAATACATCTCCATGCCTACCATTGCTGCGATACTTACCCAACCGAATGTGCCTATGCCGCCTACGAAACCCTTCATCTTGCCCCATAGGGATGTAAAGGCCAGAGACATACGGTTCGTACTCTGCGCCACTTGCACCTCCTTTGCTGTAAGCATATTAAAGTTGACAAGCATTTGAATAGTTTCTGCATCAACTCTCTTCATGGCAACAAGGTTCAGAAGTTGTTCCTTCGTAAGTTCTCCCGTTGACACGGCCTGCCTGATATTGGCCCAGGTAAGACGTTGTGCAGTCATTATCTTTTCCTGCTCTTTAGCCGTCAATGTCCTGTATGATGCTGCAAGTTGTAGTGTCGCTGCCTCCTGTTTCTTCGCAGCCATAGTATTGCGATAAAAAGCTCCTGCCCCTTCATTAAGTGCAAGATTTGTCAAACCGATATTCGTGCGTGACACAATAAATGCTACTGCAGCAACAGACATTACGCTTGAAATCTCTTTCCAGTGACGGGTAACTGTCAGCAGGCTTTCTGCAAGTCCTTTCAGGAAATCACCAAGATTACTCTCTGCCATTTCACCGTACATAATATCTACGGCATCACCGAGGTTCTTGTATTTTGCAGCAACACTCTCAGAAATCTTCTCCTGCATATTGTAGAACATACCTCCTTCGTCGGTAAGTCTGCGTATCTGCTCTATAACATCTTCGTAACTTACCTGGCGTTTGCTGATACGCTCCTGTACCTCTGCTGTAGATACCGCCTTTTTCTCCACTTCCGTGTAGTAGTCGGCAAGCATCTTCAACATCGGGATATTATTCATTGAGAACTGACGCAATGTGATACCTGTAAGGTATGTAGCACTACGCACATGACCCAAGGCAAGGGTAAGTCTGCCAATATCCTGTCCGGCACCTGCAGAGATGTCGGCAAGACGTTTCGTCATGTCGAAAAGTTCATTGTACTTGAAGCCGTATGCTGAAAGCTGTTTGGTATATTGGTCAAGTTCCACTACGCCGAACGGTGATTTGACAGCAAGGTCTTTTATCTGCTCAAAGAGGTGGTTTGCCTTTGTCATATCACCGAGAATAGCGCCAATACTGATGCGCTGTTTCTCTAACTGACCACCTATCTCGATAACATTGTCAAGGAACTGCCTTGCATAGTGTACCGCAAAGAGAGATGACAGTGCGCTGCCAAGTCTCGTTGATACATGTATGCCATGTGCAAGGGTAGTGTTAAGACGTAAAGAATCGCTGTGAAGTTCTCGTGCTGCTGCTGCTGTCTGACGTTGCGCCCTTCCGAGATTGTTCACTGCATGAGTAGCACTTGTAGCACCACTTGTAAGACCAACAAGAGAACCGCCACTTGTGCCCATTGCACCGATAGCGCTCTGTACTTGACTACGTATCTGGCTTGTATCAGTTGAAATCTTTATGTTGAAGGTCTCTCTGCCAAGTTCAGTGCGAAGTCTTGTCACCATTTCCTGATAACTCCTTGGGTCATAGTTCATCTTCAAAGCGTCAAGAACACTTTGATTACCCTGATTTATCTTTTGTTTCAAGGCGGTTAGGTCAATATCTGCACCAAACCAGAGAGTACCAAGATTAGCCATTCTAATGCAAAATATAGTATTTGTTATCCTGAATAAGCCCTTTTTGAGCCTTGTTAATGTGGAAATGGTGGATTTCCGTTGCAAAAATACGTTTTTTTATCGAAACTTGCAACTTTTTTAGTAAATAATTTGTGAGTTTAAAAGTATTTTTTTAACTTTGCACTCACAATCAGGGTTGAGGTGATTGAATAGACGAGAAAATTGTACGTGTAACAAGATATAAGTCCCAGTGAAAGCTCAACCCTTTTGCGGGACTATTTTTTTGTCTATGCAGATACGCAGGAATACACTCATAAGCGCAATGGGAGATAAAGCGGCACAGAAAGCCGTCTCTGTCTGCCTGCTCATGAAAGACCGACTCGGCCCTTCTTCCGTACTGCACAGACCTACACTGAGCCGCATAGCGGAAACAGCAGGCATATCGCCTTCAACGGCAAAGAGATACCTGCCGCTGTGGCTCAAACTCGGCCTCGTAGAATATCAGGGCACGAAAAACCGCGTCTTGGTGGTGAAGAAAATGGCTTCATCAAACAAACACCGCAATATCGAGGTCGGCAAACTCAATTTCAACTCTTTCAAGGAACTTTACAAGGCTTTCAGGAGCCTGCTGTTCCTGCTACTCAATTCCCGCAAGTCCTTCCTGAAGCGAGTAATCCGGATTGCCACTAACCCCAAAAGAGGGGAAGACTTCAAAAAGGCAAGAAAACTCAGAGATCACTATGCCAAAGGGGACTACGGGAAAACCGAGTACACGGAATACGGGCTTTCCTACAAGACTATCGCAAAGAAACTTGGATATTGTGCCAGAACAGCACAGAATATCGTAGAATTGGCAGTAAAAAACAAATGGTGCAAGAAGGTCAATCACTCTACTTCTCAATTACTCCCAGGAGTATGCGGTATGTATGTAGAAGGATATACTTTCACTACCCATAATTTCGGTTGGAAGATACTTGCCAATACTTATGAAGAGAGTGCCTACTGGTATGGTATTCTTATAGGTGGTAAAAAATGAATATTGCTATTTTATGACATACAAGGGGATTGAAATAGGATATAAGGCGTCACTCTGTCAAATAGAGGAATATATTGCCGATAAAGGGCTTATTATAGATGCGGTTGAGGCCCATGACTATTGGACTAAAAAGGAATGGCTCACGAATAAAGGAGTCCCCGTAAAAACCCTTGAAGGAGCACTCGACGCCCTGAATAGCATTGAGGTACACAGAGAAAGACTGAGGGCAAAGAGGGAGAAGAAAAAGCAACTAATGGCTTCTCCGAAGATGAAGGCCGAGAAGATAATAAAGAGGCAGGCGAAAAAGAAAAAGTTTATATTGTATGAAGACCAACTTAAAGATAAGAGATGGGAGGCGTTCAGAACTTTTATATTCGCTGTGAAGGGTAGAAGATGCGAGATTTGCCAGTCAAAAGAAAGGCTGCAGGTGCATCACATGAAATACAGAAATGCCCTTGCATGGGAATATACTTGCAAAGAAGTGCTTGTAGTATGTAGGAATTGTCACCTGAATATACATGGAATAAAGGAGGTAAAAAAGAGAAAATATAAGTAAAAAAAACTGAAAAACTATGACAAACTTAGAAAAACTCGAACAAATCAAGGCTTTCCTTGATGAAAACGGCATCAAATGGCGCGTTCCCGTGAAGAAAGATGAAGAGTGGCAGCAGACACACCTCCATATCGACGGCATCGACGTGAACATCAGGATCGAGAGTGCCAACGAGGAAGACAACCAGAAGTGGTATCTCCGTCACAGGTGTCGCAGACCTGTCTTCATACGCGAGAAAGAGAGCCTGGAGTTTATCAAGGAAAAGGTGCAGAATGTTATCATAAAGGCCATGCAGAAGCTACAGGCAAAGATAATGGAAAAACAGAAGAAAACCCCTGCTCACCAATAAGCGGCCCTTATTCTTCAATAAGCGTGCCTTATTTCCCGATAAGGGTGCCTTATTCAGAGTCCTCGGCAGAAGAGTCTATTTCTTCGTGTCTCTTCTCTATATAAAGGCATGCAGCCTCAACAATATAGGAAGCACCATAGACAAAGACAGAGTTTAATATTGAAATAACTGACAACATCTCTATCTGATGCCACATGGCAAGTTCCTGTACGTCTCTTCTATTCAGAAACAAGCCTACATCCCATGCTTTATGATTAGAATGAATATACAGGACAATACCACCAATCAGCATGAAAACGGCCATTATACGGATTCCTCTAACTACGATATGTTTGGTATAACTTTGAATATAATCCATAACTTACAGTTTTAGTGGTACAAAAGTAGCAAAATTCGCTTTCAGACAGGCAGAACAACATAAAATCAGCATAAAAATGAAAAAAGTTCTTTGAAAATTTGGCAGATACGGCAAAAATGCCTACCTTTGCAGCGTTCAAGTTTTATTACCAAAGGACGGAATACCGTCCGTATGCGCTGCGTATGGGCATTTTTTATGCCTTTACAAAATCATAGCGGTGCGCTAACCCCGTAATTCGGCTGTAATGGCCGTTTTGGTCCTTTGGTAGAGACTTGAACAGCGGGAAGTGGTGCGCCGCATTTCTGTGCCACAATGTTCAATTTCTACCAAAATGTCAAACATTCAATTAACAAAGTCCAGCTCCGAGAGCGACTTGAAGCGGTACTTTACCGCAGTGTTAGAGTTGTCGCACAATGACAACAAGTTTCCAATCAATCTTGATGAAGTGTGGCCGCTTGTGTATTCCGAGAAAGGAAAAGCCGTCAGGGCACTCAAAAACAACTTCTATGAGGGTGAAGACTACCACCTTTCCCAAAATGGCAAGGTTATTCCTTCATCTGCTATTCTGAATGGTATTGAGGTTTCGTATTTCCTCTCCCTTTCATGTATGGAGTATTTCATCGCACGGAAAGTCAGGCCCGTCTTTGAAGTCTATCGGCAGGTCTTCCACCGCACGGCACAAAGCGTCACTCCCTCATATCAGATTGAAGACCCTGTGAAGCGTGCAGAGAAATGGATAGAGGAACAGAAGACCCTCGCCCTCCTCAAACAGCAGAATGAAACACTCGCACCAAAGGCCCGCGTCTATGACCAGGTGATAGGAAACGCACAAGACTCTTCAACATTCACTACAAGGCAGGTGGCACAGGAGATAGGAATGACAGACCAGAGGCTCTATGCCATACTCATGCAGATTAACGTCCTCTACCGACAGTCAGACACGTACATGCTGTATTCGGACTATCTCAAATGGGGACTCCACAAGATGACATCACACGTTATCGACCCCGAAAAGGGCCGCGTGCGCACATATCTCAAATGGACGAACAGGGGAAGGGCATATATCCACGCCCTCCATGACACACAATGGGACAAGAGACGGGCCTGCCACCTCCTCAAAAAGGGAACAGACGCAATCATAACAACAACGACAATGACTGTAGAAAGGAGGGCAGCACTATGAATCACTACATATCAGACCATAAGGCAGAGAACATAAAGAAGTTCCTTGAAGGCGAGCCGTACAGCATCGAGGACATCAAGGACAATATTCTGCTGACGGCATTGGAAATGGGGGAAAACTGTCACGAACTGATTGAAAACGAACTTGTGACCGTAAGCAACGCCTTTTGGGTGCTTCGCGTGTTCAACGATATTCTTGACAGCGTAGAGTAAGGCAAAATATAAAAAATCCTAATTCATTTGGTAATATCAGAATAATTGTTTACTTTTGCACTCGCTCACATACGAGTCGTTCACACTCATAACCTCAAGAGGAGTGCCCAATCGGGTACTCCTCTTCTTAATAAGGGATACATAAATTTGAATACAATGGGCGCATCACTGCGGCCTTTTCATTGAATATTTAACGTATTATAGTCTCTCTGTATATGAGTATATTATTATGCAGCAACAGTTAAGATGTACCGGCACAGGAATTTCTTCTTCTATCGGATAAAAACCATGTGCTACGGCATCATCACAAGGGCTGCAGGGGAAAGTACTGCCCCTCTGCACATAAAAGCCTTTCGCTCCTTGCGCCTTAGCGTCGGTATAGCCCCACCACATCCATCCGTCGGCAATGGCATATCTCGTAATAGTCTTCAATGCTCCGAAGGATGATATTTCGACACCTTGACCAAAGTGGGGCATGGCATAATCGTCAATATTGCCTGCCACCTTTCCATGTTCTATACTCTCCCTCACTTCGTCAAGGATAGGATTACTCCAAGGGTTCTTTAAATTCTCTCTTATAGAGGTTACGATAGCCTCACTGCTCTTTCCAAGCAGCTTGCCTGCCATAAAGACGGCAAACACTTCATTATAGAATGTCTTACAGCGTTTACCGATGCGTCCCTGGAGGTTGTCACCGTTTCTGTCTTCACCGATGTATGCAAGTATTTCATCTTTCCTGTCATGTTCATCGGCTGCAAGTATCTCACAGTCTTCAAGGAGTTGTGCCGCGAGTTCATCAACAAGGGCATTTATCTCCTCTTGTGAGGCATCACGCAGAAGGAGGATAAGAAGACGCTCTGCGTATTCTTCAAGAAGTCCCTCTACGTCATTCTCCATAGAGTATTCGTTTCTCAGGCGTTCGCGGAGGAATGCCTGGGCCTCCTCCAACTCAGCCTGTGTATATGATTGCCTATTGAGTATCTGCATCGCTTTCTTCCTTTCCGTCAAGTTCCTCTATCTGCTCTTTGAGGGTTTCCATCTCAACAGTGTCCTGCAGAATCTTATCATCTTCTTCCTTCGGCAGTTCCGCCGCCTGTATCTTCTCCATTTCCTCACCAAGACGCTTCATAGTATCGGTATAATATTCCGCGCTGTGTACCATAGCGGTATTCCAATACCAGAATGTCATAAGGTTGACTATATTCTGTGCATCATTGTCCTTGATAAGGCCAAACAGCATCGCATACATATACATATCTTCACGGAAACGTATCTGCCAGCCTCCGTCAACGCTGCGGCACACTAAATACCTGCCGCTTTGGTTCTTCTCTTCGCCAAGGAGGTAATTACCTGCCTTATACCACTTGTTTTCTTTCTTCTTGCTCATATAGAATATATCTTAATCGTTATAGTCATCGTAATCTACAGGACTGAAACTGACTTCTAAATCGGCATTCTTTTCTTGCCAGTTCTCTTTACGACACTTTGCATAGCGCACAAGTTCCGTAACATCATATCCGGCTTCTCTCGCCATTTCAATAGCTTCATCTCTCGTCAGGATGTCATCGACTTTTATTAAACTCTTGTCTGCCTGTTTGAGGTCTTCTTTATACTTCCTGTATGGCAAACCGTTTCTCTCTGCCCAGTCATTGAATTTTCTTCTCTCTTGACGCATATCTTCAGCAAAACGGTTGATAGCGTCTTTCATATCATCAGAAGAGATAATATTCTTATCTAAAAGTATTCTCAGGCATGGTACGGCTTCAAAGGCAACACGATTTTTGACGGCTTTGAGGTGATATAGGAATGCACCTTCTCTGCGCAGTCTCGATATAACACTCTGGGAAGTGCCTGCATATATGGCAAAGTTCTCTACGCCTATGATATACAGTTTCTTCTTGATGTATATACGATATGACTCTGTGTTTTTCCCCCTGATACGAGCAAGTTGGCGTTCATTCTTCCTACGCCTGTCTTCGAGGTCTGCACCGCCATAGACACCAAATCTGATACCGCCAGAGTCTCTGTTCTTCAAGAAGCCTGCATCAGCAAGGGTATTGGCAAACTTGGCTTTTCCAAATGCCTCTATATTGTTTGACATACACCATCTGCAGTATGCGCTGTAGAGTACTTTCAGGTGTACCCATTTCTGCACCGCCGTAGTCTGTGACGTAGGGTTTGCCTCATAATTCATCTTCTTCCTGACAAAATATAGCGCACTGTCGTATTCACTGCGCTCTTGCATCATAATAGTCGGTGTAGTGGTGTCAACGGGAAGATTATAATCATTCTCGATAAATTTCTTCCTCCCTTCAAGAATCCAGTTCAGTATGGCAGGATATTCTTTCTTGAGTTCCTGACCGAGTGATCTGTTCTGTCTCTCTTCTGGAATAGTGACATTGAAAGGTATTATATACAGTCTCCTCAGCATCGGAGTGTCTTTCTCACTCACAGCAGGCATCTGATTGGCATTTGCCATCAAGAGAGGAATACTCGTCACATAATAAGGGTCTATGAATTTACGGCTTGCCACTATTCTCTCTCCGCTGACAAGGGTCTTTATCCTTGCTGTCTGTCTGCCGAAATCCATCCTGTCCATCTCCGTGCAGTAGTTGAGACGCTTGCCTGCTATGCCTGCTGCAGCAAGTTCTCCTTCTCTGCCAGGACAACACAGCTTTGAGAGTGGCTGTTCTGATACATATTCTTCGCCTAACACGCCTTTGACGGCTTCTTGGATGACACTCTTGCCATTGGCTCCCGTCACACCAAGGAGAATAAGAATCTTCTCTATCTTCACTTTCTTGCGGTCAACAAACGTAGCCCCTAAAAACATCTGCAGTACGTCTTGCATCTTCTTGTCAGGCAACACTTCATCAAGAAAGTTATCCCAAAGGAAAGACTTCATATTCGGATTGTAGTTGTAATCGACGCTGAATATCTGTATATACTCTTTAGAGAATTTCTTATGAAATACCCCTTTTTCTATATCAAGAATGCCATTACTAAACGCCATGACGCTGTTACTGAGGTTCAGCTTCTTGCTATATGCAGTGTTTTCACAGTCAGAGTATATATCTTGAAGACGTATCATATCACTGTCAGGAAGACATATGTTCTTGTCTATGATGTCATAGAGTACTTTCCTGAATGTCAGTTTGTCTATCGGCTCATAGAGTTTTCCGGCAAAGAAATATATCCTCTCGTTGAAAGAACCAACAGAACTTTCATCAAGAGCCCTTATTAAGATACGCTTGACAGCCCCTCTGCGCTCCATACTCCAGCCGCGACGATGACTACGTGCCCTCCTGAGCAGTTTGTCTTCTTTCGCTATGTCCCACAGTTCATCTGCAAGCATCTGACGCTTCTCTAATGCCGTTAGTTCACTCATAGGTTACTAAATGTCTTTATATACTTATACGCAAAATCTATCGCCTTGCCTAAATCTTTCGGCTCGGGCATCTTATATATACTCGGCACATTGTTATCACGCCTGTATCTGTTAGCCTGCAACAGTACCGCCATATAATGACGCATATCTTCTTTACTTGCGTAATTCCCTTTTGAACGGCACGTACCGTCACACTTCATGACTTCTGCGAACTCGAAAGGACAGCAGCCATTACCGTATGTGTCCTCAGCATAGAACCAGCAGCACTCACCACAATATTCCTTCTTCATTACCCCCATTTCATGTCTCTCACTTTCTTCGCACTGTTGGCAACTTCACGCGCACCAGTAGTATAACACTCTTTCACAATATCATAAAGAGTATTGAGGTGATTGTAATCTGACATCTCACGCATCTTTGAACTGATACGCTTGACCCACTGGTGAAGAGTCTCGTTCCTCTTGCGCTCTAATTCCGGATTATACATACTTAATTACTCTTTTCTAACAGACAACCATACTCCGCTATCAATAATGCATCGGCTGTCTTTAATGTCACTTTCGCATGAGGAAATAATGACTGAGCACGACCTTTTAATCTGTTTTTATGAGACACTTTCGCTTCACCTTTCTTCGACTTCATGCCTAATAGCGACTGCCACTTCGACGGAGTAATTTCTATACTCCGTATCTTATGACACACAACAGCCATCTCTACATAACCGAAATACTGACCAAAAGTAAACGTACTCGACACTCCTTGGCCAGGCATAGAATGAACACTCTCTATATAACAACACACAGAGTCTCTGTGCCTCTCAATAAACTCACTGATGTCATACAACGTGTCAGGCATCGCACATAAATCTAATACTTCATGAGTATCGGCATCTATAACCGCTATGCCACCACCTTTACCCGGGTCTATACCCATCACTTTCTTCATAAAAAGATAATCATTACTTTACTCACATTTTCACCGCAAAAGTACAACTTTATAATGAAACACACAAATTTATGTAGAAAAAACAACAAAAATTAACCAAATTCATAACTTTTTTGACTACATTTCATATACAATATTTACTTAACTGCCTATTTTACACCTACTTACATAATCAATAATGAAAGTGCATTTTCACAAAACCCCCTTCCCCAAAGAAACCCTAACCCCCCTGTATATTTATTTATATATCTATATCTATTTACATAGCTATATCTATATAAATAAAATATACTGTCCCCCCTTCCCCTAAATTTAACAAAAATACATCATTCTAACAGCCTTACTCCCAAACTGCCCGTAAATACTGGCCTCAACAGCCACCTCGCGCGTGCATACACGCACGCCTTGGCTCTACACGAAAAAAATTAGAAAAAAATTTTTAAGAAAAAATAAAATTTTTGGAAAATTTTTGAGAGGAGACGAAAGCGTATTATATATATATAATTAGGGGGTGGGTGTCCCTTCGTTTCCCCTGTGTTTTCGGGCTTTCGTGGGGGTCTTTGCTATTTTATTATTATAAATTTGCATTTTGTTTGTATATTTGCATCAATTTACAGCCTTTGCAATTTGACACCCAGGGCAGATAGTAGGTTCTTTTCTCGTCAACCTCCAGACGCTCACGGTCGAATCCTTGGAATTTAGCAATGGAGAGCAAACCGCTTAACTCGTCCTTCCCTGCCAGCTTGTCAGTACTTAATATTATTTTCTCTAAAACTTTGTCGCGGTCTTTGTACTCCTGAACCGTTGCGGCTGTCTGTTGTTCTTGTTGCGTGCGTTCTTCCTCTGTCAGAAAGTCGGTGGCTTCATCTTTAGAGTATTTGGGCGCGCGGTTTGTTGTTGTTCCTGTTCTCTTTCCTTCTTGCTTTAGCTTACGGATCAGGACCGCAAAAGCGGGGTTATTTTTGAGGGTGTCGGCTGCTCTTGTTGTTGCCATCTCATGGGATATTTTGCCCTGGCTCCTGTAATATATAGCCGTGTAAGCGTCGCCCCTGTCACATCCTGAAGCAATGAGGTGACAAAAAATAACATCTCGCGGGTCTATTCTGTAGGCTGTTGCTGTTGCTTTTGTCTGTGGTGAAAACATGATAAAAACGGGTTAAAATGTTTGTATTTTGGTGCAAAAATAGTAAAAAAGCACGTAATTAAAAAAAAGTACGTTTTTATTAACATTTATTAGTAAAATAATTAGTAAAATGTTTGCACAATTAAATAAATATTAGTACCTTTGTACCAAGAAAAAGAAAGAGATAATAAACCGAATAATAAAAGTTTTAAAAACCTTTTGACTATGAATTACAAAGAATTTTGTGAGGCCCGTGCGAAAAATCTACCTTTCGCCTCTGTTGGTCCTGTTGAATTATTCGAACAACAAATTAACGAATACCTTGAGGCCGGCAGCCGTTATATTGTGGCATATAAAAAAATATATGAAATAGTAGCGGCAAATTATAAACCCGGCTTTGTTCCTTTCCGTGGGCAGCTTGTTTATAGTTCCCCTGAAGCTTTAACCCGTCGGGGCCGTTATTACGCCATGAGCGCAAAAGCTGTTAACAATTTACTTGGCTTTGAACTGTTAGCACGTTAACCCCTGGGGGCCTTCGGGTCTCCATCACTAAAAAAACCGAATAATAAATAATAACATTTTAAATTTTTTGAGCTATGAAAACTTTAACAATTAAATCTTTTAAAGAGTCTTTGAGTGTTGAGCTTGCTGCACTTGTTTACCCTGTTAAAAATCAGTTGGGCGCGTCTTCCCGTGTTGAGTTCTGGCAAGAGCTGCAAAATGTTTCGAATTCTCCATACGGAGCCGCTGCGGGTTTTGGTGGTTTTATTTATTACTCCGACACTGTAAAGTTTTGGAGAAAGAACCGCCAAAAGATTACAAAGTACATGAATTTATTAGCCTGGGAGCTTGGCGAAAAAAACGCGCTTTCACTCTGTCAAGGTTTTAACGGCCTGAAAGATTATGAAAGCGAAGAGATCGCGCGCGCTTTGTACGGCAATTATAACAGCGATTTAGACCAAATTTACAATGTATTTGCGTGGTTCGCTCTGGAAGAGGTTGCAAACCGTTTCGCAGATTTTGAGTACGAAAATAGATAAATATTTATTAACCTTCTGGGGATGTCCTCGGATGTCCCCACTTAAAAAACCTTTTGACATCATGGCATTTTTTATTTTTTCTTTAGTTATTTTATTTGTGTCCTCTTTCAGTTACGACGAGGTGCAAAAGTATATTAACAACGTAAAAGAGTAAAACAATGAAAAACGATAATTTTACGGTGTTTGGTTTAGCTCCTGGCGCTCCTTCATGGGCGGAAGAGTTGATAATTAACACAAAAGATAAAAGCAAGTATTTGCAAGCTGTTGCGGCTGCAAAAAGTAACGGTTACAAAATAACGCGAATTTATAAACCTGATACCGTTTTGACGGCTCCCAATTTTATAAACTCTATAAACATATAAACAGGAGGCAAGAAAATGAAAAAAGCAACAGAGCACACAATTATAAAAGTGTTGGTAAATTTAAAGTGCCTGGGCTATCCTGGCAAGGTGTTAAAATCTTTCCCCTATAAAGAGCGCGGGCGCGTTCTGGATGAGCTTATAAAACGCGGATGGGTAAATAATAATTTAATACCTACAGCAGCAGCACGGGACGTAATATTAAAAAACTTGTCTCTTTGTGAGTCATAATACCCTCTCATCCTCTGGGGTTGTTCGTAGCCCTGGGGGAGCAATTAACGCAAACTTTAAAATACCTTTGCATTATGGATAAGCAATTTTTAAAAGAGTGTTTAAAACATTGGGAAAGCGAGCGCGGGCGGTTATTATCGCAGATTAAACGGTGTGAGCGTGGGGATCGTCTGGGGTTGCTGTCCTTCCTATATAAGCGCGGAGACCTTCACACGGCATTAAACGACGTGAACACAAAAATACATAATATAAAATCGCAGTTATAAAATCATGGGAGCAAACATACAAGTAATTAAAAACAAGTGGACGCAGGCGGAGAAAGTGCGCGGTTCTGAATACGCCATAACATTACAGGACGGGCGCACGTTGGGCGGTTCTTGGGTTCTCTGTAACTCTGGAGCTTGCACACCTTCGCACGACGCTCTTAACGGTTTTTGTCCTTCTGTGGGTTTTCCTCTGGACGATAACGGAGGCAGCGTCAACGATCGCGATTATTTCAGGGACAGCGACGCACAACAAGTTACGCGAGAAATCGCACGTAGTTACGACGCACGGGCCATACAAAATGCCGTCATCGTTTCCCCTGATGGTGTCGTACTGTCAGGAAACGGGCGCACAATGGCCGGAGAGCTGGCCGCACGCAACAATACGGACGCTGCATACATTGATTACCTACGCACGTATTATTCGCAGTACGGCCTAACGCAGGCGGAAATTTACCGTTTTCCGCATCCGCGTTTACTGTTTGTCCTTAACGACTCTTTGCCCTATACGGTGGGCACGTTTGCAATGTTCAACGCACGCGATATGAAGTCACAAAACAAGACGGAGGCGGCTGTTAAGTATGGGCGCATGATTGATGACTCTACGTTTGCGCGTATGCTGTCAGTTATCAACGCATTTGAAACGCTGGGAGAGTTCTACGCCAACACAGAAGCAGCGACGCGGTGTCTGGATGAGCTTTTAAAATGCGGTATCGTTGACCGTATGGGATATGCTGAACTGTTCGACGGTGACACAATAAGCGCACAAGGCCGTGAAATGCTTGAAAATGTCCTTATCGGGAAAGCGTTTGTAATTGATACGGACGCAGCAAGAAAAATTACAAGTTACAAGAGTTTGCGTAAATCGGTTGTATTTGCTTTGTCAGAGGTGGCAAATAACTTGACTATGGGCGAAGACTATACACTACAGGGAGAAATCGCGGAAGCTGTTAATTTGGCGTATGTGGCAAGGCAGCACGGATATAAAGCAGGGGAGAGAGTTTCGGGATATGCTCGGCAGCTTGACGCATTTTCAGGGGAAACGGTGTGCGACGTGAATAATACGCCCGTTTTGACTATCGCGGACGCTATAAACGCGGAGCAGGTAACGCTATTTAAACGCATTATGGCGGTTTATAATTCACAGGCACAGGACGCAGCAGCAGGGCAAACCGATATGTTTTCGGCTGGAGGTATCAAGACAAAGGCGGATATTCTGGGAGAGATTAAGGATATTTTCGCCACAAGTACGCAGCAGGAGCAAAAACGTATGGAAAAAACCGCCATACAAGCACGTACAGCGCAAAACGTATTTGTGCCCGAAGAGTTATCTACCAATATCGCAAAAGGCGCGTATGTGTCATTTTTGACATTTTCGGGAGAGGCTATTGTGTGTATGGTAGAAGACGTTTCGGGTGGTCTTGTATCGCTTATCGCAAAAGGCGGCTGCAAATTTACGGCATATCGCAAAGACGTTTCGCCAACAGCAGATCACAACTTGTCACTTCCTGAATGGCTACAAGTGGGCAAAGTGTTGACGGACGGCAAAACGACAATACAGCGTATTATGGATATACAGGACGGATATGTATATTTTGAGTGGGTCAACGGTGGTATGTTTGATATATCTATCGCAACAGCTTTGAAGGGCTGGAGAGAGAGTGAAACAACAGAGTGCGGCATTATAGAGGCGGCATGAATTATTAACTAAAACAATACAGGAGGAAAAAGTTATGATGACACAATGGAGAGACAATCTTACAGCGCATGACGCTATTATGGGCGTTTTGGGTAATACAATGTTCATGGGTCTTCTGGAGCCCAAAAGAGAGTACACAGGCGAAGAGTTCGCGGATATATACGTTAAGAATGTTGCACCAACAACGACTATCGCAAAAATAGAGTGCAAGATAAACGAACTGGCATTACGTATGTATGTCGCCAAAGTGAGTGTAAAACCTATCACGCATCATCCTATAGGCTATATCCGCACAGACGCAAAGTATTATCCGTTGAAGTACATTTTTGAAAAAGCAAAACAATTACTAACAAATTCAAAATAACAGGAGGACTATATTATGGCATACTGGAAAAACGAAATCAAAGTGCAAGTAACATTACCTTACATTACGCAAGGTGGCACGCTGGGGAATCTATATCCTGAAATAACAATAACAAGTGAGGATATATGGTTTTTGGACGGTTACTGGAAAGCATATATCGCGTGGGGCGAATATCCTATACTGTTTTATGGGAAAGCGACTCGCAACGGCATGACTACACACAAAGTACAGGCGTTTTGCTCATGTGACGGTACAAGTAAAGGGAAAGAAGAATACAAAGTTAAAGTTATAAGTTACGACCAATCAAAAAAGAATACAGATATGACTACAATCAACAAAGTAATGGCAGCTTGCAACATCAACGAACAGCAGGCAATTAACGAAGTACAGGCAGCAAACGACATTTTGCTGGCATGTGAAAATATCGGACATGACGATTTAGAAGACTATTGTTTTGGCCTCGGCCTGGATATGGAAGACGTATTTAGTAACCCTGAAATGCTTTTAATGTAACGGAGGAAAGATTATGAAACTTATCGCAGTTTGGAAAATTCACGTATCAAAGATGCACGCTTTTATTGAAAGCATGAAAGCAAAGAGTCTTCGCCAAGACTCATACGCAACTATCCTGAATGTGTGCGCTGGCTACAATTACTTCTATGAGACAGACGAAAGTTTCGGTGACGTATCGGAGTTTGCGGCACAGCATATCGCAGAAGGGCACAATGTCAATATTAACGAATATAAATAACAGGGAGGAAAGATTATGAATACAAACAACATTACTATGCGTGCAATGATTAGCGCAGTGGACGCAGGAAAGAAAGTCAGGAGCTACAAAGAGTTTCAGATATTCAATGGTGACGTACATATTACGCACATATCGACGCACACACAAAAAGAGGCTGAAGCGTACTTCTGTGGACTGTGCGAGGGCTACAGGAATAATAATGCAAAGGGAGAGTTTTACCTTCTGGACGCAGACGGAAAAATGATACGCAAAAGAAACATCTAAATAAGCCTACCCAGGGTCGGATAGGCAACTCGACCCTCGGTCGGGTTAGTACCTCGACCCTCGGTCGGTCTGAAAATAGAACTTTTAAAAACGATTAAAAACAATACGATTATGAGACACGATAAAGAAGAAATGGCATGGTACAACGCATTGCCGAAAGAGACACAGAAGTTACTTGACCTTTGGGAAGATAACGATTTACATTGGACGGGTACGGCATGGGACGATGAGCCTATGAGTGTGGAACTGAATTGCTCTACAGGAGCAGGCGAGGATATGTATATAGACTTGCACGAGATAAGCGCAGACGCATTGGAGGAGTATGTAAACAACTTCGATATAAACGAAAATGTATCTCTGTGGTGGGAGAACGGAGAGCCGAGAAGGGGTGTGCCATTCGATAATCAGGGAGAGCAGGTTGCGGACTATGAAGATTATCTGGCATGGTTGCGCGACATTATAGACGCATCACGGGACATAAAGAAGAAGAAAGGCGAATTGTCGCACTCGCAGCAGCTTTATGTTGACAAGTTCAAGACGGCAGTAAAGGACTTGGAAGATGTAGGAGTCAGTATTACATGGAGCCGCAACAGCGGTTTTAAATTCAAGAGCACTAACCATTAAACACTACTGCTATGGAGATACGGATATTACATGATCCTGATGGTGCATACGGCTATCCGAAAGGGGATATTATTACAGGAGAGCAGTTTGTTAATGATTACATAAACTACCTTCTGGCAAACGGAGAATTGGACAAAGCGAACTTTCTGAGACAGATGCACATAAGGAAAGCTATTGACTATGTAGCAGACAAATGGGATATTGACTATGAATGTGTAAAATAAAAAACACTAAAGACTATGAGCACATACGATGAAGAAAAGAAACCTTATTACGAGAGGTACGACAAGGCGTTTGAAACAAACGACATAAAGGAATTATCTTATCTCCAGCAGTTCACTAAAGAGCAGGACATACGCAAATGGACAGGGCATATTCGCAGACAGATTTGCGAAAACGCAAGGAATTTTCAGTACTATTTGGCTTGTGGCTTAAAAGACGTTATTATTAACGACTATGGATGGCTCGAATGGAAAATTCCTGGGTATGACAAACAAGAGTTCTACCCTCTGGGCTGTATCGTAAATCGCGGCTGCTGCAATACGAAAGAGGAACAAGCTCTTGGAATATTGCAACTCCCGAACGGAAAATGGATAGCAAAGGTTGATATGGACTTTTCGAGTATTGATAAACCTTATATCTATCTTGGAATTTTCGATAAGCAATATGACACACGTAAGGAGGCATGGAACGCAGCACTTAAAGAATTTATCGAACAATGGAAATCCCACAACAAGGATGTGAAGAAGGACGATGAAGCTGTAGCAAAGGCAAAATCACTTATTATTGTGGACGAACACTATTTCGAGAACATATCAGCCAGGAAGGGCGAAGCAATACAACTTGAACTATTTGCATAAGACTATGAAAGAGTTTATTTTCGACGAATACGGTAGCTGTATCAATCCTAACCGCATAGAAGGAGGAAACAAGAACTTCTGGGTGGAGATTATGACTGCAGAGCATGAAGGGAAATGGTACTGTGGACATCAATACTGGACGAGAGGACAGCGCTATGAGTATGAAGTGTATCTGAATACAAACGCCTACAAAACGGAGATAGAGGCTATATGCAAGGAAGCAGGCCATTTATTCCACTATTTCCAGAGTGAAAATCAGAACACACGCTCTCGCCTTGAAGTCCCACAGAATATATTTACCACACTAAAGAAGATACAGGCAGACGCAAAAAACCGCAATCAATTATCACTATTCTAAAATCTTACAACTATGGCACAGACAATGGCAAAAAGGCTGCTTATAGAAATGGCATTAAGGAATTTCAGCCTGAACGAGGCGACAGAGGTAATGAGCAGTATCGAGGACTATACGCACTCCAAACGCGAATCACAGCGAGAAACGGAAGATAGGGACTACAGGAGAGCGCACGCGCATTCTGTACCACTCTATCGCAAATGGCTCATAGAGACGCTGGAGAAGTACAATCTTAACTACACTATCGAGGAAATAGAGAAGGAGGCAGGAGTATGAACTACATCATTAAGAACAACCTACCTGACAGCGAAGGTATCGGCACACCGCGAATATGGAGAAACAAGAGAGCCGCAGCAGAGGACTTTCAGGACATCCTGACAGCGCTTGAAAGGAACTACCCTACAAAGGTATTCTATCGCAACACGCCACTACGAGGAAGAATACAGGTAGAAATAGACGGTTTTTATTACTATGTTGAACTTTTTATAGACAAGACACAGAAATGAATACAGCAGAACAACCAAGAAAGAAAGACCCAAGAGGCAGAAAGCCTACAGGCAGAAAAGAAGTACACAGCTACAATATGAATTTTGACCCAGACGTATTTGCATGGCTGAAAGCTAACGTGGCAGACCGCGAAAGGTGCAAGTACATTAACAATCTAATCAGAAAGGAGGCAGGACTATGATATTAATAAGTCTTTGGATATTTGCACTATTGCTTTTGTTTATCGGCATTTCGCTTGCTCCAGTTCCTATTATCGCATTTTTCGTAATTGGTATGCTATGGGCTATATTCGGGAAGGGATAAAGAAAACGCCAGAACGGAATTTCGCAATCCCGCGCTGGCTAACCGAATAATAAAAGTCTTTTGAGCTATTTACTCTAAAAAACCTTTTGACGCTGCAAAGTTACAACAATTTTCTGAAACAACCAAATTTTTCTTTCACATCATGCAAACATTCGAGCAAATATTTATCGGGAAATACCCCAAGACAGCTTCACGCATCATTGAAATCTACACGGAGGCTAACGGAGAGAGTGCGACATGGGAAGGGCTGACAAAACCCACTCTGGCAACATTCATAGATCACCTTCTGGAGATAGTCGCTCCAAGCAGCGCAAGGACATACTGTGCACAGTTCAAAGCCATTGTCAATCTCTATCAGGAAGAGTGCCCGAACCTCAAAAAAGGATGGGAAAAACTTCTGACAGTTAAAAATGACGTTTCGGAGCAGATATACCTCACCGATGAAGAGGTGAAGAGAGTTATTTCGTACATACCCTCTACTGCTAACGAGGCGACAGTACAGCAGCAGTTTATTTTGTCTTGTCTTCTTGGAGCACGTCACGGTGACATCGTAAAGCTCACAGAGAAGAATATCAGAGACGGCTATGTATGTTACGTTTCAGAAAAGACGCACATCAAAGCCCAGGTGCCGCTATCTGAGGTCGCAGGGAGAATATTAAGGGGAGAGTTCCAAAATCGCACCTACGCAGCAGACATAATGGAATACAAGGCATATACGCACAAGGTTGCTGACAGTACATATAATCGCAACTTAAGAGAGATATGCCGCAAATGCAATATCAATGAAGAAATAACACTCTACAAACGAGGACAGAATGTAACAGGCGAGAAATGGACGTTTGCCAGTTCGCACCTCGGCAGGAGAACGTGCGCTACCCTACTCTATCTTCACGGTTGCGACATCTACTCTATATCGCGCATCCTGGCACACTCTTCTGTAGAAATGACAGCCGCAAAGTACATCATGTGCCCTATACGCACGCTGTCAGAAGAGACTATGGCATATTTCTCTCAATTCAACAAGTAATCGGAAACAAAAAAACAACAAACGCTATGGAAAAACTCGCACAGCACATACGCAACTTCGCGTATCAGACAGGTAAGGACAACAAGCAGGTACTCGACGACTTGCTGACGTACATCATCGGTGCTTTCAATCCTGAACGCCAGCCCGACCCCACTTGGAAGTACACACAGGAGCAGAACGGAGAATTTTTCTCTATGATGCAGGAATACTTCTTGGTGATGCAGAAAGAATTGACGCACCTCGAATGGTTCGACGCATGGGGTGACCTCTTTATGGCATTAACACCCAAAGGAGGCAGCAAAGGACAATTCTTTACGCCTGTATCGCTTTGTAATCTGTTGGCAGACGTAACAGACAAGCCAATGGAGGCAGAGGCCGTATGTAATGGTTTCGGCAAGAGAGTGACCGTATGCGACCCAGCCGCAGGAAGTTCACGCAACCTTCTGGCAGCACACGCAACGTTTATCAAGAACAATCGGGAAAAGCCGTATCTCATAGCAGAGGACGTAGATGCTATGTGTTGCAAGATGTCCGCTATAAACATGATGGTGCACGGCTGTTATGGCGAAGTGATATGCCATGATACACTCGCTGAGCCGAAAAGTGTACGCATCGGCTATATCGTAAACGAGGGTATGTACCCACTGCAGCCAGGTTTCCCCACTATCCGCATAAAGACGGAGCCTGAATACTTTGTCTGCACACGCAGGGGATAGTTTACCGTAACTTCTCCTGTGCCGCAGTCATGGCATGGGCTACAGTCTTGTCAAGCAACTTCGCATAGGTGCGTCTCACCTGTTCGACGGTATCGCCCAATACCTTTGCTATCACTTCCATATCTACGCCACCTTCATTCAGGAGTATTGTCGCTCCTGTATGTCTGGCCCAATGGCACGTAACGGACTTGTCTATTCCGGCTATGTGCGCTACATCCTTCAAATACTGATTGTACTTTACGTTACTGATTATCGGTAGCGTATTGTTGTATTTAGCCAATATCGCAAGAGCCGGCTCCATGAGAAGGAAAGAGAACTCTTTGCCCGTCTTTCCTCTGTTGCCTGTATATATGCCGTCCTTCACTTGTGACACATCAAAATCGCATAGATCGGTGTACGCCATACAAGTGTATGTCTGGAACACAAATACGTCACGCACCCTCTCCAGCGACTTTGTAGGCATTTTCGCCTCTTCTATCTTCTTAAATTCCTCAAAGGTTAGGTACTTCTGCAGACCGCTATCCTTATCCTTCTCGATATGCAACCATTTATACGGGTTACGTCTCACATAGCCCTCTTCCATTGCATCCCTGATAAACGCATCAAGAAAACGGTGGTAATTCTGCCACTTGGAGTAATTTTTCATTCCTGTGGCAATAAGCTCTCCGTCCATTGATATGATATTTGCGTCTGTAATGTCGCTGAAATGCTCTATCTTGCCCCACTCGATGAACCAACGCAGGAAACGCTCATAACGCTCCTGTGTGTCCTTTTTCTTGCCATATTTCCTGACTTCCGCACGCTTAACGCAGAAATCAATAAAACGCATCTGTGAAGCACCGCACTGCTTAAGATACAGTTCGAGTGCCTGAAAGGAGAAAACTCCGTCTTTTTCCATTATCGCATTTGCCGCCTGCCTGATTTTCTGCATAAAAAGGTCAAGCGACTTGTTTAAATCGTGCGCATCCGTCCTGTTTGTTACCCATATATTATTTTTGCCGCCCTTCCATTCTCTGGGCAGCAGCTTTAAGCCTGTTGACATATACTTCACTTTTCGCTCAAAGGTGATGCGAAGTTCTATTATACCTGTCTGTGAAGGGCCAGACTTCTTTTTCCTGTCATAAATAAATACTATACTCGGTAACGCTCTCATAACCACTCAGTTTGAAAAAGGTAAAACAAAATTCCCCAAAAAGGTAAAACATTTTCCATATGGGTAAAACAATGGTAAAACAAAATCCCTATTAAGATATTATATGATATGTTATAATATATACACATTGAATATTTCTTATTATTGCTACAAGCCCCGTAAATACTGATATTTTCCCTGTAAATCAAAAAGATAGGACAGACAGCCCGTCCTATCTCTCGCGGAAGATGAGGGATTCAAACCCCCGATACCCGAAGGGGGTATACCGGATTTCGAGTCCAGCGCATTCGGTCACTCTGCCAATCTTCCTTTGCCTTAATCTATTATCGCTAACCGTTAACCGCTAACCGTTATTGGTGCTGCTCTCTGAGCAAATCATTCACAGTCTTCACAGGATTGAATGTTCCCAATGGAACCTCAACAAAGACTGTTGACCAGTCTGACATAGCACCATTCCACAATCCTGGAAGCTCAAGAGCACGCAACTCCTTACCATTCTTTGACTTGCTAGAGATAAATCCTGTAGAAGGATCTACATAGTCAGGAAGGTTGAAAGCGTTACCCTTGTAATCCTTCACAGCACATACGAGGTCAACAGGATTGAAGTGTGTTCCTTCTGTAAACATCTTCATATACTCTGCATTACTCTTGTCTATCTGACTTGACTCAAGAATCTGAAGTGATACTGTACCATCCTGATTATATGTGAGGAATGGACCACCACCAGGCTCTCCGACATTCTTCACAACGCCACAAACACGCATTGGTCTGTTAAGCTTCTTCTTCAGGTAGATCACCAGTTCTGCATCCTCCAGTTCCTTGATATCGCTCTTTCTGCAACACAAATCCTGCTGTACAAAGCGGATAATCTCTTCCAGCTTAGCATGGTCATACTTGCCGCTATCCAGTACTTCGAGGTATTCAAAGGCTTTCTTCTGGAGTGTTACGAGCACACCTGCTATTACCTGCTTCCACTGTACCGTCTCTGGTTTCAGACGATCTGGGACAACATTGTCAATATTCTTGATAAAGATGACATCTCCGTCTATCTCGTTAAGATTCTCTATCAGGGCGCCATGACCTCCTGGGCGAAAAAGCAAAGAGCCGTCGCTGTTACGGAACAGTGTATTATCTGGATTAACAGCTACTGTATCTGTAGAAGGTTTCTGTTCAGAGAATGACACGTTGTACTTCACACCATACTTTGCCTCAAACTTTGGCAGGTTTTCTGCGATATGCTTCTTAAAGAGTTCCAAGTGGTCATGAGAAACTGTAAAGTGAAGATTTACCTTTCCGCTAGATGATGCATACAGGGCGCCCTCTACGAGATGCTCCAATGCTGGTGTGCGAGGACCGTCTTCATACTTATGGAACAGCAGGAGTCCCTTTGGCAGATTGCCATAGTTCATGTCATTGAGAAGATAGGAAACCGCCTCCTTACCCTCTTTGCCTGCCAGCTGTGGGCCGAAAGCAAACTTATCCTTGCCAGCCATGAATTTCTTGATGAAGTCTGTCTCCTCACCATTGTCCAAAAATTCAAAGAGATTCTTGAACATACGTGAAGCAGCACCTGAAGCAGGTACGAACTTAACGATCTTCTTGCCGCTGGCTTTATAATCTTCCCAGGCCTTTTCATATGCCTGCACCTCTTCCTGACTTGGAGCCATGATGCCTTTGCCTATAGCAGCTGCTGCCTCTAACTTCAGAAATGGAAAACCAGTCTCAAACTGCTTGATTTGAGTCTCTATCTGTTGTTCACTAATACCTTTTGCCTTAATTTGTTGTAGATCTTTCTGTTCCATATAATATTTAGTTTCTAGTTCTTAGCCCTTTTTAATTCTTAACTCTTAATTCTTAATTCTTAACTCTTAACTAATCACAGCGCTTTCAGCTCTTTAATCACCTGATGCGGATCTTTTGCGCCAAACACATAACTGCCGCTGACAAGTACATCAACGCCTGCTGCAGCCAGACGGGGTGCCGTTTCGCCTTGCACTCCCCCATCGACTTCGATAAGAGTCTGTGCCCCCTTCTCGTTTATCATCTGCTTTAGGCGCTTTACCTTGTCAATGGTACTCTCTATGAATTTCTGACCACCAAAGCCTGGGTTAACACTCATGAGCAATACCATGTCAATGTCAGTGATGATATCTTCCAGAACACATATAGGTGTTGATGGATTCAAGGTCACACCGGCTTTCATGCCTGCATTATGTATCTCCTGCAGCGTACGATGAAGATGCGTGCTTGCTTCATAATGCACATTCATCATCATTGCCCCCAACTTTGCTGTCTGACTGATGTAACGTTCAGGCTTTTCTATCATATAATGTACGTCAAGCGACTTTGTACATACCTTTGCCACAGCCTCCAATACTGGAAAGCCAAACGAGATATTTGGTACAAAGCTGCCATCCATCACATCAAGATGAAGCCACTGGGCCTCACTTGTGTTTATCATCTCGATATCACGATCCAGATGAAGAAAGTCTGCTGCGAGTAGCGACGGGGATACTATCATAATTGTAAGCGTAAAAGCGTATATAACTGAGTACGGCTTCTGATGGGGTAAAATAATCTGAGTAATCTTGTTTCATAGGCGGGTGTTTTCTTATCTAACGCACGCCATTGCACTTTTATTGCATGTTTTTGAAATAATAATTCAGATTTTTCCTTTTCCGTTTTCGTTAAGGTTATCGTTATCGTTTTAGTCTCCTTCCCTCGGGGAGGGCCGGAGTGGGGCCGAAAAAAGTCACGAACACCCATGAAGTAGTGTCCGTGACTTATAGGGTATTGTAACTTTTTAGTTTACTTTACCTTATCCACGATGGCTTTGAAAGCCTCTGGATTGTTAACAGCGAGGTCAGCGAGGACCTTACGGTTAATTTCGATTCCTGCCTTGTGAAGGAGACCCATCAATACAGAATAAGAAAGTCCTTCCATGCGAGCAGCAGCGTTGATACGCTGAATCCACAGAGCGCGGAATGTACGCTTCTTGTTCTTACGATCACGATAAGCATAGGTAAGACCCTTCTCCCAAGTGTTCTTTGCTACTGTCCAAACATTCTTGCGTGCGCCATAGTAACCCTTGGTAAGCTTCAGAATTCGAGTTCTCTTTGCCTTTGAGGCAACATGATTTACTGATCTTGGCATAATTTTCTTACTTTAAAAGTTAGACGGTAGGGTTAATTAACGCAAACACAGCAGATCACGAACCTGCTTCATGTTTGTAGAATCTACAATTGTTGAACCGAGAAGATTTCTCTTCTGCTTCTTTGTCTTCTTTGTCAGGATGTGACTGTGGAAAGCGTGACGTCTTTTCACCTTACCTGAACCGGTGAACGCAAAGCGTTTCTTAGCTCCGGAATTTGTCTTTACTTTTGGCATTTTTTTTTTGTTATTTAATTAATTATTATTATTAATGGTGGCAACGCATATACCAGGCGTTACGCACACTTTCTTCGTATTTCGTTTTTCGTTTTTCGTCCTTCGTATTTCGTCCTTCGACCTCTAATCTCCTCCCCCTTGGGGAGGTCGGGAGGGGGTCACTCGTCAAACTTCAAGGCTGCTAAGGCTTCAAGTCCCTTCGCATTTGCTGCAAGACCGTCGCTGACACTCTCCTCTACAGCTGCCTGAGCAGCACTGGCAGCACTGGCTGCTTCTGCCTCTCTCTTTTCACGGTCCATCTTCTGCTGCGACTTCTTCGCTACGCCAGCCTTCTTAGGAGCCATGAACAGGAACATCTTCTTGCCTTCCAACTTCGGCATCTGCTCCACCTTACCATACTCCTCAAGGTCGTTGGCAAATCTCAGCAGCAATACTTCACCCTGTTCCTTGAACAGTATTGAGCGGCCTCTGAAGAATACATATGCCCTTACCTTGTTTCCCTCCTCAAGGAATTCCTTGGCATGCTTCAACTTGAAATTATAATCGTGGTCATCGGTCTGAGGTCCGAAACGTATTTCCTTCACCTCTACCTTTACCTGCCTCGATTTCATCTCCTTAGCCCTCTTCTTCTGCTGATAGAGGAACTTTGAATAGTCAATGATACGACATACCGGTGGAGTCGCATTTGGGCTGATCTCTACGAGATCCTCACCTCTCTGCTGTGCTAATTCTAGTGCTTCTCTGGTTGACATCACAGTGGCACCATTGTCATCCACTACTCTGACCTCGCGCACCCTGATTTCTTCATTGATGCGATACTGGCTTTTTGGGTCTATTTTACGTTTGTCTGGTTTCATTAACTATTTAAAAGTGAATATACATAATTACTCAATGCTACGCACGCGTACGCAAAAAGCGATGCAAAGGTAATAAAATTTTGTTAAAGCAAATCAGCCATACATCCACAATACCTTACTTTTAACTTTTTTTAACCCACTTCCCATCACTAACCACTAACCACTAACTACTAACCACTTAACTACAACCTCAGTTGTAGCACAATCGGCAGATGATCACTCACCCCCTCGTGATATTTCGGCCCCAGATAAGTCCTGAAAGGTTTGTAACCACCCTGAGCGTCCTCTTCCAGCAGCCATGCGGCATCATATATGAAACAGTTTGTGACATGTTGAGAGACTGCGTCCGACAGGAAAATATGGTCAAGGCTGTTCCATACCCCCTGATATTTGTATGTGCCGAACACCTTTGTCTTCTTGTAGTTCAGTCCCTTTATTCCTTTCGACACCTCCATAAATCCTCTGCCCGCCAGATCTTTTAAAGCTTTGTCATTCGAATAGTCATTGAAGTCGCCCATGAGGATGATTTTCGCATCAGGTTCGATACGTCTTATGGAATCAACCGATTGCATCAAACGGTCTTTCACCTGTAGTCGGTAACCCTCCGTTGCCGACTTGCCGTTTCTGCGGCTTGGGGCATGCACCACAAATATATGCAATCTTTCGCGCGCACGTGCGATACCTTTGATATAGAGGATGTCACGTGTTTGGATGTTTTCTATCTGGGGCCTTATGGAGTAGCTGCTTTCCAGTCGGAAAGTCAGAGGGTTGTAGATGACGGCAACATCTATGCCGCGTACGTCAGGGGAATCCGTCATCACATACCTGTAGCCCGCACCCTTCAGGAGACTGCGTCTTGTCAGCATGATAAGCGTCGAGTCATTCTCCACCTCCAGTAAAGCCGCTATGTCAGGGAGAGTTGCGTCGTTTTGGGCAGCGTTGGCGCTGCCACATTGTTGGATGACGCGGGCGATGTTGTTTAGTTTTTGCCAATAGCGGCTGAAGGTCCAGTGATGGGTTGAGGTGGGGAGAAAGTCATAATCATTCTTGTGTGTGATGGTGGGTGTGATGATGGAGGTTAAATCCGTCACCTCATTGTTTTCCAGGCTGTCGTGGCGGCAGGTGGGGGCAGGTGCCAGGCTGTCGTGGCTGCAGGTGGAGGCAGGTGCCAGGCTGTCGTGGCGGCAGGCGAACAGGTTTTCACAATTATAGGAGACAATAGTAAAAAGAAGCGTCAACAACAAACTCATCTGTCTTTCCAAAAAAGAGGTGTAAAAATGATGAGCACTGAGAATATCTCCAAACGGCCCATCAACATGAGGACCGAACATATCCACTTCGCAAAGACGGGCAAGTCGTTCCACGACATGGTGGGCCCTATCTCGGTCCCAAGGGTGGGCCCGACGTTACTCAACGTCGAAATGGTTATGGTAATGGCATTTGTAATATCTACCCCTGCCACAATCATCACTGTAGCACAGAACACACTCAAGGCACAATACGTGGTCAAAAACGCCATCAACGTGACCCGCTGCTGCATATTGACATTGGTATCTCCGACCTTCAGCGGCAACACTGCCTTTGGGTGCAGTATCTGCCGAAACTCATTCCGCATAATCTTAAACAACATCGTCACCCTCACGCACTTAAAGCCACCGGACGTACTGCCGGCACACGCTCCGCAGAACATACATATGGCGAGCACCACCCACGTCACGTGCGGCCACTTTGACGCATCGTCATTATACAGTCCCGTAGTTGTCAGGAACGACACGACCTGATACAACGCACACCTCAACGCCCTCTCAATGCCATAGTCATTGAAGTGCATGAGCATCACCATGATAAATGCCGTAAACACCGCTGTCAGGGTACAATAGACCTTCATCTCGGAATTATTGAGCAACCCCGTCAAATCACGTTTCACAAACAACTTGAACAGCAATATGAAATTGATTCCCGACAGGAAACAGAACAGCGTCGACGTATATTCCATCGCAGGCGAATGGAAGTGCGCCACACTGTCATTATGTGGCGAGAACCCTCCCGTCGCAATGGTCGTCATGGAGTAGTTGATGGCATCAAACCAATTCATCCCAAGGAAATGGAATATGAGGAAGCATGACACTGTCAACACAATAAACACCACCCACAGGCTCTTCGCTGACGTTGACAGTCGCGGATGGAGCTTTGTCTTTATCGGCCCTGTCGTCTCAATGGCAAAGACCTTCACGGACCCGCCCACCATCGACGGCAGGATGGCAATAGTGAAGAACACTATTCCCAACGCCCCTATCCACTGCGAGAAGGTGCGCCAGAACAGTATGCCATGCGGCAGATGCTCCACATCATCGAAGATGCTGGCACCTGTCGTCGTAAAGCCCGACATCGCCTCAAAATAGGCATTCGTAAAATCAGTAATATATCCTCCCACCATATACGGCAACGTCCCGAAAAGGCTATAGACAGCCCACGTCAGGGTAACCACGAGGAAGGAGTCTTTTCGCGACATGTTATTGTTGGCATTATGTCCCATATATCTCAGGATATACGCTGCCATCTGTGTCACGAGAATAGAAATAATGAATGAAAAGACATCATCCTCGTGATATGCCAACGCTATTACAAGGCATATCAGCATAAACAGCGACTCCAAGAACAGGAGTGCTCCGAGGATTTTGTATATGAGCTTGAAGTTGATCAACTTAAGAGTTAAAAGTTAAGAGTTAAGAGTTAAGAATTAAGAAATAAACTTTCAAATATCTACTATCAACTGACTTTAAACTTTAAACGTTAAACTTTAACCGTTATTTCACGAACAATTTCTCCAACCTGTGCATATCGGCATTATGGCAGAATGCCATTACAATATCGCCTGCCTGTATCTGTGTTCCACCAGATATGAGGATGCCTTCCCCGTTTCTCACGAGTCCGCCCAGGGTACATCCCTTTGGCAGCGACAGCTCGAAGACACGTTTTTTGGTAACGATGGAATCGGGTGAAGCAGTAAACTCCGCCACATCAGCCTTGGCATGCATCAGGAATCGCACATTAGAGGCTTTTCCCTCAAGCATCATCTCGTAGATACGTGATGCTGCAATAGCCTTCTTGTTGATTATCGTTCCGATATCGAGGCTCTCTGCCATATCCACGTAATCCACATTCTCGACAACGGCAACCGTTTTTCGCACCCCATGACGCTTTGCTGTCAGGCATGCCAGTATATTCGCCTCCGAACTGCCTGTAAGAGCCACAAAAGCCTGAGTGCTACGTATGCCCTCCTCCACGAGCAGCGATGTATCACGTGCATCACCATTGATGATGTAGTCACTACGCTTCAGTATCTCGTTGAGCTCCTCACAACGCTGCGGATCAATCTCTATGAGCTTATACTTCATGTACTCCGGCATTGTCATGGCAGTGCGCACGGCAGTCCTGCCGCCTCCCATTATCATGACGTTCGACACGTCATCATACTTCTCCTTACCCACGATACGGCGGATAAGCGGAATATTCTGAGGCGTTGTCATGAAGTATGCTATATCATACAGCTGCAGAGTATCATCACCACGTGGTATGATAGTCTCATTGCCACGCTTTATCGCCACCACATGGTATGGGTCATCAGGCCCAATGAGCTCCTTCAGCGGACGGTCCAGAATAGTACATCCCTCACGCAGCTTTATGCCCAGCATGGTGAGAGCTCCACCATACACATCCCAACGCTGACGCACCCACGACATCTTCAGGCCCCTGATGATATCCTGCGCAGCAAGCATTTCAGGATATATGATGCTGTCAATGCCCATTGCCTTCAGAACATCGCTGTTCTTTGTCTTGGCATACTCATATTCCTCTACCTTTGCCACAGTATGCCGCACTCCAAGGCTTTTTGCCATGGTGCATGCACACATATTCACCTCTTGATCATGCGTTACGGCAATGAACAGGTCTGCATTTGGAACACCTATCTCACGCAACGCCTTGATAGAAATAGGTGATGCATGCATCGTGAGCACATCAAGGTCTGGATTGATGCTGTTCAAGGCCTCCTCATCAGTATCAATAATGGTTATCTCCTCATTACTGCGTGCCAGCAAGGAAGCAAGATAGTTACCTATGGCATAAGCGCCGGCAATAATAATTTTCATAACAATCGAGCTTTAAGCATTAAGCATTAAGCTATAAGCATTACCAATTATGAATTATGCATTATGCATTGTTTAATTCCTTCGACATCCATGCCGTAGAGTTTCTGGAGTTCAGCGATGGTGCCATGTTCCACGAAGCGGTCTGTGGGCATTCCGATGCGGGTAACAGGCTTGGCATATCCCTTGTCAGCGAAATACTCCAACACGGCAGACCCCAGTCCACCATCCCTGACACCGTTTTCGACAGTTATCACACGATCGTATGTGGCAGCCACCTCATCCAGCAGGGCTGTATCTATCGGCTTCAGGAATCTCATGTCGTAGTGTGCGACGTCTGTCCCCTTAACAGCCTCTATGACATTGTTTCCGATGTGACCTATTGACAGGACAGCAATTTTCTTGCCGTCTTTCAACTTGCGTCCCTTTCCCACCTCAATAGGCTCAAGAGGGCATCGCCAGTCTTCCTTCACACCACGTCCCCTCGGATAGCGTATGACCCATGGTCCCTGACCATCCAGCTGGGCTGTATACATCATCTTGCGCAGCTCATGTTCATTCAGTGGGGCACAGATAGTGAGGTTAGGAACAGGTTTCAGAGCAGCCATATCGAAGGCTCCATGATGCGTAGCACCATCCTCACCCACTATTCCTGCTCTGTCAAGACATAACACCACATGCAACTTTCCTATCGCGACATCGTGTATGATATTGTCATAGGCACGCTGCGCAAAGGCGCTGTATATGTTACAGAAAGGTATCATGCCCTCTTTTGCCAGACCTCCTGAGAAGGTTACGGCATGTCCCTCAGCTATACCCACGTCAAAGGCCCTGTCAGGCATTGCTGCCATGAGTTTGTTCATAGAGCAGCCCGTCGGCATGGCAGGTGTGATACCCACAATCTTTTCGTTTGCCTGTGCCAATTCCACGAGGGTTTCTCCGAAGACATCCTGATATTTCGCTCTCTTATCCTTATCCAGACGCTCACCCGTCTCAGGATTAAAACGTCCTGGGGCATGCCAAATGGTAGCCGCCTTTTCCGCAGGCTCATAGCCTTTACCCTTAACAGTGTGAATATGAAGCAGTTTCGGCCCCCTCATATCCTTCAGCTGTCTGATTACACGTACCAGTTCTTTGATGTTATGTCCGTCAACAGGTCCGAAGTAACGGATATTCATTCCCTCAAAGATATTCTGCTGCTCAGAAATGGCCGACTTGAAAGCATTCGATAGACGTATGACAGTCTTTCTTCTCGAATCGTCAAGGTATCCTCTTCCCATGAGCCAGCGCCCTACCCTGTCACGCCAACGGTTATACGACTCATTGGTATTCAACGACAGCAGGTATTGTTTCATGCCTCCGACGCTGCGGTCTATCGACATATTGTTGTCGTTAAGAATGATGAGCAGGTTATTTGGAGAAGACGACACATTGTTAAGACCCTCAAACGCCAGTCCGCCACTGAGGCTTCCGTCACCTATCACAGCGACCACATTGCGATGGTTTCCCATCTTAGCATCAGCGACAGCCATTCCCAAGGCCGCAGAGATGCTGTTAGAGGCATGTCCGCAGACGAAGGTATCGTATTCGCTCTCAGCAGGTGTCGGGAAGGGATGCAGACCACCAAATTTACGATTAGTATTGAAGACGTCGCGTCTGCCAGTAAGAATCTTATGTCCATAAGCCTGATGCCCCACATCCCAGACGATTCTGTCTTCAGGGGTATCATAGACATAGTGCAGGGCAACGGTCAGTTCTATTGTTCCCAATGATGAAGCCAGATGTCCCGGATTCACAGAGAGTTCCTTCACGATATCATCACGAAGTTCCGCACACACCTCTGGCAGTGCCTCAACAGGCAAGGCACGCAGGTCTGCAGGAAATTGGATGTGTGAGAGATATTTATACACGACTATTTGAATGGGAGTTAAGAGTTAAGAGTTAAGAGTTAAGAATTAAGAAATAAACTTTCAACTTTCTACTATCAACTGACTTTAAACTTTAAGCTCTAAACTTTAAACTTTATTTCACATTACCTACCTTTATCAGGTACTCAGCAATCTGTACTGCATTAAGTGCTGCACCCTTCTTAATCTGGTCGCCAGAGAGCCAGAAAGTCAGTCCGTTATCGTTAGCCAGGTCTTCGCGAACACGTCCCACATAGACGTCATCCTTACCTGCTGTGTAGAGAGGCATTGGGTAAGGCAGACCTTCCATTGTCTCTTTTGAAGCGTCAGCATTTGCCTTTGCGCCAACCTTCTTAGGATCGTCAACGAGAGTTACACCAGGAGCATTACGCAGAGCCTCCTGAGCAGCCTCAACGCTGATTTTCTTCTCTGTCTCAATCCATACAGCCTCTGAATGGGCACGGAGTGAAGAAATTCTGACACACATAGCAGAGCAACGTGCATCTGTATGCATGATTTTCTTTGTCTCGTTGAACATCTTCATCTCTTCCTTGGTGTAGCCATTATCCTGGAACACGTCAATCTGAGGAATGACATTATATGCCAGCTGATAAGCGAACTTGTTCACTGTAGGCTGCTTGTCCTCAGCCAGCTCCTTATACTGCTGCTTCAGTTCTGCCATAGCGGCAGCACCAGCACCTGATGCGCTCTGGTATGAAGCGATGTGTATGCGCTCAATGTGAGAAAGTTTCTCCAATGGCTGCAGACATACCACCATCATGATTGTCGTACAGTTAGGATTGGCAATGATGCCGCGAGGTCTCTTCAGGGCATCCTCAGCATTACACTCAGGTACTACCAATGGCACATCATCGTCCATACGGAAAGCACTGGAGTTGTCAATCATCACAGCACCATACTTGGTGATATCCTCGCAGAATTCCTTTGAGGTACCTGCACCAGCACTGGTGAATGCGATATCAACATCCTTGAAATCGTCATTATGCTGAAGAAGCTTCACCTCATATTCCTTACCACGAAAGGTATATTTCGTTCCAGCAGAACGCTGTGAGCCAAACAGCACTAATTCATCAAGTGGGAAATTTCTTTCATCAAGGACACGGAGGAACTCCTGTCCTACTGCGCCTGAAGCGCCTACAATTGCTACTTTCATATTTAATTTTATTTTATATTAACATTTTCGGGCGCAAAGTTACTAAAAAAATCTTTATTTCATACATTCTTTATATTTTTTTACTACCTTTGCACAAAATTTCTTGACCTATAGCACTTAAATACATGTCCGAATATTTCCCTATAACCAGTCCTACGATGGTATTTTTTACCGTCTTGCTGATTATTCTCTTCGCCCCCATAGTGATGAGCAAACTGCGTATTCCGCATATCATCGGTATGGTATTGGCAGGAGTTATCATCGGCCCTTACGGCTTTAACATCCTCGAACGTGACGCCTCTTTCGAGTTGTTCGGACGTGTCGGACTGCTGTATATTATGTTCCTTGCAGGTATTGAGATGGACCTTCAGGGGCTGAAGAATGATATCCGTAAGATTGGCATCTTCAGTCTTGCCTCATTCCTCACGCCATTTATAATGATGTATCTTGCTGGCGTGCATTTTCTGGGCTATTCCTCCCTTGCCTCCGTCATTCTCTCGTGCGTCATGGCAGCTAATACGCTTATCGCCTACCCTATCGTGGCACGCTTCGGACTGCAGAAACATACCACCACGACAATCTCTGTCGGAGCTTCCATGACATCCCTGCTGCTTGCCCTCATCGTTGTGACAGCAGTAGAAGGCAGCATTCTCGGAGGAACAGGTGTGGCATTCTGGACCCTGTTCGTAGCCAAGTTCGTTCTCTATTGTGCTGCGATACAATACTTCCTGCGCATTGCGACTCGATGGTTTCTCAGGAGCTATAGCGACTCAGTGATGCAGTATATCTTTGTTCTGGGCATGATGTTCTTCAGTGCCGCCATATCAGAGTTCATTGGCATTGACGGTATCTTCGGAGCCTTCTTCAGCGGTCTGGTACTCAACCGTTTCATACCTCAAGTGTCGCCCCTCATGAATCGCATCGAATTCATAGGTAATGCCATCTTCATTCCCTACTTCCTCATTGGCGTGGGAATGCTGATAAATATAGGTCTGCTGTTTGAGCCGTCAAGCAATCCTACCTCCGTAGGCATCATACTCACTGTCGTTACCATCGTCATTGTAGGCACACTGGGCAAGGCCATTGCCGCCTACGCCTCATGCTTCGCCTTCCGCCTCCCCTGGCAGGACGGACACCTGATGTTCGGCCTCACCTCTGCCCACGCAGCAGGTGGTATTGCCATCGTGATGATAGGCATGAAACTAAATATCATGGGAGACGATATGCTCAACGGTGTTGTCATCATGATACTCTTTACATGCATCATATCCACCATCGTTACTGACTATGCCTCACGTCGCATCGTTATTACCGACGATCTGCGACAGCGTCAGGACAAGAATTCTGATGACGAGAAGATACTCATCCCTGTGAAATATCCAGAGACGTGCAACACCCTTGTCAACCTTGCCGCCATGATGCGCAATCGCGACCTTAACAGAGGTCTCATAGCCCTCAATGTGGTGTATGACGATGATGATGCGGAACGCAATCAGATGAAAGGTCACAAACTTCTTGAGAGTGTCGTCAGCAAGGCGGCAGAGTCTGACATAAGGGTAGAGACTCAGGTGCGTCTGGCCACGAATATTGCCAACGGCATCAAGCATGCCTTCAAGGAGTTCGACTGTTCGGAAATCATCATGGGAGCACATATTCATGACAATTCCCGCAGAGCCTTCTGGGGCGAATTTGCGCAGAGTGTCTTCAACGGCCTCTCACGCCAGATTATCATCACCCGCTGCACCCAGCCATTCAGCACTCTCAGCGCTATGCGCATAGCGGTACCGTCACGTGCAGAATTCGAGCCAGGCTTCTACCGTTGGCTTGAACGTCTCTCACGTATGGCACATAATATAGGTTGCCGTATCATCTTCCATGGAAGGGTTGACTCCCTCAATCTCATTGACCAGTATATCTCCCACCGCCACCCCAACGTGCGTGCGGAATATGTCTCCATGCCAAAGTGGAAAGGCCTTATCGACCTCATGGAGAACACCACAGCCAATGAGATGCTCGTAGTCGTCACAGCACGTAAGGGTACTGTGTCATACAAGGCTGCCCTTGCCAATCTTCCAGAAGAAATGACGGAACACTACAAGGGCACTAACTATATGATACTCTTCCCTGACCAGTTTGGGCCAGCACCAGACACCATGACCTTCGCAGAAGCGCAGCATACAGAGCAACTCTCTGCCTACCATGAATTCATCCTCTGGTGGCGCAAGCAAAGCAGAAGAATACGGAAAATGGTTAACGGTTAACGGTTAATGGTTAACGGTTAAAGATTAAAGATTTTGTGCTTCTCTCCTGCGTTTTAGCCACGCCATGTAGGTGCGGATGGCGAGTTCCACCATCCTGACGCAGGGGCGTTTTTTATAATACTCATCAGTACGGGCTTCAGGGGTTGGGTCAGTACTGATATTTTTGACATAGCCACGAAGTAACTCACGACAGATGAGGGAGCCTGTCTGCGCTTTGAAATCAGCAGCGAGTTCCTGAACAGCGGCATAGTTGAGGGCTTTCACCTCCTGATTGGCTTCTGGAACAGAGGTCTCAAGACCTGCTATCATAAACATACCACTGGCAGTGCCGCACGTCTCACGCATGCGTCCCATGCCTGCGCCAAAGCTGGCAGAGAGGAGCGTGATAAGGTCTTCTGGCACATCGTACATATCGGCAAAGGTACGTGCCACAGACTGGGCACAATTATAGCCCTGCTTAAAATAGGCCACACCCTTAGCTACACGAGCCTCGGTCTCGGATTCCCAATTAGTCATATAGAGTTTAGAGTTTAAAGTTTAGAGTTTAGAGACAGCTTAAGAGTTCAAGAGTTTAAGAGTAAGAGCCGTGAATCAGTTTATATGCTATTGAGCCTGGGGCCGGGGTGGCGACGGTGAGGTTGTTTGGGTCGAACCACTGAGCATCTACTATCTCTTCTTTCTGGCACGTTATCTCGCCACTATCATAGTCGGCATAGAAGCCCAGCATGAGCTGACGTGGGAAGGGCCAGCTCTGACTGCCACGATACTGTATATTCTTTATCTTTATGCCAGTCTCTTCGAACACCTCACGACGGACAGCAGCCTCTATCGTCTCTCCAGGCTCCACATAACCAGCCAGACAGGCATAGATATCCTGATTGCGCTGGGTATGACGGGCAAGGAGAATCTTTCCCTCCTTACGCACAACGACAATGATGCATGGGTCGATGCGAGGAAATAGCAGATTGCCACATTCAGGACATTCCATTGCCGTGAAGTCTGTGCTCTCGACAAGTTTTGCGCCACACTTAGGACAGAAGACAGTCTGCTTGCGCCATTCGGACAGGGCCTTGGCACGAAACACCTGCGATGCCGTCTCCTCATCGTGGGTAGCATAGAACTGCCGCAGCTCCTGACGGGAATAGCTGTCGATATTTGAGATAATATCTTTATAATTCATAATTATTACTTAAACAGGTGGGGGACGAAATCATGGAGGCCTCGACGCCAGGTGAGCCACTCATGGGCAGTGCCTTCCGACTGCTTGCCCTCGACCTTGATGCCCATTTCCTGCAACCCCTTCACAATGCCACCGCTCTTGATGAAGTCGTCAGAACCCCAGTTCATGTACATATAATGGATTTTCTTGTTGAACTCGTCAGCATTGGTGAAGACACCGTCGTAGGCAGTCTTGAGGTCTATGCCAAAAATAGCACCGCTGAAGGTTCCAACCCATGCGAACTTATCAAGATTGCCAAACACGAGGTCGAAGGTCTGATGACCGCCCCATGAGAGGCCCGCCATAGCACGGTTATCGCGATCAGTAAAGGTGCGGAACTGGCTGTCGATATAAGGAATGAGGTCGTTTATCATCACCTTATAGAACGATGCGCCATACTCACTGCGTCCCTGGCGGTTGTCACCACCACGGAAGGGAGCCTTGATATCGCCGCTCTCCATTACCACAATCATAGGTACTGCCTGCTTGGCAGCAATGAGGTTGTCCATGATATGCTGCATATGGCCCTGCTTAGACCAGCCCGTCTCGTCCTCGCCCATGCCATGCTGCAGATAGAGCACAGGATAGCGCTTTTTTCCATTCTCATATTCCGCTGGGGTATAAACCATAGCATGACGCCACTCGCTGGTGGACTGTGCATAATAGTATATGCTGCGCACCTGTCCATGTGCTATGCCCTGCTGCGGACGATAGTAGTCTCCCTCTGGTCCTTCTGGAATCTCTATGCCGCCAGCCTCACGATTGCAGCCAAAGAACGTCTCTGTGGCAGGGTCGATGAAACTGACACCGCCAATAATCATGAAGTAATAGTGGAAGCCCACTGCCAAGGGGTCGGTAACAGCATACCAGAAACCATTCTCGCCACGCTGCATATCATATTTCTTTCCGCAGATATCGACAACGACCTTGTCGGCCTCAGGAGCTCTGAGACGGAAATAGGCACGGCCCTGCTTATCGACCTTCGGAAAATCGTTACCAGGAACAGTTGTCTCAGTGATGAAAGCATCGGCAGGCACAGCGATAGGCATCTCCTGCGCATTAAGGCTGAGAACAGAGAAAAGAGTCAGGAGTACTGTCAGGAATGTGTTTGTCTTCATTGTCGTAATTATCAATTCTCAATTTTCAATTATCAATTCTCATCTCTAAAACCTTCATATCATTGTCTGCAGAACTTCTGCCACACATCACCTCGTAGTTGCCAGCCTTGGTACGCATGGTGCTGGTGACGCCGTCCCACAGCTCGAAGGTCTTTCTTGTCAATGGTATTGTGACAGTCTTTGTCTCTCCAGCCTTCAGTGTTACACGCTGGAAGCCCCTGAGACTCTTCAAAGGACCTTCTGTGTCGGCCTTGTCGCGAACATAGAGTTGTACTACCTCTGTACCCTCGCGACTGCCCGTATTGGTAACATCCACGCTTAGGCTTCCTGTGCCGTCAGCGGCTGCTGTCAATTTTTCGTTACCCATCTTGAAGGTAGTATATGACAATCCATAGCCGAACGGATAGAGGGCATCAGAGAAATAGCGGTATGTGCGGCCCTTCATTGAGTAGTCCTCATAGTCAGGCAGCTGGTTGCTGTTCTTATAGAAGGTGACAGGCAATTTTCCTGAAGGATTAACATCTCCGAAGAGCACATCAGCAACAGCAGTGCCACCCTCCTGACCAGGATACCACGCCTGAACGATAGCGTCGCAGGCCTCTGTCTCAGGCTGCAGAGCGATGCATGAGCCAGAGCAGTTGACGAAGATAATCTGCTTGCCAGCATCCTTCAGGGCCTTGAGGAATTCACGCTGCACCTTAGGCAGTTCGATATTGGTACGGTCGCCACCTTTGAAACCTTCGATATCAACAGGCATCTCCTCACCCTCAAGGGCTGGTGATATACCACCTACGAAGATAACCTTGTCGATGCCCTTGAGCTGGGCGATGGTCTCCTGATAGTCGATAGGATGCTCCTTAGCGATATTGATGGCAAGGTTAGCATTATAGGTATGAACATGAGAGAAGCGCACCTCTATGTTATAGCTCTTGCCCTTCTCGGCCTGAATAGCGACGCGGTTAGGCGTAGTACGCCAGATGCGATGTTTGAACTTGCGCTCACCATCGATGTAGAGTTCAAACTGTCCGCAGCCATCCACATTCACCACATATTCACCAGCCTCGCTTGGGGTGAAGACTGTCTCGTACTTGGCAGAGAAATCCTCAAGCTGTACACCAGGGGCAAAGTTATGCATACCAAAGGTGGTGACAGCCAGCGGAGTAGTATAATACTGCGTTGTGACAGGCTTGCCCTCCATTTTTCTATTATTCCAGAAAGTACCCTTCATACCCTTCTTCCCCTCGAAGCTGCACTGCGAAGCCATGAGGCACTCCATCACCTTGTCGTAGGTAAGGTCGCAGCCAGGGATATAGGTTATTTTCTTCTGCTTAGCCTTAATGCCGTCAAGGATAGTAACGGTATGGTTAGGCTGACCGTTATAGTTGCCCCACATCATAGGCATATTGTCAGCATTAGGACCTATGACGGCAATCATCTCCTTATTCTTACTGAGAGGCAGGATGCCACCCTTGTTCTGGAGCAGCACGATAGTCTGGCGCGCCATATCGAGGGAGATATTGGCAGAAGCCTTTGTTGACATAGCAGAGTAAGGTATCTTAGACCATTCCACGAGCGACGGGTCATCCATCTCGCCAAGGTCGAAACGGCCTTCGAGAAGTCGGATGACATGCTTGTCAACCTCAGCCTCAGTGATAAATCCACGCTGCACAGCCTCTGGGATGCTCTTGTAGGCATAGCCATAGCCACACTCCACATCAGTACCAGCGATAGTAGCCTTTGCAGAGGCATGAACAGGGTCAGAGGAAGACTTGTGAGACTCATAGAAATCGCTGACAGCGCCACAATCACTCACAACAAGATATTTGAAGCCCCACTCATCACGCAGGATGGTCTGCAGCAGACGCTGGCTGCCACAGCAGGGGTCGTCATCAAGACGCTGATAGGCACACATCACCTCGCGCACCTTAGCATCCTGAACAAGAGTCTTAAAGGCTGGCATATAGGTCTCCCACATATCGCGTGGCGACATATCAGTAAGGTTTGCCGAGTGGCGTGTATATTCCGGACCGCTATGTACGGCATAGTGCTTGGCACAAGCCCACAACTTACGATATTTTGCTGTCTCAGGACCCTGCAGGCCCTTTACTACCTGCACCCCCATGACGCTGGTCAGGTATGGGTCCTCGCCATAAGTCTCCTGTCCCCTGCCCCAACGTGGGTCGCGAAAAATGTTGACATTGGGAGTCCAGACAGAGAGGCTGTGAAACTTCTCGTCCTCACCCTTTTGGTCGTACATACGGTGGTTATACTGAGCACGGAATTCTGTGCTGGCAACGTCGAAGCACTTATATAGCAAATCAGGATTAAAGGATGCCGCCATTGCCACAGGCTCAGGGAACACCGTAACATTACCCATATTGGCAGCTCCATGCAACGCCTCGCTCCACCAGAAGAACTTCTTGATTCCCAGGCGAGGAATTGCAGGACTCTCGTCGAGCATCAGTTTTGCCTTCTCTTCAAGAGTAAGCTGCGAGCAGAGGTCGACGGCCCTTTCGTGGGCGCTGAGGTTAGGATTTTTGTACTTAGGTTGTGACGTCTGTGACATCATCGGCATGCTAATGCCAAGCGACAGCATCATAGCTGCAAGAACTCTACGTGTCTTCATATAATTGATAATTAAACTTTCTACTATAAACTTTTAAACTCTAAACTTTATAAACGTAGTTCATCTTCATAGCTATGTAGCCTTTAGGCCATTTTTTTCTATCGAGATACAGCTTTGCCCTACCGTTGCTGAGCAGGAAGAGGCCTGACCTTATCTCCTTGAATTCATAATACATCGTATTCTGGCCCTCGCTATAACTGATGCGTGATATCTGCCAACAGCCATCTGCAATGTGTACCTCCATATTGTCGAGCTTCACGATATAGAAGGTTCTGTTGCCAGCAGTATAGCTGCCGCTATATTTCATTCCTGTTTCTTTTTTCTTCTTGTATTTCTTTTGCAACTCCTTCACCTTGTCGCGCACCTTCTCATAGAACTTGTCATAGACATTGGCACTCATCATGCCGTCGTGTTTCAGGAACGATGCTATCTGCTTCTGGGTCAATTCCTGCTTCATCTCCACCATACGAACATTTGAGGTGGTTATCTTTCCTTTATTGTATAAGATATCCTCCGCCATCGTGATGCCAAAATGCTTGTGTTCCATGAGAGCCGACACGATAGGTCCGAATCCAGCCAGACGTGCAGCAAAGGAAATGGTGCGACGATGTGGTATCGCCTTCAGGTCAATATCTTTCTCCAACTGGCACGTAACGGAATATCTCAAGGTATTGATGCGAGCCTTGAGGGGTTTGGCATTCGCAAGAACCTGTTTCAGGAGATATTCCTCGAATGTCATACCATCCGCCAGCACCACCGTCTCAGGAAGATTCAGCGAGGCGGCAATGTCGTCTGTATCCTGAGCCTGAGCGCCAAGGACAAAGAAGATAGCAAATAATATGGTGATTATATAGTTCAAAAACAATTATGAATTATGAATTCGTACGTCACCCCTTCAAAGCTTTTCAGGGCCTTGTTGCAGAGAGGTGTTATTTCCTCTATAGTGTGGCCTGTGGCAAGTCCTATGGTATATATCCCCGACGCCATTCCCGCCTTCAGTCCGTTATAGGCATCTTCAAAGACGATGCAACTGTCGAGGGGTGCCTGCAATACCTCTGACGCCTTCAGGTAGCAATCCGGAGCAGGCTTTGAGGCTCCAAAGTCTTCTGCTGTCAATATCTTGTCAAACATCGTGGCTATAAGCGGATTATTCTTAGTGGCATACTCCATCTTCTGCTTGTTTGAAGAGGTGGCGATGGCACATTTCACACTGTGGCTGCGGATATCTGCAAGGAAGTCCTCCACATAAGGGAAGAAGCTGTAATCCATCTGCGCCTCAAACTCATCCAGCTCTTTTATTATCGCCTCGTGCGTCTCGGGGCTGAAATATGTAGCCAGGATATTCTCCAGCGTAGTACCTTTTATGATATACTCCAGATTGGGCACATCAGGGCGGTATTTCCGCGCTATACGTCCCCAGACAACGGTATATTGGTCTTCTGTATCTATGAGAGTACCGTCAAGATCAAAAAGTGCTGCTTTAAAACTACGTTTCATCAGGCTACAAAATTACGAAATAATATAGAAAGAATCGTGATAATAGAGAAAGTTTATTTGTTTTTAAGTTTTTCTAACTTTCAACTTATAACCGCACTACTGCTCTTCGAGACTTTCATTTATAGTCAGGATGTTCATAGTGTATTTATCGTCTTTTGCAATTCTTCTAAGAATCGGGCAGCGTGCGAGCCGTCCATCTGAGCGTGGTGGAACTGGAAGGAGATAGGCAAGGTTGTCTTCAGCCAGCCTTTGCGGTAGCGGCCCCATGCCAGGAAGGGGTTGTTGAAAATACCACTGTACTGATTGATGATGCCATCAAGCTCCGTACCAGTCAATGCGGAGGTGCCGACTATCACTGCTTCATCGTCTAATATATCCTGACTGGTTTTACTAATGGTCTCAGTCAGATGCAGGTAATTGGCATTAAACTCCTCCAAATCATCGCTGACGGCAACATCGCAGAAACTTAGTCCACCTTTTACATTATTAACTATCACGTTTATGGCCATACGGTCATATTTGTTCAGTTTCCCGTCCTGGGGTAACATGTAAAACTCCTCTATCCCTGATGCTGCCTTGCCAATGCACCAGCAGAGCAGCATATTGAATTTCATACCACGCTGATGACTCACCTTACGAAGTCGTGTCACATCGAAGGTTTTCGTAAACGTCACCATCGGCATGGGCGACTTCATCCACAGTCCGAATGCTATAGCTCTATTAGTGTCCATGGGATTGATTTCCTGTTTCATTTTCTCTAAATTCTTAGATTACGTTGAAATGTCTGAGGGCATTGAGAATGCCGTCGTCATCTACAGAGGTGGTGACATAGTCGGCTTGCTGCTTCAGCGTATCTATGGCGTTGCCCATAGCCACACCTATACCTGCTTGGAGAATCATGGAACTGTCGTTGCCGCCATCTCCAAAGGCCATAGTGTGGCTGGGGTCGAAGCCCTCATGCTTGGCCATCGTAATGATACCCTTGCCTTTATCGGCACCATTAGCTGTGATGTCCGTGAATTCCGGATGCCAACGGCCTGAGATGCAATGCGGCAGACGTGCCAAAAGTTCCGCCTCATACTCTGCAGTAATGAATGGTGTCATTTGCAGGATGTCCTGCTTTAACACTTCCGACAACGGAGAAGCTTTGTCGAATTCCTTCACGGCTAGCATCTGGCGGAAGATGCGATAAACATCACCCGCAGGGTCAAGCACCGCTACATCCCTCCTGCCAACCACGATAAGGCTGTAGCCTTTCTCCTTAGCATCCTCCACACATGTCATCACATCCTCTTTAGGGATAGGCTGGCAACATACAAGTTCGTCGCCTACATAGCACAATGCCCCGTTGGTGGAGATATATCCGTCGATAAGATGGGCTATGGAGCCAAGATTAGTAATGATAATAGGCGGTCGTCCCGTAGCGATATATACCCGCGAACCGTTCTTCTTGGCCTGAGTCAGCGCCTGTATGGTAGAGTCAGGTATCTCATGGGTCTTGAAACTCACAAGTGTCCCGTCAATATCGAAAAATAATGCGTATGAATTGTTCATCTTATTTCTATTTGCGATGCGAATATACCACTTTATTTCCGACTGACCAAATTATTTCCAAGAAATTTCCCCATTAGAGTCTTGAGTGGTGTATTCGTTGAAAGAATTAGCCCGTTTGTTGAAAAAAATACTGATGAAAGGTTATTTCTGCTTATCTTTGCAGTCAAATAAACAATGTTTAATTTTTTTCCGCAAATCACTATGAAGAAACTACTAGTAACATTTCTGACAATCGGGACTTTGCAAACCGCATTTGCGTATGACTATCCCTACTTGCTATTCCAGACGTCAGACGGCAGCATGCAAGCCCTTGCTGTAGAAGAACTGACAATCTCCTTTGCTGACGGACAATTGGTAGCCACCAATGCTGATGGTTCACAGACATTTCCTCTTGCACAACTAAGCAAGATGTACTTCTCGGCAGACAACATCACAGACATCCAGACTGTAGAACAGACGGCAGCAGACATTGACGAAACGACAGAGATATATGACCTGCAGGGACGTAAGGTGACACGCCAGCAGATGAGACAGGGAATATACATACTAAAATCTAAAAATGGAATCCGTAAAGTTAACGTAAAATGAAAAAGATATATACTATTCTTTCTATGCTCGTGCTGACGATAGCAGCCGTGGCACAGACGCTGAACGTAAACATCGGCAATGTGACATATCAGTTTCCGGCTTCACAGACAGGTGACATGACATATAGTGAAGGAACGACTCTGACCATCATGGGCAAAACCTTCAACATTGAGGACATCAGTAGCATGAAGGTGGATGATACAGAAGTAAAGGACAACACGGTCAATGTGGCTTACAACGGTTCTTCTGCTACAGTAACAGTAGCCGGCAACGTGGCACAGTATCTTACAGTAACCCAAAGCGGGGCGCACGTATCAATAGAGCAGAGCAGCGACCTGGCAGAAGAGATAACATACACCCTGAGCGGAACGTCTACAGACGGTGAGTTCTATATGGCGGGTTCTTACAAAGCCACAATAGAACTGGATGGTGTGACACTAACGAATGTGACTCCTGTATATAGCGGTGCTGCAGTACACATCCAGAACGGTAAACGCATAAAGGTGAAACCACTTACCGGCACCACAAGCACCCTTACAGATGCTGCCGGTGGTTCACAGAAGGGATGTCTGTATATCAAGGGGCATGCGGAATTTGCACAAAAGGGTACGCTGAACGTTGTAGGCAACGTGAAACACGGCATCAAAACGGGTGAATACTTCACTATAAAGAATTCTACCATCAACATCACCAGCGCTGTTGGCGACGGCATATCATGCAACCAGTTCTTCCTCATGGAGAGTGGTACGATAAACATCAGCGGAACAGGTGATGACGGCATACAATGTGATCTTGAGGGAACAGAATCAACTGGCGAGACAACAGAACACGAGGATGAGGATACAGGTAACTTCTACATCTCTGGTGGCAAAATCACCGTTAACTGTACCGCAACAGCTGCCAAAGGCATTAAGAGTGCCGGTGACATCAATATCACAGGCGGCACCTTCAACATCACTACCACAGGTGGCGGCACATGGGATACCGACGATTTGGAGACGAAAGCGGCTTGCGGCATCAGTGCAGATGGCAATATAAACATCAGTGGAGGCACAATAGCATCGACTGCAACGGGTTCTGGCGGCAAGGGAATAAAGTGTGACGGCATCCTGACAATAACAGACGGTGAAATAACAGTAAAGACCTCCGGAGGACTGTATTACAACAACGGCACAACAGAAAATTCCAACTATACCGGCAATACCGACAATGTGAATAGCGACTATTACTCTTCTCCGAAAGGAATAAAGGCTGGTTTGAAGACCCAAAGCGGCAATTCCTACACCTATAGCGGAGGCATCGTCATCACAGGCGGCACGATAGATGTCACAACAACAGGACGCAACGGTGAGGGGATTGAGAGTAAGAATACTATGGAAATTAGCGGAGGACAAATCACCGTCAATTCCTATGACGACGCTATCAATGCAGCACAGGACCTCACCATCAACGACGGCTACGTCTATGCTCATGCCACTAACAATGACGGTATAGACACCAACGGCAACTGCTACATTAAGGGCGGACTGATATTTGCTATCGGAGCATCCTCACCAGAGGTAGGTATTGATGCCAATAGCGAGGAACAGAAGAAACTCTACTTCACAGGTGGCACCCTCGTAGCAATAGGCGGACTGGAGTCCGGATCTAGCCTCAGTCAGGCATGCTACTCGACTTCTTCATGGACAAAGAATACCTGGTACGCTCTTACATACGGCAATGAGACTTTCGCCTTCAAGACACCATCCAGTGGAGGTTCTGCTCTCGTAGTATCAGCAGCCTCTACCCCATCGCTGATGAAAGGCGTAACGGTGTCTGACGGCACTAGCATCTTTGGAGGCGTAGGCTACACAGGAGCAACCGTTAGCGGAGGTTCAAGCGTCTCTCTCTCCAACTATTCTTCTGGTGGCGGAAACAACCCTGGCGGCCCTGGAGGCGGTGGAGGCCCAGGCGGAAGGTTTTAACCCAAAATTGTCATTATAGTAAAAAGATTATTTCTTCAGGATAAAAAAAGACCACTTCCAAACAACAGGAAGTGGTCTCTTTTTTCTGTATGAATTTTACATATCATATTCCATCATCACCATCGTATAAGGCTCAAGGTCTATACTGAACTTCTTCTGTGCCTTTCCTGTCTCCTTCTTTGGAGCGACAGGCTGTTTATCGTAGTTATTCTCGTCGTCAGCCTTGCCTGTCAGAATTGTCTTTACGACATTCTTCTTTATCGGGAAGCGGCTCAGGTCGATGTCTGCCGTCTTCTTTTCGTCAGATGCATTCACCAACTTCACATACAACTTGCGGGTCTTTGCGTTAAGTATCACGCTCTGTCCGTAGTGTACGTCTGCCTGTGGCTGCTCAACACCTGCTGCATCACCCTTGAACTGTACGCAGTCGCCATAGTAGTACTGTCCTGAAGACTGTCCGAACATCTGCTGTACGTAATAGCTGCATGTCAGGTAAGGACGTTCGTTATCGAAGTAGATAAGGTCCGGATTCCAGTTTGTACCATCCTTCTTTGCGAAGAGTGGTGCGTATGATGTCATGCATACGACATCGCCGTTGCGCTCTACATGCAACAGATACAGTCCCTCTGCCAAAGCATCAATGAGTTTCTTGTCCTTTGCTGCATATTCTCCAAGATATACCTTTGTCTTTCGGTCACGTGGGTAGCTGTCATACTGGCGCTTGCCGAGGAAGTAGCTGTTTGGCTCATAGTAGTGCTCGTCGATGATAGGCATGCCAAGCTCCTCAGCCAGTTTCCAGCCAGCCTCGAAGTCTTGATTGCCCGGATGTGAGCCAGGACCTGCAGTACCTACAATGACAATCTCAGGATGAGCCTTTGTCACGCGTTCATATATGTACTTAAAGCGTTCGCTGAACTCTGGAGATATCTTCTCCTCGTTGCCGATACCCAGATACTTCAGGTTGAAAGGCTTCGGATGACCAGCGTCAGCACGCATCTTTGCCCACTTGTTAGTAGCAGGGTCACCATTAGCCCATTCTATGAGGTCAATAGCCTCGCTCACCCACTCGTCCATTTCAGACATTGGAACGACATCCTGGGCCTGAGTAGGCCACATATTCCAACCGCCGTTTGCTCCCTGGCAGCTTACGCCAGAAGGTAAAATAGGCACAGGCTCCATACCCAAGTCCTCACAGAACTGGAAGTACTCATAGAAGCCCAGTCCCATGCTCTGATGGTAACCCCATGTATTTTTCAGTCCCTTACGCTGCTCCTTCGGTCCGATAGTTGTCTTCCAGCGATAAGTGTCCCAAAAGCCGTCACCGCCACCATGTACCACGCATCCGCCCGGGAAGCGCATAAACTTAGGCTGCAGGTCTTCCAGCGCCTGAGCCAGATCCTTACGAAGGCCGTGACCCTTATATGTATCCTGAGGCATCAGCGATACCATATCAACATCTATGTCACCCAAGGTGAGTACAAGAATTTGCAGGGCTGCCTTCTTGCAGTCAGCATTAGGCACAAGGACAGCATTGTATTTCTGCCAGTTCTTGGCGTCAGCAGTTATGAAAGCCTCTGCCAGCAGCTTGGGGTCCTTACCCCACCCCTGTGGCTCTACGAGGGCAATACGTATCTGCTTTGCCTGCCCATAGTTACGCAGGAATACAGAGAAGTCATATATAGCACCACTCTTCACGCTGATGCCGCTAAAGCCTTCGTTCTCAATACCGTAGCCCTTCCAGCCTTTATAGTCGGAATACTCCTTAACACGCTCTGTATGGAGTCTCATATAAGTAGGATTGTAGGCATGAATACCATTATCCTTCCTTACGTCGAGAGTACCCAGCGAGTGACCTGGACGTACCTGCTTCCATGCAGTGCCGGCACCCCAGCCATCCTTTTCTGCAGGAGAAAATTCAAACGAGCCGTTCTGTATGAGCTCAGCATACAGGCCTCCATCAGCACTTGAGCTGATATCCTCGAAGAAGATACCTAAAAGTTCGTCACTGATAGCCTTACCACCCTTAGGGGCATTCATAGGCTTTTGGGCATTCATACCCAACGTTGCCGCCAACAGCAGCACAACACACGAGGTTAGTCTTTTCATGAATTATGTATTTTGGATTTTGAATTTTGGATTTTTTTCTTCCGTTTGCAAAGATACTATTAAATTATAAGATATGCAAGGAAAAGTCAATTTTTCCACTTCCTCGGACCATTACTTCTTCGGAAATTTACCATTAATACTGCGATTAATGATAAGCATCACGTCCGACATACTGATTTTGCCATCCAGATTGGCATCAGCGGCATCTGCATTAAAGGATATCTCCGGATTGCCGAGAATATAGTTTGCTACAGATTTTGCATCATTCATATCTATCTTTCCGTCACCATTAGCATCGCCACGCAGATATGGTGGAATAAGATATATACCTTTTATATTGGCATGACCGCCCCAACTTACCTTGATAGCATTCAGATGCACAAACGGATCAACCCGCTTATTATCTTTTGATGTCTTCCTGTTCTTGAAGTCAGCCAGAGGTATGACGAGAGCCTCATATTCTGCATTCCAATATGGATCATTTTCATTGAGTGTAGCGGTAATCTCCTTCCATTCGCCATTTTCAAACCAACGATTTGCTAAAAGGCGCACATTACTGCCATAATTTCCACGCATCACGAGATACTCATACTTACTCAGGTCGGCAAACTTATTATATTCCACCCCTATGAGACCTGCAATAACATCTCCACCATTTGTGAGATCCACATCCAGGTTCATTGTAGCATTGGCAGAACCCATCGGAGTTGCATCAGCATCATAGCCGTCCCACACATAGAACCAGTCTTGCTTCATCCTCACCCAGTCGTCGGGTGCCTCATAATCATCATAATCCAGATACTGCTTTATCTGCCTATACGTATTAGCCGTTCTTACTGGAAAATACTGTGTCAGCAGACGATTGCGCTCCGTCATATATGTATCGTCAACGTTATATACTGTAGATGCATAACTATAACCATTCGGAACATCACGGCGATAGTCACCCCATCGGGCTGCCTCAGCATATATTGCCTTCGAAATGGTATTATACAAGCTGTCCCACACCTCTACTGCCGACTGCTGTCCCAACATGCCCTCATCACAAAGCAGTTCTTTAGCACGTTTCATATAGCGCGTAACAAAATCCTCATTTTTCAGCAAGGCATTGAAAATATACGTTGGACCAGGATTTTGGCTGTTGTATCTCGTGACGGCATTATACGTAGGAGAGGTGAATATAATCTCCGAATCCCAACACAGGAACTTGAAGCCCTCACTGTCAGTACCACGGCGACGGATGGCATACCAGTTATGATGGTCCCAATCGTCATTGCCGGCATACTGATTTATTATCATATAGTCGATAAAGTTGTCTTTGTCGAGCAAGGTGTCAAGTTTCTCATAGGCAGCCTCTGGCGACAGTTCATTTGACTGCCCTGCAACAGCCTTGACAGTCTCAAGCAGCTCGTAGTATGCATCCAATGTGCCCTCACCTGCCTCAAGATGGTTACCGCCTTCCTCTTCTATCTTAATGATGTCATAGTCGGACTTCTTACCACCGAAATGGTTTTTACCGAAGGTGTCGTCCACACGTTCTGCTATATTGTAGAGTCCCCAATACATACCATTGAGAAACAAGTGTACATAGAGAGCATCAACACCTACATTGCTTATCTTGCGCTGCATACGTCGTGCCCATACGTCACGGGTATATTGGGCACTCTGACGATTGCCTTCAGCCCAATGCTGCCAAGCGTTACCAAAATGACAACGCATAATTATCTGGTCGAACTTCTTCGGTCCTTTCTTTCCAAACAGTGGGGAGTGCGACCGAAGGGAGACGCTTGCACAAAGGGTTTGCACGCCCGACTGCAAGAATCCGCACTTGCTAACCTTTCATCCGTCATACACTAAAATGAACAATGAACAATGAACAAAATGAACGCTTTCTCGTCATCACGACGGGAAAGCGCCCGAAACTAACAATTTGAATACTTAAATCCAATTTTCAAAAATGGAACAAAATATCGTCATCACGACGATGTTTCCTCTGGGCTTGTGAATTTGTCCCATGCCCAGTTATAGTAGTCGGTACTGAACTTTGTTTCACTCAAAGAATGCAGCGACCGCATTATCATTTCCGCTGTGTATTTCGGATTTGATTTTTCATCTTCCCAAGGACAGAGACAAACGCCTCTGTCCGTCGTTATCAAAGTGAACTTATTCACAAACCGCACCGCAGTACTCAGCGGACATCTTGTCATGTCATGTAGGAAAAGCGGCAAATCTATATATCCCCTTGGGAAAGCGGCCTTTAGCCGTTTCAAGGTGAAGAGATAGAGTTTGCCATAGTCCGCAAACGTCATACTATCCCCGTTCTCCTGTCTGAAACCGAAGGGATTGAGCCGCTTAATCAAGTCCTCAAAGTTTTTTGCCTTTAGTCCTTCGTTCATGTTCATGCTCCTTTCTTAGTTTATCAGCTACAAAATAAAGTTTCCCTGCCGTCAAAGTGCAAGCAGCCCACGGTATTGCTTTTGGATTTGCATCATATATCATGTCCGATATATTACCTATCAGAGTTGCCCAGAACGTAGTAATGTCATCACCTGTCATTTGTACACCGTCCATAATTTCGATAATAACGTCACCGCACTTTTCAACCAACTCAATCATTTCGTCATCGTTCATCATTTCTTTCTCTTTCTTTTATTTTTTACATTATCTTTCACCCATGCTATTCCTATTAAGGAGTTCGCCACCTCTCTGCATATTTTCGCACTTTTAATCTTGGTCTGTCCTTCAACCACATCAGCGAAGTTGGCTACTATATTAGCCAAAGAACCTCTGAGTGATGTGATTGTGACAAACTTGCCTTCCATAGGTTTGAAAATGGCTTTTACCGCATTCTCGATATCTTTCAAAGATTGCTCGTAACTCGGCATTTTCTCGTTATCAATTGCTGCAATCATCGTTTTATCTTTTTAAAGGTTTCTTTGTCAATGGCTTCGATGAAGCCCTGTTTCTTCCAATCAAACACGATACGACGTATCTGTGTCTTGATACCTTGACGCATACAGATAGTGTAGATGTCGTTACGGGTGAACGTCTCGCCAAGTTCGCTATATACCGTGCGCTGTGTGAGATTTGGAGCGGTGTCCGCTTCCTCGTTATACTTCGCACCCCATAGCTTTATCATGTTCTCGATATCTTGATGCATCCACCACCAAATGAATTCCTTGCACTTTTCCAAATCGGATTTCTTCGGCTTCTTGTAGAGGCACGTACACATCAGAGCAAGACGGAAGCCACGAACGCCAACCATTGAGCTGCATACGCCATACGACGGCCCCATGTAACCACGTCTCACCATCCCACGCACCATCGCTGGCAGCCATCAGGGCACCTCCCAAAGTGTTGATATATGGGTCGGGGGTATTGAATACAATGTTTGTTGCAAGCCATTCATGGTGTTTCCATGCCTTATCAAACAGACACTGTCCCTCAAAGAGGGTTGGATTAGACAACGAATAAACACCATTATTGTCACAATCTAAAACAACAAATGATTTCCCCTTCCTTACTGTCCATTGGAGAAATTGTCTGTTGGTCTCAGCAGGAGAAGGATCAAAAGAGTCTGCAGGATCAGAATTCATATCTCCGGCACGTTGAAACTTAGGGCGCAGGATATCACACACTATGCATGAAAGAATGGCATCTTTAGGAAGTTTATACGGTTCAAACTGCCAGATAGCAGATTCGCTGTCGGGCTGTGCGAGGGCAGTAATAACGAGTCGTCCCTTACCCCAGCTTTTATCAGTTAGTATATATACACGTTTACCCGAATTATAACGAGACTCGCAATGTGTGGTCTTTTCTAACGGTATTGTCTTCCCCTCTATTGTCAGCGAGAAACGAATGTTGCGATGACTGCGTTTACGAAAGGTAGCGAAAATTGGACGATCACTCGTCTCTAAGCGGAATTCCGTATAACCACCATACAGGGCACGCGTATAGCGGTTTTGCCCGTCATAGCACACTATATCTCGTCCCTCGGGTTGGTAATGTAAGGTACGGACATCCTGTGCCGACAAAGAAATGGAAAAATAAAAAAATGAAAAAATGAAAACTGTTAATCTATTCATTGTCTTTTCTTACCCTCCGATGATGGCGGTATAGCCGTGTGATTGGAACTGAGTTACGCAACGCTGCAGGGTCTCGTCGGTAGGGGCCGACATAGCGAGGCCTTCGGGATTGAAAACGGACCAAAGACGGCGATGCTTGTCGCGTCCTACATCATGATATGGTAGGAGGTTAATACCACACAGTCCATCATGACTGGGAAAACTGTCAAGAAATGTTGCGACAGCCTCGATATTTGCCTCATCGGCATTGATGCCTTCGATAAGTGGTATCCGCACGAAAAATTGTGTGTCGAGTTCTGAAAGCATACGCAGGTTACTGAGTATAAGGTCATTGGGAACTCCTGTATAGCAACGATGCAGGTCAGAGTCCATCATTTTCACATCCACGAGAAACAGTTCGCAATGACGTGCCGCTTCGCGTACAATATCCTGAGAGGCAAAGAGCGTGGTATCTATGGCACGATGGAAGTTACGACGTCCCAGTTCCTTCAAAACATCAAGGGCTGCATGAGGCTGGAAAAGCGGTTCACCACCACAGAGCGTCACTCCTCCCCCACTGTCGGTCATGATGTCACGTTCTTTCTCTATCTCCCTCATCAGTTCGTCCAAGCCCCACTCCTTTCCACACATTTCCAAGGCAAGTGTAGGACATTCTTCGGCACAACGTCCACAACGCAGACATTCCACTCCTTCAACAGGACGTATACCAGAACTTATAAGTTGAATAGCACCCTGCGGACACGCTTTGACACACGACTGGCAACCAATGCACTTTTTCTGTTTATACGTCTTATGAGGAAGTGTATCCCACGATTCCGGATTATGGCACCACACACAACGCAGGGGGCAGCCGCTGAAGAATATGGTAGTGCGGATGCCAGGCCCATCATTGATGGCGTAGCGCTTTATGTCAAAAACGAGAGACAATTATGAATTATGAATTAAACTCCTCATTCTCGGTGCGAGCGATAATCTCGTTCTGCAGTTGTTCTGTCATATCGTTGAAGTAGTCAGAATATCCAGCCACACGTACCAGCAGGTCGCGATAGTTGTCTGGATGCTTCTGGGCATCGAGCAGCATCTCCGTATCCACGACATTGAACTGGATATGATGTCCACCGAACTTGAAGTACGTACGTATCATACTTGCGCACTTCCTCACGTCTTCGTCGCGTTTAAAGAGCTGTGGTGTGAAACGCACATTGAGCAGGGTTCCACCGCTCTTGGTCTGGTCGAGTTTTCCCAAAGACTTAATGACAGCAGTAGGACCGTGTGAGTCGCTGCCATGAGCTGGCGACGTACCGTCGCTGATGGCGAAGTGGGCAAAGCGTCCGTTAGGTGTTGCGCCACATACCGAGCCAAAGTAATTGTGGCATGTGGTGGAAAGCATATTGAGATGAGTCTTTCCGCCTCGCGTATTAGGACGGCCCTCGATTGCTTTCACAAGGTCTTCATATACCCGCACGGCGATGTCATCGGCATATTCATCATCATTGCCGAAGAAAGGCGTATGGTTGCGAATATAAAGGCGCATTGCTTCCGCCTGCCCCCAGTTAGTATTGCAGGCCTCGAGCATCTGATCCATCGTATAGCGCTTGTCCTCAAACACGTGTTTCTTCAACGTGGTAAAGCAGTCAGTTATAGTACCCAAGCCCGTACATTGTATATACGTGGTATTATAACGGGCACCACCGCTATAGTAATCGCGCCCCTTCTCTATGCAGTCGTCGATATAGAGGCTTAGGAATGTTGCCGGAGCATAGAGCGAGAACATACGCTCGATATAGTTGTTGACTGAGAGTTTGAGGTTTACGAAATACTCCATCTGCCGATGCCAGGCTTCGTAGAGTTCCTCGAAAGTCGTAAAGGTGCGAGGATCGCCAGTTTCCAGTCCCAGTTTCTTTCCCGTTTCAGGATCTATGCCGTTGTTCAGCGTAATCTCCAGAATCTTCGGGGTATTGAGGTATCCCGTCAAAAGATATGCCTCCTTACCGAATGCTCCCACCTCGATACATCCAGAGCAGCCTCCCTCACGGGCATCTGCTAGGGTCTTGCCGGCACGTGTCATCTCTTTGACGTAGGCATCAGGATTGAAAATGCTGGGGTATCCGTGTCCAAGGCGTATAACCTTCAGTCCTGCCATCAGGAAATCGTCGGGGGTATTCTGGGCTATGTGGATACTGAGACCAGGCTGTAATTGATGAAGTTCTTCCTGTATCTCAAGAATCATGTATGACAGTTCGTTGACGCCACTGTTGCCGTCACGATCCACGCCACCGATGTTGATATTGGTGAAGTCGTTGTATGTTCCAGACTCAAGAGCCGTTACGCCCACCTTCGGAGGTGCAGGCTGGTTGTTGAACTTTATCCACAGGCACGACAGCAGTTCCTTTGCCTCGTCACGTGTCAGGGTGCCGTCGGCAAGTCCTTTCTGATAGAAGGGATACAGGTGTTGGTCAATATGGCCCGGATTCATGGAGTCCCATCCGTTCAGTTCAGTCACAGTACCCAAGTGAACGAACCAGTACATCTGTATAGCCTCCCACATATCGCGTGGAGCATGAGCCGGCACCCAACGGCATACGTCGGCAATCTTCTTCAATTCCTTTATACGCTGATCGAGCGAGGGGTCTCCTAATTCTTCACTCTTCACTCTTAACTCTTCACTTAACTTCTCTGCCAGTTCTGCATGACGCTCTGCAAACAGTATCGCAGCATCACACGAGATGGCCATTGCCTCCAGCTCCTGCTGTTTGTCAGTAGCCTCTGGGTCATTGATATAGTCCAGTGCCTTTATGCGCTGTTCTATGCGTGCCTTCACGTCCAGAAGTCCCTCGTGGTACATCTTTCCGTCCATAGCAGTATGACCTGCCGCACGCTGTTCCATGAACTCCGTGAAGACACCTGCATGGTATGCCTCTTCCCATTCTTTGGACACATGGTTGAAGATGCGTTCGCGCTGGGTCTTGCCAGCCCAGTAGGGAATGACCTCGCGCTCATAGGTGTCGATATCTTCCTGAGAAATGTGGTAGCTCTGCAGCTCACGGGTATCAAGAGTATGGAGGTCCTCGACGGAGTGGCAGGTAAGTTCAGGGAAGGTCGGAACAGCCTTAGGTACTGGGCCGCGTTCACCCACGATGAGTTCGTCATCACCAATGTAGATGGTCTTCTTCTTGCAAATCTCATAGAAATTCCTGGCGCGCAGTACTGGCGTCGGCATTGTGCCATAGTGTGCTTTATAGAACTCTGTCTCTATGAGTGCGCGTTCTATGCTCAGCGTCGTTGGCGTATCGAAATTCTGTTGACGCAAACGACGTATGCGACCATTCATGCCACCTTCATTCTCCGGGTACTTGATAGTATAATTCATAACCAATAATTAACTTTTTACTCTTCACTCTTACCCTCACCCCCAAGCATCTTCTCTATTGACTGGAGGACCCGCTGATAGGGTTCAGACTTCGTGTAGCCGAGGTTTTTCTTCAGCATATCACCAATATCGCTGACAGAACGCATATATGCAGACAATTCGTTCTGCATCTGAACCACATGTTTTGCCTTACGGCGTATCTCAGCCTCACGCTGACGACGCAGGTCTTCACAAACGGTCTGCATAGTGGGGACCACTACGCAATCAAAAAGGTGATGTCCTTGTATATAAAGATATGTAGTATCCTGCGTTACACCAAGTGAGAGAAGTGACGCTTTTGTCTGAAGGTATTCCTCCTTCATATTAGGATAGCGACGTTGTAATTCATTTATTTTTACACGTACCTTATGATGAAGTTTATTGAATACTTCATTTATCTGTTGTGTACGCTTATGCTGAATGCGTACAACAGTATTGAAATCGGTAATGGTGAAAGAACCATATTCCCTGCGGCGATACATCATAATATTCCACACGAACAATGGGAATATGATGCGGCTGTAACGTGAAAGGAAATCAACGAAATCAAAGGTCGGAGTATCGTTCAGTGTCGCCATTACGCAAACATTATGCAGGGAAGGTGCATAACACTGATAGTTCTCTATGGCATAGACGAAGGTGTGTACGACATAGGGATTATCAAGCATAAAAGCAGAATCATGATTTGCTCCCTGTAACAGATAGTCATAGTCAGCATCAACACAGGCTATCATATCTTTTCCCATACCATTACGCATCAGCGACAGAAAAGCTGATTTCTTCCCTTTCGACAGATTGGAACGTATTGGAAGCATTACCTCAAAATAGCGTGTCTCATCTTCAAATTCACTCAATATCATACGCCAGAAAAGCACATCGTCATAACTCTCCACATATGCCACTATGCGACGTCGGCCACTCTTGCCACGCAAAGTATTGGCAGCAGAGAGATAATCAGAATTGATATGATTTTTTACTGAAGACACTACTTCACCGTGATGTCAGAAACTTCTGTAACCTTATCGAACCAACCGTTCATTATAACGGCAGGAGAATGGGTAGTAAGGATGAGCTGAATGTTTGGATTCATCTCTGTTATAATGCCAACCAGTTCCTGCTGCCAATCAACATGCAGGCTCACCTCAGGCTCATCCATAAAAAGGACAAAAGGCTGTTGGTCCTCAAGAAGCACAGTAAGGAGTATGAGCATCATCTGCTTCTCACCGGAGGACAGCTGTCGCGTTGTCAGGATGTCGCCCTCCTGCAGCAGACGTATGCCGTCGGCATCACGCAGGATGACCTTCTCAGTCTGTCCGTACAGTTTATCAACGTAGTCGTAAAAAGAATTAAGAGCCTGGAGTTGAGAGTTGAGAGTTGCCTTCTCTTTATAGGCTATGAAGTCTTTCTCGAGCTTTTCAAGATGGGTATCGGGATCTATGGTGTATTTCTCTATGACATCATAGTGGATATCTGTTGCATCTTCAGGATGCAATGTCAGATGCACGCCATCAGACTGTTTAAGCGTTTTCTGGAGAATGGTGCTCTTACCAATACCATTGACACCGCTGAGAATATTGACATGTCTGTCAAGATGCCACAGGATATGCTTCCGCTTACCCCAAAGGGCATCAATCTCTACCGTTTTTATATATTCTGCATATTTCATTGTTCCAACCATAAAGAAGATGTAGCATCGGACGGCATGCGCCAATCGCCACGTGGTGAAAGAGATACTGAACCCACTTTAGGTCCATCTGGGAGACAGGAGCGTTTGAATTGCTGCGAGAAGAAACGGCGGATAAATACTTTCAACCATTTCTCTATTGTCTCGTCGTCAAAACATTGAACATTGAACATTGAACATTGAACATTGGATGGACTGAAGGCTTTGCGGGCAAGCATGAGTATCTTCTGCGGAGTGAAGCCGTAGCGCAAGAAGTAATAGAGGAAGAAATCGTGAAGCAGATAAGGTCCTACAAGATCCTCCGTCTTTTGTGCTATATCACCATTCTCATCTGCTGGCGTCAGCTCCGGAGAAATCGGAGTATCAGCAATATCTAGCAATGTGGCACGTGATGGAGAAGTCTCGGCCACATACTCTACGAGATATCTTATAAGGGTCTTGGGGATTGACACATTGACGCCATACATCGACATATGGTCACCGTTGTATGTAGCCCACCCGAGGGCCAGTTCCGACAGGTCGCCTGTACCAATAACAAGGGCATTCTCCTTATTAGCGAGGTCCATAAGAATCTGCGTACGCTCACGAGCCTGACTGTTTTCATATGTCACATCGTGAATATTAATATCATGACCAATATCCTTAAAATGCTGTATGCAGGCATCACGGATGCTTATCTCGCGCCGGGTGATTCCCAATTCCGTCATCAGACGCACGGCATTGGTATGCGTACGGTCTGTAGTACCAAAACCCGGCATAGTAACACCTATGATACCCTTACGGTCATAGCCCAACTTGTCATAAGTTTTTACACACACAAGCAGAGCCAAAGTAGAGTCCAACCCACCGCTGATACCGACGACAACATTCTTGCAACCCGTATGCACCAAACGTTTTGCGAGACCTGCCACCTGAATGTTTAAGATTTCTTCACAAGAAGCGGACATATCTTTTTCTTTCGGAATGAATGGCGTAGGATTTATCTTGCGTATCAGTTCAAAATCCTTCATTGTTATGCTGTGGCAATCCTTATGTAAAGCACCACCATCTACAGCATTCTTACCGATGGCAGCAGTTCTCTGGGCATTTACGAAGGTGCTGTTATTACGGCGTTCACTACGCATACACTCATAATCGATTTGCGAAACTATCAGTTGAGGTTCTAAAGAGAAGCGTGCACTCTCATTGAGACACTTGCCATTCTCGTAAATAATAGCATTTCCTCCATATACCACATCTTGTGTACTCTCACCAAATCCGCTGCCAGCGTACACATAGCCGCACATCGTTCTGGCACTCTGTTGAGAGAGCAGATTCTGAAGGTATGTATGTTTACCTATCAGTTCGTCTGAAGCACTGAGGTTGAAAATCATGTCAGCACCTGCCAATGTAAGTCGTGTTGAAGGTGGCTCTGGCCCCCATACATCTTCACACAATTCTATACCGAATGTAGCTCCAGTATATGTTTGAAAAACAATAGGTTGAGGAGTAATATATATCTTACTACCAGCATAGAGAATGTCAGTGGGATGCAAGTCTTGAGAAGATGCAAACCAACGTTTTTCATAAAACTCGCTATAGTTAGGCAGGAATGTCTTTGGAATGATACCCAGTACCTCACCACATTGGATGACAACAGCACAATTAAGCAACAATCCTCCAACAGCGACAGGAGCACCGACAATTATAATTATATTTAACTGACGTGAAAACTCCATCAGTTTTATCACAGACATCTCTGCAGCATCGATGAGAAGTTTTTGTCGGAACAAATCCTGACATGTATAACCCGTTACCGAGAGTTCAGGAAAGACAATTATCTCCACCCCCATGCCCTCGGCACGTACTATCATCTTCTCTATCTCAGAAACATTATAGTTACAATCACCGACTTTTACCGATGGTATAGCGGCAGCAACTTTTATATATCCGTAGTTATTCATAGCTTTATGGTATTAAAATAGAAGAATCTCCATAACTCAGGAATCTGAAATCATGGGTCAAAGCATAATCATATACTTTACGCCAATCATCACCTATTAAAGCTGAGACGAGCAACAGGAGCGTTGACTGCGGCTGATGGAAATTGGTTATGAGACGTTCAACAATGTGATATTTATAGCCTGGAACAATAATGATGCGTGTGGAAGCATGCAATATATCAAGATGGTTGCCATCCATCCATGACAATAGCGACTTCAGAGCCTCAACAGACGATACTGTAGTCTCACCACTTTCATAAGGCTCCCATTGTCCGACTTCGAACATTGGTTCGTCCTCGCCATCATGGGCAACCGGGGTAGATTCCGTCTTCCGCACCTTCAGACCAAGATAATAGAGACTCTCTAATGTCCTGACACTCGTAGTTCCCACAGCCACAGCCTTACCTCCATGCGCTATGAGACGCTCTATGGTAGAACGTTTTACACTGATAAACTCACTATGCATCTCGTGTCCACTAATGGTCTCACTTTTTACTGGTTTAAATGTGCCAGCACCAACATGAAGTGTTACCTCTTCGCGCTCTATATTATGAGCATCAATGTCTTGCAACACCCTATCCGTAAAATGCAGACCTGCTGTTGGCGCCGCAACGCTACCCTTTATGCGTGCATAGACTGTTTGATAGGTTATCTTATCATTCGGCTCAGAACGTCTGTTAAGATATGGCGGAATTGGCAACTCCCCCACTCTTTCAAGAAGTTCTGCAAAAGAGATATCTCCTTGCCATGTGAAGCGGCATATTGAGTCATCCAGACGCTCTACTTGCAGGTTTATATCATCTAAATCATTGCCCTCATCTTCCACTCCCTTACAGAGATGAAGAAGGCCACTCTTCCATTTCTTACTATTACCCACAAGGCATTTCCACTCGCACATACGACGAGACTGAAACATCTGTTCGTAGTCACGAGGCATATGAGGTTCTAACAGAAACACCTCAATGCGTGCACCAGACTCTTTCTGAAAAAACAGGCGAGCCTGGATGACTCTGGTATTATTATACACCATCAGCGCACCTTTAGGCAGGTACGCTGTTATGTTACGGAAAATATCGTGAGAAATATCACCCTTGTTATAGACAAGGAGTTTACTGGTATCTCGCTCTATAAGCGGATACTTCGCAATACGATCATCTGGTAAATCGTAGGAAAAATCTTTAATATGTATATCTGTCACAGTAAAGATTCTGTTGATGTTGACGACCTCACACGAGACAATGTCTCTGGAGTCATTTCAAGATAACTTGCCACAAATACTAACGGAGCACGCAGCACCACCTGAGGCATCTCTTTACAGATGCGTTTGTAACGGTCTGCTGCTGACTCAAAGCGTACCAAATCAGCATGTGACTGTTGCTCTATAAGGGCTTCCTCAAGTATCTTACGGTAAAGGATTTGTATATTCTGGTTGTGGAGAGCTATCTCTTCCAATCTACGCTTTGGCAGGGCATACACTATGCACATTTCAAGAGCTTCGATAATTTCATTACTGCCCTTATCACGGAAAAGACTCTCAACACTCATAACGATATCGCCATCAATACACAAGCGAGAGGTCATCTCTTTGTTATTCTTGACGTAATACTGACGCGTCAATCCTTGGTGGATATAGAAGATATACTTACTTATCTCACCATGTTTTAGCAGCTCTTCACCTTTTTTGAACTTCATCGGAATAATGATGCTCTCAAGGACATCTATCTCCCCATGTGTCATGGTGCTAAAACGACGTGCCAGTTCACGCGCGATGTCTCTAATCGTTACGTTAATAGATCTGAAATTTTCTCTCATTTTTTTAAGGTAAGGTTAGGTTTGTATTGTTTATTATACATTCTCACTCTAATCTAGTTTCAAAACTGCCAGGAACGCTTTCTGAGGTACTTCGACGTTACCAATCTGTTTCATGCGTTTTTTTCCTTTTTTCTGTTTTTCAAGGAGTTTACGCTTTCGACTCACATCTCCACCATAACATTTTGCCGTAACGTCTTTTCGTACGCATTTGATGGTTTCACGAGCTATTATTTTTGAGCCTATAGCAGCTTGTATAGCAATATCAAATTGCTGTCGCGGTATCAGTTCCTTCAACTTCTCACACATTCGTCTGCCAAATGTTACGGCATTATCATTATGTGTCAAAGTAGAAAGGGCATCCACTGGCTCACCATTAAGCAGTATATCTAACTTTGCAAGTTTTGATGGACGATATGAATCAATATGATAATCGAAAGAAGCATATCCTTTTGAAATGCTCTTCAACTTATCGTAGAAATCAATGACAATCTCTCCCAACGGAATATAGAAATGCAATTCTACACGATTTCCTGACACATATTCCTGCTTTATCAATTCGCCACGCTTATCAAGGCATAGTTTCATGATACCGCCAATATAATTAGCATCGGTAATGATAGTAGCCTTAATATATGGTTCATCAATATGGTCTATCATTGTAACATCAGGCAATCCTGAGGGATTATGCACCTCTTTTGATTCGCCTTGCTTGTCATACACCATATATGAAACATTCGGAACGGTGGTGATAACATCCATATTGAACTCACGGTCAAGACGCTCCTGTATTATTTCCATATGAAGCAATCCTAGGAAACCGCAACGGAAGCCGAATCCCAATGCCACAGATGATTCCGGTTGGAACGTAAGTGATGCATCATTCAGCTGCAGTTTTTCCAACGAAGCACGGAGATTTTCATAATCTGTTGGATCGATAGGATAAACACCAGCAAAGACCATTGGCTTCACCTCTTGGAAGCCTTCGATAGCCTTGAGACACGGATTCTCCACATGAGTGATTGTATCACCAACTTTTACTTCCTTGGCATCTTTTATTCCGGAAATGATATAACCTACCTCACCAGTACCAAGTTCTTGACGTGGAACCATATCCATCTTCAGCACACCGACTTCATCAGCATCGTATTCCATACCGGTGCTAAAGAACTTCACCTTGTCGCCTTTACGAATTACGCCATTCTGAATCTTAAAGTATGCTATAATACCCCTGAAACTATTGAAGACACTATCAAAGATTAATGCCTGCAGAGGTTGTTTGGGGTCTCCATGAGGTGCCGGAATACGTTCTACCACAGCCTTGAGTATTTCCTCTACGCCTTCACCCGTTCTGCCTGAAGCACGGATAATCTCCTCACGCTTGCATCCAAGTAATTCGATAATTTCATCCTCTACCTCGTCAGGCATAGCAGCTGGCATGTCAATCTTGTTGATAACTGGTATTATCTCCAGATCATGATCTATTGCCATGTATAGATTTGATATCGTCTGTGCCTGTACTCCCTGCGTTGCATCAACAACGAGTATGGCACCTTCACAGGCAGCAATACTACGTGACACCTCATAAGAGAAATCCACATGCCCTGGAGTGTCAATAAGATTCAGCATGTAGCCTTCATATTGCATTTGGATAGCGTGCGACTTAATCGTAATACCACGCTCCTGCTCCAAATCCATATCATCAAGCATCTGGCCCTGCGTAACTTCTATAGTCTTTGTATACTCCAGAAGACGGTCTGCTAGAGTACTCTTCCCATGATCAATATGGGCAATGATACAGAAATTACGTATATTATTCATTACAGTGCACTATTTAGGACGCAAAATTAAGAAAAAAATATTAAACTACCAAAGAATAATAAAAAAAGTTGCCACTTTTTCATTCGAAATGTGACAACTCTTCATATTGTTACTGACTTCTTTCAGTTATTGCGCTGTTCCTCCTTGCATATCGAGCAACTCGTTTGTAATAGATTGCTGACGTCCCTTATTATACTGGAGATTCAGGTCGTGCAACAACTCATCCGCATTATCGGTTGCCGTCTGCATAGCCACCATACGCGCTGCATGCTCCGATGCATTGCTGTCGAGCAAAGCTGTATAAATCATAAGATTGACATACCTGGGAATGAGCGTGTAAAGTATTGTCTCCATATCAGGCTCCACAATGAAATTGTCATTCAGTTTCTTTGCCTGTGAATTGGACGATGTACCCTGTAACGCATGATGTCCGCCTTGTTTCTCAAGATAATTGGCAGCATCCTCTGTTACATACTGATGTTCAAGGTCACGGGTATGGTCATAGTTCATAGCCTCTTCTATATCAATCGGATAAAGCCTCTTGACAGTCAAAATCTGTGAACCTGCGCTCTTGAAATGATGATAAACCAGTTCTACACGATCGATTTCACCAGCAACATATTTTTGAGCCAATTCCTCTCCAATACGGGTACACTCCCCTGCATTCGGTTTGTCTGCAAGGGCATTGAAATTTCCACATACGGGATACTTCAGTTTCACAGTCTTCTCATATACCTTTCTGCCAATAGGATAAACCTCAACCTCAATACCTTTTGCACGATACTCCTCTACCTGATGTATCATGCGCTTTATGATATTGGAGTTAAAGCCTCCACACAAGCTGGAATTGGATGAGAAGACCAGCAGAGCGACCTTTTTAACTTCGCGTTCTTCAGTAATGACACCACGAGCATCAACATCAGCTGCAAGAAATGTCTTCAGAATACTCTCCAGCATATTTTCATAGGGGAGCATATTCGTTATCATCACCTGTGCATGATGCAGTTTGCTTGATGCCACCATTTTCATCGCGCTCGTTATCTTACGAGTGTTCTGAACGGAGCCTATACGCGTCTTTATTTCTTTTAAGCTTGCCATCTGTTATGCATTAAAAGAGCTACAGACATCAGTCATAGTTTCTTCTATCACCTTAGTGGCATTATCATCTATAGAGCCAGAGCCGAGCAAGTCAATGACATCCTGATGCTTTGCACGCATAGTGTCAAGGAACTGATCCTGACAATCACGCACCTTCTCCACTGGTACTGTAGACATGAGTCCCTTAGTACCACAATAGAGTATCGCTACTTGTTCACCTACAGGCATAGGAGAATACTGTGGCTGAATGAGCAACTGATTATTCTTACGACCCCGATCAAGCGTCATAGCTGTGACAGCATCCATATCAGAAGAGAACTTTGAGAAACTCTCCAGCTCACGATACTGTGCCTGATCAATTTTCAGGGTACCTGCAACCTTCTTCATGGATTTTATCTGTGCCGAACCGCCGACACGCGATACTGAGATACCAACATTAATAGCCGGACGGAAACCCTGGTTGAACAGATTCGTTTCAAGATATATCTGTCCATCCGTAATGGAAATCACATTTGTCGGGATATATGCCGATACGTCACCAGCCTGTGTCTCAATGATAGGCAATGCTGTCAGCGAACCACCACCCTTCACTTTTCCTTTAAGGCATGCTGGCAAGTCGTTCATTTGTTCTGCAACCTCCTGCTGTTCATTAATCTTGGCAGCACGTTCAAGGAGACGAGAGTGAAGATAGAAAACATCTCCCGGATAAGCCTCACGTCCAGATGGACGGCGCAATATCAGAGACACCTCACGATATGCAACAGCCTGCTTAGACAGGTCATCATATATTACGAGTGCATGTTCACCTCTATCGCGGAAATACTCACCTATAGCAGCACCAGCAAATGGTGCATAATACTGCATAGCTGCAGGATCAGCTGCTGTAGCCGAAACAATGATAGTATATGGCAATGCGCCACGCTCTTTTAGATTCTGTACGAGAGCAGCAACAGTACTTGCTTTCTGGCCAATAGCAACATAAATACAATACACTGGTTTCCCTGCCTCATAGAATGATTTCTGATTGATGATAGTATCAACTGCAATGGCGGTTTTGCCTGTTTGTCTATCACCAATGATAAGCTCACGCTGACCGCGTCCGATAGGAATCATTGAGTCAACAGCCTTAATACCTGTCTGTAACGGTTCCTTTACCGGCTGACGATATATCACACCTGGAGCCTTACGGTCAAGAGGCATTTCATAAGAATTAGAGAAATCTATCTCGCCTTGTCCGTCAATAGCCTGTCCAAGAGGGTTTATAACGCGTCCGAGCATATTGTCGTTGACACGGATAGAAGCGATACGTCCGGTACGCTTTACCACTTGGCCTTCTTTGATGCCACTGGTAGGACCTAACAACACACAACCGACATTATCCTCCTCAAGGTTCATCACAATAGCCATCGTGCCATTTTCAAACTCCAGCAATTCACTTGCCTCTGCATTACGAAGGCCATAGATACGAGCCGCACCATCAGAGACAGTAAGGACAGTACCCACTTCATCTAAATTAGCTGAAGTTGACAACCCCTTGAGCTGATCAAGGAGCACCTGAGAAACTTCACTTGGTTTAATTTTATCTGACATTTGATTTTTGATTTTATGGGGGAATGTAGAGATGTTAACTCTATGATAGTTCCTTAAGAATATTCTTGAGCTGTGACTTTACAGAGGTATCTAGACGATATGTGTCATATTCCAGTATAAATCCACCAAGGATATCTGGATTCACCTCTGTAGAGAACTCCACAGTTCCATTAGTACGACTCTCAACCATTTTCTGCATTTTCTTTTCCATATCAGTGGACACAGGAACGGCTGTAGTGAGTTTTCCGCGGATGATATTCTTCTGCTGACGATAGAGAGTGAGGTAGGAATATGCCATGAACTGTGTCATCTTTTCGCGACCCTCATCAAGGATCAACCCTATGAAGTTTTGGGTCATATCACTGACCTTCCCTCCTGCTGCTGCCAACAGCAGTTTTGACTTCTGGGCTTTATCAATCATAGGATTATCTATGGTCTTGCGAAGTTCTGGCACCTGCACATAACTCTCTGCAAGAGTCTGCATTTCCTTATACACCTGATCTTCGGCCTTAGCATCCATAGAGCCCTTTAGCAGTGCTCTGGCATAGCGCATTGATATAACACCGATGTCCATATCCTACTTCGTAACAGAAACTTCATCCAGCAGTTTGTCAATCAACTGCATCTGAGCCTTATCAGTACTCAGATTCTGGCGAACCACCTTTTCGGCTATCTGAACGGACAGTTCTGCAACCTGTGCTTTTATTTCACGTATAGCAGACTCTTTTTCGCTCTCTATTTGTGCCTTTGCCTCATTGAGCAGTTTATTTGCCTGCTCACGTGCATCAGCATCCGCCTTAGCTACAACAGCATCATGAGTTTCCTTAGCCTCCTTGAGTATCTGAGCCTGTTTCTCGCGTGCTGCCTGCAATAGTGCCTCACCTTCCTTTTGTATATTGGCCAACTTCTCCGTTGCTTCATGTGCTTTCGCTAGGGAGCTATCTATGTACTCCTTGCGCTCGTTAACCATATTGACGATAACGGGGAAACCCCATTTCTTCAGTATGGCCAGCACAATAAGGAAGACTACCGTCATCCAAAAGAAGAGACCAAAAGCGGGCGTTATTAATGACATATCTGGATTGCAGATTTATGGATTAACTTTTTTATTTCTATTGCCTTTCCTGACTTTTTATACGAAAAGGGCAAGAATAGAGATAATCAGAGTGAAGAATGTTGCACCCTCAACAAGAGCGGCAGCAACAATCATTGAAGACTGCAGTTTTGACTGCATCTCTGGCTGGCGTGCCATAGCATCCATTGCCTGACCACCGATTTTGCCGATACCAATACCAGCACCAATAACTGCGAGACCACCACCTACTGTTGCACCAAGCTTTGCGAGTGCATCAGCTGCCAAAAGAATTGCTAAACTTGTCATAATTGTAATAATTTAAAGGTTTTTATTGTTTATGTTTTATATTAATTTACGTTTTTATTCGTGTGTCGCGTGTGACATATTTATATATATCGCACTTAACAGGGTGAATACCATTGCCTGAATGTAGCATACCAAGAGTTCCAAGAACATCATAAATATACTCATTGCTACACTTACAGGCGTTATGATTCCACCAAGCAGATTTCCCATCCAACCTCCGAGTGCAAACATTATGAAAATCATGCACGAAAGCGATATAGCGATTGCATGTCCTGCAAGCATATTCGCAAATAGTCGGACCATCAGCACTATAGGCTTGATAAATACGCCGAAGAGCTCTATGACAGGCATCAGAGGCACTGGACACTTCAACCATGTTGGCACCTCCGGCCAAAATATCTCCTTCCAATAGTGAGAATTTCCTGTACAGTTCGTAATAAGGAACGTCATCAGGGCCAATGCTGCGGTTACAGCGATGTTGCCTGTAATGTTACCGCCACCTGGTGGGAATGGCATCACGCCCATGAGATTGGCGAAGAAGATAAAGAAGAAACATGTAAGCAGATAAGGAGCATACTTGTCAGCCTTTTCTCCAAGCGTTGACTTGATGAGGTCATTATATACGCTCATAACGAACATATGCATCATACCTGTGAATCCCTTTGGTGCAGGATCATCAACCTTATGCTTCTTACACCATCTTGCCGGAACAAGAATACATATCAATAGCAGTATGGCATCGATAAAGAGTACCATAACCTGCTTCGTGATGGATATATCAAGACATACCGGTTCCAAAGTGCCGTTCACCATCTCCATTATCTCACCTTTCTCATCTTCTGCCCCTTTGATATAGAAACCATCAGGTCCCTCACGCAGCAACTCCGCATTAGGTTCATGCTCAAACTGCGAACTGCACATTACATGGAAACCGGAATACTGGCTGTAGAAAATCATAGGCAGATTGATAACCACAGGATGTTCGTTAATGTCTGTAACATGCCACTGATAACTATCCTGCACATGCCCGAAAAGTATCTCCTTCAGGGATATCTTGCCTTCCTCACCATTCTCTTCTGCAGCAATTACAGGGAGACTCATCAGGAAAGATGCCAGTAGAAAGAATATTATCTTTTTATGTTTCATTTTTTCTTTGCAGATATGTAGTAGTACATTGTCTCAAATATAAGCATCAGGAAATATATTACGAGAAAGCTTATTGTCACTACTTTCATTTTCCATGGGTCATCGCTTACCAGATACATGCATATTGCATAGAGTACCAGCGCCACGACCATTCGTGCTATCATCAATACTAAGTGTCCTGACATAGTTCTACGCACAGACTCACATTGTTCTTTAGCACTTCCACGAAACCGCCTACAACGTTTAGTTGCTGTGTACCGTCCTTTGTAGTGTATTCCACCCTACCCTTCTGCAAGGCAGAGACTATCGGAGCATGGTTATTGAGAATTTCAAATTCTCCCACCATACCAGGCACCTTGACAGACTCCACCTGACCATTGAAGTGTATCTTTTCCGGACTTACTATCTTTAATGTAAGCATAATGCTTCAGATTTCTTATAATTCTTTATCCTTGCGCCTGTGCAAGCAGTTTCTTACCTTTTTCTATAGCCTGCTCTATGGTACCCACGTTAAGGAAAGCCTGCTCTGGCAGGTCATCCAACTCACCATCGAGAATCATATTGAAGCCCTTGATGGTATCTTCTATTGACACCATCTCACCCTTCACGCCTGTAAACTGTTCTGCCACAGCAAACGGCTGAGAAAGGAAGCGCTGTACTCGACGTGCGCGGTTCACTGTCAACTTATCCTCGTCAGACAATTCGTCCATACCAAGGATAGCAATGATATCCTGCAGCTCCATATACTTCTGCAGTATCTGCTTCACGCGCTGAGCGCAGTCATAGTGTTCCTTACCAACCACAAGAGGATCGAGGATACGTGAAGTAGAGCCCAGTGGATCAACAGCAGGATAGATACCCAACTGTGCAATATTACGTGAAAGTTCCGTTGTTGCGTCAAGGTGAGTAAAGGTTGTTGCTGGAGCTGGGTCTGTCAAGTCGTCCGCAGGCACATATACGGCCTGTACTGACGTGATGGAACCTGTCTTTGTTGATGTAATACGCTCCTGCATGGTACCCATTTCTGATGCCAGAGTCGGCTGATAACCTACGGCTGATGGCATACGACCAAGAAGTGCAGACACCTCTGAACCAGCCTGAGTAAAACGGAAGATATTGTCAATAAAGAACAGGATATCGCCACCCTGATCTCGGAACTCCTCTGCCACAGTCAGACCTGACAACGCCACAGAAGCACGTGCGCCTGGTGGCTCGTTCATCTGGCCATATACCAGAGTAGCCTGTGATTTCTTCAGTTCTTCCGGGTCAACGAGCGAAAGGTCCCATTTGCCCTGAGCCATCGCCTCCTTGAACTTTTCTCCATATTTTATAACGCCTGACTCAATCATCTCGCGGATAAGGTCGTTACCCTCACGGGTACGCTCACCCACACCAGCAAAGACAGAGAATCCGTTATGTCCCTTGGCAATATTATTGATAAGCTCCATGATGAGCACCGTCTTTCCTACGCCGGCACCACCGAAAAGTCCAATCTTACCACCTTTCATGTATGGTTCCAACAAGTCAATGACTTTAATACCTGTTGCCAACATTTCTTTAGATGTTGACAACTCTTCATATTTTGGAGCTGCACGATGGATAGGATAACGGTTTTCGTTAGTGAATTCCTTCATACCATCAATAGGGTTGCCGATAACGTTCAGCATACGTCCCTTAATCTGCTCGCCTGATGGCATAGAGATAGGACCGCCTGCGGGGAATACCTCCAAGCCGCGCTGCAAACCGTCTGTATTGTCCATAGCGACAGTACGCACGGTGTCTTCACCGATATGCTGCTGCACTTCCAGCACCAGATCTCTTCCGTCAGCACGTTTTACTACAATAGCATCATGAATCTTAGGTAGCACCTTCTCCGCTTCTTGGCCCTTAGTGTCGAAATACACGTCAACGACAGCGCCAATAATCTGGGAGATGTGACCAGTAATCTGTGACATAATTTTTTTCTTATTTTTAGGTTAATTTTTCTTGCTTTTTATAAGGTTCTGGCTACAAAATTACACATTTTTCTCAACACAAACAAATTTCTCCACATAAATTTATGTTAAAAAATCTCAATTTTCTGTCCGTCATATGCAAATTGGAAGCCCTCTGGCAGTCGCGAGTTTGCTATATCATGGTTTCCGATATCATGGGTCATATGTATGAAATATGTCTGTTCAGCCCCTATTTCTCTCGCAAACAGTATTGCATCATCCACCAGATGATGGCTGTGATGTTCCTTTTCAAATCGCAGGGCATTCACCACCAGTACCTTCACACCTTTAAGCTGGCGTACTGTTTCCTCCGGAGCGCTTTTCATGTCTGTTATATAGGCAAAGTTACCAATGCGATATCCCAAGATTGGCAGTTTGCCATGTATAACCGTAACAGGCATCACTTCCAGCTTTTCATCAATAGCAGGAATAACCTCCGTACGTCCTTCACGATGCATTACACCCTCAAGTGTTGCGCCACTTCCGGGAAACTGCACAGTAACATCTCTTGGTCTTGAGATAGTTATTGATTTACCGGCAACCACTTCGTGAAGTTTCAGAAGGGGAACGCCCGGATACAGATGCTCCACGAAGCAGTATGGTATTGTCTTATGCAGGGTATCTATAACGTCTTTCTGGGCATAGATATCAACATCCCCGAACCATGCGAACGGTCTCAAGTCATCAATTCCCGCCACATGGTCAAAATGCACATGCGTCAGCAATACGGCATCAAGTTTTCCGAAGCGGTTCATTATTTGCTGTCTGAAGTCCGGACCGCAGTCTAACAATATACGCAGTCCCTTGTCAGTCTCCAATAATGCCGAACTCCTGAGGCGTTTATCCCGAGGGTCATTACTGCGACACACCTCGCAGGTGCACCCTATTGCGGGTACTCCGATAGATGTTCCGGTACCTAGGAAAGTGACCTTCATATCAGCTCGAGACACAATACAATGAAGCCTACCCCTCCGCCAATAAGCGCCAACGGAGTGACATGTTTTATATACCACGACAGACTAACGCCCTGACGTTGCATATACACAACTCCGCTGATACTTCCGAAAGCCAGAATACTGCCACCAGCGGAAGTAGCAAACGAGAGAACCTTCCAATAGGCGCCGTCAACGGCATAATAAGGTATGTTAGTCGAAATCTCGTGTAATGAGACCATCGTAATGCATGCGGCAAAACTGTCCAACACGACAGATATTGCGCCAGATATAACGCCTACAATCCATACATTTCCTATAAGGCTGTCTATACGCTCCGACACCCATGCTATGGCTCCTGTTTCTATTACCACACCAACAGCGAGCACTACACCTACTATATATAATATCTGCTGGATGGTGTTATACATCATCCTTTGTGGAGTATCGTCCGCACGGAAACGGCGTGTTATAGAGAATAACTTATGGTTGAAAATCTCATTCACCACCCACAGAAGACTCAACACGCAGAAGGCACCCAGGAACGGCGGCAGTTTTGTAATTGCAGTAAAGGAAGGAATAAACCACAATCCTCCTATGGCAACGACAAACATTATTCCTCTCTGCCAGAAGCGCATATTTGTATCATCTCCCCTGTATGGCATTCTAGGACGCTCCACCTCCACAGTCTTCGGCAGTCGCAGACTCACCACTGCCGTCGGAATTACCCACGCCAGCAGGCAGGGTAATATCATTGTCTTGGTATATCCCGTTGCAGTTATCGTCCCGTGGTTCCAGAGCACCAGTCCTGTAGGGTCACCGATTACCGTCATCGCTCCTCCGAATATTACCGCTATCAGCACCATAGCCCCGTACAGCATACGGTCTCTGGTACGAGGCAGCACAATATTTGTAACTGTCAACATCAGCACAATGGTGGAGATATTATCGAGATTTGCAGAGATTACGAATGATATCGCAGTCAGCTTCCACAATAACAACTTGCTGTTATGGGTACGAATCCATAATGTCAGGAAGTCGAAGCACCCGTTGGTATGAAGTATGCCAATGATGCCCATCGTCGCCATCAGGAACAGGACTATTTCCGCAGCACGCCCTACATATGGCAGGAACACGTTTCGGGCTATGTATTGCTTTACCGCTACGCTGTTCGGCTGTATACCATCAAGAAACTCCTCGTAGTCATGAGCATGCAGACTGCCGACGAAGTCAGCTCCGAAAGAAATGTAAAGCACCCATCCCAATGTACATGCGAACACAGCCACAGCCGATTTGTTCACATTCGTCCATTGCTCGGTAGCAATGAAGAACAAACTGATAATAAGTATAGAGGCTATAACAATTGACATACCTTTACTTAATAAGCCTGGTGATTGTGTGAGCGGTAAGCGGGGCTCGAACCCGTGACCTGCGGCTTGGGAAGCCGCTGCTCTACCAACTGAGCTATTACCGCATTCTAAAAAAGGTTGAACACTATCGCCCAACCCCTTTTAGAGCCGATAACGAGACTCGAACTCGTGACCCACGCATTACGAATGCGTTGCTCTACCAACTGAGCCATATCGGCACTCTTCGCCAATCCTTTTTTGAATTGCGAGTGCAAAGATAACATATTTTCCTGATATCTACAAAAGAAAAAACGGAAAAATTTATTTTAATCAACTCAAATCCTTAAAAAATCTTAAAATAAGATATTCCCAAACATACTTCTCATCATTATGTTAAAGTTTTTTTATACCTTTGCACTCTGTTTGGAATAAGTAGCACTAAAAACGAACTAAAAAATAGAATACAGAAATGTCAAAAATTTGTCAAATTACTGGTAAGAAGGCAATGATCGGCAACAACGTATCTCACTCAAAGCATCGCACAAAGCGCAGCTTTGATGTAAACCTCTTTAGCAAGAAGTTCTACTATGTAGAAGAGGGTTGCTGGATTAGCCTCAAGATTTCAGCTGCAGGTCTTCGTCTTATCAACAAGATCGGTCTTGACGCAGCATTGAAGCAGGCTGTTAAGAATGGCCACGTAGATTGGAAAGATATTAAAGTTATTGGTGAGTAGCCTAAGGCAAGTGCTCAAAGTTTCTAATACAAGAAGATTAATAGAATTATGGCAAAGAAAGCAAAAGGCAATCGCGTTCAGGTAATCCTCGAATGCACAGAGATTAAGAATAGCGGCATGCCAGGCACAAGCCGTTATATCACTACAAAGAATCGTAAGAACACTCCAGAGCGTTTGGAGTTGATGAAGTATAACCCAATCCTTAAGAAGATGACTCTTCACAAGGAAATAAAGTAAACACAATTAGACTATGGCAAAGAAAGCGGTCGCTACCCTTCACGAAGGTTCTACTGATGGGCGTGCATACAGCAAAGTTATCAAGATGGTAAAAAGTCCTAAGACCGGTGCTTACATTTTCGACGAGCAGATGGTTCGCAATGAAGACGTTCAGGCTTTTTTCAAGTAAGAATACCATAATATTATAATATTTATATAAAAGGTTGCATTCGTCCTAACAGCAATGTTATTACGCATGCGACTTTTTTTTTACCACTTACATATCTGAATACTTAGAATATGGAGAATTTCAAGGTTGTCATTGTTGAAGACGTACCGTTGGAGCTCAAGGGTACTGAGGGACTGCTGAAGTCACAGGTACCTGAAGCCGAAATTGTCGGAACAGCATCTACAGAAGGTGAATATCTGAAGTTAATGCGCACAGTAACGCCCGACCTTGTCCTCATGGACTTAGGTCTTCAGGGCTCTACGACAATCGGTGTGGAATTATGCCGCAACACAAAGGCCGACCATAAAGACATCAAGATTCTCGTCTTTACAGGCGAGCTGCTCAATGAGAAACTATGGATTGACGTTCTTGATGCAGGCGCTGACGGCATTATCCTCAAGACAGGCGAGATGCTCACCCGCACAGACATCATGAATGTTATGTCTGGCAAGAAATTCGTCTTCAACGAGCCTCTCATGGAACAAATCGTCGATACCTTCCGTAGCAGCATCAATGGCAGCATCATGAAGATGGAGGCTACCATTTCATACGACATCGACGAATATGACGAGCGTTTCCTGAGACATCTGGCACTCGGATATACCAAAGACCAGATTACCAACCTCAAGGGAATGCCTTTTGGCGTCAAGAGCCTTGAAAAACGTCAGGCAGAACTCGTACAGAAGCTCTTTCCTGACGGGCATGGAGACTATGGAGTAAATGCCGTGCGACTTGTGACACGGGCTTTCCAGCTACATATCCTCGACATAGATAATCTCGAGCCAGATGAAGAATAAGTATTCACGTAAGGTAGTTCTTATCTTCCTGTTCATCATCATCGGTGTTACAGCATTCTATGTCTTTGCCCCTATCAGCAAGGAGAAAGAGAACGTATATCTCTATATCGATAATGACGACACCCCCGATTCCCTCTTCAACAAGATGGAGGAACATTGTCATGACTACGGTGCTACAGCAGTTATGACACTCTCACGTCATTTCAACAAAGGTACTTTTCACCCGGGACGTTATACCATCACCCCCACCACGAATGCCTTCGTCCTGTTCCGCAATATCCGAAATGGCAAGCAGGAACCCCTCAACCTCGTAATTCCCGAGGTCCGCACTCGTGAGAAGCTGGCAGAAGCTATAGCCCCCAACCTCATGATGAGCAAAGAGGAGCTGTTGCGTTATCTCAACAATAACGACTCCCTCGCCTTCCTTGGCGCAGGCATCGACACCTGTACCGTCATATCTCTCTTTATGCCCTACACCTATGAGGTATATTGGAACATCTCCCCACGCAAACTGCTGAAGAAGATGCAGGAGAACCACAAAACCTTCTGGAACGACGAACGCAAGGCGAAAGCAAAGGCTCTGGGCCTCACCCCTATTGAGGTACAAACCCTCGCCAGTATTGTTGACGAAGAGACCAACTACCTGCCCGAGAAGCCTACTGTTGCCGGTATGTACTATAACCGTCTGAAGACCGAAATGCCCCTTCAGGCAGACCCTACCGTAAAGTTTGCCATGCAGAATTTCGCCCTCAAACGCATATACAACAATATGCTTCTCTACCCCTCACCCTATAACACTTACTACGTCACAGGCCTTCCTCCCGGCCCCATTCGTATAGCATCTGTTGCAGGCATCGATGCCGTGCTGAATCTTCATCATCACGACTTCCTGTATATGTGTGCCAAAGATGACCTTTCTGGCTCGCATGTTTTTGCCGTAACATACCCCGAACACCTTAAAAATGCTGCAAAATATACCGCTGCCATCAATGCACGCGGCATAAAGTAGTTAAAAAAATATAAATTATGTATGTGCGCATACGGATACACACGCGCGCACGAATATTTTTTTGTACCTTTGCATCCGCTTTTCCCAATTCAGGGGGGAGCATAAATATTTAATTAACATTATGTCTAACTTTAAAAATGTACAGCCACTCGACGACTTCAATTGGGAAGAGTTCGAGAATGGTAGTATCTCAAGCGCAAGCAAGGAGGCTCAGGAAGAGTCTTACGCTGCAACACTTAACAAGGTGTCTGAAGGTCAGGTAGCAGAAGGCACCGTAATCTCTATCGACAAGAAAGAGGTTATCGTAAATATCGGTTACAAGAGCGATGGTATTATCCCAGCTACTGAGTTCCGTTACAATCCTGACCTGAAAGTAGGTGACAAGGTAGAAGTTTACGTTGACACCCAAGAAGACAAGAAGGGACAGCTCGTTCTTTCACACAAGAAGGCTCGCATGTCAAAGAGTTGGGACCGTGTTAACGAGGCCCTCAACAATGAGGAAATCGTTCAGGGTTACATCAAGTGCCGCACTAAGGGTGGTATGATTGTTGACGTATTTGGCATTGAGGCATTCTTACCAGGCTCACAGATTGATGTACATCCAATTCGCGACTACGACATTTTCGTAGGCAAGACGATGGAGTTCAAGATTGTGAAAATCAATCAGGAGTTCCGCAACGTTGTTGTATCTCACAAGGCACTTATCGAGGCAGAGCTCGAGGCTCAGAAGGCAGAGATTATGTCTAAGCTCGAGAAGGGTCAGGTTTATGAGGGTACCGTTAAGAACATCACATCTTACGGTGTATTCATCGACCTCGGCGGTGTTGACGGACTCGTACATATTACAGACCTCTCTTGGGGCCGCGTAAGCGATCCACACGAGGTAGTAGAACTCGACCAGAAGATCAAGGTCGTTATTCTCGACTTCGACGACGAGAAGAAGCGCATTGCTCTCGGTCTGAAGCAGCTCACTCCACACCCATGGGATGCACTTGATCCAAACATCAAGGTTGGTGACCGCATCAAGGGTAAGGTAGTTGTTATTGCTGACTACGGTGCATTCGTAGAGGTAGCACCAGGCGTAGAAGGTCTCATTCACGTTTCTGAGATGTCTTGGAGCCAGCACCTGCGTTCAGCACAGGACTTCTTGCACGTTGGTGACGAGGTAGAGGCAGAAATCCTCACTCTCGACCGCGACGAGCGCAAGATGTCTCTCGGCATCCGTCAGCTCAAGGAAGACCCATGGGCTACAATCGAGGAGAAGTATCCTGTAGGTTCTAAGCACACAGCAAAGGTACGCAACTTCACTAACTTCGGTATCTTCGTAGAGCTCGAGGAAGGTGTTGACGGCCTCATCCACATCTCTGACCTCTCATGGACTAAGAAGGTTAAGCACCCATCAGAGTTCACAAAGGTTGGTGAGACAATTGAGGTAGTAGTACTCGAGATAGACAAGGAGAACCGTCGTCTCTCTCTCGGCCACAAGCAGCTTGAGGACAATCCTTGGGATACATACGAGACAATTTACACAGCAGGTTCTGTACACAAAGGTGTTGTTTCTGAGGTTATGGAGAAGGGCGCTGTTATCACCCTCAACGAAGGTGGTGAAGGCTTCGCAACTCCAAAGCACCTTGTTAAGGAGGACGGCACACAGGCACAGAAGGGTGAAGAGCTCGACTTCCAGGTAATAGAGTTCGTTAAGGATTCTAAGCGTATCATTCTCTCTCACTCTCGTACATTCGAGCCAGAGAAGGAGCTGGAAGAGAAGAAGGCTCGTGCAGCAAAGCGTCCAGCAGCTAAGAAGGACGATGCTTCTATCAACAATGTTGCAGCATCACAGTCACTCGGCGACTTCGACGCTCTTGCAAACCTGAAGGCACAGATGGAGAAAGGCGAAGAGTAATCTTCCACACTCCACAACATAACAATAATAAGGATGCCTCAAACGGAGCATCCTTATTTTGTTTTATAACTTTGGATATTCGCTTTTTACTTTGCCAAATCTTTTATGGCATTCTATGTTAAATTCCAAATATTTTTCTCATTTTAACTACATATTTAACAT